>Ga0181538_10006262_pt1 | contig 10347 bp, 10 predicted proteins | sample PEATcosm2014_Bin_40_FD_119773 | JGI IMG/M metagenome (GOLD analysis project Ga0181538, IMG submission 119773) | Peatland microbial communities from MTU Mesocosm Facility, Houghton, MI, USA - PEATcosm2014_Bin23_30_metaG | ecosystem: Environmental > Terrestrial > Soil > Wetlands > Peat | place...
CGATCGACGCGAATACGGTGAGCGGTGCGACCACCCTGAATGGAAGCTTCGGCACAATCACGTTTAGCAACGTGAACGGCCGTGTGAAATGCACGTCCGCCAATGGAAAAGTGAAGGGTGGGCCGGCGGGCGAGGACGTTTACGTGAAGACGACGTTTGGCGAAGTGCAACTGGAGCAGATCGGCGGCTCAATCGAGGTGGAGGATTCCAACGGCGCCATCAACGTAAAAGAGGTTAAAGGGCGCGCGACGATGAATACATCGTTCGGCGCCATCGATGCTTCCAGCATCCACAAAGGCGCTCGAGCGGTTACGGGGAACGGCCGTATTTCCCTGAGCGAAATTGGCGGCGACACTTATGCAAAGACCAGCTTTGGCGCCATAAACGTGCAACACATCACCGGCGGCCTGACGATCGAGAATTCCAATGGCCCGGTAACGGCCAACTCGGTGAGTGGAGATACGACAGCAAAAACAAGCTTCGGACCCGCAACGCTGAACGATATTGGGGGGTCCATCACCGTGGATAACCAGAATGGTTCCGTGGCGCTTTCCGCCGCGAGCCAGTCCTCGGCCTGCAAGAACATCAGCGTCAAGACATCCTTCTCGCCGATTCAGGTGCGCCTGCCGGAGGGCGCCGGATATAACCTGAGCGCGCGGACTTCATTCGGACGCATCAACAGTGAACTTGCCGTCACGACCAGCGGCACAATTGGGGGCGATTCCCTGACCGGGAAAATTGGAAACGGGGGCTGCACCCTTTCGCTGACCAACTCCAACGGAAACATCGACATTCTGAAGCTGTCCAAATAATCGGGCAGGCAATTGACACAGGCCGCGCGAGGATCAGGGGAGTCGGTGGCGTTCGCGATCCATGGCAAAGGCCTTGCGCAGAATACGCGTGGCAGTCTCTGTCAGCTGATAGCGGGGAAGTTCGTCTTCCCGGGCGAAGACCAGATCCGTGACGTCACTGGCTGCGCGGGCCTCTCCCGCGACACGCTCACAAAGATAATCGATGATTACGTAATGAAATCGAGGGTGATCGGGTGTGCCACCGCCTCCATCCGCTTGCTCCGTGTAGATGCGATCAAAAGCCTCGATCATCTCCAGGACACGCACCTGCAAACCGGTCTCCTCGAGCAACTCCCGTGCGACGCCCTCCTGCAAGGATTCACCGAGCTCCAGGGTCCCGCCCGGGATGGACCACTGTCCGCGCAGAGGCTCGCTGCCGCGCCGTATCAGGAGGGCGCGCCCGCTCTCGATAACAACGCCGCCGACACCAACCACGGGCCGTTCTGGGTATTCGCGCGCCAAGGGGGCTTTTCTTTCGTCTGGACTGTTGGGTTACACTGAAACACAGGGGAAGGGTCATTGAATTGACTTTTCCCGCTGGGGTATATAATACGCCGGAAGGTGAAGGCCGCGCTTGCGGCATCACCAGAAGAAGATCAACACGGAGGGTGGAGACGTGCTCCGCTGCCCAGACTGTAGCGCAGAAATTGATGTGGACGAAGACGAAGTGGAAGAGGGGGAAATCCTGAGCTGCCCGGAATGTGAGTGCGAGGTCGAGGTATCGCAAGTCCACCCGATCGTGCTGAATCCGATTTCAGACGACATGGACGAAGAAGAAGAGGACGAAGAAGACCTCGAAGAAGACGATGATGAGTTCGATGAAGATGGCGACCTTCCGGATGACGAAGAGGATGACGAAGAGGACGATGACGAGGATGAATAACCCCGCCGCGGGACCAGTGGGGCATCCCGCGGCCCTCTGAGCATCGTCTAATCGAAGGTGACCTCTTTGCGGGGCAACGTCTCTCCCATGCTAATACCAACTCCAGCTTACCTGGGGCTTTTGCTGTGCCTGGCATACCCCGTTGTGGCTCAACAGCCAGCGGAACCCGCGCCGCCGGCGGCACCAGCGCAGCCCACGGCGACGAATCCGGAAACGTCGCGCGCAAGTTCGTCTTCGAAGGGAAAGAAGAAGCCTCTTCCGGTTTACTTGATCAGTGGCACGGTCTTTGATGAGAAGGCGCTTTCTTTTCCGGATGTGAAGGTGCGCATTCGCTTAACCAGCGAAAAGAAGTTTCGATGGGAGACGTTTACCAATTCCCGAGGGGAATTCGCCGTGCGCGTTCCGGAAGGCAATCAGTACGAAGTGTTGGTGCAGGCGAAAAAGTTCAAGGACCAATCCCAGACGGTGAAGGCGGACGCCGGCGCGGTTCAGCAGCAGTTGTCTTTCCGGCTGGAAGCGGCAACACAAGGAAAGGCGGGAGACAAGAAATGAGCACGCAGCCTAAAAAGGCATGGATTTGGCTGGTGGCGCTGATGTTCGTGTTCGCGTTCGCCGCTAGCGCGCAGGATTCCAAGAAGGAGTCCAGGCTAAGAACGGTGCGCGGGATCGTCAGCGACAAAGCGGAAGCGCCGCTTGCGAACAGCATCGTGTTCCTTAAGAACCTGCGTACCAATGCCGTGCGCAGCAGCTTTGCGGATCCGGATGGCAGTTACAAGTTCAGCGGGCTGGATCCGAACGTCGATTACGAAGTGCATGCGGAATTGAATGGCGAAAAATCCTCGGTCAAGACGGTGTCGTCTTTTGACAACCGCAAGGAAATCACACTGAATCTGAAGATTGACCGGAAGAAGAGCTAGCGAATTACGAACAGAAGCGGTCGGCTTCATTAGAGATTGCGGGGTAAATCAAGTAGACTGAATCTCTTGAGAAGATCCGGGTTCTTGAACGCATTTTCGAGGACTAAGGGCATGGAGGAAGATGGCCTGCGGCAGAATACGTTTGTTATTCGGAACAGCTCTGTGTGTGCTGGCTCTGTCCAGTGTGTCTCTCTTCGCTGACGAAAAACCAGATAGCCCTGAGCCCAAGTTCCAGGTCCCCTCGCAAAGCCCCACTCCACCGGCGGCTTCCCAAACAGACACGCAGGCTGACACGAAAGACGGCCATGCCAAGGATGAAGTGCCCAAGCGGATCTTCTGGATCATTCCGAATTTCATGACCACCAACGACCAACCGGAAAATCAGGGGCCGCTTACACCAAAGCAAAAATTCAATATCGCGTGGCACCAGTTCTTCGACGAAAGCGCCCATTTTGGCAATTTGATTCAGGCGGGGATTTCTCAGGCGGCGGATGGGATTCCGCACTACGGAGAAGGCTGGGGTGCTTTCGGGGAGCGCTACTTGGCCCAGGAGGGCGATCAATTCACGGGCAGCTACTTAATTTATGGAATTCTGCCAACCGTGCTGCATGATGATCCGCGCTATTTCCGGAAAGGGCGGGGATCCGCAATCTCTCGCATTGCCTATGCGGCTTCGCGGGTGCTTATTGCGCGCACCGATGCGGGTCGGAACACGTTCAATGTCTCGCAGGTTTTCGGACAGTTGGGGCAGGCGGGTATTTCCTTGTCGTATTACGCCAAGCAGGACCGCGATTTGCATGGGCTATTGGTGGGATGGGCGGTCAATCAGACTTATAACGTGGGCTGGAATCAACTTAAGGAGTTTACACCTGACCTTAATGCGTTGATCCGGCGACACTCCAAGAAAAAGCATCAAGCGCCGCCGGACTCGCGCGCCACTCCGGCAGTCACGGGTACAAACTAGCGCGTTGCACGGGGGTTTCGGGGGCGAAGAATCCGCGCAGCCTTCGGTACCACTTCCACTTCGACCGGAGTATTTCCCAGAATCTCGCCGTCACCGTGAAAGGAACATATCCGGTCCGTCTCAATGCGCACTCGCTCCACGCGAAAACGCCGGACGCGCGCGGTTCGCAGTTCGCCGCGATGCGCGAGAGAAGGAATAAGCGCAAGCACCTGCAAAAAACGTAGATCTTCCAATAGCACGAGGTCTAGTTTCCCGTCATTCGTTTGCGCGTCAGGGGCAAGACGCAAACCCGCGCCGTAGCTGGGTGTATTGAGCACCCCCAGAAGAAGAACATTGGCACTGAATTCTGTTGGGGGATCGGTTGCGATACTCACCCGGACGCGAACAGGCTTAAAGCCGATGAGGGCGCGAACTGCGGCAAGAAGATAACGGAGGCGGCCGCGCAGGTTGCGGTAAACACCCCCGGCGTAACGTGCAGCTTCGGCATCGAGGCCCACTCCGCCCCCACCGGCGAACAGGCGTTCCTTGCCGTCAGCGGTGCGTACCAGGGCGGCATCAAGGAAACTGGGCTGGCCATCCAATAGAAGCGCCGCAGCCAACAGTGGATCTTGGGGCAGACCAAGAGCCGCAGCCAGATCATTCCCACCGCCCGCTGGAATCACTCCCAAAACCACCCCAGGAACTCCAGCCAGGACGTTTAGGAGAACTTGGAAGGTTCCGTCGCCGCCCAGTACGAAAATTCGTGGGCGCCCTTCGGCGGCCTCTCTGCGGGCTTCCGCAGCGAGTTCCTGCGAATTGCCCGTAAGGCGAAACTCGACCAGCCACCCGCGTCGATCCGCAAATTCCTTGAGCGCGGGGAGAACATCCTTCGCGAGCCCTCCTCCGGCGGCAGGATTCACAAGGACTAAATCTGGAATGGTTTGAGGAGTTTCAGAGATGTTAGGCACAGGTCGATTCTACTGAAAGTGACTCTATCCCATCCGAAAGCAGTCCGGGGTACACAAAGGAAATGGCGCCGGCGCGGGAAATCGTACCGCAAGCGGGGACTGAAATCACGTCAGTTATTCATGTTACGTAGCGTCAGAAACGCCCAATTCCGGAAGTAAGGTACACGGCAGGTGGGTGGCGTAAGGTGAGGTCTGAAGGTAGAAACAAAATGTTTGGGACCTGAAAAATATTTGGTCGTTCAGGTTCACCTCTGGGACTTTCCGATTGCAGATTGCCGACTCGGGCCAAAGCTCAAAGATGCAGCAATACCTTCCGTCACACCACCCTCTCAATACGGAATCTTGTCGGGCTTCGTTGCCCAGGCGCGAAATCCTGCAAGAGCTTCCTCGCGCATCATTTGGACGGTGGGGATGCGGCGTTGTGAATGGGGCTGTTTCAGCTCGCTGTAAAGGAAAGAATCGTCAAAACCGATTTTGGCGGCGTCCTCGTGGGTGTTCGCGAAATAAATACGCGAAAGGCGGGCCCAATAGATGGCCCCGAGGCACATGGGACACGGCTCGCATGAGGTGTACAAATCACAATCCTTGAGTTCGAAAACGCCGAGTTTTGCGCAAGCCAGGCGGATAGCCAGGACCTCAGCATGGGCCGTCGGATCGTTGCTTGAGGTCACTTGATTTACGCCCTCGGCGACAATCTTTCCGTCTCTGACAATCACGGCTCCAAACGGGCCTCCGCGCCCGGAGTGGACCCCTTCGATCGAAAGCTGAATGGCCCGTGCCATGAAAGGGTTGTGTATGCTCATTTGCAAGCGATCCTTCGCATGCTCTTTGCGCTGCAGGTTTCCGGGATGTTGCGAATCCCCGCCGAGTCCGGATCAGGTGCCCGCGCGGGGGGAGCAAGTATATGTCCAGAGCAAGGCTACTTAGCACATTTTTCGCGCTGAATCATCGATTTTCAAGAGTTGAAAAATTACTGATATGCGGCTACGCTCTTGCCTCAATTCCGTGGACTTTTTCTGGTATCCGCTTCTTAATTATGAACCTGCGCGCCTTCATTTCCCGCCGTGTTCTGACCTCAGAAGGACTCTGTCCTGCCGCAGTGCTGGTGCAGGGAGAACGAATCTGCGACGTGGTTGCCCCGGATGGAGTGCCGGCGCGGGCGGAAACCGAGGATTTTGGCAATGCGGCGATTCTTCCCGGGCTCGTTGATTCCCATGTCCACATTAACGAGCCCGGCCGCACAGAATGGGAAGGCTTTGAGACGGCGACGCGAGCGGCGGCAGCCGGCGGGTACACACTGCTGGTTGATATGCCATTGAATTGTTTGCCGGCCACCGCGAATATCGAGGCGCTAAAAGCAAAGCGCCAGGAGGCACAAGGCCGATGTCGGATCGATTGGATGGCATGGGGAGGTGTTGTCGCCGATAACCAAAGCGAGATTGAGCCGCTGGCAGAGGCGGGGGTGGCTGGATTCAAGTGCTTTCTGGTTCATCCGGGCATCGATGGTTTTACCATGGTTACGGAGGGGCAATTAAGAGCTGCTTTGCCCCATGTTGTCCGGACAGGCTTGCCACTGCTGGTGCACGCGGAGCTTCCGAACCCAATTGACTTGGCCACAGAAGGACTGCGAGGGGCCGATTGGTCTCTTTATCAGACGTATCTGGAATCACGGCCTGAAGAAGCGGAACTTGCGGCTATTCGACTTTTGTTGTCCTTGTGCCGGGAGTATAAGTTCCGCCTGCACATCGTCCATCTCTCCGCCGGCAAGGCGCTCTCCGAGTTGCGCGCGGCACGTTCGGAGGGTTTGCCCGTAAGTGTGGAGACGTGCCCGCACTATCTGCACCTGGCGGCCGAAGCAATCCCTCGAGGCGCAACGTTGTTTAAGTGCGCTCCGCCAATTCGCGGCCGGGATAACCGCGAAGCCCTTTGGCGGGGGCTCCGCCAGGGAACCATCGATCTCGTGGCCACCGATCATTCCCCGTGTCCACCACAAATGAAGCGGTTTGCGGACGGGAATTTCCAAAGCGCCTGGGGCGGGATTGCTAGTCTCTCCGTTGCGTTGCCGGTGATGTATACGGAAGCCAGCGAGCGCGGTTTCGCCCTAAACGACATCGCGCGTTGGATGGCGGAATCTCCGGCAAAGCTGGCTGGCTGCCAGGGGCGCAAAGGCCGGATTGCCTTGGGACATGATGCCGACTTTGTCGTTTTCGATCCGGAGAGCGAGTTCGTGGTGCGCGAAGACCGGTTGTACTGCCGTCACCCTGTTTCCCCGTACGTCGGAGAAAAGCTGCGCGGCGTAGTAAGAGCCACTTATCTTCGGGGCAATTTGGTGTTCAAGAATGGTGAGTTTCCGGGAGAACCGGTGGGCCGGGAGTACCAACTCTAGAGGGGAATGGCTGTAACGCTTCGCATGAAAAATGTCCGCATCGTCGGCACTTCCGTTCCGCGGGTCGAGGGCCGGGACAAAGTCACCGGACAGGCCCGGTATGTGGACGACATGGTCCTGCCAGACATGCTGTATGGCGCCACGGTTCGCAGCCGGATTCCGCGGGGCAAGATCAAAAAGATTACCTTCGGCCCGGGAATCGAGTGGAGCGAGTTCGTTATTGTTTCACCAGAGGATATCCCCGGGAAAAACTGCATCGCGCTCATTGAAGAGGATCAGCCATGTCTGGCGGATAGAATGGTCAATCATCCGGAGGAGCCTCTGCTGTTGCTCGGCCATCCCGATCGCCACCTCCTCCCAAAAGCCGTTGAGGCGGTTTCAGTGGAATACGATTCCCTTCCTCCCCTATTCCGCATGGAAGAAAGTGAGGGGCTCTCCCAAATCATCTGGGGCGCGGACAATACATTTAAGACCTATCTGATTGAAAAAGGCGAAATCGATGCGGTGTGGGAACAGGCGGAGTTTATCGTTGAAGGTGAATACACGACCGGGGCGCAGGAGCAGCTCTACATCGAGAATAACGGGATGATCGCCGCATTCGATCCGGAAAAAGGGCTTACCGTATGGGGCTCTCTCCAGTGCCCTTACTATATTCACAAAGCCCTGATGAGACTTTGCGACTTGCCCCCGGAGCGGGTGCGCGTGGTGCAGATGGAGACAGGCGGCGCTTTCGGCGGCAAGGAAGAATATCCGTCAATGATCGCGGCGCACGTGGCGCTGCTGGCGATGAAGTCCGGGAAGCCCGTGAAGATTATCTATGACCGCATGGAAGACATGACGGCCACGACCAAGCGCCACCCTTCCCGCACCCGCCACCGCACCGCGATAAGCAAAGAAGGGAAGATTCTGGGTGGAGAGATTGATTTCACGATTGATGGCGGCGCATACAAGACTTTGTCGCCCGTAGTCCTCTCTCGCGGCGCCATTCATGCCGGTGGCCCCTACTACTGGCCCACTTTTCGCCTTCGTGCAAAGGCCGTGGCCACTAATTTCCCACCTCACGGCGCATTTCGCGGATTTGGTGCGCCACAGTCCCTGTTCGCGTTGGAGCGCCACATGGACCGCATCGCGCAAACCGTTGGGATCTCACCGGTCGAGATCCGGCGGCGAAATTTCCTCAAACCAGGCGAGACCACCATAACCGGACAAGCTGTGCAAGAAGAGATTGACCTGAGCAAGCTCCTCGACCGCGCGTTGGAACTCGCTGACTATTCTGCAAAGAGAGAGAAATTCGCGGCAGAGAATCAGCGAGGTGACTGTAAGAAAGGAATGGGCATCGCCGCTTTTTTCCATGGCGCGGGATTCACCGGTTCAGGCGAGCGCTACCTCGGCTCGGTGGTCGGCCTGGAAGCCTGCGTCGACGGCAGCGTGCGCATACTGGTTTCGAGCACGGAATTCGGCCAGGGGACGAAAACGGTGCTATGCCAGGTGGTGGCGGAGGCGCTTGGGCTGAGATTTGAAGACGTCGGAATCGCGCAACCGGATACGCACGAAGTGCCCAATAGCGGCCCCACTGTGGCTTCACGCACGGTGATGGTAGTCGGAAAGCTGTTGCAATCGGCGGCCACGGGAATTAGACAGACTTTGAAGAGCGCCGGAAAGCTGGGAGATTCCTACACGCCCGAGGAATTCCGTGCCGCCTGTCGTGCGCACGTGGCGGAACACGGCCAGTTCCGTTCTCTGGCGCGCTACGAACAACCTGACGATATTGTTTGGGACGAGGAAAAGTATCGGGGCTCCGCTTATGCGGCGTTTGCCTGGGCGGTCTATGTTGCGGAAGTTGCGGTGGATTTGGCCACCTACAGCGTTTCGGTGAACGACTTTGTGGCCCTTCAAGAGGTGGGAACCGTGCTTCACCCGGTTCTGGCGAAAGGACAAATCATCGGCGGAGTGGTCCAAGGTATCGGCTTTGCTTTGTATGAGAAGGTGATTTGGGACCAGGGGCGCATGCAGAACGGCCAGATGACCAACTACATCATGCCAACTTCCGCAGACCTGCCTTCCATCCGCGTTTATTTTGAGGAATTGGGCAACATTCACGGGGCGTATGGGGCGAAAGGAATCGGAGAACTTCCGGTGGATGGCCCAGCGCCAGCGATTGCCAATGCGATTGAAGACGCATTGCACGTCCCCTTCGATTCGATTCCGTTGCTTCCGGAAGACATCTTCAATGTCCTGACCGAACAAGAAGAGCGAGAGAAACTGTGTCCCCCTGAGCAAGGAGAGCGATGAGCAAGTCCTTGCCGGAGCGCGCAACATGTGAGCTCTCTCTCACGGTTAACGGGAAGCGGATGACTCTGCATGCGCATGCGATGGAGCGCCTGTTGGATGTACTGCGACACGCGCTCGGATTGACGGGAACCAAGGAAGGTTGCGGGGAGGGAGAATGTGGTTCGTGTTCGATTTTGATGGACGGAATGTTGGTGAATAGCTGCCTGATCCCAGCCCTTCAAGCGGACGGCGCTGACATCACCACTATCGAGGGCTTGGCCTCTGACTGCCATTTGGCTGTGTTGCAGCAGACCTTTCTTGAGTGCGGCGCGTCGCAGTGCGGCATCTGTACTCCGGGAATGATCCTTGCGGCCGTTCACCTGTTGCGCAAGAATCCGCAGCCCACATTGGAGGAGATTCGCGAGGGCCTGTCCGGCAATCTTTGTCGCTGCACGGGGTACATGCAAATTGTGGAAGCGGTAGCAGAAGCGGGTCGCCGAGGTGTTGCCACATGAGAGCGCATCCCGCCGAATATGAACTGGTTGCCCCGCGCACTCTGCCAGCCGTTCTAACACTGCTGGCGCAGGAGCCGGGCTCATGGCTTCCAATCGCCGGCGGCACGGATGTAATGGTGCAGTATTCCGCGGGCAAACTGCCGGCTCGGAAGCTGGTCAGTATCTGGAATCTTCCGGAGCTACGCCGGATCGAAATTTTCCTGGACGAGATTCAGATTGGCGCGGGATGCACATTTGCGGACTTGCGTGCGGACGAGGTCCTCAACCGGGAATTCGAGCTATTATCCGCTGCGGCGCGCTGGACCGGCGGCATTGCCAACCAGAATCGCGGGACCTTGGGGGGCAATATCGTGAATGCATCACCCGCCGCGGATTCCTTGCCCGCGCTACTGGTGTATGATGCGGAACTCCTGCTCGTTTCCGCAAGAGGAGAGCGTCGGCTACCCTACGCGAGCTTTCACATTGGCTACAGGAAGACGCGGCTTGCGCCCGATGAACTGGTGCGCGCCATCTGCCTGAAGAGACGGTTTTCAGAGTATTATGCGCAGGCGCGCAAGGTTGGGGCCCGTAAGGCACAGGCGATCTCTAAAGTGTGCCTGGCGGCGTTGGGAAG
>Ga0181538_10006263_pt1 | contig 10344 bp, 5 predicted proteins | sample PEATcosm2014_Bin_40_FD_119773 | JGI IMG/M metagenome (GOLD analysis project Ga0181538, IMG submission 119773) | Peatland microbial communities from MTU Mesocosm Facility, Houghton, MI, USA - PEATcosm2014_Bin23_30_metaG | ecosystem: Environmental > Terrestrial > Soil > Wetlands > Peat | place...
AGGTGGACGGCGTGCGCGTGCTGGTCATGGGCACCATCGAACGCGGCAAACGCGGCTGCGCCTGTCCCGAGAACATCCTGCTGCGCGAGGTGCTGAACCATCTGCTGATCGATGGCCACGAGCGCGTGGTGGTGGATATGGAAGCCGGCATTGAGCACCTGGGCCGGGGAACGGCCGAAGGCGTGGATGCCATGCTGGTGGTTGTGGAACCGGGATGGGCCAGCCTGGAGACCGCGGCGCGCGTGGTTGCGCTGGCGCGCGACCTGGGCATACGGCGGACCTTCGCCATCGCCAACAAGATTGCGTGTGAAGCCGATTCGGATTTTGTGCGCGCCCATCTGGCGGCGACGGAGATCCTGGGCGTGCTTCCCGCCGATCGCGATCTGGAACTGGAGGCCCGCACGGGCGAGATCGACCGCTGCCGGCCGTTTCATCGGGAAATGCTGCGCATCGCCGGGCTCCTGGGAGAGTGAAGAAAATGCCGAATCCTCAAAACCGCTCCGCCGATCCCGCCGCGCGGGAAATGCTGGTCCTCGCCGAGGAACTGGGCGCCAAAACCGTTTGGGACCGTCACGACGACCTGAAGCCGCTCTGTGGATTCGGCGAGCTCGGGCTGTGTTGTGACGTCTGCTACATGGGGCCGTGCCGCATCGATCCGTTCGGCGAGCGGGCGCAAGTGGGCGCATGCGGCGCCGATGCGCACCTGATCGTGGCCCGCAATCTGGCGCGCGCGGTGGCGTGTGGCGCCGCGGCGCACAGCGACCATGGGCGCGAGGTGGTGGAAGTTTTTCGCGGCGCCGCGGAGGCCGGTTCCTCTTCGGGATACGCCATCTCCAACCCCGAGCGGTTGATGGCGCTGGCGGCCGAATGGGGCGTCGAATCCGCCAACCGGCCGGAGCGCCACGTTGCGGCCGACCTGGCCGCCCGCATGGCCTCGCAATTCGGCTTGCAGGATGGCCCGCTGATTCCGCTCGCGCGCGCTCCCGAGGAGCAGCGCCGGCGCTGGGCGAAGATGGGGATCGCGCCGCGCGGCATCGATCGCGAAATCGTCGAGCTGCTGCATCGCACTCACCACGGCGTGGAATCGGACCCGGTGGCGCTGCTGCGCGCTGCCATGCGCGCCGCGCTGGCCGATGGCTGGGGCGGTTCCATGATTGCCACCGACGTGCAGGACACGCTCTTCGGCGGGCCGCTGGCCATCCGTTCGCGCGCCAATCTCGGCGTGCTCGAAGAGAAGCAGGTCAACATCCTGGTACACGGCCATGAGCCGGTGCTGAGCGAGATGCTGGTGGCTGCCAGCCGCGAGGGCGGCATGCTCGATCTGGCGCTCGAGGCCGGCGCCGAAGGCATCAACATCGCGGGAATCTGCTGCTCCGCCAACGAAATCCTGATGCGGCAGGGCATGCCCGTGGCCGGCAATTATCTCCACCAGGAACTGGCGCTGCTCACCGGCGCGGTGGATCTGATGGTGGTGGATGTGCAGTGCGTCATGCCTTCGCTTCCCCAGGTGGCAGCCTGCCATCACACCAGGTTGATCACCACTTCGTCAAAGGCCCACATTCCGGGCGCCGAGCACGTCCCATTCGATGCGCACGACGCCAAGCGGACCGCCCGCGAGATTATCGCCCGCGCCGTGGAGGCGTTCGGACGCCGCGATCCGGCGCGGGTGCACATTCCGCGCCAGAGCATGGATCTGGTGGCCGGCTTCACCAACGAGAATCTGCCGCACTATCTCGGCGGGCGTTTCCGCGCCGGATACCGGCCGCTCATCGACGCCATTGCCTCCGGCCGCATCCGCGGTGTGGTAGCCGTGGTGGGCTGCAACACGCCGCGCGTTTGCCAGGACAGCTCTCACCTGGCCCTGGTGCGGCGCCTCCTGGCGCAAGACGTACTGGTGGTGCAGACCGGGTGCAGCGCCATCGCCAGCGCCAAGGCCGGTTTGCTGCGGCCGGAAGCGGCCATGGAATACGCCGGCCCTGGGCTACAGGAAGTGTGCGCGGCGGTGGGCGTGCCGCCGGTTCTGCACGTGGGCAGTTGCGTGGATAACTCGCGCATCCTTTTGATCTGTTCGGCGCTGGTGGCCGAGGGCGGCATCGGCGCCGATCTCTCGGAGTTGCCGATTGCCGCGGCCGCGCCGGAAGCCATGAGTGAAAAGGCCGTCACCATCGGGCTCTACGCGGTCGCGTCGGGAGTTTTCACCGCGTTCACGCCCGTCCCGCGCGTAGCCGGAAGCCGCGTGGTGCGCCGGTACCTGGAGCACGACGTCGAACGGGAAACCGGCGGGCGGTTCCTCTTCACCAACGATATTGAAGAGGCCGCGCAAGGGATTCTGGCTCACCTCGATAGCAAGCGCAAGGCGCTGAACCTGGCGCCCATGATGCACCAGGACGGCGTGCGATCGAATGCGTCGGGCGCGTTCCGCTCTCTCTCCACTTACGTTCCGCCGGCCGGCCTCGCTTCGCTCGGCTGCGGCAAGGCTCAGGAGCGGAGCCAGTTGCGGCCTCCGGAGGAATGATGCGCCCCGTTTTGGTTTTTGATCGCAATCGTTGCCTGGCTTGCCGCAGTTGCGAACTGGCCTGCTCGGTGGCGCATTCGGAGAGTAATGGGTTGGAAGCCGCCGTCGCCGAGGAGTTTCCGCCCACGCGGCGCGTGGCGCTGGCCGCCGGCGGCGATGGCCTCGAAGCGCTGCGTTGCGAACAGTGCCTGGAACCGCTATGCGCTTTTGCCTGTAAGAGCGGTGCACTCCGCCGCGACCCGGCCACCGGCCGCGTGATGTTGGACGACGCCCGCTGCGTCGGCTGCTACATGTGCCTCATGGTGTGTCCCTTTGGCATCCGTCCCGATCCGGCGCGAGACCGCGTGGTGCGCTGCGACGTTTGCGAGGGCCGCGCGATACCGGCTTGCGTGGAGGCTTGCCCCACCGGCGCGCTGCGCGCGAACACGCCGCCCGATGAGCGCGTGCGCGGCGATTTCGAAGGGCACGTGCTAGTAGTGGGGTCCTCCGCCGCCGGAATCGCCGCCTGCGAGGCCGCGCGCGAGCATGCGCCCGCGTGCTCCATCACGCTGGTTACCGCCGATTCGTCGCCGTATTCCCGGCCGCTGCTCTCCTACGCGCTGGCGGGCCGCCTCACGCCGCAGCAAACCGATTGGCGCGGGCGCGATTATCTGGAACACGAGCTGGGCGTGCATGTTCTCGGCGGGCGCAAAGCGGTGAGCCTCGATCCCGACGTGGGAGCTCTCATGCTCGATAATGGCGACGAGCTCGGGTTCGAGCGACTGATTCTGGCGACCGGCGCCCGGGCGGCGGGACTTTCTATCCCCGGTGCGAATCTCGCGGGTGTGTTCGCGCTGCGCGATGCCGAAGACCTGGAAGCGATTTCGACTTGGTGCGGCAAGGCATCCGCGGCGCCGCATGCTGTGGTGTTGGGCGGCGGCAACGTGGGCCTGCAAGCCTGCGAGGCGTTTCTCGAGCGCGGGCTGCGCGTGACGGTGGTGGCGGCTTCTCCGCATCTGCTTTCGCAGATGGTGGATGCGGAAGCCGGGCGCCGTCTGGCGGATCTGTTCCGCGCGCACGGCGTGGATGTCCGCACCGGCCGCGATGCCGTGGAGGTGGTGGGCGGCGAGCGCGTGGAAGCGGTGCGTCTCGATAACGGCGAACTGCTGCCGGCGGACCTGGTCCTGGTGGCCAAGGGCATCGTGCCCAACGTGGAATGGCTGCGCGGCAGCGGCATACGGATCGGCCGCGGGATCTCGGTGGATCTCTGCGGCCGCACCAGCCTGCCGGGAATCTTCGCCGCCGGAGATTGCGCGGAGGCGCCCGATCCGCTGACCGGCCGCCTGTCGCTCAGCGGCATCTGGCCGGTGGCGTACGAAATGGGCCGCGCGGCCGGAAGCATGGCGGTGGGCATTGAGCGGGCTTCGGCCGGGGCGTTGCGCATGAACGCCTCGCGGTTCTTCGGCGAGTCGATCATCTCGGTTGGCGAGGTCCGACCGGAACGGCTGGAAGGCGCGCGAACCGAAATCCCTGTCAACCGCAACGGCGCGTACCGCAAGCTGGTGTATCGCGATGGGCGCTTGGCCGGGGCGCTGCTCTACGGCGACATCGCCGGCGCCGGCAGCTACTATCGCGAGTACCGCAAGGGAGTGAACTGATGTCGGGGATTATGGCATGGGCGCGAGTTGGCAGGCGGAATCGCCTGCCCCACCGCAAGGGAGTGAACTGATGTCCAGAATTATTGCATCGGCGGCGATTCGCGGCGGCCACGCTTCGGTGCGGCGGGCGGAGACGATGCTGGCCGAGTCGCTCGACCGCCATAACCGGGACACCGCCATCGAGTTTCCTTCTACCGCTTATGCGTTGCCCATCATCCTCGCGCTTACCGGAAAGCGGGTGGAGAAACTCGGCGACCTCGAAGAAGCGATCGCGACCGCGCGCTCATGGCTTCCCGCTGAACCCTCCGAGCGGCTTTGGCTGCCCTATCTGGGCGGCGCTCTGGATGCAGGGGCGGCCACCCTGGTGGCGCAGGAGGTGATTGAGGCCCTGAAGCCGCTGCACGGCATTCCGCTCGCGTTCGATTACTGGCTCGGACCTACCACCGATGGCATCCTGCGCGAGCAAGGCATCAAGCTGGTGGATGGCCGCATGCCCGGATTCGCGGCCTGCGTGGGAGCGCTGCCCGATGACGAGACCGCCGAGCAACTGGCGCGCGACCTGCAAGAGCGCAACCTGCTGGTCTTCATGGGCGCCAATTGCGCGGGCGAAACCATGGCCGCGCAGCTCAACCGGCGCGGCGTGGAGATGAGCTGGGAAACGTTCCTTGTCCCTTACGGGCCGGATACGTCTTCCATCGTGCACGCTCTCGGCTTCGCTTGCCGCGCCGCGTTCACTTTCGGCGGCCTCAAGCCGGGCGGCCTTGAGGAAACCCGCGAGATCCTGCTCTACAACCAGCGCCGTGTGTTCGCTTTCGTGCTGGCGCTGGGCGAGGTGGACGATGAGAAATACGCCACCGCCGCCGGCGCCATCAATTTCGGCTTCCCGGTGATTGCCGACACCGATATTCCGGAGATCCTGCCCAGCGGCATCTGCACCTATGAGCACGTGGTTTCGAACGTGGCTCACCGCGACATGCCAGCGCGCGCGGTGGAAGTGCGCGGCGTCAAAATCCATACCGTGGAGATCCCCATTCCGGTGCGGCACGGCCCCGCGTTCGAAGGCGAGCGCGTGCGCAAGGAAGAGGTCGCCATCGAGTTCGGCGGCAAGTATACGCGCTGTTTCGAATACCTCTCGAGCCGCCCTATGGACCAGGTGCAGGACGGCCTGATTCGCGTGGTTGGGCCCGAGATCGGCGACGTGCCCGAGGGTGCGCGCCTGCCGCTGGCGATCTTCGTCGAAGTGGCCGGCCGCAAGATGCAGCCCGAGTTCGAATCCATCCTCGAGCGGCACATCCACTCCTTCCTATCCGAGCCGATGGGAGTGATGCACCTGGGGCAGCGCGATACAGTCTGGCTGCGCATTTCGAAGAAGGCGCGCGATGCCGGGTTCCGCATCGAACACCTGGGGACGGTGCTGCTGCACAAGCTCAGGAACGACTTCCCGGCTATCGTGGACAAAGTGCAGGTCACCCTGTTCACCGAATCCGCCGGCGTCGAGGAACTGTATCCCACTGCCGCGGCCGCCTACCAGTCGCGCGATGAGCGCATGGGCGCGCTGACGGACGAGCGCGTCGACATCTTTTATTCCTGCGCGCTCTGCCAGAGCTATGCACCCAACCACGTCTGCATCATCACTCCCGAGCGGCTGGGCCTGTGCGGCGCGTACAACTGGCTGGACGGCAAGGCGGCTTACGAAATCAACCCGCACGGCGGCAATCTGCCGGTCCGCAAGGGCGATTCGGTGGACCCTGTGCTCGGCCAGTGGAAAGGCATCAACGACTTCATCCGCAACGCCTCCAACGGCGCCTTCGAGCGATTCTCGGCCTATTCGATGATCACCGATCCGATGACCTCGTGCGGCTGCTTCGAGTGCATCGCGTGCATTCTGCCGGGAACCGGCGGCATCATGATTGTGGACCGCGAATACGCGGGCGAGACGCCCGTCGGCATGACCTTTTCCTCGCTGGCGGAGATGACCGGCGGAGGCCAGCAGACGCCGGGGTTCATCGGCATCGGCACCATCTACGCACTTTCCCGCAAATTCATCAGCGCCGATGGCGGCCTGGCGCGCCTGGTGTGGACCACCACGCGCATCAAGCAAAAACTGGGAGACAGGCTGCGGCAGCGATGCGAGGAACTCGGCAAGCCCGGCTTCTATGAGAAGATCGCCGACGAAACCATCTGCACCGAACTGGAGCCGCTGATCGAATACCTGGCGACGGTAGAGCACCCCGCGCTAGAGATGGGTGAGATGGTGTAGGGAACCCCAAGCATGAGTCTGGACCTGAAACCGAAGAAATGGGCGGGCGCGCTTCGCGAGGTGACGTTGGGAGCGGGCACCCGCCGGCCGGTCAGCGTGGGCGGCGGCAACGGTCTGCCGCTTCACGCCTTCGAAGCCGCATTTCCGTATCGGCCCGCGCTGGCGTTGGAAATCACAGATGTGGACCCGGTGCGCTGGGTGGAAAGCGTCCGCCAGCCGTGGGAAGGCGTGCTCGGCCAGCCCGCCGAGGCTGCCCGCCGGGCCGTCACGGATTTCGGCGCCGATCTTCTGCTGGTCCACCTGATGGGCACTCACGCGGACCGCGGCAACCGCTCTCCGGAGCAGGCCGCCGCCGATGTCCGCGCCGTGCTGGAAGCGGTAGACGTTCCTCTGATCGTCAAGGGGCCGGGCGCCGGTCAAAAGCAGAATGCGGTGCTGGCGCGCGTGGCTGAAGACTGCCGGGGCGAAGGGCTCGCGCTTCACTCGGCCACCAACGAAGACTACAAGACCCTAGCCGCGGTCGCGGTGGCTTACGGCCACGTGCTGGTGGGGGAAAGCCCGATTGACGTGAACATCGCGAAGCAGCTTAATATCCTGCTGGCCGATACCAATGTGGATCTGAATCGCGCGCTGATCGATCCGCTCACCGGCGGCCTGGGCTACGGATTGGAGTACAGCTACTCCGTAATGGAGAGAATCCGGCTGGCGGCTCTGGGCGGTGACGCCATGCTGAATTGCCCGGTCGTCTGCCTGGTGGGAGAGGAAACCTGGAAGGCCAAGGAAGCCAGAGTCTCTGCCGACAAAGAGCCGCTTTGGGGAAGCCAGCGCGAGCGCGGCATCCATTGGGAAGTGTCTACGGCTATGACTCTGATCGAAGCCGGCGCCGAGGTGGTGGTGATGCGCCATCCCGAGGCGCTCAAGAGAATCCGCAAGCAACTGGATTCCTGGTTCGGCTCCGATCGGAGCCACGACCGTGAGGGAGTGGTGCGGAGTTCATTTCGACCCACGGAAACCAGCGGGGGCGACTCATGCCGTTGACCGGTTTGCAAATCTTCAAGCTCCTTCCCAATACCAACTGCAAGAAGTGCGGGTATCCCACCTGCCTGACCTTCGCCATGAAGCTGGCCGCGGGAAAGGAAACGCTGGAGAAGTGTCCGGACGCAACGCCGGCGGCCAAGGCGGCGTTGGGCGCAGCATCGGCGCCGCCCATTCGTGGCGTCACTATCGGCCGCGGCGAGCGAGCCATCACGGTTGGGGAAGAGACGGTTTTCTTCCGCCACGAAAAGACCTTCGTGCGGCATCCCGGATTGTTCCAGATTTTCGATCCCACGGGACTCACGCCGGCCGAACGCGACGCCAAGCTGGACCACTGGCGCGGCATTCACATCGAACGCGCCGGAGAGACGTTTCGGGTGGATGGCATCGCCATTGTCGAAACCGCGGAGAGCGTGGCCGCAGTCGCCGCCGCTGAGCGTGGGTTTCCGGTAGCCATTCTCGCGGCGACGCTGCCCGGCGCGACCGCCGTCGCGGAGAGAATCAAAGATCACCGCCCCTTGCTGGTTCCACCCGCCGGCGCGAACCTGGAGGGCTACTGCGCCCTGGCCGCGCGGCTCGGCATTCCGCTGGTGGTGGGAGCGCCGGACCTGGCCTCGCTGGCCGACGCGGCGCGCGACGCCGCGCGCGCCGGCGTCGCCGATATCCTACTGGAACCGCCCGGCGCCGACTCGCGCTCGCTGCATCACAGCCTCAGCGCCATCCGCCGTGGCGCGCTCGACCGCATCCATCCCGGCCTCGGCCATCCGGTCTTCCTGCGCGTGGGCGCGGGTGAGATCGAAAGAGCCGTGCTGGGCATTACCAAGTTCGCGTCACTCGTGGCGCTGGCCGACTGCGGCGGGGAGGCCTGGCTGCCTCTCTGGACCCTGCGGCAGAACATCTACACCGACCCGCAAAAGCCGCTGCAAATGGACCCCGGCCTATACGCCATCGGCGAGCCGAACGACCGGTCGCCGCTGCTCGTCACCTCTAATTTTTCGCTGACCTACTTCATTGTCTCGACCGAAGCCGAAGCTTCCGGCACAGCGTGTCATCTGGCCGTGGTGGATGCCGAAGGATTGAGCGTGTTGACCGCGTGGTCCGCCGGCAAGTTTTCGGGCGACCGCGTGGCCAAAGCCCTCCGCCAGATGAAGGCAGCCGACCGAGTGAGCCACCACACAGTGATCATTCCCGGATATGTCCCGGTGATTTCCGGCGAGCTGGAGGATGCCCTGGGTGACGGCTGGCACGTGCTGGTGGGCCCGCAGGAGGCATCCGATATCGCCCCGTTCTTCCGCGACGTCTGGGGACCGCTGGCCCGCGACTTCGAAACACATCCGTAGCGCCGCCCGATGCCTTCGCACCCAGTCCGGTTCTTGCCCTCCGGCCGCTCCACTATCGCCGCGGAGGGCTCCAGCATCCTGCGCGCCGCCGAGTTGGCCGGCGAACCGGTGCGCGCCGAATGCGGAGGGCGGGGCGCCTGCGGCCGCTGCCTGGTCCGCATTCTCGAAGGGCAGGTCCCCGAGTACCGCGTTCTGCGGCGCGAATCCGGCTTCCCGCAAGTGCTGGCGTGCCTCACGCCCGTCCATTCGCCGCTGACCGTCGAGCCGCTGGTGGAAGCGCAACTTCCCAAGCTGGTTTCGAGCGACCGGTACATCGGCACGAACGCCCTTTCGGCGTGGGCGCCCTGGCCGCTCGAGCTGGCGCCGCTGGTGGAATGCCGCGATCCCGAGGATCTGGGCGTCGCTCTCGATATCGGCACCACCACCTTGCGGCTGCTGCTGATTCGTCTTTCCGATGGCGTGATCGTGGGCGAAGCCGGGGCTTACAATCCGCAGATCGCGAAAGGCGCCGACGTGATCTCCCGCATCATCGCGGCGGAGAAGGGCGGCTTAGGCGAATTGGCGTCCGCGATTCGCGCGGCGGTGGTTTCGATGATCGTCGAAGCCTCGGCCGGAGGTTTCGATCCCGCGCGCATCCGTGGCTACGTGGTGGCGGGCAACGTCACCATGATCCACCTGCTGCTGGGCGAAGATCCCTCCGGCATCCGCCGCGTGCCCTCGCAGCCGCGCGCCTTGGCCTTTCCCCCGGTGGACGCCGCGGACCTGGGATGGCCCGGCCGCGGTGCGCCCGTGCACAGCGTTCCCGGCGCGGGCGGATGGGTCGGCGGCGACATACTGGCCGGAGCGGTGCGCGCCGGATTCTCGCGCGCGGCGGAGACGGCCCTCTACGTGGATCTGGGGACCAACGGCGAGATCGTCTTCGGCAACGCCGATTTCGCGCTGGCGTGCGCGTGCAGCGCGGGCCCCGCGTTTGAAGGCGGCGGCATACGCTGCGGCATGCGCGCGGACCGGGGCGCGGTGGATGGCGCTTCGATCAATGCGGAAAGCGGCGCGATGGAGCTTTCCGTGATTGGCGGTGGACGCATCCGCGGCGTGTGTGGGTCCGGGTTGATCGCGCTGGCCGACGCCCTGTTCCGCGCCGGCTGGATTGACCGTGGCGGCAGGCTGACCGGTCGCGTGCCCGATGAACGCCGCATGGCAGGCCAATGGGGCGCGGCGATTGCGCTCTCCGCCGGCAAGCGGGTGGCGCTCTGGGAAAGGGACCTGGCGAGCCTCATTCGCGCCAAAGCGGCGGTTTTCGCGGGCATACGCTCGTTGGTCGATTCGCTCGGCCCCGGCGGCCCCTCCATCGAGCGGGCGTATGTCTCGGGCAACTTCGGCCGCTATCTCAACCTTCCCGCCGCGGTGGGAATCGGACTGCTGCCCGATATCCCGCCCGGCCGCTACGGTTACATCGATAATGGATCGCTCGAAGGCGCCGCGCTGAGCCTGCTCTCACGCGAGTTCCGCGACGAAATCGCCGCCTATCTCACTCGCGTCACCTACGTGGACCTCGCC
>Ga0181538_10006265_pt1 | contig 10342 bp, 8 predicted proteins | sample PEATcosm2014_Bin_40_FD_119773 | JGI IMG/M metagenome (GOLD analysis project Ga0181538, IMG submission 119773) | Peatland microbial communities from MTU Mesocosm Facility, Houghton, MI, USA - PEATcosm2014_Bin23_30_metaG | ecosystem: Environmental > Terrestrial > Soil > Wetlands > Peat | place...
CAGAGGCTTGCCAGGACCGCCTTCGGAAGCCGGGTAGTGCACTGCCTCTAGGTGATGGCCCTCGCCATAAGGCACCTTGATCCGCTGATAAACGACTCCTAACGCATCGAGCCCGGCGTAGAAGGATTGACTGTTCTTGGCTGACGACACCGGCCGCTTGGCGTCCTCGGGAGGCAGAAAAAATTCGGCCGTGCGATAGTAGTTATGCGCGCGCAGCAGTGCGCGGCCCTTGGCGATCGGATCCGTGGTAGTTGCCGCCAAGCGCGCGACCCGATCGCCCGTGCCCGACCAGGCTCGAAACCAGCCCTGCGCATCGCCGCAGTGGATGTGTTTAATTGTCTCAAGGACCTCCGCGGTGTCGGCCCCGTCCGAGGGTATGTCGTTCATCACTCGAAGAGTCTGGAAGTGATAGGGTTGATCAACGAAAAATCGGCATTGACCGACATCGCCTCGACGCAACGCTGCGTACGTGACCACACCGATGACGGGAACACCCGCAACAGCGAACCAAAACAGTTTGACTGCCAGCATGTCGACCTCAAATTACGTCATGGCCACCGGCCGCTGCAGTGACGTTCCCGCGCAGCCCCAAATCCGCGGAATGCGCGTTCGCACTCGACCACGCGCTTCGTGGCTTCACTTTCGCTTCGATCGAAAACTAAGGAGTGCGGCACGGTATCGCGGGTTAGGGTGTCGATTTGCCGCGGTTTGGTGAGTCATCGCGTCGCTCTCTTGTCCCGATTCTTGATAATCCACAACGTGAGGTCCCAAGCGCCGTAGACGCCAGCGAACAGCAATAATGCGGTCGCGCCCGCGACGGCGTAGGGGGCGAAGGGCTTTTCGACAATCAATCCAACCGCCCCGACGACCAGGCATGCACTGCCGAGCGCCGGAACGCCCACGTACGGAAGCCAATCCTGCCAATCGGGCAACGCTAGACCGAACTGGTGCCGCTTGACGACGACATTAATTTGGTAAGCAAGGCCCGTGATCCCACCCAGGCCGAAGGTGATCCCGATCGGCCACGCGGACGGCCACGGCACCAGAACAGCTAATGCCTGTAATAGTACGGTACCGAATTGAACGAGAGTTGGTGTCAAAAAGCCGCGGGTTCCGTGCACTATGCGCGACTCGGAGAAACCTGTGCCCCCTACCGTCACGGCGACGAAGAGCAGTCCCATCAAAGTCGCAGCCGCGCCGCCGGCCAAAATAAAGAAGTTGTCCCAGTTGTGTGGCATTGGCGGGTAATGCTGCCCTTGGCAACTTGATGTAGGAGGAAATCAAGCCCCGGTGCCAGCCGGGACCTTCGGCGTCGTCAATCTCAAGCTAGAGTCCATGAGCGCTGGCGTCCGTGCGATACCGTACATACGCAACGCGCACGCGCGACTTCGCCACCCACCTTAGACCTCGGAGGAATGCATTGCGTGCATTTCGATGTTATCCGCAAACCGATTCTGCATCAGCGCGTTGCCGAACAAATGACTATGACGTCGCTTCGCTATGATTTCGGTGGCTTTGCGTTTCACGATTGGCGCGCGTCTGGCGGAAGCTGCCGTTATGTGGTGGTTTACTTGATCGACTCCATTAGGCTCGCGACATCAGTGTACTCGTGAAGACTGGAAATATGCCCGCTCGCATCGGTCTGATAGACCATGCACACAGGTACACGGTATTTGCGTCCCACGAGGGTGCTGGGGTCCGCAGGAAACTTCCACGTAGAGTGGGCCGCGAAATCGACGACTCCCGGGGCCACGGTTCCTTGATTGATGAACTCCCAGACGCCCCACGTCGGCGTCGCCGCATCGAAGACGATCTCGAGCGGCATGCTTCTGTCGAAAGCGAGCGCGCCCCGCGTCAGCATACCGAGGCAAGCATTCTTGCCCCTGCCGGTGTCCATGTCTGTCTCCATCACCACGACGCAGTCCTCTGCAAACATTTCCATCGCCGCGTCGAAATCGGGCTTCAAGGCTGCGTTGAACAGCGCGCGTAGGGGAGTGGGCGAGTCGCTCCTGTTTTTCTCACGCTCCAACCATGCATCATCACTCACGTTTAGCACGTCGTCGAGCCAATCGAACATGGTCCGATGCTTCAAACCAAAGTTGTCAACCTGGCGATAGTTGCTCCCATCTTCGGGTGTGAAAATGTGCACAGCGGTGTTCTTGTTCGCGATCGCCGCCGCCGCCACGCGAGCCTGCTGGAGGAGCTCCGGGTAGTCGTGCGAGTCATTGAGTCCCAACGTCGGGCAGGTGATTCCGCGCGTATCCACCTTCATTTTATTGATGGATTCGGGATCAGTGAGACCCCAGATCAGCCGGATGACACTGCCGGCATTCGAGGCCAACGTTTCCTTGCCGGAATCAGAGCCCGGCAGGACGTGCTTGAAGATCAGTGGCGCGAGCGGCTCCATATCGTAGACCAAGGGATCGACCACGCACGCGGCGATACGATGCTCGTGGGCTGCTGCGCGAGTCATGATGTAGCCTCCACCCTCGCCGCCTCCGTAGGCCGCGATCCGTGAGGGATCGACGTCGCAGCGCGCGCACAGGTAGTCAATCACGGCTTTGACCGGGACCTCCGAATCAAAGCGGAAAGGGAGCCCGTTGAAGGAGTTCAAGCCGACGCCTGGCAGGTCCACCAGCAGCGCATTGTACCCGCGTTCCAGGGCAGCAGGGCCGATCCAGTAGTAGAGTTCCTCGCTCGCATTGTCGCCGATGATGACCGTCGGTCGCTTTTTGCCGCTGGCATCGGGGCGCAGGAAGTAAGCCGGAAGGACGGTGCCCTCGTAGGGGATCTCGACGAACTCGATCGGGGGTTCGCTCAACGCCGCGAAGCGCTTGAAGAGCACACGGGACTTCTCGAGCGTGGCCCGGTAACCGGGATCGGACACCCGAAAGCCGCCCATCAGAACGTTGCGGTAGTAGGTGACCGCGCGCAGGTAGCACTGCCTTGCGCTGACCCGATGCCCCTTCGCCTCGGCACCTCTTGCGAGCGCCTCGACCTTTTCCCCGAGCGTACTCCAAGCCTCTCTCCAACTCTGAACGTCGCCCTCGCGGATCTGGGCAGCCGCGGAATAACATTCTCCGATCTCGGAGCCCTTGAAGGCCTGCTTGGACAGTGTAACCAGGAAGGCGAAATCGGTGAAAGAGTCCTGGAAGTAAAGGGGCCTTCTTGCCGAGGCGGGAGCACTGGCCGCTCCCGGCTGAGCAGTTCCCGATTTGGGGTTTGCAATTGGATTCGCCTTCACGTCAACCACGGCATTCATATCGGTGTGCTCTACTATTTGTGGAAACCAAGATCGTGGGCCGGGACTGCTGCGAGGTCTGTGCGTCACCAGACCTAACGACTTGACCTAGGCCGCCGATTGCTTGACCTCGCGCGCCACTGACCTTTCCTGGCGATCGCCGCTCCAGCCGATACCGAGGACGGTGGCGCGGATGGGGCAGAGAATTTGTTTGAAGATTTCAATAACAGGAGATTGCACGCAAGGTCGAGGGTGGCGCGTCGATGATCGTCGCATCGACAATGGTCCCGGACTTCAGCAGCAGCCGCTTGCTCTCAAGCAGGCTGCGAACCAGGCCAAAGATCTTTTCGGTCAGCTGATGCTGTTCGAGCAGGTGGCGAAAGCGCAGGATCGTCGACTCCGAGTCGTACAGACAACTGAACCGACCTGTGCAGAGCTTCCCTAGGCGGTTGTCACGTCGACTGCCCCGAGGCCAGCCATCCAATCGATGATGACGCGAAACGCAAGACCGTAATTGCCCACCTGGCAGTGGTTCTGCGCCTGCTCCGCGCGCGTGAACAAACGCGCGGTCAGTGTGCGAACATGCGTCAGCGTGGCGATCTGATCGGGCAGTTCATGCGCCGCGATAGCGTGATCCTCGGCGCCTGCCATCAAGAGTACGTCCTGCGTCACCCGGGAGGAGATGCTCGCAGTCGCGTATTTCTGAAAGTGCTTCAGCATCTCATACGGCGTCTCAACTCCGGCTGTGCGCATGCCGTTTTGCGTTCCCCAGTCCACGAACAGGCTCTTGGCACTCGCGTTCACGAAGAAAGTGTTGACAGCGCCCTCGTTGTCAGCGTCGAGCCACTCGAGGAGCTTCTGACGTACCGGCGGTGGCAGAGGGCGCAGGAGGAACCCGAACGCACTTGTGCACACGTCGTACGCAATGATTCGGCGCACGCGCGGCTCAAAGGCCGCCGCTCGAATGCCCAGCTCGCCGCCAAGCGAGAATCCCAACAACGTAACCGCGTCACGGCGGAAGAAGTCCAAGACCGCTTTGACCGGTTGCTCCCACTCAGGGATCATCGGCAGTTGCGCCAACTGGAGCGCCGCCCCCTGGCCGGGGCCCTCGAACAGGATCGTGTCGTAGCCGGCGTCGCGGAAGAACAGCGCTGCCGGCATCCATTCCTCAATGTAGCTGTCGAATCCACCGAAAACGACCAGCGTTCCCTTGGGCTTCTTTGGCGTGAGGCGATAGGCAGGGAGCCAGCCGGTCCCAAGAGGAATTTTGCTATAGGCAGACGGCGCAATTTGGAGGTGGCCAAGGAGTAGATCGACAAAGCGCTGGCGTGTGGGGAGCTTCCGCGGGTCGTTAGTGAACATGAAGAACTCGGCGAGACGCAGATAATAGGCCCCTTTGCGCACCTCGTGCCGAGCAAGCGCCTTTTCTCCCAAGTTGAGGATGACTTTCGTGAACGTCGGATAGTCGTTCACGCCGGTCAACGCCTCGCGCATTTCGTTCAGCATGCTCTCGTCGCCGACCCAGCCATAGAAGCGGTTCAGCTGAAAATTGATATTGATGTCTGGGTGCAGATCGTGATACCCGATCGGAAACGAGAACGGTGGGGAATTGGCCGGGGTCAATGTTCTTGCCCTCGTCTTGTCGATGACGGTGGGACTTGGATTCCTCTTCACTTCGGCTATGGCAGTCATTTCGGTCTTCTCCTTGATTCTTGCTGGACCGGCGCTTCGTGCGGGTTCTGTGCGTAACTGGAATTACCGTGAGCGTCGCCGTTCCTGTGTGAAGACATCTTCCAACCAGTCGAATATGATCTGGTGCTCAAGGCTCTCGTTGTTGAGTCCGCAATGAGCCTCGCCGCCCTCCGTAGTCGCAATGATGTGCTGCGCTTTAGGACAGGTCAGCTTGTCGTAGAACTTCTGACCGTCAACAGCCAGTTGGCCCTCGCCTTGGCCGCCAATATTAAAATACGGGCAAGTGATCTTGTCCTCCAAACCCCACAAGTCATACTTACCCAACACGTCGATGTACTCGGCAATCGTTCCGCCTCCCACGCCCATTCGGTAACGAATGTCTCCTTTGGCGGCGAGAAACCTGTTGTTCACACTCGACGGGTCGATCTTGCTCTCAAGGTCTCTGGGATAAGCCTTGTCTCCCGGCAACCCGAGCATTTCCAGCATTGTCTTCTGCATGCTGGGAGTGCTCGTGCTTGCAATGCAGGCCTTGATCCGCTTCTCAAAAGCTGCTGCCCGCGGTGCAAAGTTCCCACCCATACTCCAGCCGACCAGGGCTAGACATTTCGGATCGACATCGACGCGGGCGAGTACCCAGTCGCAAACGTATTTCAGCGGAACCTCGGTGTCCGGCCGATAGAACAGTTCGGCACCGGGATTCGAATACATCGCGCCACGCTGGCCCGGGATCTCAAAGAGCAGCGCGTTGTATCCTCGACGGACCGCCGCGGCGCCGCCGCCCCAGAAATAGAGTTCCTCTCCTAAGGAGTCGCCACCGCCCACGCTCATCAAAGTCGGTCGCGGCTTGTTGGTGGCATCCGCCTTCAGGAAATAGCCGGGTAGGGACTTCCCGTCCTCATACGGAATACTGACCACCTCGAATGGCAGGTCCATCAGCTTTCCTGCTTGCATAAAGCAGTCCCGTTGACGCTCCCAACTCGAACGACACTTGGGGTCAGTTTGCATTTGGAAAAACGCCACCTCGCGCCAGTACGACGACGCCCGCAGGAACGCTTCCCGCGCACTCACCAGATGCCCGCCCGCCAGCGACTTGCGGGCGATCGCCTCGACCCGCTCCGCGGTGACGCGCCATGCCTCCGAATAACTATCTTCTTTTTCGTCCTCGATCCGTGAGGCAGTCTCGTAGCACTCGCCGAGTGCAGCTCCGCCATAGGTAGTGCACCCCATCGTTCGCAGGAACTGGAAATCAAAGTTTCCCTTGAATCGCCCCGGCATCCCGGCAGTAGCGCCAAATGTCACTTTGCTGCCCTTGTCGGTAGAGACAGGGACAGATTTTGCTGCGCCCGTCAATTGGGATTTACCGTCATTCGCACTCGTTGTATCAGAAGCAGTCGTCTTCATATCAGTCACGGCATTCATTTCAGTCTTCTCCTCTCCTTGAATTGGCCTTTAAATGTTTCCTGGCGGACTATGTTTTGTTCTTCTTGAAGACATCATCCAACCAATCGAACTCGATCTGATGCTTGAGGCTCGGATTATTAATTGTGCAGTGAGCTTCACCCGCTTCCGCCAAGGAGACGACGTGCTCTGCCTTTGGGCAGGTCAGCTTCTCGTAGAACGCGTGCCCCATGGCCAACATCAATGGCCCCTCGGCCTCGCCGGCTATGCTCAAGAGAGGACACGTGATCTTTCCCTCCAGCCCGGCCAGGCTGTAGGCTCCACACTTGTCAAAGAAGGCCGCGATGGAGTCTCCGCCATTCCCCATCCGCACCTTAATCTGGGTAGCGAACCACTTAATCATCATGTCGGAGAGATTAACGCTGCTCTCGAGGTCAGCCCCGTAGGGTTCGCCGGGGTCGAAGCCCATCAGGACCATGGCTGCGGGCTTCCATTCCGGGATGAGCGAATTCGCAATGACCGCGGAGAGTCGCTTTTCGTACGCAGCGGCACGAGGGGCGAAGTATCCGCTCATGCTGTGCCCCGAGAGGGCAAGCCGCTCGGGGTCGACGTCATCACGGGACAGAACGTAGTCGACCGCATAGCGCGTCGGGACCTCCCAGTCTGGGCGATAGGTCAGCTCTGGATCCAGAGCGTACGCGCCGACCTGGCCGGGACCCTCCCACAAGAACGCGTTGTAGCCTCGGCGGACCGCGGCAGCGCCACCACCCCAGAAATAGAGCTCCTCGCAGGTACCATCACCACCCGTGATAATCATCACGGTCGGACGCGGGCCGGCGGCTCCCGCGGCGCGCATGAAATACCCAGGCAGTGTCTTGCCATTCTCATACGGGATGCTGACAGGCTCGATCACCGGGCTGAAGAGTTGGGCCGCCTGCGTGAAGCACGATCGGTGGCGCATGTACATCTCGCGCTGTCGCGGGTCAGTGGGCGCAAGGTAGAAGAAAGCCGATCCCCAGTACATCGATGCACGGAGGAACGCTTCGCGGGCACTGAGAACATGCCCGCCGCGGAGGCAGTCTTCGGCTAGGCGCTCGACTCTTTCGGCTGTATCGCTCCATGCCGCCGTCCAGCTCTCCACATCCCCGTCCACGATCCGGTGTGCGGTGGAGAAGCACTCGCCTGCCGCTCCGCCTTCCCCGTAGCCGCCGGCGCAAAAGTTTCGGGCCATCATGAAGTCAAAGTGTGACCGAAAAAGTCCGGGCATCCCCGGAGAGGCGTTGAATACGCCCCGTTCTGTTGCTGCGTCTGTCGTCGTTCCGGCTCTTGTCGTTGATCTTGCCGATGCTGCAGGAGGGGCCACCGCACCCTGAACACTTCCCGATTTGGGTGCTGCATTTGGATTCGCCTTCGCATCAATCACAGCATTCATATTGGTGTCCTCCATTAATTCTGGAAACCAGGGCCGTAGGGATCGTGGGTCGCGACTGCTGCGGGGTCTGTGCGTCACCAGACGTAACGACTTGACCTACGCCGCCGATTGCTTGACCTTGCGCGCCACTGACCTTTCCTGGCGATCGCCGTACCAACGGATCCCGAGGACAATGGCTCGATGGGGGACCCAGGAAACTATGAGGAAAACCCGGTATTCCACCGCGGAAATGAGGAGCACCATGCTCGCGGCGGACAAGCCAGCCCCAGATTCGCTCGAACGAGTGCTTTAATAGGACTCTGAACGATGTATGCCGCAACGAGCAGTGGTTCAAGAACAGATTCGATGCGAAGATTCTATCCGAAGACTTCCGGGGTGAGTTTAGTGAGGTCAGACGCCACTCGAACCTCGGTCGGCTCACTCTGGCGGAAATTAAGCGACAGCTATCAACAATGACCCTGAAAGCAGCCGTTTCCTGCGCGAAATTGGCTGCGATGACGGTTGGCAAATCACCATGAAGCGCCCGTCCCAGATCTCCCGAGTTCCGTGTGCGACGGTGTCCTTGCAGCTCGTCGACGGCATTCTTGCGGCCGCGGCCGCGGCGGGCGTCGCCGATACCGCTCGCGTGGCGGCGCTGCGGGCCGGTGTTTTGGGGCGAAGCGTTGGGGTTCAACTACCGGGTCGAGTCTCAGAAGCCGCGCATCTTTGGCTGTGGGAGACGCTCGCCGAACTAACGGGCAGCCATCAAGTCGGTGCGCAGCTCGCCCGTTTTGCAGGGCCAAGCGCGTTCGGGATTCTCGGCGAGGCGACGACCCACGCAGTGTCTCTCGCCGACGCTTTCGAGCATGTCGTACGCTACGTCCGCCTTGTGCATCAAGGCGTGACGATTAATGTGGCCGTGAAGGGCGGTTATTTTTCAGCGAATTATCACTGGTCAAGCAGCCACGGCAGACTTTCTAGCGGAGGCGCGGCTGCAGGGATGCTCTGGGCCAACGCGAACCTCGCGCTGGTGCCGGAGCGCGCGTTCGGTGTTCGCCTGCGTCCGGTATTGGCCGAGCTTGCCTGCGTTGCGCCAAGTGACGAGGGAGGCATCATCGCCGACATATTCGGGTCCGACGTGAAATTTGGGACTGCAGATTGGAGCCTGATGTTCGAGCGGTCCGCTGTCCTCGCCGTCTCGCGGCCCGCCGCATCCTCCACGCTTACATATCTCAAGGAGTATGCCGACAGGGCACTCAGCGAGCTACCCGCAATCGATGACATCGTTGGCTTGGTTGCTGCTGAAATTCGCGGTCGCTTAGCCGGACGGCCGCCGACGGTGGCCGAGAGCGCGAAGGCGCTCGGCCTATCGACGCGCACGCTTCAGCGCCGACTGACCACCGCCGGGATAGGCTTTGGGGCGGTGCTCGATGATGTCCGGCGCGCGCGTGCCGAGGCGCTGTTAGCCGACGGTGAGCTTGACCTCGCCGAGATTGCTTTCGAGCTCGGCTATTCCGAGCACAGCGCCTTTACGAGAGCTGCAAATCGCTGGTTCGACGCGCCCCCGAGCTCGAAGCGTTGATCGCACCAATCGACTGAGTCGACGTGCAATTCCGCACCGGTACGGCTGCTTTCACTCACGGAAATCGTGACGGGATCTGCGCTGGCACGTGGGTCTCTGATTTCTGTCACTTTATGGTGTCCGTTCCCGCGGTGTTATTCAGCGTTTGTCCACGGCGGAATTTGATTCTTGAGGCCGGATCAGCGCTCGAATATCGTTGAGGATGCCTTAGGCGGCAACGGGCTTTCGCCATCTATCGGGATCTATCGCCTCCAAGCAACATTTATTGACGGTATTCCTGACGGTATTGCGAGCAGTGCGCTCTTGAAATTTCCCTTGCATCAGTAAGTTACGACGCCAGGAGATTATTGAGTGGGAATAGAAACTTATGCTTCGCCATCTATCGGCTAATGCGACCCCATGGTTGGGGGCGTTCCGTCGGACCACGAGGGCACATAACCGCCAAACGTGGTGATCGGCTCCGGATCTGCCTGCTCTGCAATAACGGGTGATCCGTGAAGACCTGCACCCCACTCGGCGCTATCGGTGTGGGCAAAGTAAACCATCAGGTGCGGATGCCGCATAGGTTGGCCAAATTCGTTGATTCCTTCTTTCGACATCATGAAACCCATCGCGCTGGGCTCGGGCATTGGTATCTGGTGTGAGGCAAGGGCGGCTCGGGTCCGGTCTTTCATCTCGGCTTTCGAGGCGCCGGCGAGCGCCCATTTTGTCCTTTCAACATAGGCGGGAAGGAGTGTGCGCACGCCGGCCGGGTTGTAGCACATGGGTACACGAAACTTGGGACTCCAGAAATTCGGATCATCAAAACCGCCAGGGCCCGCCCAGGACCGCCAAACCAAGCAGACAAAGCCGTTCTTACCCTTTTCCGCCGTTTCGTAGCCGTGCTTGCCCAGGACTAGAACGCTTGCATCGCCGGAAACCGATGTAGGTGCGGCGGTTCGCGCCAGTGCGATCTCCGCGGAAGCACTTGCCCCAAGGTATTGCTCGATGGGCGCCATCACGGGATAAGCAGGTTTCG
>Ga0181538_10006266_pt1 | contig 10342 bp, 11 predicted proteins | sample PEATcosm2014_Bin_40_FD_119773 | JGI IMG/M metagenome (GOLD analysis project Ga0181538, IMG submission 119773) | Peatland microbial communities from MTU Mesocosm Facility, Houghton, MI, USA - PEATcosm2014_Bin23_30_metaG | ecosystem: Environmental > Terrestrial > Soil > Wetlands > Peat | place...
AAAAACTGCTGCAGATCTTCGGCCGACTGGCTGCGCGCCGCGATGGCATACAAGGCCGCGTTCAGCTCCTCGGCGCGCTTCTGCTCGGTGATGTCGCGATAGCTGGCGTACGCCCCAACCCTTCTGCTGTTGATGGTCACGGGCGAAGTTGAGAGCAGCACCTCGACCAGCGTGCCATCCTTCCGCTGGCGGCGAGTCTCCAGCGAAAGTTTGCTTTGCGTCTTGATACACTCTGTGATCCAGGCGGTCTCCGCGTAGCGATCGGGTGGCACGATGATCTCGTCGAGACGCCTTCCTGCCACCTCCGCCGCGCTAAAGCCGAACAGGCGGGTAAACTCACCGTTGATGCGCAAGATGCGAAGCTCGGTGTCGACAATACTGATCGCTTCCGGCGCGTTCTCGATGATCTGTTCGAAGTACGCTTTCTCCACGGTGAGCGGGACTTCGGCGGCATTGCCGTTGTTGGGCAGAGTGACCGGGGCGGGGTCGGAAATGGGATCGGACGTGTGGCTAGGGATCGGCGCCGCGCCGTGCTCAGGAGCATCCTGCAGCGCCTTCACCCGCGGCAGTTCGCTCGAAGCGGCTGCCGGGGCGATTTTCTCCCCCATACAATCCTTCCCCAGTGCCCCACTGACGATAGTACGATGGTAAGCGGGCTGGGTTATTGGCCGTTAGTTACGGCGGTAATGAAGGATTCCAGATTGGGAAAACGGTCCTCGAAGATCAGGTCCGCGGTTTCTCAAGAGGCATTGGCTAACACTACGCAAACCTGGCGCGTCACCAGCCTCTGCTCATCGGTCATAACCAGGAACTCTAATCCGCAGCGCAGCCCCTCGCTATAGCGCACCACGGCGCGCACCTTCATGAGGTGCGGCGGGAGCGGGATGGCAAACTCCAGGGAAACGACCTCTCCGGCCTGCAGCTCGCCGCTGAGGGTCGCCCCGATGCCGTCCTGGCTGAGCTCGTTGGTTCGGCCCCAGTATGCGGTCGTCTGGCCGTCGCGAAACACCGAGACGTGAATGCGCGCGTCAAAACGATAACGGGAGAAACGCCGCCGCCGCTGATGGGTTCTGGCGGTTGCTTGTGAGAGGTCGCTCAACTCAACTTCTCCATTGCGGATTGCCCTTTCAAACCTTGCCTTGAGATTGTGCTTTAGCGCAAGGCCGATCTCAACGGCATCAAAGTCCATGTACTAACGAAGAGGGCACTCGGCGGGGGAACGCAAGTGGATGGATGGGCGTCTCATGAGCCTGCCCTGTTTTGCCGAATCCGCCAACGGAGCCGAAGGGAAAGTCGAAGGGTCCAGCCGGGCGGGGACGACCGGCTCTCGGCCACCAGTTCGTAAAGCTGAGCAAATAAGCGTGACAGACGCTGCCTGCGGCGTCTAACATCGGTGGTGAGGTCTTGGGGTGGCGCTGAAGATAGCGCTGACACAACCGCACTTGGAGTCATCTGAATTCTTATGTCTTACCGCTCGAATGCCGCCGAAGCCTGGTATCCCGACCCGCAGTCCAGGGCGGCAGAGCAGGAGATTCCGCTGGATTTGCTCCCGCCGGCAAGCCTGACGCAACCCCTCTGGAGGTCGCTCGTCGGCAATCTACGCGATACCTTCGCGCCGGAGAAGTTGCCGCCGCTCCAACTTACTTCACGGCCGGTGAATGTCGGCCTGTTGCTTGGCGACCGTCTGCGCCTGCCTTGGTTTCGCACCGTGTTCACCAACATCGGGGACGTGATTTCGCCGGAAACGCTGCCGCCGCTTGAACTTGAATCGCGGCCTGTGGATGTGGGTGAACTCATCACCGATCAGCTCAGCCACTTCTGGTGGGGCTCGTTGCTGCGGAATCTAGCCGATCGCGTCGCGCCCGAAACGCAGCCGGCTCTCAGCCTGACTGCCAAGCCGATTCTAGACATCATTCCGAAGTCGTGGATTCTGCTGCCCTTGTGGTCGGAAGTCGTGGACACGCCCAAGGTGTTTTATCCCGACAAAGCAAAGTCGGCCGATCCTGCCAGGCAAGTTAATCTGCAACCGGTGGCCGCATCGGCGGAAAAGCGGCAAGCTCTGGTTGAAGCACTGGTCAGGGAACCCACCGCCACCGATCTGCTGCGCGACATACGCCGTTCACGCATTCGCCAGCGGGTCTGGATCGGCCTGGCCACGGCGCAAATCCTTTACATGGTTCTGGCCGCAATCGGGAAACTCTGATTAAGTGGAGCGACGGGTGTCCTCGCCCGTCAGGCAGTTTGGCAGGCCGGGCGGAGACGCCCGGCTCTCCACCAACATGCCGGTTACTGCCTCAGCCCCATCCAGCCCTCGGCAATCACCATGGAATTTCCCGGGTTTCGTGAATCGTACTTCACCGAGGTCGGCAGGCCGAGGCGGCAGGAATGTAGATTGATCCACTGCCGGAGGTAGGTAACGTCTTGTGAGGCCTCATAGGAAACACCGGCCACGTCATACTGGTAAATCAGCATGGTGGCTGGCCGGTTCACGGCGGTCGTGATCTCCTGGACATCAATCACCGTGCCATCGGTGATGCGCCCGACCGTATTCAGCCAGATGCGACGATCGCGTTCAATGTCGTCCGCGTTCTTGGGTTTGCGGCGCAGCAGAGAATAACCGGCGAGGGCCAATCCGATCGTGCTCAGCGCAAATATGTAGAGACGAAACGAAATCACGGCAAACGGAACCTGAGCCTTTCGAAACTACCTTCAGAATAAGCTGTAACCTCTCTGACCGCCAAGGGCACTAAGGTGTGAAATTATGTACCGCAGCAGTGGACAAGAGCCGCTGCCCGGTGTTGTGTGCATTGTTGTCTCGCATATAGTGTTCGCGATCGCATGAAGCACTCCGGTTCGTATCCCGGCATTGCTTCGGTGAACGTCGAGAGCTTTCCTCTCCGCAATTATTTGACAAGAAAGTGACAATTTGTTGACAACTCGGCAGGAGCAGGGGTCTAGGCTCGCCGCGACGGGCCACATCATTTTCAGTCACGGGCACATTAGTGTTCCTGGAACCGGCTTCAACGAGACTCAACGCGCCATACGACGCCAAGGTCGTGGGCGACTATATGGGACTAACGGCGCCTTAATGACGAGTCGAGCTCGGAGAACAGGGGTCGGACCCACACCCGGCCCCTGAGTTGTTTTCGTTGTTGGAAAGCTCCACGGGTCTACCGTGCACCGCCATTTTCTAACCGCGCCCCCGGCTGCGGCTTTCGTAGTCCCGCCAGGGAGTCAGCACTTTGTAGCGTGGTGTGGCGGTGACGGTTTTCTTGGTCGAGGCCAGCAATTTTCTTTTGATGAGCCAGCCGACCGCGGCCTGCGCCGAGCTCTTGGATATTCCAATGCACTCGGCAATCTGGCGGTAGCTGGCCTCGACCACGTTTCCTTTTCGCTGTTCTTTTCCCTGCTCACTGGCAAACCACAGATAGACCAGAAAGCTCACGACGCGGCGGTCGTGCCCGACGAGGTCGCGCATCAGGACATCGATTACATAGTCATCAATCGTAATCATGGAGCAAAATCATGCTATACCGACTGTAAATATAGCATTAAATAGGCGATTGCATCCGCGCGCGCGCTTTTCTATTCTCGCTTTCTGTCGTCGTTTTTCTTTACCGCCCGGCTTCACCACTTTTGAAGGAGACTGAAAATGATTCGAGGGATCAAGTTCGCCTGCGTTCCGGTTCGCGATCAGGATCGCGCCTTGAAGTTCTACACCGAAAAACTCGGCTTCCGCGTAATGACCGACCAGCCCTTCGGAGCTCAGCGCTGGATTGAACTAGGCATTCCCGGCGCCGAATCGCAATTGGTTCTGTTTACGCCGGAAGGGCAGGAAGACCGCATCGGCGGATTTCAGCCGCTCGCGTTCTGGACGGATGACGTGTTCGCCACCGCCAAGACGCTGAAGTCCAAGGGCGTGGAGTTTGCGGTCGATCCGAAGAAGGAGCCGTGGGGCACGACATCCATTTTCAAGGACGCTGATGGGAACCAGTTTGTGCTCTCGAGCAAGTGAGTCCGTGGCAAAAGGCCCACGCTCTTCAACCTCGTTTCAACAGATATTGTCATCCCGACCCTGAGCGGACCGAAGAGGAGCGATTTGCAGTTGTCGCAAAATGCAGATCCCTTTCCTCGGGCCGCTCTGCGCTTCGGCGCGAAGAGTATTAGCTCTTCACTCCTCAGACTGCGGGAATCACTTCGTAAGGGCGCATCATTTCATTGTCCTCGTGTTCGAGGATGTGGCAGTGCCAAACATAGCGTCCCGTAAAGCCTTCGAAGGGTACGATAATCCGCGTGACCATTCGAGAATGGGCTCGTACCGTATCCTTCCATCCGGCTTCATTTGGGTCGGGCGGCTCCGGCGGTCCCAGGAAGTGCAACTGACGCTTGGTTTGGAACAGCCATGGTTCGTAGGGCTGCCGGTCGAGGACTTGGAAGCGCACCAGGTGCAGATGAATGGGATGGGTATCGTTCGTGGGATTGATCAGCGTCCAGATTTCAGTCGATCCCAGCACCGGCCTCTCCGTGACCGGCATCTTCCAATGAGAAGCATTCAAAAGCAGCATCGCGGGATTGCCCGCCTTGGTGACATACTCATCGAGCGTCAACAGACGTGTCTGCAAGGCTCGCGATTCAGGAATCTTGGGCACCGGCCGCAGAGCCGAAGGTAGCGAACTTGTCTCGGTTACCTTCCTGGCCGAGACGCGAAATTGCATGACGACGAAAGCATCGTTCTTAAGCAGCAGTTGCGTGCCGCGATGCTCGCTGAAGTCGACGACGAGATCGGCGCGTTCACCTGGCGCGATTTCGAGGCTCGTAAGCGGAACCGGCGAGGGCAATAGACCCTGATCCGTGCCGATCTGGTGAAACGGTGTTTTATTGGAGGACGCATTGTCGACGGAAGCATTATTGACAAATGACAAATGGTAGATGCGAGCATTCGAAGCATTCAGCACCCGGAAGCGATATCTTCTCGGCTCGACATTGAGATAGGGAAAGAGCTTCCCATTTACCAAAATCGCATTGCCAAAGATCTCTGGAACCCAGGGGGATTGTGGGTCTGGCGAAACCGGATAAAGAAGCTGGCCATCCCGCGTCAGCAAGCGGTCATAGAGGATAAGCGGCAGCTCGCATTTGCCCTTCGGCAAATTGAGCGCCTCCTCGACGCCGTCTCGAATGAAGAACGTTCCCAACAATCCCGCATAGACATTCAGGCGATTAATTCCCAGCGCGTGATCGTGGTACCAGAGCATGGCCGCGTCTTGTTGGTTCGGGTAGTGGTAGAGTGACGATTTCCCTGGCACAATCCAGTCTTCCGGATACCCGTCGCTTTCAGGTCCTGTTTTCGCCCCATGCAAGTGCACCACGGTGCGGACCGCAGGTTTGTCGGCTTCGGCTCCGTGGATGGTGTGGTCCACGGGCAAGAAATGTTCGTGGGGGAGCGCATTCACCCATTCCACCAACAATGGTTGGCCAGCGCGCGTCTCGAGTGTCGGACCGGGTGTCGAAGGCCCGAAGCTCCAGAACCTGGTGGGCTGCAGATCGCGGTGAACCTTGCTGGCGACGGACTGGGCTTGTATCCGATAAAACGGAAGGCTCAACTTTGGATCGGTAGGACTGGGCCGGTATCCCTGGCGTTGCGCGATTTCCGGCACCGGAAGCGGATCGACAAATTGCGCCAGGGTGTTGACATCGAGCGCCGCAGGCACGGTTGCAGCGGCGTGCGTCGTTGTCATTATCATTGTCATTGCCATTGCATTCGGCGTCATTGCATTCAACAAGCCGCTTTTGCCAGTCGCCAGCGTTGTCGCCAGCAGGCTCGATCGTTGCAGGAACTTTCGACGTGTAATCACCACACACCTTTCGCGCACTCAGCATACAACAGCGGCAAGGCAGGTGAGCGTTTAGCGCGCCGCACCCGACTTGCCGTTGTCTGTATCGTGATTTCAGGTTAGGCCATCTCGATGATGGTCTACTGGGTCTTCACGGGTTCGCCCGTGTTTTCGTTGAGGATGTACAGATCGTTGCTTATAGTTTGCTTAAAATCGAACAAAGAGCTGACCGAATTTGCGATCCCATCAAACGAGCCTTGTCCGATCCGCTGACCGCCAAGCCAATTGTCCTCGATAAAGCGAATGACCGAGGTTTGATCGGTGACCGAATGATCCACATAGTTATGCCGCGCCCAAGGCGAGATAACCAGGAGCGGTTGCCGTGGACCATATCCGCACCGGCCCTGCGCGTGAGTGGTGGCTGGATTAACGCCGGGCAGCGCGTTGAGGCCATTTCCGCAGGCTCCCGGACCGGTGAGAGCATCGGCAGCGGTCTTCGACGAGTTTACGATCTGGCCGAGTTGATGATCGTACCAGCCATCGGAATCGTCATAGAGCACGACTAACGCCGTATTCGGCCACTCCGGCTGGCCTTGCAGGAAATTGGCTACCGTAACCACGAATTGTTGCTCATCCAATGGATCGGAATTTCCCGGATGGGCGTCTTGAATGGCGATGGCTTTGAGGAAACTTACCGTCGGGAAGTTGCCAGCAGAAACCGCGGCAAAGAAATCCTGGATGTCATAGTCGTGATTGGCAGGATCGCCCGAGTAACCGATCGTCTTGACCGAGCTCGGCCGTGCATGAGTCGGATTCGCGGTCGAAGCGTAGTACTGGAATGGCGTGTGATGCGGAACGTAATCTGTCTGCGTACCGGCAATCTGCGAAGTCGACTGACGGTTGCACCCGGTGCTGCCGTCCGGATTTACGATGTTCAGGTTGAAACCACCAGCGAACCAACCCCAGGTGATCCCGGCTGCGTTGAGCAGGTCGCCGATATTCTGTCCGCCCATTTGCGCCTGCGTTCCTCCACCGGAGCACACATCGTTCAGCGGATCGGGGTCGCCGATCAACGTCAGTCCGCCGTTGCCGTCGCCAATGAGTCCGCCGGTACCGTTGGCGGTTTGCGCGACGCCGTTGGTCTGGCCCGAAATCAGATTGATCGCGCCCACCGTGGAAGGACCAAAGTTAGTGCTATAGGAGTTGTCGCTCATGGCGAAGTGTTGCGCGTAGTTCCACAACGCCGTAGCCGAGTTGCCATCAAAGTAGCCCATCACTTGTCCGGTCGTGAGCACCACTGCCGGTGGAGCGCTGGGTGGAGGACCGGCGCTGCCAGTGTTTGCGGGGAACAAATCCATCACGCCCCCGTCGAAGGCAAGCTGTTCGGCCAGGTAGTCATGGTCCATATCTTGCGTGAACCCTTGCGAGCGATCAAAGCGAAAAGGATTGGCGGCGCCGCTGCCATTGAGCGGGTTGAGATTGGGGTTATTGTTCAACAGGGCGTTGCCCAAGCCGTTCACGCTGGGTGTATTCGAAAGCGCGTGGAATTCGGGTTCGCCCTTCGGGTTCAGCGCGTTAGGATACGTGCCAAAATAGTGGTCGAAAGAGATATTTTCGCCGAAAATGATCACAATATGTTTAATCGGCGTGGCTGTTTTAGCATCGGCGGCGTTTGCCAGGGGCGTTAGAACCGGCCCGGCAACCATGGCGGCGACGAGACACACAGACAGCAGTTGACGCATGATCTTTGTCCTTTCCCAAGTAGCGGTGAGGTTTGTGTTGCGGCTTGGGGGATGCTAGTCGACGAATGTTACGGCGTTATTAAAAGTTGCCCCATAACGCCGTAGACTGTCTGGGCAGACTGTGTGGCGAAAATTGTCTGGCGAAGAGCAGTTCAGTGTGGGCCTTTTGAGCTGCTGAGGCAGTGTCCGCCGACAAGACGTGTGCCCCTTACGCGCGTCGCCGATAGTAGATGTTGAACTCGAATCCCGGGTTTGGGGGAAAAATTTCGGCGATCTTGCGCAGCCGTTCGGCCATCGGAGCCGGGGCCAGGAGCGGATAGTCGCGCTCGCGCAGATCGTGGTAATCGACGTCGAGATAGAGCGAGAGCAGGTAGATGGAGATTGCATCCGCGAAGCTGGCCGCAAGATACTCATTCTTGAATTTCTCCGCGTCGGGACCGTGGGCGGTGGCGAATTTGCGCGCTTCCCAGGCGTCGAGTGAGGTTTCGCCGCGCACTCCGGACTCGACTTGCTGCCAGGCCAGATCGGCGAAGTTCTGCGACACGCCCGCGCGTTCGACCAGCGCGTGTCCGACGTTGATGTAGAACTCGAACGCCACCGAAAATTTGTCGTCCATTAAGCGGGTCGAGATGAAGACGCACTGCGCATCACCCAGATTCAGGTTGCGATGGCAGACGGCGTTGTCGCTGAGCGCGACGTCGTAGCGGTCAGCAATCACCGTCTCCTCGCCCTGGGTTACGGTGAGCGGCACGAAATAGTAAGCCTTGCGGGTAAGCGCCGCGGCTACCGGCGCCGGCACCACGGCAATCATGCGTTCAAGATCGTTGTCGGCAATGGCAATCTCGCCCGAACGGGCATAGCAGATGCTGTTCGGGGCCTGTGAAACCGGGCTGTTTTGCACGATCTCCGCGGGGCTGCGGGTGATCGCCGAAGCGGTTTGCGACATGACGGTATTGTAGCGTATGGACGCACAGGGGCGGCCGGCTCAAGGAGTCGCGACGGCTTGAACCGATGGTGTAGCTTAGAAGCATGGGCAGAACGAGTTCGGACGGGCCGCGATGGATCGGGATTCCGGCGCGGGTATTCTTGATGACGTTTCTGTTGACGCTGCTGTCGTTCGCGATCGCGCTGCTGCTGAGCATTCTCGGGACGGTGGTGTACTCGCAGGTCAAGCACGTCGCGCCCAACCTGACGTTCGCCTACCGGCACATCGCGTTTCCGTTCGCGATCACCGCGGGTGCAATCGTGCTCGTGCTGTCGCTGGTGATGGAAATTCGGCAATACCGGCAGCGGAAGACGCTGGATGGGATCGAGCGGGTCAGTTGATCATGAGCAAGTTGAATATGGGTAAGTTAGGAACGACCGCGCCCCGTATCGCCATTCCCGTGCCGCATTCCGGGGATCGCGAGTACGCCGAGCGCGCGCTGCCGCAGTATGAAGAAGCCGTGCGCGGGGCCGGCGGAGAGCCGGTGCGCATCGAATTGGACCAGACACCGGTTCAGGTGATGAGGCAGATCGAGCGCTGCGACGCCGTTCTGCTCCCAGGCAGCCGGGCGGATGTCGATCCGCAAAAGTACGGCGCGCACCGCCACGAAAAAACTGCAGCCGCCGACGTCAAGCGAGACATGGTGGACGAGTTGCTGTTGCAAGATGCCTACAACAAGCGCAAACCCGTTCTCGGAATCTGCTACGGACTGCAGTCGCTGAATGTGTACCGGGCGGGATCGCTGGTCCAGCACATCGAGTCGGCAATCGGTCAATCGGCAATCAATCACAGCGCGGGACGGGCGGTAGCAAAGGCACACACAGTAAAAATCGAGCCGGAATCGAAACTGGCTGAGATTGTGGGCGCAAGCCAGACGATGGCCGTGAATTCCTCGCATCATCAGTCCGCGGACGCAGTGGGCAATGGGCTGCGAGTGGTGGCGCGTTCCGCCGAGGACGGAATCATCGAAGCACTGGAAGGAACGGCTCCCGGACATTTTGTGCTAGCCGTGCAGTGGCATCCGGAGCGGAGTGTGAGCGATGGACCGGAGGTGGCGGAGTCCGCGCACGCCATTTTCCGCGCGTTTGTTGAGGCGGCGAGGGCGAAGCATCGAGAGCTCGTAAGGCAGTTTGAAGAGGTATGAGTGGGAGGACTCAGCAGTGGGGCTTAGGAATAAGTCTCAGTTTGATGGTCTCCGGCTTTGCTGCCTTTTCCATGTGAAGGGTTGCTTTGACTAGGTCGTTGGACATCTTTCCGCTTATCTCGAGCTTGCCGTAGAATTTGTCCTTGCCGCGAAGGCTGATTTTGCCTCCCGTAAGCGGGCCAGCGACAGGTACCGGACTTCCACATCCGCCCTCGTAGATTCTGAGCACTCCTGTTACTTGTGATCCGTCCAGGTGAGGCTCGAGTTCGTAACCAAGAAGGTCTCCGCCCTCTTCGTTGTATTCCACGTTGGAATAGATCCGAGACTTGGTTCCTGCTGCACCGTAGCTCAACGAGTGCGCGAGAGAAATGGCGCAGATCAGTACCGCGACCTTCGCACTACGCAATGTCATTTACCCCACCTCTAGCCGTTCCTCGCCAGCAAGACCGCGACGTGCGCAATTGCGGCGTTATCCGTTCCCATGCCTTCCGGTGTTTTCGCTTTAATGCCGACACAATCCGCGGGAATTCCGCACAACTCGGCGACGTGTTTGCGAATCGCTTCGGCGTGCGGGCCGATTTTTGGCGTGGACAGGATCAGCGTGGAATCCAGGTTCAATAATTGGTAGCCGGCGGTCTTG
>Ga0181538_10006268_pt1 | contig 10338 bp, 6 predicted proteins | sample PEATcosm2014_Bin_40_FD_119773 | JGI IMG/M metagenome (GOLD analysis project Ga0181538, IMG submission 119773) | Peatland microbial communities from MTU Mesocosm Facility, Houghton, MI, USA - PEATcosm2014_Bin23_30_metaG | ecosystem: Environmental > Terrestrial > Soil > Wetlands > Peat | place...
CCAATCGTCGCCCCTCGGAGGGGCTCCGAATCAGCACGAAACCGGTGGCAAAACCTTGACTCCTGTCGGACACCTATTTATGACTCCCACAGAGCGTCGCTTCGCTCCGACAACTGTCCGACAGGCCCGGAATGGTGTCCGATATGGATTGGAACAGGTGTCCGCTTTCATCGGAATCCGCACAATTCCCCAATCGCCGCAACCATCATGCGTGCGCGGCTTCGTTTACAACCCGACGTATGGTGCACTGGGAGGTTTTTGCGCCCAGCTCCAGATCTCACCACTCACTCACCACCGCACCATTCAGGATCTTCGAAATCCATTCATGTGCAGCCAGCAGATCTCGATGCCGCTGCTGCTGCGGAGCGCATGTTCAAAGTACGGTGTGCTTGAGAACCTCGTGAAGCCTGTCGAAATCGGGCAACTGACCATTCTGCATCGCCGCCGTTAACAGGTCGGTCAGTTCTTCGCCTGCCCGGGAGTACTCGCGCCCATGCGGCGCCAGGATTTGGGCGATCTCCTTTGCCGTTTTTCCCCTCCCCGAGGCATGCCCCGCTATCCGCCCGAGATGGTTAGGAATCTCAAAAATGTCCCGCTGATGGATGAGTTCGGTAAGGCCCAACAGATATCTGCCCAGTTGGCGTTGGTCGTACAAGGGGCTGGCGATCTGTTCGGCAAAAAACTCCGACCATACTTTCCTTAAATTGGCCAAGAGCGCCTCTTTTCCGGCGCCTGAATTGCCGGGATGTGGCCCGAAGCGGTATTGTTCTTCGACGTGCGCTAGTTCGTGGGCGATCGTCCCTACCGCCCACGGCGTTTTGTTGGAAAATGACTGCCAGGCGCTTTCTTTGACCACGACGATCATGCCCGAATAGACTCGTTCAGCAAAACCCTCGATTCGAGCTGCATCCAGCGTGGTTATGATGGGTTCTCCAATGAGTCGCCTGACCTCATTACATGCGTTTGTGAATTCGTTGTCGGGCGGGAGAAACAGGCCCGGAGGATCGGCCAAAACCCTGGAAAGATGCGTGACCCTTGACTGCAACACCTGTGCAATCAGTGTGGTATGTGTTGGCCAGACATCGGGATAATGAAGCAACTGCGTGATTTTTTGGATTTGTGGCGGATTCTGTGGTGGAGCTTGCTGTCTCCCAAACATTGAATCCCAAACCTGAATTACCCAGGACGGTAGCTTCATTAGCAAAACGTGGTAGGAAGTCGATGCAAAACCAAGCAGAAATGTACAGTCCATGAAATGGGTTATGGCGATTCGGCTTGCCAGGATGTGCCAATCGGTGTAGGCGTGACTTTGTCCCCTACGTAGAAGCGTGTGAGAGGGTTTTGACGGACGCAGGATTGAAGACCGCGCTGCACGCCCGCGGAACGAACATTGAAGGGGAATGGGGCAAGATGTTTGCCGCGATCAAAGGTTGCAACGAAGTGGCTCACCAATCGACGGGGTGATCAGCAGGATTACTCGGCCCCAACCACAATCACCGCATATCGCTAAAAAAGAAAGAGGCGAAGGAACTGAATCCTCCGCCTCCACAACGATAAATCCGTCCCGACTTACTTGCTGCCCAGAATGGCGTCTTTGGCAGCTTTGGCGACGCGGAACTTGACCACGCGCTTGGCCTTGATCTGGATGGTCTCGCCGGTTGCTGGATTTCGACCCATGCGAGCCTTGCGATTGACCAGAAGAATCTTGCCCAGCCCAGGAATCGTGAAGGAGTTCTTCGCATTTTTATACGCGAGAGCCACCAGAGCCTCCAGGGTTTGCACGGCCTGTTTTTTGGTTAGGCCGACGGTTTCCGCAAGTGACGCGGCGATTTGTGATTTAGTTAATGCTTTTGCCATATTCGTGTTGAGGGTGGATAGCGGCGGAGCCCAATGAATGCAAGGGGGAAGTCGAAGAAATCCGAGGTTTACCGGGCACTCCACGACCGGAACCTAGGGCTCCCGGATGCTCTTCGGGTGAGCCCTTTTCGCATCCGGTAAAGGTAGTAGGGTGAGTCCGTAATACCCGGCATTGAGAATCAAGAGCACCGGGAGCAATGTAACCGTGGGCTTTGTGGTCTTGCTGGAGAGATTTGGTGTTGTTTGGTGTTGTTTGGTTGCGTTGGAGCGGCTCGGCTACGTTTTCCGGGCCGCTCTTCTTTTAACCCTCCTTCACCACCGCATCATTCAGCCATCCAGGTACTTGATCAAACGAGCCTCACCCCAAGCAGCCATGACATCGCCTTTGTCTTTGAACGGCGGGAAACGGGGCTGATTGAAGACGTGGCAGTTGAGGACCAGGTCAATTCAAATGCTCAGTCGTCTCCCTGCTCTTTTTTACCTGGGCGTGCTGGTGCTGGGCTTGAGAATCTGGTCCAACTTGCGTGTCCTGGTTTTCCCCGACAGCTTTGAACAGCCTTGAACGCGGATGAAAACTGGGGGGTGGGGAAATGATGCTGATGGCCAATTTCAGGGGCTCACCGCTTCAAAATTTCTTCCACAATTGACCCAGGACGCGTTTTTATTGGGCGGGTGGTATGCTGAGACCCCCAGAAACGGATGCTGGATCTTCAAATGCGCCCTGTGGTTTTGAGGTCGGCGTTGAAGGCGGGTGGTGCGGGTGGATGGAGGCGTGATTTTGAATTCGCCAGGCACCTTGGGTTCTTGATTTTGGCTGGTGTCTGGCGGTTCAAATTCCGGCTCCCACTCCTCCTCTTGTGACACCTTTGAACGGCCCTAAACGGGAATGACAAAACTGAACGCGCTAGCAGTACGCGCTAGCAGTACGCCTTTTTTGAGAGAGGATAAACCCATCAAACCATTGATTTCATTGGTCGAAAGTGGTGTTGGAGCGGGTGATGGGAATCGAACCCACGTGACCAGCTTGGAAGGCTGGAGCTCTACCATTGAGCTACACCCGCAACGCGGTGAAACATATAGTAGATGGCGGGCACTGAATGTCAATGCCAGGCTCGCGGCGGTCATTGTAACCTTGAGAAGACCGCCGCCGTCTCTATATTCGGAGTGGTGACGGTGGGGTGGCGCGAGGGCGGGCGGAAGGCAGGAGACAGGGCCGCAGGGCGCGGGTGCCGGTGGGCTGGGGGTGCCGCAGCGGGGGCCAGGAGGGCACAGAGGGAGGAGGAGGCTAGAAACAAGCAAGGAACATCCTAGGAACATGCTTGCAACATGCTTGCAACTATGGAGATGGTCTAGTGGCGCTATGGTGTGGGCAGGGCGATGCGTGCGGGAGGAGACCGGCTGGTTGACCGGGCTGCCGGCTCGCCCTACCTCGTCCAGCGGGGGCTGAGGCCTTAACGCAAAGAGGCCTAGCAGAATGAGAACTGCCGGGAAGGCTTGAACTGTAACGGGGAGCGTGTACCCTCCACGCCAATGAATTCTCTCCTCCTCACGGGTGGGCGGGTGATTGACCCGGCGAACCGTTTCGATGACCGGGCCGATGTGCTGATTGACCAGGGGAAGATCGCCGCCGTCGGCCCGGATGCCACGGCCAAGGCACCCGCCGGTGTCGAACGGATGGACGTCAGCGGTCAGGTGGTTTGCCCGGGGCTGATCGATATGCATGTGCATTTGCGGGAGCCAGGCCAGGTCGCCAAGGAGACGATCGCCACCGGCACGGCGGCGGCGGCGCGCGGCGGGTTTACCTCAGTGGTCTGCATGCCCAACACATCGCCGGCCATCGACAATGCCGGGACGGTCGCGCTGATCCACGAACGCGCAGCAGAACAGGGAGTCGTCAATGTCTATGTGGCAGGCGCCATTACGAAGAACCTGGCGGGGGAAGAGCTGGCGCCGATCGGCTCGCTCAAGCAGGCGGGCGTGGTGGCCATCACCGATGACGGTCATTGCGTGCAGAACAACGACATGATGCGGCGCGCGCTCGAATACGCGCGGATGTTCGATCTGCCGGTGCTGGATCATTGCCAGGATTACTCGCTGGTGATCGATGGCGTGATGCACGAAGGCTATTGGAACACGGTGCTGGGGCTGCGCGGGTGGCCGGCGGCGGGTGAGGAGATGATCGTGGCTCGGGACATCCTGCTGGCCGAAGTGACGGGGGCACACGTACACTGTCAGCACATAAGCGGTGCGGGCAGCGTAGCATTGCTGCGCGCGTCGAAGAAGCGGGGTCTGCCAATATCCGCCGAAGCTTGCCCGCATCATTTTACGTTGACGGATGCCGCGGTGGCCGGCAGCGAGAAATTCCTGGATGCGGATGGCAAGGGCATCTTTGGTTTTGATGGGCGCCGCGAGGGGCGGCCAGCCTGGCCGGCGTATGACACGAATCTGAAAATGAATCCACCGCTGGGCTCGGAGCGGGATCGCGAGGCCGTGCTCGAGGGACTGGTGGATGGCACCCTGGAAATTCTCTGCAGCGACCACGCGCCGCATTGCGACTATGAGAAGGACGTGGAGTTCGACTATGCGCCGTTCGGCATCACGGGCCTGGAAACTGAACTGCCCCTCTCGCTTATGCAGCTTTACCACACGCGGCGGCTGGGCCTGGCGGACCTAATTGCGAAGTTCACTGTCGCGCCCGCCCGGCTGTTGCATCTGCCAAAAGGGACCTTGAGTGTTGGCGCGGAAGCCGACGTTACAGTGTTCGATCCGGATTGCGAGTGGGTTTTCGACAGAAGCCGAAGCGCGAGCAAATCGGCGAACAGTCCATTTTATGGCTGGCCGCTGCGAGGCAAGGCGGTCGCGACGATCGTGGGGGGCAAGAAAGTCTGGGTTGAACAGCGGCAAGAGGCCGTGGCCTAACTGCCGGCTGGCGATTTTTAGATGAAAGCAATTCTGGCTCTGGAAGACGGTTCCGTGTTTCACGGCATTGGTTTTGGCGCGCGCACTTCAGCTTGTGGCGAAGTGTGCTTCAACACCTCCATGACCGGCTACCAGGAGATTCTGACCGACCCGTCCTACAAGGGGCAGATCGTCACGATGACCTATCCGCTGATCGGCAACTACGGCGTAAACCGGCAGGACGTCGAATCCTGGCAACCGCACGTCGCGGGGTTTGTCATTCGCGAACTGTCGCCGGTTGTGAGCAACTGGCGTGCGGAGCAGTCTCTCGCTGAATATCTCGAACAACACGGCATTCCCGGCGTCCAGGGGATCGACACGCGAGCGCTCACGCGGAAGCTGCGGGTGCGCGGTGCGCTCAACGGTTTCATCTCAACGGAAGGCATCGCCGCTGACGAGGCGTTGCAGCGGGCAAAGGAATGGCCGGGTTTGATCGGCGTGGATTATGTGAAGGAGGTGACTCACAAACAGCCGTTCTTGTGGGATCAACAGGACGAACAGAGCGCGAATTTCAACCTGGTCCACGGACCCGCTTCTGCGGGGGCCCGAGATGCGCGCGACCCGCTTCCGACAGCGGACATTCCCATCGTGGCCTACGACTATGGGATGAAGTACAACATCCTCCGCCGGCTCCGGCAGCACGGTTTCAAGGTGCAGGTCGTGCCGGCGACGGCTACCGCGGCAGAGGCACTCCAATACAAACCGGCGGGAGTCTTTCTGTCGAACGGCCCGGGTGACCCGGCAGCTCTCGGCTACGCCGTACAGGCCGTCAGCGACCTGATGAAGGCCGGCGTGCCGGTGTTCGGGATCTGTCTCGGTCACCAGATCCTCGGCCAGGCATTTGGCGGCAAGACCTTCAAGTTAAAGTTCGGACACCGCGGCGCCAACCAGCCGGTCAAAGAGCTTGAATCCGGCAGGGTGGAGATCACCTCACAGAACCACGGGTTCGCCGTGGACCCGAAAACCCTGCCGGCGGACGTGGTAGTGGACCGCATCAACCTGAACGATCAGACCGTCGAGGGCATGCGCCACAAAGCCAAGCCCGTCTTCTGTGTGCAGTATCATCCGGAAGCTTCGCCGGGGCCGCACGATTCGACGGGATTGTTCGCGCAATTCCGCGCGATGATCGAGAAGAGGTGACGCGTGAGGCGCAAAGTGCAAACAAAGCACCCGAACCCCATGCCGCCGCAGCCTCCACGCACCACGCTTCGCGTTTCACGCATCACGTTTCCATTTGACTATCATCGGTCAGTGGCAATAATCGCACCGCACACGTAATTTATGGCGAAACTCGTTGTCCTCAGCGTGGGAATGACTGGACGCACCCAGGATTTAAAGGTGGAGAAGACTACCATCGGGCGGGTCGAGGATAACACCTTCCAGATTGCCGAGCCGTCGGTTTCCAGCCACCACTGTGAGGTGTTGCTGCGCGGCAGCGAGGTGGTGGTCCGGGATCTCAATTCCACCAACGGCACGTACATCAATGGCGAGAAGATCGCTGAGCGGGTGATCAAACCCGGCCAAATTCTGCGCCTGGGGCAAATTGAATTGCGCCTGGAAACAGACGCACCTACAGCGCCAGCGAAGAAGCAACTCGATCAAACGCTGGTCATGCAGCGCGGCGTCAGCTTGAACGAACTGGAGCAGGGCTCGCGCACCAGCGGATTCGACACGAAAGGCTCGGGATTCTCGAAGAAGACCGACAAGGGCAATAGGATCTTCTGGATCGTGGCCGCCCTGGTCGGTTTAGCCATCCTCGGAGGACTCGTTTACGCCCTAACGATGGCCAGCAAGTGAGTCATCCCTCTTTCAGCCAGCGGGCCACCTCAGCGGCAGCATAAGTAATCAAGATGTCGGCGCCGGCGCGCCGCATGGCCAGGAGGCTCTCAATGGTCACCGCGCGCTCGTCAATCCACCCCTTAGCGCCTGCGGCTTTCACCATCGAGTATTCGGCGCTCACTGCGTAGGCCGCGGTCGGATAGCCGAATTCCTCCTTCACACGATACACAATATCGAGGTAAGCCAGCGCGGGCTTAACCATGACGATGTCCGCGCCCTCCTGAATGTCCATCGCCACCTCGCGCAACGCCTCGGCCGCATTAGCCGCGTCCATCTGATAACTGCGCCGGTCGCCGAATTTCGGGGCGGATTCAGCCGCCTCCCGGAACGGGCCGTAGAAGGCCGAAGCGAATTTGGCGGCGTAAGACATGATGGGCGTTTCCTGGAAGCCGAGCCGGTCAAGTTCCGTGCGAATCGCGCGCACCCGACCATCCATCATGTCACTGGGCGAAACCATGTCCGCGCCGGCATGGACATGGCTTGCAGCGGTGCGGGCGAGCAGTTTCAAGGTCGGGTCATTGAGGACCCTGGCCCCGGATTGATCGCGGCGCACGAGGCCGCAGTGGCCGTGCTCCATGTATTCGCACAAGCAAACGTCAGTGATGATCAGCAATTGGGGAAGCTCCCGCTTGAGCAACCGCACAGCCTGCTGGACGATGCCGTTGGCGGCATAAGCACCAGAAGCTTTGGCGTCTTTTGCGTCCGGAATGCCGAAGAGCAACACGGCCGGCACACCCAGTTCATGCGCCCGCACCGCCTCGCGCAGCAATTCATCCGACGAGAGCTGAAACACGCCCGGCATGGCGGCAATAGGCCGCCGCACCTTGCGCCCGCTCCGGACAAACAGCGGCAAGACCAATTGCCCCACATGCAATTGCGTTTCCCTCACCAACTGTCGCAAGACAGGTGACTGCCGCAACCGACGAGGTCGATAAGCGGGGAACTGCCCCACAGGATACAAGCTCATAAGTCCATTCTAAGTGTGGCCATCGAACTTTAAAGTTCAAACTGCGGAACTTCCAGCAGGCCGAAAATCGCTTCCTGCGCTGTCTTCGGCGGAATGCTAATGATAGCCTACGCGTGGTTGTATCGTGGTCCTCTGGGATTGGCGGACCCCGAAGTGGTCGATTGAACCTGGCGGCGGTAGGACACTGCCTAGATTCAGGACAGCCCCACGTGGCGATTAAGGTGCTGAAGCCAGTGCCGATGAATCAGGACTCTGCCTCACATGGTGGATCTTGATCTGAAGCGGGATGTCGGGCTGGGTCGGTGGTTCGATCGAGATGTTCAATCTTCCTCGGCGCAAACTGGCACGGTTTCCCCGCAAACGTAGTTGCGCCAGGAACAAGCCTGAAGACCGGGGCGGAGGACGCCGGTTGGAGACTTGAGCAAAGCCTCGAATCTCCTGCAGCAGCGTTAGCATTTTCACTCTGGCAGCCATAATCTTGTTCTCTTCAGAATGTTCGCAGTTCACATGCCACTCGGATTGGCGGGGCGTGGGCAAAATCGGCGGAAATGCCGCTTGGCACTGCGCGCGAGTTTTGGTTAGCTCCCGGCGCCAAATGACAAGACTGCGCTTCATGCTCACTCTCGCCCTGTGCGCCCTCGGGCTGCCCGGCGCGCTCCGGGCGCAGCAGCAACCAGTATGGGAAATGGAGGCGCTAACCGATCAAGGCTGGGCGGAGTTCGATTTTCAAACGGGTCTTGGCTTGGGAACCAACGGCGTGCTGGTCAGATACGGCAACGCGTTCCTGACAGCCGACCAGGTCGGTGTCAACCAGCAATCAGGCGATGTCACCGCCGACGGCAACGTCCGGATCCAAAGCCAGGAGCAGGTCTGGGTGGGGGAGCACGTCCGCTACAATTTCAAGACCAAGCAGATGGAAGCGGAGCAGTTTCGCACCGGCAAAGCGCCGGTCTTCGTTACCGGCGAGGGGCTTCATGGCGAGTTCACCAACCACATTTACTATGCGACCAACGGCATCGTAACCACCGACGATTCCGCCGAGCCGGCCTTCAAAGTCCGCGCCAAGTACCTCAAGATCATACCGGGCGAGAAGGTCGTAGCGCGCCACGCGACGCTTTACGTGGAGGGTGTGCCCGTCTTCTATTTTCCGTATTATTCGCGGAAGCTAGGGCCGCGTTCGAACGACTTCAAATTTGTGCCCGGCTATCGCAGCATCTACGGTCCGTTCCTCCTCAGCAGCTATACATTCTTCCTGAATGAAGAACTCGATGGCACCATTCACGCCGATTATCGCGAGCGGCGTGGGCCGGGGGCGGGGCCGGTCTTGAATTATCACCTGGGCCCTTGGGGCGACGGCACCTTCAAGTATTACTACCTCCACGACCAAAATCCGGGTGTGGGCGGAGGCGATCCGTCGATTTCTCCTGATCGGCAGCGGGTCTATTTCACTTACCTAGCCAATCCCGCAACGAATCTGAGTGTAAGGTCCATGGTGCGCTACCAGAGTGATACCAATATCGTCCGCGAATTCTTCGAAGGTGAATACGTCCAAGACAATCAACCCAGCACCTATGTGGACGTCGATAGGTACTGGTCAAACTACAGCCTCGATGCCTACGTCCAGCCGCGCCTCAACAACTTCCTCGAGACCGTCGAGCGACTGCCGGACGTGCGGCTGACCGGCTACCGCCAGCAGGTCGGCGGCTCGCCCATTTTTTACGAAAGCGAGAGTTCGGCAGGCTACTATCGCCGACTCTTCGCCGAGACCAATTCCATCTCCTCGGCACCCTATTTCGCGGCGGCCCGGGCAGATACCTTCCACCAACTGCTGCTGCCGGAGACCTTCTTCGGCTGGCTCAACGTGACCCCGCGAGTGGGCGGCCGGCTCACCTACTACAGTACGGCCACGGGGCCCGGCGCCACCACGGACGAACTGAGCCGCGGCGTGTTCAACACCGGCGCGGAATTCTCCTTCAAAGCCTCGCAGCTCTGGCCTGCGGTGCAGAACGACTTTTTCCAGGTGGACGGCCTGCGGCACATCGTCGAGCCATCCGTCAATTATGTCTTTGTCCCCAAGCCTAACTACGCCGGGACCAACGAACTGCCCCAGTTCGATTACGAGCTGCCAAGCCTGCGCCAGCTCCCGATCGATTTCCCCGATTACAATTCAATCGACTCCATCGACAGCCAGAACGTCGTCCGGATGGGCTTGCACAACAAACTGCAGACCAAGCGCGAGGGCAAAGTCGCCAACCTGGTTGATTGGGACATTTCCACCGACTGGCGCTTGCGGCCCAATGCGCAGCAGAGCACCTTTTCTGACATTTATTCTGACCTTACCCTCAACCCCCGCTCCTGGCTCGCGCTCCAGTCGCAGACCCGGTACGACATCCAGGGTGGCGACATGCGGATGTCCATCACGACAATGACCTTGCGTCCCGGCAAGAGTTGGAGCTGGACCGTTGGACAAGTGTATCTTCGGGACGACTTCAGCCCATCGCCAACCGCGCTGGGTCCCGGGGAGAACGTGTTCACCAGCTCATTCCTGTACCGCCTTAACGAGAACTGGGGGCTGCGCACAGCCCATTACTTCGATGCGAGCACGGGAAAACTGCGGCAACAGGACTATGCGATCATTCGCGACCTGCGAAGCTGGACCGCGGCGCTGACCTTTCGGCTGCAAAACAATCCCGGCGTGCCGCAAGACTTCACGGTGG
>Ga0181538_10006275_pt1 | contig 10327 bp, 11 predicted proteins | sample PEATcosm2014_Bin_40_FD_119773 | JGI IMG/M metagenome (GOLD analysis project Ga0181538, IMG submission 119773) | Peatland microbial communities from MTU Mesocosm Facility, Houghton, MI, USA - PEATcosm2014_Bin23_30_metaG | ecosystem: Environmental > Terrestrial > Soil > Wetlands > Peat | place...
AATAGTCAAGGCAGAGACGCGAGCGCCTTCAGCCGCGACCGCCGGCGAACGCCGTCCCCAGGGCAGCCAGGTCTTCCACGACGGCGACAGCACGATCCGGTAGGGTCTCGGCGAGGCGGGCGCGAACGTCGTGCGCGACCTTCGCCGTGAGCGCCGCGGCGGCGATGGCGACCGCCGCCGCCGGGACGGCGGACCGCTCACGCGCCACGAGGGCTCCGGCCACACCCGCGAACACGACCCGCCCGGCCATCCCGGCCGGTTCGAGCCTCGAGCCGGTAGAGGGCATCTTGTCGAGCACGAGCTCGACGGCGACCGCGACACAGGCCGCGGCTGGGGCGAGACGGTGCCGCAGCACTGCGGGCAGCTTCTCGGCCTGTCCCCGGACGATCACCGCAGCCAGTCCCGCCGTGGAGCGCATGCCGGTCGCCGCGCCCACGAGCGCGCTCGGCAGAAATCGGCGGAGTCGCGGGCGGTCCAAGGCTCGGCTCATCCCCCTGTCGTAGCACAGCGGCGCATGGCCGAGCTAAGGGGCGAAAACGACCCGGTTTCGTCCCTGACGCTTGGCCTCGTACATCGCCGCGTCGGCCGCCGCCAGCAACGACCCCGTCCCCATGAGCTCCTCGGAGAGCTGGGCGACGCCGATAAAGACACGCACCGGCAGTTCGCCCGTCAGCGAGTTGAAGTCGAGCGACGCGATGCGGCTCCGCAGGACCTCTGCAACCTGCAATGCGGCCGCGAGGTCCGTGTCGGCAAGCAGCGCGACGAACTCCTCACCGCCGTAGCGCGCCAGCAGGTCGCCGCGCCGGAGACGGTCCCGAAGTCCCGCACCGACTCCCTGCAGCACAGCGTCGCCCACGGCGTGCCCGAGGGCGTCGTTGATGTCCTTGAAATGGTCGATGTCTATGAACAGCACCGTGCCCAGGGCGGCCTCGCGTCGCGCTCGCGCTACGGCGCGAACCACGGCGACGTCCAGCGCGCGCCGGTTCGCGAGTCCGGTCAGCGAGTCCGTCAGCGCCTCCGCCCTCACTTCTTCGTACCGGCGGGCGACGGTGACCGCCGCGGCGCACTGGTCGGCGAAGAACTCGATCGCCTGAACATGGGCCCGGTCGGTGGGCCAGCCCGTTGACCGGCTCGTCGACCGAGATGAGACCGAGCAGGTCGCCATCGGCGCCGGCGATCTTCACGATGAGCATGTCATCGGGTGCCATTGGCCGTCCATCCACTGCCGGTCGCTGACCGCGGTGTTCAGCTTCTCGGCGAGCTCCGGCGGTATCTCGAACCTGCGGTGGTCGAGGAAGTACGAGCGGCTCAACAACATCTCGGGCCGCATGGCCCCGGCGAACTCCTGCAGTGTCAGAGGGGTCTCCCGCAGCTGTTTGCTCTCGGCCTCGCTGAGTCCGACGGCCGCGCCGACAACTAAGTCGTCGTCGGGCATACGCAGATAGACGGCAGCGCGACGGAAGCCTCCCGCGGTCGTCATCGCCCGCGCGATCTCACGCAGCACCTCGTCCAAGGAGTAGTAACCGCGGACCTGGGCGCTCGCGGCAAGAAGGTCCTCGAGCTGGCGCCGCTGCGCCTGCGCCACCGCGACCGAGGCGCGCTCGACGGCCCGGGCACGGACGATCTCGAGTCCGACGACGATGAGCTCCGCGAGCGTCTCGAGCAGGCGCGTCTCACGCGGACCGGGAAAGGGCCCGTGCAGCGGGTCAGCCGGGTTCAACAGCCCGAGCGTCTCACCGTCTTTTCCGATGAGGGGCGCGAACACCAGCGAACAGGATCGGCGGCCGGACGCGGTCGGGGAACCGCCGAGGGGCATGCCGGCGATCACATCGGGCCGGTCGCGCACGGGGTGACCTGGCGGAACGCAGCAGACCGTACCGATCGGCACGGCTGCCTCCCGCAGGGCCGCGAAAGCGGCCGGGTGGAGCACCGCGCCGCGAAGGGCGTGGTCCTCTTCGGCGGTCAGTCCCGACGCCGCTGTGTACCGGATGACGCCGTCGTCGCCCCTGATCGCGATGGCGCAGACGTTGCAGCCGAGCTTGTCGCAGGCGGTGGTGTTGATCAGATCGAGCAGCTCGCCTGCCTCGGAGATCCTGCCCAGGGAGCGGGCAACCCCGAGGATCTCGCGCAACCGTCCCAGAGTCTGCTCGAGGTCCCGGGCCCTGTCCCCCGGACCGCCTGGTGGTATTCCGGTCACGAACTCAAGCCTGACCTGCCCAGCGCTCCCACGAACTCGGAAAGCCTGATCGAGGGTATTCCACCACGTTCCAGAGCGCCGGGAGAGGGCGGCAGCCGGTGATTGAGCCACCGTCCTCGGCCACGAGCCAAGGGTAGATGCCCTGGCGGTCGACGATCCCGTCGGTCATCTCCGAGGCTGATGGGACCTCTACCCGAAAGAGATGGCGCTCGCCTCGACGATTGGCGCGTAGCTGTCCCTCACTGCGGGAACATTGGCCGCCGTCGCTGTCCGAAGGTGCATCAGATGATATTGGCGCCCGCTGCCGACAAGCGCCTAGCGGCCTTGCGTGTGGTCGAGCCACTTTTCGACGGTCACCGGCGTCCACGAAGCGAGACGGTCGAGCAGGGACTCGGCGTCGGTATCGGTCACGACCATGTCGCGGTGCTCGGGACGCAAGAAGCGCTGGAGCGTGGCCATTGCGAACAGTTCCAGCAACGGGTCAAAAAAGTCATTGACGTTGAGGATGCCGCACGCCTTGGCATGAAGGCCCAGCTGCGACCACGTGAGCGCCTCGAAGAACTCATCGAGGGTCCCGAACCCGCCCGGGAGCATGACGAAAGCATCCGACTCGTCCGCCATGGTCGCCTTGCGTTCGTGCATGGTCGTGACGACCTGAAGCGTCGTCAGGCCCAGGTGGGCAACCTCCTTGTCCTTGAGCGCTTGCGTGATCACTCCGTGCACAGCCCCACCTTCAGCCAAGACGGCATCAGCGAGAACGCCCATCAGCCCCACCCGTCCACCCCCGTAGACCAGGCGGACGCGGCGGCGCGCCAGCGCAGACCCCAATGACTTGGCAGCCTCGGCGAAGGCGGGGTCAACCCCGGGACTCGACGCGCAGTAGACACCGACAGAAGAGAAGCACCGCGACATGACCGCCTCCAGTGGCGGGCTCGTGAGGATCAGGACAACGATAGGTGCTGTCCGCGGACAGGGCCCGGCCCTGCCGCTCGGCGCTCCCTCGCGAAGCCTCGGACAAACCCGAAACGATCCTCGTCCTGCTGACAACGACAAAGACGAGCCCGCAGTGCAGCGGCGGGTCACCAAGCCGGCCGCGTCGATCAGCACGGAGACGTCGCCAAGGTGCTGGTCGCGTCTTCCCGGCGTCTCGATGGTGTCCCTCCCGACGACAATTCCCCTTGGCCGAAGCGCTCATTCCCCTTGGCCGAAGGCGCTCGGCGCAGCTCGGCCGGCAGCAGGTCCGGGAGTGCCGCCGAGCCTAGGTGATGGAGCATCGTGAACAACGTCGCGGCGCTGAAATGGCCCGCGCCGAACCACAACCGGCTGCCGCCCGCGCGGACAACTTCCACGTTCGTGCTCCTGAGGCGCCGCGCGAGCCGGCCTACCAGCACACCGTCTTTCTCTACCGCGGTGAGCCGGGGCGCTTTGGCGCGTAACAGGTCCGTGGTAAGCCCCCGGACCCGGGCCGATCTCGAGGACGCCGCCGCCGCGATCGGTGCGGGCCAACTTCCAGGGGCAGTTCGCTCTCCACGAACGCGCCGCCCCTGCGGGGCCGGAGCACAGCTTCAGGTGAGCCTGTCTGTCGCAAAGCCCAGTGTTCAGTGGACGTTCGCGGCACAGGCAGTCGCGAAGACAGCGAACCAGGTTAGCGCCGCGATGTAAAAGCCACGTTCGATCGCTCCGAATCGCGCCCGTAGGGACGGAAACGACCGAGCCAGCAAGATGCCGAGGAGGCAGGCGACCATCGCCCAACCGAGCGCTGACGACACCGGCGCCAAGGACCGCCACCGCGCGCCGTGCGACAGCACGGTGCCGAGCCTGAGGGCGGCAGTGGCCACGCTGACGAATGCCACCAGCGCGAGGAGCCCGTGCATCTGTCCGGTCGAGGTGCGGGCGGCGCCGGGTGCATCCATCGGGAACCAGCTGATCAGCCCCCGCGTGAGAGCGAAGAGGACCAGCAACACCACGACCACCTCTCTCCCGCCTTTGCTCGCCGCCCCGTCTACTCCCACGGCGAGCGCTACGGCGGCGACGGCAAAGGCGATGGTTGCTACCCGATAGCCGGCCCGGAACGTTGTGATCCCGTACTGGCTGACAGCATTGCGCACCGGTGACAGGCCGGTTGGCTCGAGATGGAGATAGCCGAGGGCCGCCACGACCGTCGCGAGGGCCAACAGAGCCAGCACGCCGGCGGTCGACGTCATCGCTGCCGCGGACACCGACGACGTTGCGCGCGTGCCGAACTCCTCCAGCCGTTCGCCCGGCTCACCTCAATCCCTCCCAAATAGGCAACCCAGTTGCGTGTCGCGGGAGTATGCGTTGCCGGGCCAGGGAAGTCAACCTCCCCGTACCTCTTCGGTGACTTGCTCGCTCTCGCCCGCCAGAGCTGGGCACGCCAAGTGGCCGGGCGGCTTCACGAGCTCGGCTACGACAGCTACCACCGCAGTGATGCGGCCACGCTGCGGCTCCTCTTGCGCGAACCGCTGCCGATCGGCCAACTCGGAACGCTGCTCGGGCGTAACGCGTCAAGCCGCCAGCAAGCTCGCCGGCGGGCTCGTCCGGCGGAGCTTCGCCCACCGAAGGTGACGTGCACGACTCCCGAAGGATCAACATCGTGCTGACGCCAGGGGGCTGGACCTACGTTCGAACCGTCGTAGAGGTACTCAGGGCCCTGAACCGCGAGCTGTCCGCGCACGTGGACCCCGTCCAGCTCAGGGCTGCCGACGCCCGCGCGGCGATCGCCGCCGACAGATCCTTGGTGGAAGTCGCGGCCTCCGTCCGGCCTCCGGGCTGAGTCGTTGCCGCACTGGCGCTGTCCGGATCCCGGCGGGGTAGCACCTGGCCGCGGCCTGAGCCAGCCGGACTCGGGTCTATGGTTGCGGAAGGACATCGACCAAACCGGGGGGATCATGACGAGACACCGGCCCATGGCCTTGCTGGTGGTCGGGTTTGCGGCCGCGGCATCGGGCGTCGTCTGGGCTGCCCCCTCGGGAGCGGGCGCGGCTGCCACCTCCGCCCTCTCCTTGCTTGGATCGAGCGCAAGCCCGCTCGTTCCGGAGCACTCCTCTGCTCTGGGGGCGCTCGCACCCGCGACCGATATTCACCTCGACGTCACGCTGAAGCTGCCGGACCCGTCGGCCCTGACGGCCTTCATCGCGTCCCTGTCCGAGCGCCACTCTCCGGACTTCCAGCACTTCCTGCGTCCGGGGCAGTTCGGTCAACTGTTCGGACCGCCACTGTCGCAAGTCGCCGCGGTCGAAGCTGTACTGCGCGCGGATGGTCTCCGCCCCGGGCCGGTGAGCCGGAACCGTCTTTCGATCCCGGTGACGGCAACCGCTTCGGCGATCGACCGCGCCTTTCACGTGAACCTCGTGCGCTACCGGCTGCCCAGTGGGCGCAAGGCGTTCACGACCCTGTCGGCACCGAGCATCTCGGCGTCGGTGGCCGCAGACGTCGAGGCAATCGTCGGCCTCAGCGACCTCGTGCAGCCCACGAGCTTGGCCCTCCACTGGACCAAGGTGCGCCGGAAGGACCCCTTGGCCGGGCTCGCGGTCCAGGCCGCGGGCTCGGGCCCGACACCGTGCGCGGCTGCCACGACCGTGGCCCAGAACTATGGGAGCTTCACGGCCAACCAGTTCGCGACCTATTACCACATGACGCCGCTCTACGCGCAGGGGGACACCGGCCAGGGTGTCCACATTGCACTGGTGGAGCTCGAGGACGACTCGCCAACAGACATCGCTGCCTACCAGTCGTGCTACGGAACCCACACCGTCGTGAACTACATACCGGTCGATGGCGGCACCAGCCCTGATCACACTTACGGGCGGAGCGGCACCGGCGAGGCGGCCCTCGACATCGAGGACGTCATCGGCATAGCCCCGGAGGCCACGATCGACGTCTACCAGGGTCCGCAAGACGCCGACACGAGCCAGATCCTGGACGTGTATTCCGCGATCCTCAACGCCGACACCGATCCGGTTGTCTCGACGGGCTGGGGGGGCTGCGAGCCCGACGCGGACCCCGCCCTGCTCAGCGCCGAGCACGACCTCTTCTCTCAGGCCGCCACCCAGGGTCAGGTCGTCTTCGCGGCCGCAGGTGACACGGGCTCGACCGACTGCTACGGCGATCCGAGCTCTGCCAACGGCTCTCAGCTCGCCGTCGACGATCCTGCCAGTCAGCCCTACGTGGTCGGGGTAGGAGGGACGTCGATAGTCATCGGCTCCGACACCGAGACCGCCTGGAACGACTCGGGGGGCGTGAACGGCGCCGGCGGTGGCGGCGTGTCGCACGAGTGGTGCATGCCCGCGTACCAGTACCAGCCAGACATCGCCGGGCTGATCAGCTCCGACTCGCTGGCCGCCCCCACCGCCTGCGGAACCAAGAGGCCATACATGCGCGAGGTTCCCGACGTCTCGGCGGATGCCGATCCGGTGACCGGATACGTCACTTTTTGGGACGGCGCCTGGCAAGGGGGCGAGGCGGGTACGAGCGCCTCCACGCCTCTCTGGGCGGCCGCCGCGGTCCTGATCGATTCGTCGCCGTACTGCAGCGAGTACGACTCGAGCGATGCCACGGGGACGCTCTCCACGACCCTTTACGCCATCGCCGACAGCGACTACTACCTGAGCGCCTTTTTCGACGTCACCCGGGGGAAGAACGCCTATGCGCCTTCGAGCTATACAGGGTCCCTCTACCCCGCGACCAAGGGTTACGACATGGCCACCGGGTTGGGGACCCCACTGCTCGCCTATCCGGGCAACTACTTCCCTGGCCTCGCGGCGCTGACCTGCTTTATCACTGGCAGGAAGCTGACCACGAGCATCATCACCGGCGTTTCGCCGAAGATCGGTCCGAGCGCCCGCCCGACGCGGGTGACCATCGGTGGCTCGGGCTTCCTCCCCAAGCCAGGGGCAGATCAGCTCAAGGTGGGCACCAAGTGGATAACCGTTTCGTGCGTCACCGACACGCGTTGCACGGGTGTCCTCCCGGCGACGAAGCCGGGAACGGACAATCTCGTCATATCGGTGGCGGACCTGACGCTCAGTCCGCTCATCGCGCGTGACAGGTTCACTTTCGTCGCCGCACCGACGGTCACCAAGCTGGCACCTGCCGTCGGGTCCGACGTCGGCGACGTCACGGTGACGGTCCGGGGAAGAAACTTTGTCGGAAGAGTGTCCGTGTTCTTCGGGGCAACCCCGGCGACACGTGTGCGGGTGCTCTCACCTTCCGAGATCACCGCCACAGCTCCGGCGGGGTCGGGCACGGTCTATGTCACGGTGTCGGCTGTGGGCGGGATCAGCAGGAGAACTTCCGCGAGCAAGTACCGCTACGAGCCCGTTTCGGGCTGACCGTCGTCATGACCGGTGCCGGCCCGGTACGGCACGCCGGATGACGCTTGCTCAAGAAGCGATCCGAACGGGCAACACCGAGGGGCCGTCACGACCATGACCCGCACCGGCGGCGGCGCATGCCAGGCGGCGATGCGTGCCCTGGGCGAGGCGACGAACCGACAAAGCTCGAAGCGACCCGCCCGGCCGGAGTAGAACAGGCCCGTGATCGAATTCGTCCGCCGGCCGGCAAAGGGCCGTCTCTACAGCAACACTCGCCGAGTGCGTCTCAGCGATGCCGGGCCTGACGGCGTCTTACGCCTCGACGGGGCGGCCCGGTACCTGCAGGACGTCGCCTCCGACGACTGGGCAGAGTCCGGCCTCGATCCCCGCGACGCCTGGGTGGTCCGGCGCACGGCCTTGCACGTCGCCGCCGGAGGCCGGTGGCCAGCGCTTGGCGAGTTCGTCTGCCTCACGACGTGGTGCGGCGGTGCGGGTGCGGCCTGGGCCGAGCGCCGCACGGACCTCGAAGTCGAGGGCCGCGTGATGGTCGAGGCAGTGGCTCTCTGGGTGTCTCTCGACGGGTCCGGACGCCCCTCGCGGCTCAACAAGGCATTCCACGACGTGTACGGCGAGGCCGTCGCCGGGCGCCGGGTATCGGGACGGGTCCCGGCCGTGCCGGTGCCGGCCGACGCGACGACGCAACCGTGGCCGGTCCGCCGGGCAGACCTCGATGTAGTCGGTCACGTCAACAATGCCGCGGTGTGGGCCGCGGTGACCGAGATCGTGCGCGGGCCCGTCGCGTCGGCCGCTCTCACCCACCACGGGCCGGTGGAGGACGGTCACGCACTGACGCTCGCGACCAAGCCGGGCCGACTGTGGCTCATCGCCGATTCCGAGGTCAGGGTATCGGCCGAGTTCACGCCCGCCTGAGAGACCTCGCCTCAGCCGGCAAATTGGGCGGAGCCTGAGCCGTCACGGCTCAGTGGCTCTGTCCCGGTCCGGTGTTCAAGAACAGCTGCCACTGCTCGAGCGTTGCCCAGCCGGTTGCCTCGTACAGGGGCCTGCCTGCCGGAGTGGCGCCGAGAAGCCCGATGGTCGCCCCCCCGAGCTTCGCTTTGAGCAGCACGTCGTTGAGCAGTCCGCGACCGTAGCCACGCCGGGCGAAGCGCGGGGGGGTCCCCATGCACCACACGCACACGGCGTCGTCGACGATCGAGGTCAGGACCGTTGAGACCGCTTGTGGGCCATCGACGAGCAGCCAGATCTTCCCGGCGGCGTCCCCCACCTCGAGGATCCGGGCGACGACATCGGCAACGTCTCGGGTCAGGCTGAAAGAGCTGGCGACGAGCTCGCTGACGATGTCGAAGTCGTCGATGCCCGCCCGTCGAACCCGCCCGTCGGGGCGCAGGCGAGCCCCAGCCAATGCAATGGCCATGAAGGGCATGTCCCCGACGTTCTGCCATCCGCCTCCGAGCTCCGCGCCGCGGCCGCTGCCCGCCAGCATGATCAACGTCGGTAGGCGAGAGTCCTGGACCTGCCCCACGACGGCCGCGAGAACCGCCGCGTCGCTTGTGTCGACGAGCGCCATGTTCGCGTCCGGGCTCGGCGCGCCGCTGAGAGCGACCCAGTAGCCGGGCCCCGCGCTCTCCAGGCAACGGCTGCCGGCGACCAGGAACGAGCGGGCACTGCGGCCCATCTGGCTTCGTCGCAGGGATAGCTCGACCTCATCCACGTGTCGCCCCCTCCTGTCTTGCGACTGGGCACTGATGATAGAGGCCCGCGCCCTTCCTCCGACCAACCGCCTCCGGGCGTGGCCGGCGTGCCGTCAGCTGTCGGCGGACGCGTCGGTCCGCGTCCGGCGTCGCTCCGCGAGCAGGCGGTTGCGAAGCTCGTTCGCGATCCCGGTGAGCGCAGTGGCGTGCCGGGCGACGACTCCCTCGTTGAACCGGTCCGCCCGCACGGCAGCGAGAAGGGTGCGCCACAGCAGGTCGAAGTTCTCTCCGGCGAGCCCGCCCTCGGTCTCGCCCCCGGCTGCCCTGGCTAACAGGGCTCCCTGCGCGGCACGGTCCGGCTCGTTGTCCAGGCGCGGGTCCGTCCCGGCGCTGTCACGCGCGAAGTAGGACGCGGCGTAGGCAAACTGGCGAAGTCGGAGACTGGCGTCGTCAGGGGAGTAATCGAGTATCCCCAACCATCCGAGCGTGGGACTCGGACTCCCCAGCTCGACCGGCACCCGGAAAGGGGCGAAGTCGTCAGCCTCACCCGCGAAGAACTCCTCGAAATCCATCAGTGTCACGTCCAAAGACACCCTGAGAGCGGGCCCGACAACGCCAGCCTGGCCACGGACCAATGGTAGGCGGCGGCTTGTGGCCCAACTCGCCAGCCACGAACGCGGGGCGAGCGTGCGGGTAAGCCGCGGGAGCGATCACGACAACAGCCGCAGCCGATGGCCCTCGGCGGGACTCAGGCCCTCATTCGACGAGGCTGGACTCGACGAGACCTGGCTCCAGAAAAGTCGCGACGTCGAGCTCGGCGTCGGCCGCCCTCTTGAACACGACCGTTTCATAGATCACGAACTTGAGGACGAAGAACACGCCTGACACGACGAGGAAAGCGACCGTGGTCAGTGCCACCTGCGACCCCCGGTCAGCTGTCACATGGCGCGCGCCCGTCTCCGCCCAGTGCGTCACGACGGCCGAGACGAAAAAGCAAGTCAGGGCGACGGCGATGTACAAAGCGATCTCGGTACCACGGTCTCGGCCGCGGCGGTCGCGCCAGGCCCAGCGCCGGTTGAGGACGT
>Ga0181538_10006283_pt1 | contig 10321 bp, 9 predicted proteins | sample PEATcosm2014_Bin_40_FD_119773 | JGI IMG/M metagenome (GOLD analysis project Ga0181538, IMG submission 119773) | Peatland microbial communities from MTU Mesocosm Facility, Houghton, MI, USA - PEATcosm2014_Bin23_30_metaG | ecosystem: Environmental > Terrestrial > Soil > Wetlands > Peat | place...
ACCGAAGTGAGAGGCTGCGGCGGATCGAGCCGGAGGATTTCGCGGGCGTAGAACTCTGCAAAGTCGATGGCCTCGGCCACGTCCGCGTCGGCCTCCGCCCACGTTTTGCCGACCTCGTAACACAGCCAAGCCATGAAATGATACTTGCGCTCACGGATGATCCGGGCAGTTTCGACGGCCAGTTCCGCGCGCCGTTCCACCGGTGTGTGGCTCCAAGTCTTGAAGGCTTCATCCGCGGCTCGAATGGCGCGCTCCGCCAAGCCGGCATCAGCTTTGGAAACCACCCCGACCGTCTGATCTTTTTGGCTCGGGTTGGTTGAGGAGAATTTATCCTGAGTCTTGATCCTCTCTTTCTTGATCACCAGATCGTATTCCCGGCCCAACTGCTCCCCGACTTCTGCTATGGCCGCCTTCATGCGCAGTTCGTGTTCCGGGTTCCCCTTAAAGTCACGCAGCGGTTCATTCTTAAATCCAGCAAGGCGCATTGACGTGTCTCCTCGAGAGTGGACGCGAATCCATCATTATAACGATTCCGGGCGCGACCAAACAAAAAACGGAAGACCCCGTCACCCGGCCCGCGCCAGCTGACGAAAACACCGCTAAGGGCCACCCTCTCCTCCAAAGGCCACCCGCAAACCTCGGCACGGCTCGCCCCTCGAAATGCGCAGATATAGCGTCGCTGGTTTCCGCAGAGTACAATAGCCATAAGCTGACGGCTGATCGCTCGGAGTTGGCAGCTTGAGGAAACCATGCCCAAGGCTCAATTACAATACCTGACCGACGAATTGAACAAGCTGCGTGAGCAGAAGCTTTACCAGAAGCTTCGCGTGCTCGAAACCGAACAGCTTCCGGTTTCCCGCTTCGACGGCCGCGAGGTCATCAACCTTTCATCCAACAATTACCTGGGGCTAACCACTCACCCCAAGCTTCGCGAACGCGCCCTCGAGGCGATCCGGAAATTCGGTGTGGGCTCCGGCGCCGTGCGCACCATCGCGGGAACCATGTCGATCCACCTTGAACTCGAGGAGAAGATTGCCAGTTTCAAGCACGTCGAGGCTTCGGTGGTTTTCCAGTCCGGGTTCACTGCCAACGCGGGAACGGTGCAAGCCATCCTGGGCCGGGAAGACGTCATCATCTCCGACCAGCTCAATCATGCTTCGCTCATCGACGGCTGCCGGCTTTCGCGCGCTGAAATCAAGGTTTTCCCGCACAAGGATCTCGATGCCTGCGAGAGCATTCTGAAGGAGATTTCCGGCCGCAGTTGCCGCAAGCTGCTGGTGACCGACGGCGTCTTCTCGATGGATGGCGACATTGCTCCGTTGCCGCAGCTTGTCGAGCTGGCCGAAAAGTACGGCTGCATCATGATGATCGACGACGCGCACGCTTCCGGCGTCCTGGGGCGCAACGGCCGCGGCACCGTGGACCACTACCAGTTGCACGGGCGCGTCGATATTCAGGTCGGCACGCTCTCGAAGGCCATCGGCGCGCTGGGCGGCTACGTCTGCTCGACTCGAGACGCCATCGAGTTTCTTTATCATCGCGCCCGGCCGTTCCTCTTCTCGACTTCGCATCCCCCTTCCGTGGCTGCCACCTGCCTTGCGGCCTTTGAGGTGCTCGAAGAGGAACCGCAACTGATCGACCAACTCTGGGCCAATACCCGCTTTTTCAAGGAAGGGCTGAAGAAGCTCGGGTTCAACACCGGCGTGAGCGAAACGCCCATCACGCCCGTCATCGTGGGCGACGCCGCATTGGCTCACCAGTTCTCGCGCGAGCTTTTTGCCGCCGGGGTGTTTGCTCAAAGCATCGGATTCCCCACCGTTCCCGAGGGCAAAGCCCGCATCCGCACCATCGTTACGGCCACCCACACGCAGGAAGAACTGACCCGCGCATTGGACATTCTCGAAAACGTCGGGAAGAAGCTGACGATTATTTGAGGGTCTGCTCCCACTTAGAGAGCGTATCCCACGGCGACAGCTTCTCGAGCCTCGGCGCGACCATTGAGGCGTTTCTTCCAGTCTTGTGAAACGCAATGATTTCAGGCACTATGTATGAGGAGCGAGGTTAAATGATTTTCCACGTGACGCTTGAGCAGGCCGAGGACGGCTGGATGGTTGCCGAATGTCCGGCACTTCCTGGATGCGTCTCCCAGGGGAAGGACGAGAAGGAGGCGCTCGACAACATCAAAGAAGCCATCACGGCTTGGCTATGGGCCGAAGACCAGAAGGCCGTCGCCGCACTCGGCCAACGCCAGGCCCAACCGCCCATCGTGGTCGCGCTCTAGCGATGGGCAGACTCGCTAACATTTCCGGCAAGGAGGCTGCCAAAGCCTTCGAGAAAGCGGGCTGGAGAGCGGTCGGCCAAGTCGGCAGCCACCTCGTCATGGTCAAGGAAGGACACCGAGCGAATCTTTCCATACCACAACACAGGGAACTTTCAGTCGGGACAACTCGTGCGCTCATCCGGTGCGCAGAGATGACTGTAGAGGAATTCCTGAAGTTGCTGTAGCGTCCTCAATGACCCCCAGCCCTGTAGATCAACAAGCCCTTCTTAGTCTGCGTGCATCTGGGCAATCTGCGGATTGTAACTGGACCTAGCTCACCGGTTCAGCGAGCGCGGCGGAATGGTCTGCCAGGCGGGGGGGCTGGATCATGCGATAGAGGTGGTTTAAGGGCACCCGGCCAGGGCCCACGCTGTAGGCCTTGCGAACGGCCTCGGTGACGTAGGCTTTGGCCAGAACTACGGCCTCGCGAAGCTGGCGGCCCAAGGCCAGGTGCGCGGCGATTGCGGAAGAAAACGTACAGCCGGTGCCGTGGGTGTTGTCGGGCTTTACGCGGTCGCCAATGAAAACCTCCAGCCCCGAGCCGTCGTAGAGAACATCCGTGGCCTTATCCAGGTGGCCGCCGGTCACCACCACGGCGCGCGCCCCCATCTCCACCAGCTTGCGCGCCGCGGCCTTCATGGCGTCCAGGTTTTCCACCCTCAGCCCGGTCATTGCCGAAGCTTCGAAAAGGTTGGGCGTGATTACATGGGCCCGCTTGATTAAGTCGTCGCGCAGATACTCCTGGCACGCTTCATCCATCAGGTCTTTCCCACTCGAGGAACGAATGACCGGGTCGAGCACCGAAGGGATGGCTGGGTTGGATTCCAGAATCTCGCTCACCACTTCGGCATTGGCCCGGTTGGCCAGCATGCCGATTTTGATGGCTTTTACCCGGCCATCCGCGAGCAGGGCGGCAATAGTTTCTTTCAGAACCGCGCGCTCAGTAGGGTAAACAGCGTAAACTCCCTGCGTGTTTTGGATGGTCAGCGCCGTAAGCGCCGCCACGCCGTAGCAGCCATGGGCTCCGAAGGTCTTCAGATCTGCGGCGATTCCTGCTCCTGAGGATGGGTCGAAGCCTGCGATGCTGAGGGCCACCGGCCACGCGGCGCTAAGCTGATGATTCATTTTTTCTTGCTGAGCCTCGTTTCTGGGTCACAACTTCATTTGATTATAGAGGGGTGTGCCTGGTTGTCAATAAAGTTCTGCGACTTGTCGAGGGAGCGCGGGCTTCCAGCCCGCATTTCGGGTTGCCCGCGTGTGCTTCCAGCCCGCCCAGCCACGTCGAAATGCGGGCTGGAAGCCCGCGCTCCCCTTACTTCCCAGTCCCCACCACGTCCATTTCCGAATCGGACTGCACCACCAGCTTCATAGTCTTCTTGTCTGTGAACGGAATCGAATCCGAGTTTGCGAGGCTGGCACTCAGCGTCTGGTGGATGGTGGCATGATTTTCGAGGACCCTGCCGTCGTCAAGCGCCAGCAGCACCTTGCCTTGACCCTGCCCGTCGATGTGCATGTCCACACCCATCCCGTGGGAGGCAAGCTGGGAGAGCGGCTCGTTCGGTCCCAGGACCTTCGAGGACGGCCGCACCATGTTCACGAAGCTGAATTCCACAACCGCGGCCTCTATATCTCGCACCTTGGTCTTGCCGACGTATCGCAGCGTGTTCTCGCCTGTGACGTCATACGGATATGCGGCGCTTGCCGGGGAGTTCAATTGACGCTTCCAGGTCGTACCCAGCGTCACAGGGGAGCCAGGGTAGAGCGTACCGCCTCCCACTTGCTCCAGGAAAAACCTCAGGGCCTGGCGAAGCGGCTCGCGGTAGGCCACATCCAAATCCTCGAACAGGCCCTCGCCGCCTTCAAAGCCCAGAAGCTTCCCGTCACGGTCATAGTGGGCGACGATATCCTGACCCGCGACGTGTTGGCTGATCTCCCGCTGCTCGCTTTCGGCGGAATCGCCGGAGCCGGCGGGCGTGTGCGCGGCGAGGTCGGACTGAAATTCGAACTTGTCGAAGTGGTTTTCAATGTCCGCACTCCCGTCGCTGTGTACTTTCTTCACCGTCACGGTGTTTTGCTGCTGCGACGAGAAGTCGGTCGGCAGAGGAGGCAAGAAACTCTGCAGCTCCGGCGGATCCGAATGGACTACTGCCTTGGTGTGCATCTTGGTGGCGTAGACCATTTTCTGGCCGCTTCGGTACCGGCGCGCCAGGTTCACCTCCTGCCCACGAGAAAGCACGGGCGCGCATAACCACAGCAGTGCCAGCCCAGCCACGAGCCGCAGCCGCATGCGCGGCCTTTGTGCCCGCGGAAGCAGCAGCGCCAGCCTTTGAGGCCGCACTAGCACTTGATCATGGAAATCGCCGTCGTACAGAGTCACGCTGGATGGACGGGGCTTCAGCCCCGCCGCCTCCGGGAACGCGACGGCTTGGGCCTTTAGGCCCTGAAGCCACTTTGCCTCAGGGGCTGAAGCCCCTGGTGATCGGCCGTTTTCCACGGCGGGACTGAAGCCCCGCCCTTCCCGGCACTCGGCAATATGACGCGGCCTTTCGTAACCAGATACGAGTGTCCCAGGAAGGAAATTCACCTCGATTAGGTCTTTCCCCTCAAACCGATGCATTCGCGGTTTCCTTTTGGTAGCGCTCCAGGCATTCATGGGAGCAGAAGTGAAGGGTCTCGGAGCCGCGCACGAGGCTGTGGGAAAGCTCCGTAGAAACGAACATGCCGCAGACCGGATCGCGTGCAGTCTTGCCTATGCGCACCCGATTTGCCGTTTCCGGCGTACGAGCCGATCCGCGCACCGGAGTGGGAGCAAAGAAAGTTCGCCCCGCCCCGCCCAGCAGTTTCCCTATTACGAGGAGGAAGATCAATTCCACCACATATGAGAGCAAGCTTCCCATGATATGTCAGACGACTCAATCGTCCTGCGGGATGCCCTAATTCGGTAGTGTCCCAATTTGGCCCGTAGCGCCGGCTTCCAGCCGGCACTGGAGCCGCCAAGATGGCGGCGCTACGGCCAATCTAGGACAGCACCCCTAATTCTACTGGCTGGGCGTGGCGTCGCCGGAAGTACTTTGCGCGGCGTCCAGCTTCTGCTTCAAGCTTTGAAGATTCGGATTCGTAGGATCCAGCTTGTGCAGGCGCTCCCATGCTCGCCGGGCAGCGGCCAGGTTGTGAGTCCCTTCCAGGTTCACCACAATCACGTTCAGCAAGGTGGGCTTGTGGTCAGGGTCGATCGCCAGCGATTGGTTGTACTGCTTCAGCGCCTCAGCGCTCTGGCCGGTGTAGTAGTACGCCGTCCCGAGATCGGTGCGAGCGTTCACGCTGTTTGGGTTGAGGGCCAGGGACTTCTGGTACCACTCAATGGCCTGCTGGTATTGCCGCTGGTCGTATAGGAAATTGGCGAGCTTGAGCGGTATTTCGGGATCCTTGGGGTTTTGTTGCGCTTCCTCTTGGAGCTGTTTGACGATCAACCCGTTGTCGATGGCAGGATGCCCCTCGGGCAATCCTGACGGCGTCGTTCCGGCCTGGGCTGTTCCCGGAGAGCCGCCATTCTCAGCCGGCATTCCTGAAGGCGCCGTCATCACACCTTTCTGCCGCCCGCTCCAACCAAGCTGCGCGGCTGTGATGTAGCCCGCCAGAAATCCCACCACAAGAAACACTATCGCGGTAAGTAATGTCTCTTTCTTCATCCGGTTCCCGTACACCACTCCCTTGTTGCAAGTCTAATTGAGCGACAGGGTAGCGTCAAGCGTAACGCCAACACGGCAGTGTTGTAGTTTCGCGTAGCGCTGGCCTTTAGGCCAGCATTTGCCGACCTAAAGGTCGGCGCTACGTTCAAACATCGGCACAGGCAGGAGTGCCTGTGCTACTTCATTCGTAGCGGAGGGCCTCGACGGGATTCAGATGCGAGGCGCGGATGGCCGGAGTGATGCCGCTCGCGAGCCCTACCAGGATCAGGATGACCGTGGACACCGCGACGGTGCCAAGTGAAATGTAAAGGTGAATATCGCCCTTGCCGGAAGTGTCTTCGTAGAGAGGGCCGTAGAGAGGAAGCGTTCCGATGGCTGCGGAGGCGGCGTAGGCAAGGCCAATTCCAATGACTCCGCCAATCGCGGTGATGACCAGGGCTTCAGCAAGAAACTGCAACTGGATTTGCCAGCGCCTGGCGCCCAAGGCGCGGCGTAAGCCAATTTCTCGCACGCGTTCTTCGACGGCCACCAGCATGATGTTCATAAGCCCCACGCCGCCGATGCCCAGGGTGAGCGCGCCGACGAAGGTAAAGAGGCCCTCGAAGCCAATGGTGATGCCATCGATGACGGGCCGGAACTGCTCGCGGCCGAACATGATCACAGCGCGTTCGTCCGTGGGTGAAAAGCGCTGCCGCTTGGCCATCTCCGCACGCACCTGGGTCATGGCCTCCTTTTCAAAGCGTGGTGCGCGCGGCTCGAAGACCAGCACGGCGGCGTAGCGGGTGTTCCAGAGATCGCCCGCGCTGGAATAAGGTATCCAGACCGATTCGTCGTCGCTCGTGAAGTAATTGCTGTCCTGAATCTTCCGCTCCATGCTTCCAATCACGGTGAAGCGAGTGCCGCTGATGCGAACCGTTTCGCCCACCGCAGGCTGTCCGCTGAAGAGCTTTTCCCGGAGGCGTGCGCCCAGGAACACCACTCGCCGCCGTTCGAGAGTATCTTCGGGGCTAATCCAGCGGCCCGCGCTCGGCACCTCGTTGCGCATTTCGCCGTATTCCGGACAGACGCCGCGAATGGCCGTGTTGGCCAAGCGGTCGCCGTACGAAATGGGAAGCCACCGCACGGTTTCAAGGCAGGCGGTTTTGACCAACGTGGCGTTCTCACGAACCAGATCCAGGTCCTCTTTTTCAAGCACCACTTGCTTGCCCGCCCGCTGCCCTCCCGCCTGCTCGCTGGTTTGCTGGGGCCAACAAATCACTGCTCCCTTGCCGAATGCATCGAAGGACGCGACCACCACGGAACGAAGCCCTCTGCCGTAGGCGAGTAGGAGAGCCACGGCAGCAATACCCCACATAATCCCCAACATGGTGAGGAAACTCCGCAGCGGCTGGCGGCGAAGAGCGGACCAAGCTTGAATGAAAGTTTCGCGGAACATGTCGGACCTCGAGCGTAAGCTGTCAGCTTTCAGCGTTCAGCGTTCAGCCATCAGCACTAGGTTTGCTGACGGCTAAAAACTAACGGCTCAGCGCTAGCGTCTTGAGTGAGAAGATCACTTAGAAAGCCTTTCTCATGCGCGACCGGTTTTTGGAGCCCCGTCAGGGGCGGCATAGAGTAGCCCAGGGCGTAAGCCCTGGGTTGGACGACCCTCACCCCGCCTTCGGCACCCCTCTCCCGCCCGGCGGGAGAGGGGACGGGGGTGAGGGAGAGGTCCGCTTAACCCACGGCTTGCGCCGTGGGCTACAGGCTGCGGCCCGTCGGCTGACGGGCTGAATTCTTCAACCAACTTCTTTGCCCTCCCCCTTTGAGATCTCAGCCTTCCAACTGAACGGCCTGAAAGCTGATAGCCGACAACTATCCCCCCGCCTCATACCGCAACGCTTCAATGGGATCCACCAGCGCGGCGCGACGCGCCGGATACAACGCAGAGAGAATCGCTATGGTTCCGAGGAGCGTGAATGACAACGCGGCCGATTTCCAGGTGGGTAGTAGGCCTGCAAAAAAGGCCGGCATGGGAAGCAGGTCGACGAGCGCGCAGAATCCGTAGGCGATGCCCATGCCCAGGCCGCCGCTCAACAGCACGATAACCACGGCCTCGATGAAAAACTGGCTCAAGATCGACCGGGCGCTGGCTCCCACGGCTTTGCGCACGCCGATTTCACGCGTGCGTTCGCGGACGGCCACCAGCATGACGTTCATTACGCCGATCCCGCCCAGCAGCAGTGTAACGATCCCCACCGCGCCCAGGAAAAGCTTCATGCTATCCATGATTTTCTGGAAGCCCTTGGCCTCCTCGACCGTGTCCCAGATGGGAGCGGCTTCCTTATCGCGCGGGTCGAAGTTGTGAATCCGCCCCAGTGCGCGCAGCACCTGCCGTTTGCAGGTTTCGTGCTCGGCGAGCGATCTTGGAGCCACCAGCAGGTGATCGAGAGTTGTGGGCAGCAGCGGTGGTTTGTTCGGGAAATCGCGCCGCATAGCGCCGAAGGGGATAAAGACCTTATCGACGTCCCACCCGTCATAACAACTGTTCTGGTCTTTGCTGACCATGACTCCGATCACGGTATAGGGCAAGTTGCTGATCCAGATGGTCTCCCCCACCGCGGCACGGGTCGAGAAAAGCTGCTTCTTGATATTGCTTCCCAGGAAGGCCACACGGCGCGCCTGGGCGTTGTCGCCCCAGCCATAGAACCGCCCATCTGAAACGCGGACCGAGCGAATCTCCGCGAACGGTGGAAGCGAACCCGTAACCTCCGGCGAAGCATTGTTATAGAGGCTGCGCACGGATAAGCTGCCTCGCGAAAGTTCCGGCAAGACGTACCGGCAGGCGGTAGCCTCCGTCGCCACTGCGGGCGCATCCTCGTCCTGCCAGCTCACTTCGCGGCCCGCTCGCAGTCCGCCCGCTTGCATGCTGGTCCGGCCATTGAAGAAAATCATCAGGTCCTTGGCAAAAGTCTCCTGCTGCCTTTGCATGCCCACGCGCAAGCCTTCCCCGGCAGCTACCATCAGCGTGATGGAAATAATCCCCCAGGCAATGCCAAACAGGGTGAGGAAGGTCCGCAGCTTGTGTGACCACAAGGTGCGTAAGGTGTCGAGAATGAGGTCGCGGAAAACCATTGTCAAACCAGGAGTCAGGAGTCAGAATCACCCTGCTTTCAGCCGTTAGCTATCAGCTTTCAGCGAGCTTCCATCCATAAACGGCGTGCTGAGAGCTGACAGCCAAGTCTTTCTCCTGACTTCTGACTCCTGACTCCTTCTTTTCACTGCAGAATCACCTGCTGCCCTTCCTTCAAGCCCTCGATCAGTTCCGTCTTTACGCCGTTGGAAATGCCGAGTTTCGCCGAAAGTTTGCGACGGCCGGTCTTGGAGCCGGGATCGGGAGTCTCGAGAAACGTGTGGCGGTCCTTGTCGTAGATCACCGCCGCCTCGGGCACCATTAGCACTTTGTGTTTTTCCTCGAGGATGATCTCGGCGTTGGCGCTCATGTTAGCTTTCAGCTCGCCGGTGGGATTTTGGATAGAGACGCGGACCTCGAAGGTGGTGACGTTGTCCTTCTCGACTCCCAGAGGCGAAATTTTCGTGACCTTGCCCATGAATTTCTTGTCCTTGAGCGACTCAACCGAAATTCGCGCCGGCTGGCCCAGATAGACTTTGCTGACGTCGGACTCGTCCACCTTACCTTTAACGTAAACCTCGCTTACGTCTCCGAGCGTCATGATGCTGGTGGCCTGCGAGCCGAGGATCAGGATCGAGCTCACGGCATCGCCTACCTCCACGTCCCGGGAAAGCACCAATCCGTACATGTTGCTGACAATGGTGGAGTTGCGCAGGTCTTCGTCGGCGTTGTCGAGGGCGGCTTGCATCTGGGCCACCTGGGCTTTGGCGCGCGTCACTTCGGCGCGACTCACCGCCACATTGCGCTGGGCTGACAACTGCTTGTTGAGCGCGAGTTGGTACGCCTTCTCAGCGTCTTCTGAAACGGCAGTCGAAACCAGTCCTTCGATTTGCAGCTTCCTCTGTCGCTCGGCGGTGGATTTCAAGAAGGGCACGTCAGGACCTTGTGCATCCACCACATTGCGCTCGTAAGTCGCCTGCGCCGATTCGACGGAGGCCTCGGCGGCCTGCAGGTTGGCGCGAGCTTCAGCCACCCGGGAGCGCAACTGCTCTTTGTCTAGCCGAACTTTCGCAGTTGAGAGGTTAGGTAAAGGGTAAGTACTTTGTTTTTAGCGAAGGGATCTCAAAGGTCGGCACTACATTTTCAATCTCGGCGGCGGGGTTTGGGCGGCCTCCTGGGGGGCCTTGATACGGGGTGGTGGCT
>Ga0181538_10006284_pt1 | contig 10319 bp, 8 predicted proteins | sample PEATcosm2014_Bin_40_FD_119773 | JGI IMG/M metagenome (GOLD analysis project Ga0181538, IMG submission 119773) | Peatland microbial communities from MTU Mesocosm Facility, Houghton, MI, USA - PEATcosm2014_Bin23_30_metaG | ecosystem: Environmental > Terrestrial > Soil > Wetlands > Peat | place...
CACCTCCTGCTCGCGGTTGAGCAGGGGCAGAAGTTTTTGCAGCCGCTCGCGGACGGAGATGGTTTCGAGCAGCTTCTGCCGGTCTTCGAGGCTGAGATTCAGATTCGCGGCGATGAGGTCGGCAAAATGGCCGGGATGCTCGGTGTTCAGCGCGGCGACCTTGACCTGGTCCGAAAGCGCGCTGGACATCCGGGCGATTTCCTCGAATTGCCGGTGCGCGTTGCGCAACATGGCCTGTAGCTCAATGGATTCCTCCGTTTCGTCCCGCAGCAATTCGTAGCTCGCGCGCAAATACGGAGCCGGCAGCGCGTATTTGCCTATGCGGATGCGCCACAAACCTTCGACCAGCACGCGCGCGGTGCCGTCAGGAAATTTCACCATTTTGGACAGGCGCGAAACGCAGCCGACCTCGTGCAAATCCTCCGGCATGGGTTCGGCAATTTCGGGTTTGCGCTGCAACACTGCGGCAAACAAACGGTCGCCCGCGACAATGTCATCAATCAATTTCAGGCTCGGCCCGGTCTCGACGAGCAGCGGCACCACCGCGCCGGGAAAAATCACGATGTCCGACAGGCCGAGAATGGGCAGGTTTTCCGGCAATGTGCGCGACGAAATCCGGGGCAGAGCGTCCGATCTTTCGGCGCCGCCCAGAATGCTGACAAATTCTGTCTCCGGCGAAGTCATCGTCGTTTCCATCCATCTATAATGTTAGATGCCGGCGCACGGGAAAAGATTCATGCGCGGCTAATTTCCTTCGGCAATTGGAACTTTCGTGCTTTTGGTGTGCAATTGGTGTGCCACCGGCACGTCAATTCGCAGAAAACCGTTCACGTAAATTGCCTTGGCCTGGCTGAGGTCGTAATCCGTCGGCAGCTCGAGCACGCTTTCAAACGGCCCATAGCTGATTTCCATGACCAGAAAATTGCATTTGTGTGCCCGGCAAACGTCCGGGCGGCTGCCACTGATGCGCAGACGATGGCCTTCGACGGTGATTTCGAGATTCTCGCTTTTCATCCCGGCCAGTTCCACCTTGATGACCAGCCCGGTGTCGGTGGTATAGACATCCGTGTTCGGAATCCAACGGCCACTGGCCGCGCCCCCGCGCCCGCCCACCGCCGAGCTGCGGGGAATAAAATGCATTGTGGAGCTAACTTTATTTACAGCCATGATGAAAAATAATATCCTATAAAGCCCGGATTAGCAAGCGCGCCGGGTTCATTTCATTTTGACCACCACTTCGGGCCGTTCGCCTTTGCGCGCGTGAAAAATTATGGAGCTTTTCGTTTCCGACTGCCCGCTTGCCGAACAACCGCAATGCGTGTCGCGCTCAAAACTGAACTTGCGCCGGCGAAACCGTCCCCGCAAAAACAATCCGGCGACCGATGCCACAATCGCCAGCGAAACGGCCTGTTGCCAATTCATGGTGGCAACATACCCGCAAAAACGGTTCGCGCAACCGATTTTCAGCGTTGAACTTTCGGCGCGCGCCTTTAGGCTGCGCCCATGACCGTTCCGTTCCGTCATCCGCACCGTGTTAGCTATGCCGATTGCACCGTCGGCAACCACGTTTATCATTCGCGCTATCTCGACTGGCTCGAGGCCGCGCGCGGCGAATTCATCCGCTCGCTCGGCGCAACGGTTCTGCAATGGCAGGAACGCGACGTGATTTTTCCCGTCATCGAAGCCCGCCTGAGGTACAAGTCTCCCGCCCGTTACGACGATCTGCTGGCGATTGAAGTCTGGCCGGCGCTCATCGAGCGCGTGCGGTTGAATTTCGCCCATCGCATTGTCAACCAAGATGGCAAACTCATTCTGGAAGCTGAAACATTCCACGTCTGCGCCGGCGTGAACGAAAAACCCAAGCGCCTGCCGGAGGAACTGGCTGAAAAATTGAAGCCGTATTTGAGTGGGGTGATGGTGGCGGATTCAAAGAAAGGGAAATGAATATATGAATTTCTTGGTGAACTCTGGCATACCAGTAATTGCCATGTGTTTAATTTTCTTTGGGGTGCAAATGCGTAATGAGCAAAAAAAGGACTGGAAAGCATTTCTCTATGGCGGCATTGCGATGCTTGCAATCTTTATTGTTGCGTTGATTTTCCATTTGAAGGTTTAGGGAATAAGGTTTCAAATTAAGGCGCTGCCTTTTTTGTTCCGTCTTGCGCCGCCCGTCCGCCTTTGCGACAATTCAGCGGCGGGCGCCAAACCGAAGTGGAGGTTTGTGTTTTGCGCTCGCCCTCATCCTGACCTTCTCCCCCGGGGAGAAGGAACAGCATTCGCACCGGACGCGATAATTTAACAACTCACGATACACTGACCGATTGGCGACAATTCCCCCTCTCCTGGGGGAGAGGGCTGGGGCGAGGGCGGACGTTACCTGGCGCATATTCCCTTCCGCCTTGCGCACGCAGCCCGCATTTGCGACAATTCAGCGGCGGGCGCGAGCAAGTTGATGCAAAATTACCCCAAACATTATTGCGGCGTGTTCGGCATTTTTGGACATCCCAATGCTGCCGAGCTGACCTATTACGGTCTTTACGCGCTCCAACATCGCGGCCAGGAAAGCGCCGGCATCGTCACCTGCCATGATGGAAAATTTTTCAAGCACCATGGCATGGGGCTTGTGCCGCAGGTTTTTAACCCGAAAATTCTCCATGACCTCGTGGGCAACATGGCCATTGGCCACACGCGCTATTCCACCACCGGCTCGTCGCACCTCCGCAACGCGCAGCCGCTCACGGTGGATTGCATGCGCGGCCAGATCGCCGTCGCCCACAACGGCAACCTGACCAACGCCGCGCAGCTCCGCGACGGACTCGAAAGCCGCGGGCTCGTTTTCCAGACCACCGTGGACAGCGAAATCATCATCATGATGCTCGCGCAGCCGTCCATCGGCGGCGTTGAAAACACGCTGATGCAGACGTTCCGCCATCTCGAAGGCGCCTACTCGCTCATCATCATGACCGAGAAGGAATTGATTGGCGCCCGCGACCCGTTCGGGTTCCGCCCGCTTTCCATCGGCCGCCTGAATGGCGCGTATGTGCTGGCCAGCGAGTCGGTCGCCCTGGACCAGATTCAGGCGGAGTTCATCCGTGAGGTCGAGCCGGGCGAAATCGTCATCATCAACGAAAAAGGTTTGATCAGCGTTCAGGCGTTTCCCGAACACCAGCGCCGGGCGTTTTGTGTTTTTGAATACGTCTATTTCGCGCGGCCGGACAGCGTGATTGGCGGCCGCAGCGTTTATGAAGTGCGCAAGGAAATGGGCCGCCAGCTTGCGCGCGAACATCGCGTAAAGGCGGACCTCGTCATCCCGGTGCCCGACAGCGGCGTCTGCGCGGCGCTGGGTTATTCCGAGGAATCCGGTATTCCATTCGAGATGGCCTTCATCCGCAATCACTACGTCGGGCGCAGCTTTCTCCAGCCGTCGCAATTGATCCGCGACTTCGACGTGCGCATGAAGTTGAACTTGATCGCCCCGCTCGTGAAAAACAAGCGTGTCGTGATCGTGGACGATTCGATCGTGCGCGGCACCACGTGCAAGGCGCGCGTCAAAACCCTCAAGGAAGCCGGCGCCCGGGAGGTTCACGTCACCGTCAGTTGTCCGCCGCACCGGAACCCGTGCGTCTATGGCATCGATTTTCCCGACCGCAGCAAGCTCATGGCGGCGAATCACAGCGTGGACGAAATCCGCAAATACCTGAACGCCGACTCGCTGCACTATCTTTCGGAGGAAGGCATGGTCAAGGCCACCGGCCGCGCCAGGGAATTATTCTGCCTGGCCTGCTATGACGGCCATTATCCCGTGCCCTACGATCCCGTGCTCGACAAGCACATCATCGAACGCCGCCGCCGCCAGGCGCAGACGCTCGGCGAGGCCGTCGCGAAGGACAGCGAACAATTCAAATTACTGCAAGTTTAGCCGCAACGCTTCCTTCGCCGGACACGCCCGGCAAAGTCGCCGGGTGTTTTTTTCTTGTCTTGAAAATTGGAAACTGCCGGCGCCAGCAAGCGCTCTGACTTGCAGAAACATCCCGAACATGGCAGTTTGCTTGTATGCTTTCATGTCATGCCCGGCTCCTTAAAATGGCGGTTCTGGTTCTGTTTTCCCTCAGCGCCCTGACGAAAATTCCCGCGCAAGGCACCTATCCCAAAATTGAGGCGTCGTTCAACGTCACCAATCTGACGACGGACCCGTTTGACTATATGGTGACGGACGTGCGCGTGCAGATTTTGCAGCCGGACAATTCCACGGTTTTGCTGCCGGCATTTTTCGATGGCGGCACGACCTGGCGGGTGCGTCACACGCCGGCGATGGCCGGAATTTACAGTGTCCTGGGCGTGACAATGAACGGGTCGCCGCTTTCCGTGGCCAGCCTGCAACCAACATCGTGGACGATCGCCGGCCCGCCGACCGATGCGGGTTTCATCCGGGTGGATCCGTCCAATCCCCGCCGGTTTATCACGGCCAACGGCAAACGATTTTTCCCGCGCGGTGAAGACGTCGCCTGGGACACCGGCAGCTACTACGTGACCAACATTTTCTGGAAGATGGGCGCGGCGCACGAAAACTGGTCGCGCGTCTGGATGGATCATTGGGACGGCAAGAATCTGGATTGGCCGGCTTACGGGCCGACGCTTCCGCCCGGCCAGTTGAATCTGACGGTCGCGCAAAAATGGGATTCGATTGTGGCGGCGGCGGAACAGGCGGGCGTTCATTTTCAGATGACCCTGCAGCATCACGGGCAGTATTCGACCACCGTGGACTCGAACTGGGGACAAAATCCCTACAACGTGACCAACACGATCGGCAGCACCAACGGATTCCTGACCAGCCCGGTGCAATTTTTTACGAACACGACGGCGATGGCGCTGACCCAACGCAAGCTGCGTTACGCCGTGGCCCGCTGGGGCTATTCGACTTCCATCATGGCCTGGGAACTCTTCAACGAGGTTCAATACACGGATGCCGGGCAAAACGGGCAGTGGGGAATCATCCAGTCATGGCACGATGCGATGGCCTTGTTCCTTCGCTCACAAGACCCGTATCAGCACCTGATCACCACCAGTTCGGATTTGACCCAGCCCATTTGGGACCAGTGCGACTATTACACCCATCACGATTATCCGACGGATGTGATCACCGGATTGCGGGACGCGACGGACATCACCGCTTCGCAGCCGGTCAAGCCGGATTACGGCTCCGAATGCGCCACGAACGGCGTTCCGCGCTACGGCGTGAACGCGCCGCTGTGGGCCGGTATCATGAACGGACAGTCGGGGGCCGAAATGCCGTGGTGGTGGGACAGCCTGGATGGGGAAAATGATTACATTTATTTCCGGGCCGTCAGCGATTTTATCACCCTGTCCGGGTTGGGCGAGCAGGCGGTTTTGAACAAATCCATTCCGGCGGTGACGGGCGGCGCAAACGGCCCGCTGGCCTTTGCCCCCGGTGGCGGCTGGGCCACGGCTTCCCAAGATACCTTCACGGTCGGGGCCGGCGCGCCGGACGGGATTGGATCCGCTCCCAGTTACCTGCAAGGCTATTATCACCTGTCCATGACACCGAACGGCTACACGTTTGATGTCAGCTATCCAGCGGCCGGAACTTTTTCCGTTCAAGTGATCCAGATTGCCCAGTCGGGCGCCGGGCTTAAAATCTCTCTCGACGGAACCGCGAAGACCAATATTTCGTTTCCCGCCACTTCCGGCGACACCTCCACCAATTTCACCGCGACCATCGCTGTGCCCGCCGGTTCGCACTTCATTCAGATAACCAATCCCGGCCTGGATTGGATTAATCTCGGCAACCTCACGCTCAACCCTTACGTCCCGGCGTTGAGCGCCTATGCGGTTGGCAATGCCGGCTTCAGCGCCGTGTGGGTTTGGAACCAGACCAATGTTTTCAATCCCAGCGCCAGCAGCAGCACGGCCGGCACCGTGCAGGTCGCCGGATTAAACGCCGGAACCTACTCCGGCACCTGGTGGGACACCTTCGCGGGGGTGGCCATCAGCAACTTTACCTTCACCGTTGCCAGCAGTAATTCACCAGTGACATTAAACACCCCGCCCATTTTGCGCTCCGCCGCGCTTTATATCGGACTCCCGCCGCAGGCAAATGTGATTGCTCCGAATCTTAATCAGATGCTCGGCACGAATTCGCCGGCCATCAGCGTGCCGCTGGCCATTGCCAACAGCGGCGGACTGCCGCTGGGTTATTCCCTGGTCGTCACCAACCCAAGCCCGGTGGCCTACGGTGCCATCAATTCCGCCCAGCCCGGCGGGCCGGTTTATGCGTGGAAGGACATTTCGGCCCTCGGTCAGGACATCAGCTCCAGTTTCACTGCGCTGGCTTCGCCCAAAACCGCCGCGGACGAAGGCATCGCCGGGCCTGTCAACATCGGCTTTGCTTTCCCGTTTTTTACCAACTCCTTTGCACAGCTTTACGTCTCGCCGAATGGATTTGTCACCTTCAGTCCTTTCGGCGGCGACACTTCCACCAACACCATGCTGCCGGGCGGTTCCGCCCCGTCCAATAGCATCGCATTTTTCTGGGATGACCTGAACCTCAGCAACACCGGCCATGTTTATACCCTGACCGATCCGATCAACGGAACGTTCACACTGCAATTTCAGAACGTGGTTTTCAAAAACACCGCCGCCACTGTGAATTGCCAGCTCATTCTAAAAACCACCGGCGAAATCCTGATGCAATACCAGTCCCTGGCCTATTCCAACACCTGCACCGTCGGCGTCCAAAATGCCGCCCGCAACCAGGGATTGACGGTTGCGTTCAATCAGAATTATTTGCAGTCCGGTTTCGCCGTCCGCCTGACGCCGGTTTCCTGGCTCGGTTTCGATGGCAATGCCGGCTACGCATCGGTCTCCGCATCGAACGTCATCAATGTTTTGTTCAACCCGGCCGGGCTTGCATACGGCACCTACAGCGCGACCCTTTTGGTGCAAACGGGGGACGCCAATCAGCCGCTGGTCACGTTGCCGGTATCACTCGCCATCACTCCCCGGGCCACCTGGCGGCAAACTCATTTCGGCACGGCGCAAAATTCCGGCAATGCGGCTGACACAGCCGACCCCGACCACGACGGCATCATCAACATCCTCGAATATGCCTTCGACACCGACCCCAACGTCCCCAATGCGAACCCGATTTCCTTTGCCATTGTGGGCAATCACCTCACCGTCACTTTCAAACGCACCCATCCGGCCCCGGCTGACATCAGCTATACACCGCAAGTTGCCAATGATCTGGCCTCGGGAGTCTGGAATTCAGGCCCAACATTCACCTCACAAACCGTGACCAACAACGGCGATGGCACGGAAACCGTCGTCGTCACCGACAACACAGCCATCGGTTCGGCTCCAGCCCACTTCCTGCGAATCCTGATTGCTCCCCAGTAAATTATCGGCGCTCGCAACGATAGGAACGCCGCATTCATGCGGCAGCAACTCCGCGTAATTGAATTTCGCGGGCGCGCGGGGCAAGAAGCGCAGTGCAAACCGAAGCTCCAACGGAGCGAAAGACAATAGCCCAAGGCAAAAGACTTGTCGTGCCGTAGTGAAACAAAGGCGGACGCCCTGAGTTATTATCTTTCGCCCCGATGGGGCTTTGGAAGGGAACATTCTTTCTGGCAAATGCGGCTCGCCGTGTTTAGCCTCAAGTCGTAGTTACCATGAAAATGAATCTCACTCCCGCACAACTGGCTGTTTACATTGACCACACGCTGCTGAAGGCGGATGCCGTGGCCAAAGATATCGAGAAACTTTGCGCCGAGGCGCGCGAAAACCATTTTTACAGCGTTTGCGTCAATGGTTCCTGGGTCGGACAGGCCCGCCATTTTCTGGAAGGCGCCGGCGTCAAGGTTGCGTCCGTTGTCGGTTTTCCGCTCGGAGCGATGTCATCGGATGCGAAACGTTTTGAAACCGAGGCGGCCATTGACGATGGCGCGCAGGAAATTGATGTCGTTATCAACATTGGCCGGCTCAAGGCCGGCGACGACAAATTCATCCTGCGCGAATTGTGCGACGTGGTGGAGGCCGCGGACGAATGGCCGGTGAAAGTCATCCTCGAAACCTGTTTGCTTACCCAGGAGGAAAAAATCCGCGCCTGCCAGATCGTGGTGGAAAGCGGGGCGAAGTTTGTCAAAACCTCCACTGGCTTCAGCACCAGCGGCGCGACCATTGCCGATGTCAAGCTGATGCGCGAAACCGTTGGTCCAAAGTTCGGCGTCAAGGCCTCCGGCGGCATCCGCGACACGCAGACTGCCCTAGCGATGATTGAAGCAGGCGCGACGCGCCTCGGCACCTCAGCGGGCGTGACGATTGTGAAAGGTTTGGCCGAAATTAAAGCCGGCCGTTAAAACTCGTGGTAGCCGCGGACGTCAGTCCGCGCTGATTTCCCGGGAAAAATGCGCCGACTGACGTCGGCGGCTACGAGATTTTGAAACTTCTCCCTCGTTGACTTCAATTCCCCGTCAGTTCCTGCGGGCCTTTGCCGCCGTTGACCAGATATAAAACCGCCATGCGCACAGCCAGGCCGTTGGTCACCTGCTCCAGTATCAACGAATGGACGGAATCGGCAATTTCGCTGTCAATTTCCACGCCGCGATTGACCGGGCCGGGATGCATGATGAGCGCGTCCGGTTTGGTTTTGGCCAGGCGGGCCTTGTTAAGCCCAAAAAGCTGCGTGTATTCGTTGATGCTGGGGAACATCGTCTTGCGCTGGCGCTCGTGCTGGATGCGGAGCAGGTTGATAATGTCGGCGTCGCGAATGGCCTCGTCCATGTTGTGAACCACGCGGCAACCCATCTGCTCAAACGTCTTGGGCACAAGCGTGGATGGCCCGCAAAGCGTGACGCGCGCGCCCAGCTTCGTCAGCGCCCAGATGTCCGACCGCGCCACGCGGCTGTAAAGAATGTCGCCTAAGATCGTCACGTTCAGCCCGGCGATCTTCCCCTTGCGCTCGCGGATGGTGAAGGCATCAAGCAACGCCTGGGTGGGATGCTCGTGCGCGCCATCGCCGGCATTGACGACACTGGCGTTGAGCACGCGCGACAGAAAATGCGCCGCGCCCGACGCGCTGTGGCGCATGACGATGAAATCGGCGTTGAGCGCCTCAAGGTTGCGCGCAGTGTCCTTGAGCGTCTCGCCTTTTTTCAGCGACGAGGCCTCGGCGGTGAAATTGATGATGTCCGCCGACAACCGCTGCTCGGCCAGCTCAAAACTAATGCGCGTGCGCGTGGACGGCTCAATGAACAGGTTGACGACGGTTTTGCCGCGCAACGCCGGGACTTTCTTGATGGCGCGTTCGCCCACGACCTTGAACGCCCGCGCCGTGTCGAGCACCGTCGTAATCTCATCCACCGTGAGCGATTCAATGTCCAACAGATGTTTGCGGTTCCAGCTCATTTCTTTTTCAAAACCACCTCATCCCGGGACGCGCCCGACTCAACCAGGAGCAGGGAAATCTTCTCTTCCAGCGCCGTCGGCACGTTTTTGCCGACAAAGTCCGCCTTGATGGGCAATTCGCGATGGCCGCGGTCAATGAGCACCGCGAGCTGGATTCTTTTGGGCCGGCCAAAATCGTTGAGCGCGTCCATGGCGGCGCGCGTCGTGCGGCCGCTGAACAGCACGTCGTCCACCAGAACCACCGTCTTGCCGGTCACGTCGAACGGGATGACGGTGGGAAATACCTTTGGCGCGATGCGCTGGTCGAGATCGTCACGATGCATGGACACGTCGAGGATCCCGACGGGTACCGGCTGGTTCCAGATGCCCGAAAGAATCTTGCTCAACCGTTGCGCGAGATGGTCGCCCCCGGTGGGAATGCCAATCAGCACGACGTCCGTGCCGACTGCGTTGCGCTCGGCGATTTCGTGCGCGATGCGCGCCAGCGCGCGCTGGATCGCCAGAGCATCAAGGATGACGGTGGATTCGGGCATTTTGAAAAATCCTCCTCGTTCTCGCCGTAATCCTCGAAAAATCAAAACGGTTCGGGAATGGCAACGAGGATGAGGGGGGAAAGAAAATCGCAAACCCACTCCGCCGGGCGGAGCCGATTCGCGTTGCGCGTTTGGCGTTCATGGTTTCCTTCGCCGCCTCACCGGGCAGCGTTAAAGGAACATTTAATTTGTTTTCAGTGACCGGCGACCTGGCGGGTTTTGCGCCAGCTTGAGCGGTGGTTGATGATCCAATCCGTCAACGCCCGCTCGAAGCCGATGTCATGCCCGGCCTTCTCCGACTCAATCCACTTGTGCCTGAGAATTTCCTCGCGCTCGGCCTGAAACTCGCGGTAAAGCGAGGAG
>Ga0181538_10006292_pt1 | contig 10309 bp, 6 predicted proteins | sample PEATcosm2014_Bin_40_FD_119773 | JGI IMG/M metagenome (GOLD analysis project Ga0181538, IMG submission 119773) | Peatland microbial communities from MTU Mesocosm Facility, Houghton, MI, USA - PEATcosm2014_Bin23_30_metaG | ecosystem: Environmental > Terrestrial > Soil > Wetlands > Peat | place...
CCAACGTTGAAGTTCCCTACCCATTCTTTGTTAAAATCGGTAGAGACGGATTCGATCGCTCAAACCCGGCGGTGGCTCCGCTCTCGGATGTCGTTTTACCTTGGCCGAATTCGTTGACATTATCGGTTCCTCTTGCCGCCAGTGGCGCGGCAGCGGCAGGGTTGGACGGCGTAAAGGCAACTATTCTGGCCCATTCGTCAAAGAAGAGCTGGCTTGCTCCCGGCGATGGTTTCATCAATCTCAACCCAGAGCAGAAATGGCAAATTCCTTCCGGCGATACGCTCAAGTCTTCGATATTGGCTGCTTATGTGACCGGAAATTTCAAGAGCTTTTTTGTGGGTAAATCAGTTCCACCTATCAACTTAGCGGCGTCGGAAAATTCTCTGAATAAAATCGCCCTACAGCAGAATACCTCCGATGTGAATCGTGCCATTGTTGCTGCCAACTCAAACGGTCATCTGGTCGTCATTGGTAACGCTGATTTCGTTTCGTCACAAAATGCCGCACCGCAGAATCTCCTCATGGTTGTAAACTTGGTCGACTGGCTTTCCCAGGATGAAAATTTGATTGCCATTCGCAGCCGTACGACTAAGGATCACACCCTAGAGTCGGACCTCCTGAAAAAAAGCTCGGCAATGCCGAACGTGGTTCGATCAGTCAACGTCATTCTTATGCCGATACTGGTTATTGTTATTGGAATCATTATTTTCTTACGTCGTCGTGAGCATGTGGCAGCCGCCCCGATAACCTTATCCCAGAAGCCCCATGAAACGTCAAATGAGGAGAAGCTTCAATGAACGCCCGAAAAATTCTGATCAGCGCCGTTCTACTTGCTCTGGCGATCGGCATCATAGTACTGGTTAACATGCTTTCGAATTCGAGGTCGCAGACCGAATTGCTCGGTTTCTTTCCTGGAGCTTCGGTAAACACCATCGGAACGGTTATGTTGCGGGATGCTTCCGATCAGACAAAGCTCCAGCGCAGAGGTGATGTATGGGTTCTGTTGCCGAAAACAGCGCCCACCTCTGCGACTTCCGGTACCGAGTTTTCCGGCGCCTTGGGAACCGAAGTGGCGCAGGAAAAACCTGCTGCCGGCACTACCGCAATGGAGTATCCTGTCGACAGCGGCGCGGTCAACCAGCTCCTTGAGACTTTGGTCAAGATCAGGAAATCCACCTTGGTTTCCGAGAACTCGGCGAAGCAAGTTACCTTTGGTGTGGACTCTCTTCATGGCACTCGGATTGAAGCGTTTGATATCGCCGGGAGGTCGCTCGGCGAAGTCATCCTTGGCAAGAGCTCCCCGGATTATGGAAGTAATTATTTCCGGCCCGAAAATTCCAACCAAGTTTTTCTTGTGCCGGAGTCTAACCGCTGGTCGCTCACGGCTGACCATAAGCATTGGGAGGATAAAAACATCCTGAAATTCGACCAAGTGCAAGTCAAGCAATTAACGATTGCAAAAAATGGATCGTCGACTGTCGTGATCGCACGGGCTGACTCGATCACCAAGGGGTGGCAATTGATTAAAGGGGGAAAAATGCCGCTCGACTCCAATAAGGTCAACAGCGTGCTTAATACACTTTCAAACTTTCAAGCCGCAGAGTTTGAAGATTCCGCCTACACTGACTCCGCGACCGGCCTCGCCGATCCACAACTGACCTTGACCATCAATTTCAAGAGTGGCTCAAGTCGGACCGTGGCAATCGGGAACAAGAAAGCCGGTCAGAGCAATTACTGGCTGAAAATTCCCGAAAAGCAGTATCTCTTTCTCATTTATGACTGGCAGTATAAACAGCTCGATAAGAAGGCCGAGGATCTTGCATATGTGCCGCCCAAGTCCGGAACACCGATCAAACCCACGCTGAAACCAAAGTCGCCCGGTAGAGTAAAACTTCCTGGGAAGAATCCCGCAAAGAAATAGAGACTTCGAAAGTAGCCGGTCACTTGAGTGCCCGCTTTGAATAGTCGCGCCTCACGTGGGCGCGACTATTCAAATTTTTGAAGTATATGGCGACATGGATGGTACTGCAAACGTAATTGTCGACTCTCTTCGTGCCGCGCTTGGCAATAAAATATTGAAATAACGGGCACAACACTGGTAGCTTGGTCAGTTCGATTGCCACCTATATGATGACCCTTATGCACAGGTCGAGTTACTGCGCAATGCGATAAAAAGGAAACTTTCTGCTGATTGAAGTAACGAAGCTATGCTTCAACAGTTGTGCCCCCTCCTCTCCCCCTTTTAGGAAATATCCACGATCGTTCCGGGGAAAAGTAATTTTCTATGTAAAAACAATTGTGGGAACGATGTGAGGCAATTGTTATTCCCATGGAAGCTTTTCTCGAAACCATCCTCGCCCAAAAGCGATCCGAAGTCGCGCATCTTCGCTCGAACCGGCGACCATTTAAGGGCCGTACCTCGCAGAAGCGGCTATTTGTCGAGGCACTTGATAAGCGGCCAGAAATTGCCGTCATTGCCGAGGTCAAGAAAGCATCGCCCTCCAGAGGTCTACTACGCTCGGACTTCGACGCCGTAACCATTGCTGCCGCATATGAACACGGAGGCGCAGCCGCCATTTCAGTTTTGACAGATGAAAAATTCTTCCAGGGGTGCGCCGATTACCTTTCTGCGGTCAGGCTGCACACCACGCTTCCTATCCTGCGTAAGGATTTTATCATTGATCTACTGCAGGTGGAAGAAACCGCCAGCATGAGCGCTGACGCCATGCTGCTCATCGCAGAAGCGCTCGATGCGGTACAGTTGCGAGATCTTTACCAAGCGGCAATTGCGCTCGACATCGATCCGCTTATTGAACTTCACGCCGCCTCTGGGCTCGAAAAGGTTTTATCTCTCGGCCCGCGGCTTATCGGTATCAATAACCGTGACCTTTCCACCTTCGCTACTGATATCGGTACCACATTTTCGCTTATTAAAGAGATACCTGCCGACATTACCATTGTCACCGAGAGTGGTATAACCAATGCCGATCAAGTCCGAACTCTTCGTGACGCCGGGGTGCGCGCCATTCTCGTGGGCGAAGCGTTCATACGGGCGGAGAATCCCGGGGCGTCATTGAAAGCCCTGCGGTTGGTAGGTGGTTAAATGCCTATCCGTATCAAAATCTGCGGCATCACCCGTTATGAAGATGCAAAAGCCGCTGCATCCATTGGCGTCGACGCTCTGGGCTTTATTTTTTGTGAGAAGAGTCCACGATATATCACTCCAAAGGCCGCAGCGATCATCATCGCCCAGCTTCCGCCTTTTGTTTCGCGCGTCGGTGTATTCGTCGACGAGAGTCCCGAACAAGTTATTGCCGTTGCACGAGCCACTGGCATCGATACCTTGCAACTTCACGGCATCGAATCTCCCTCTTATTGCGCAAAGATGCCGCTGCCTGTAATCAAGGCTTTTTCCATCGATACCACGACAGATCTTTCAGTTCTCGATCACTACCGGACAACGGGATTTCTTCTCGATACATGGTCGTCGGATCGACGGGGCGGAACAGGGAAGACTTTCGACTGGTCCATTGCCGCCGATGCATGTCGGAAATCCGACCGTATCATTCTATCCGGAGGGCTGAATTCTGGAAACATTGAGGAGGCGATTGAGACGGTCCTGCCATATGGCGTTGATATCAACAGCGGTGTCGAAATCAGTCCCGGCGAAAAGAATCCCCACAAAATGCGGCAGATAGTGCAGGTAATCCGTGACTGGGAACGCAGAGGAGGAACTTCGTCGCACCGTCGAAGGGATTGAGGCGATCGGTTCCAGTAGCCCGGATGTCGCCTTCAATGCTTGCCTGAGCAGTCTCTCGCAATACTACTTGAGGATGCATTTTATCACCAGTTGCATCTCGACCGCCGAAATCATTTTATATTTTTATTGTATTGTATAATATTGTATTGTATAATAAGGTCATAGAATGAAAGAATTGCATCTCCCATGTTTTCGTTGCGCTGGAGCAGGGGGAGTGGTATTTTGTAATAACTGTGTGCATGAAGGATAACCGATAGCAAGTTATAAGATGCGGTGGTGCGGAAGGATAAGATGCTTGCATGTTTAGGATTAATCATTTTGTTGTATTTTGTATTGCGTTATTGCTCAGGAAGCCTTCGATGTAAGCGCATAGCGGAGGCGTATTATACAATAGCATTGATATATTGAGGAAGAGAACTGATTTGACTTCCAAAGTGGACACAATTTATTTATAAAGCTTGACTTTTATTCCCCCCTAAAAAGGATAGTCATAATTTTATACCTTTATCCTTAATCCTTACAGAACAATATGAAAAAACACCCTATCTCGTTTTCGCTTGATGTCATACGCGTGTCGATTCTTTTGCTATCGGTGGTTTGCAGTGCCGGCGCAGGGAGAAAAATTTCTGTTCCGCACGATTTCCCTTCCATCCATGCAGCTCTAGGCGAATGCGATGCCGGTGATACGATCTTCGTCGCAAAGGGGATCTATCGTGAAAACATCGCACTGGCGGACAATATTGTGCTGCAGGGTGAAGACATGCTGCAGACCATTATCGATGGAGGCCGAAACGCGCCCTGCGTCATCGGAGCCGACGGGGCGGTGATCAGGAATTTTACGATACAAAATGGGACGGTTGGCATTATATGCCGTAATACGAGATTGACAATAGAACGCAATCTGATCGTCGGCAACAATGGGGCAGGCATTCATGCGATACTCACGCTTCCGGATATCACCAACAACATTATTTACCGCAATAAATGGACCGGCATCTTTCTCGAAAGTGTCCGGAGCACGCATTCTTCGGTGGATCATAACGTGATCGCGGAGAACGGCTATAGCGGCATTTTCTGCGGAGGCCGCACCGGAGCGCTTATCAGCAACAATATTATCACCGCAAACAAGGAATACGGCATTTTTGTCTGTACCAATGCTCACAAAACGCGCATCACCAGCAACAACTTCTACGATAACCGTAACCCCTATAACAGTGACGCCGTCATACAGAAGAACAATATTGAGATACCACCGAATTTCATTGATCCGGGATATCCTGCGTTTAACTATTTTGTCCGGCCGGTTTCGATATGCAAAGGCAGGGGTGAAAACGGGAGTGACATCGGACTCGTTGAGCAGGCCAAAGTGGCTGCTCAAAATCAGGCCGAACCCTCCAACGAATACAAAAATGATAATAAATACTCAGATACGACTGCGCTCGAAATTAAAGCGCCGCTCATTCTTGGGGGCGTCAATTTTAGCACCGCCTCCGCAGAGCTTGAAACTAGTTCATATGCAGAGCTGGATAGTGTTGTCGCCAGTCTCAAAGCGTATCCTAATCTGAAAGTAGAAATTGCTGGCCATACCGACGAGGAGGGGAGCGACAGTTATAATATGGCGCTTTCCAATGATCGTGCCAAGGCTGTTATGGATTATTTGGTGAGCCATGGCATTGCTCAAAATCGGATTACTGCGAAGGGATATGGCAAAACGCAGTTTCTGGTTCCAAGTACGACGCCCGAAGGGCGGGCGAAAAACCGACGGGTGGAAGTTATTCCCGTGAAATAATCCTTTCTTCAAGAAAGTTCTATTATGGTGAAAAAGACCGCTCGGCTAAACTGCTCTTTTTCAGCAATTGGCTGTTTTCTAGCGATACTCTTGGCCGTAAGAGCGGATGTTCGCGCTCAGGGGAATGGGGGGTACGCCGCACCTTACCTACAGGCCGACGTTATCCAGTCACTGTCCGATTGGAGTTCACCACTTGTGAATCCTGCCCTCACGGCTGGCGTGGACCAGATGCACCTCGATTTCGGGCTCTGGCGTTATGCTATCGGCGATGGCGGCTTGGGGTACCAACAGGGAACCTTTCTGCTACCAATTCTGCGCAATCACACGATCGGTTTGACCGCGCTTTGGGCTAATGGAGATATTAATCCTACCGCTCCTGATCAGACCCCTCTGAGCTCAGGAGGGTCATATGAGGATATCTGGCTCATTCCTTCATACGGATTCAGGGTGCTGCCGTGGCTCATGGTTGGCGGCAATCTGAAAATGCGATTCGAAAATCAATTCGAGAATTCTTATAGAGTAAGCACACCCGGTGTCGACCTCGGCGTTTACTTTAATCCATTTGACGATTATCGTGACTGGATTGGCGACCTCGGGTTCAGCATCTCCCTTCAGGATATCATTCCAACCCAGATTAGTGGGGACACCGCAGTGGCAACGGATGTGGCTGTCAACCGGGTGCGTTTCGGAGTCCGGTGGTCTGGTCTCAACGATAACTTGGTCGCTGACGGTGAAATCGTGATCGACAATGCGCTTATAAGCCTCTTCAAGAACTGGACTGCTTACCGGAACATGTTTCAGGATAGTTCGGGTCAAGGCGCGCTGGTTGCCGCATTGCAAGGGGGGGTCAATGTCAAGTATATGTTCATTCCGGCAATCTGGGTCAAAGCTGGATGGACAAACAATAATATCCCCTATATCGGGTTTAACTGGAATACGATGTGGCTTTTGCCTGAATGTATTAATCATGCCAATGTCGACCTCAATCTCGGCTATGCCCTGTTCGACCAGGACGCCGCGGCGGGGCAGAGTGACCGCGGATTTACCACGATGCTTAAAATCGGGGCCGATTTCGGAAAAACGCGCGAGCAGGTGCTTTCAAAAAGGCTCTATGATGAACTCATCATAGCACCTATGGATGCCTATAGCGAAGCGATGCGGCTCTATGCTGCGGGAAAATATTGGGAAGCAGGATTTAAATTCGGTGAGGTGCTCGCCTTGTTTCCCACTTTTGAGAGCAATGACCGCGTGATGTGGTACTTGGCCGATTGCTATACAAAGTTGCAGATGGGTACGATCGCACGACAGGTCCTGAATCAAGCGCTTGAAGAATACACCACCACCGAAATGCGTCCGAAGTACATTTATGGACTTGAGCAGCTCGATTACCAGGAGGGGAAATATGATGACGCCTTGAAAAATTACTCCTTCGTCACAAGCCTTTACCCTCAGAGCGACATGCGCTCTGATGCGGATTACCTAGCGGGAGAAATTCAGTTTCAGCGCAAGAATTATAATGTTGCGGAGCAGCTATTGTCGCGTTTGAAGCGCGGCGACCCTTCCTATCTGTATGCCCAGTATACTCTGGCCGTCATCAATATTGAGAACGATAAAACTGATGCGGCAATTGGTAATCTATCAACTATTGTACAAGACTCGACACTGCAAGGGGGAGAACAATTGCTTGCCGATGCTGCGAATCTCAAGCTCGGACAACTCTATTATGAAAATGCCGATAAAATTAAAGATGGTCTGAGGCAGGCGGCGCGTTTCTATCAGAAGGTGCCCGAGGGGTCGCCCTATCGGGATGAAGCGGTGCTCGGCATTGCCTGGACGCTCATCAAAGGAGGCCGGCCGAAAGAGGCAAAGGATGCGATCAATTATATCATTTCCAGCCTGCCCGAATCTCCGCTTATTCCGGAAGCATACCTCATCCGTGGTTATGCTTTTATGCAGGATAAAAATTACGCCGATGCGGTGAACGCGCTTAACCAATGTCTTTCAGCATGTCAGCGCCCCTTTGTGACTGACAGTGCCCTGGCAAAAAGGAAAGACGAATATGATGATTTCATGCAGAAATTTGCACCGGTCGAAGAGCAGATAAAGAAAAACAGCCTTCGCAAGCCGACCAATAAAACGCTCGAAGATCAGGCGGAATTGGATAAAAAGTTTCAGGGTTTCGCCAAGGAATCTCACGACTATTTCACGTATATGCTCTTGGCAAAATCTGATGCGCGGTTTTTCAGGCGAAAAGACGAAGTCATGGCCGATGCTGAATACGCTCTCGCCAAGGCAACGAGCATGTTGAAGTCGCAGAACCTTCGCGAAAAGGTCCAGCAGCAAGAGGAAGATCATGCGAAGATTGAAAAAGAAAAGCAGCAGTTGCAGGAAGAGATCGATAAGCTGAAGAAAAAGCAGGGTAACTAACTTCGGCCATCGTCGCCTACTAAGGAGTCACATAACCTATGCAGAATATTTTTCCCCGAATGATCGTTATGGTGTCTATCTTGTTCCTGATGGTTCTATTGATGCCTTCGTTCACCTATGCCAAAAGTGATGAAGAACGCATCATGGAACTTCAGCAGAAAATGCAGAAACTTGACGAGCAGGATTCCCAGAACATGGAAAAAAGCCGGGTGCAGGAAGAGAAAAGCATGCCGGCAGGAAAGAATCTCGATGAAATCATCGCTCCTTGGGAAGCCCTTCTCAAAGAGTGTAACTCTTCAAAGAAAACCAGCGGACATTGCGCTGATGTCATGTATACTCTTGGCACATTTTATTTCGATAAAGCTCGCGATGATTATATAAAGGCTCGCGATGAATATGAAAAGGCAATGGATGTTTGGGAAAAACGTCGGGTAGGAAGTGAGCCGGTTAATCCGGTCCCCGATTATTCAAAATCACTCAAGCTGTATCAAGACCTGACATCACAGTATCCGGGTTTTTCGAAACTCAGCGAAGCATATTATCAGATGGGCAATATTTATGAAAAAATGGGCGATTTCGACCACTGCAAAGAAGTGTATACAAAAATTGCCGATTCATTCCCGCAAAGTCTGCGCGCTTCCATGGCGCATTTTAAATTGGCCGACCTCGCCTATACGGATCGTGATAATACCGAAGCCCTTAGACAACTGGAACTTGTGAAGCAGGACCAGGTCGATTTGCAGGTTTGGGAAATGACTCAGTACCGTAAAGGTGAGCTCAGTTATAATACGGGAGAGTTTGATAAGGCGGTCGATCTGTTTGAAAACTATATCGAGCAATGCGACGCCGGGGTTTATAAGAGCAAAGAGTTCAGAAGCATTTCTCTCGAATACATGGCTATCTGTTTTTCCGACATGCCGAATGGCGCTGAAACGTGCATGAAATTCTTCGATAAAATCGGTCATCGACCCTACGAAGACACCGTTTTGTATACGGTCGGCATGAAAAATCATACGCATGGCCAATGGGCCGATGCAATTAAGGCTCTTTCGGTGGCTCTTGATCATTTCCCTTATTATAAAGATGCGCCAGTTGCTTGCCAGAAACTTATCGAGTGTTATGTCATTAAAAGACAATTTGAAAAGGCGAATGAAGAGCGTGAGAAGCTCATCGATAATTATGGCGAAGGAAGTAAATGGTATGCGAAGAACCTGAATAATGCTGCGGCTCGCGAGCAGGCGGGAAATGAACGCCGTAAGACCATTGCGTCTATTGCCCTCTATTACCATTCGTTGGCACAGACGCAGAAGGACAAGGGCGCCTATGAAAAGGCCATAAAACGCTATGATGATTTTTTCAAGGAATTTCCCGAGGATAAATGGCAAAATTACGAGTTTCATTATAATGTCGCAGAAATTTATGATGTACTCGGCGACTATGACCGCGCCGCGGAAAATTACGATTATGTCGCGACCCAGGATGTTTCAAAATTCCCCACATATGTTCAGCAGATCGATACCTTCGGCATGAGCGCCGAGCAAATTGAAAATATTAAAAGAAAGGGCAACAAAGGGCCGGTTATTATTCAGCAGGAAGATGCTGCTTATAATGTCATTGTCGATCTCGACAAAAGTCGCAAGAAGGAAGCAGAACAAAAACATCTGACCGACGAACAAGTTTTCAACCTGCCGCAGACCAAAAACCTTCTTGCCCATGCCGAAAAATTCCAGATATTCTTCCCGAAAAGCTCCAATGCAGCGGATGTACTTTACCTTGCAGCTTCCATTAATTACAACGCCAAGGAGTACGGTAACGCAGTGCGCCTCTTAAGGCTCATCACCGATAATTACCCGGAGAGCAAAAATCATGAAATATCTCTTCGCATGCTGGCGAACTGTTATACGAGTCTCGGGCAGTATGAGTCGGCAATGAATATGTATCGGCAGATTATCGCAAAGCAGAAGCAGGATAGTCCGGAACAGATAGAAGTGAGTGATCTTGCCGCTGGTTCGATGTATAAACAGGCTGAAGCGCTCAGGAATAACGGCGATACGATTGGAGCCATAAAAGAATTTTTGAGCATTGCTGGTGAATTCCCGGCAAGTCGAATCGTGGATAAAGCATGGTTCGAGGGCGCTATGTGTTATGATAGCATGAAAAATTATGAAATGGCGGCCCAGACCTTCGATAGTCTGACCTCGAAATTCCCAAAATCGTCACTTCGTGAAACGGCGTTTCGCCGCGCCGCTGATGATTTTAAGAAAGCGAAAAGACTTGATCTGGCGGCCGAGACCTACCTGTCCGCAGCGGATTCCATTAGCAAACCGGAATTC
>Ga0181538_10006294_pt1 | contig 10307 bp, 8 predicted proteins | sample PEATcosm2014_Bin_40_FD_119773 | JGI IMG/M metagenome (GOLD analysis project Ga0181538, IMG submission 119773) | Peatland microbial communities from MTU Mesocosm Facility, Houghton, MI, USA - PEATcosm2014_Bin23_30_metaG | ecosystem: Environmental > Terrestrial > Soil > Wetlands > Peat | place...
CGATCAGCGCGCGCACTTCCGAGGCAAAATAAAAATGGCCGTCCTGGATCGCGTAATACAGCGGCTTGATGCCGAGCCGGTCGCGAGCGATGAAAATTCTGGCCGGGCGAGTTCCGCGACCTTGGGGAAACTCAACGATCGCGAATGCAAACATGCCATCCAGATGCTGGACGCAATCGGCGCCCCAGGCTTCGTAAGCGTGAACGATTACTTCCGTGTCCGACTGGGTTCGGAACCGGTGTCCCATCGATTCGAGTTTCGACCGCAGGGCGCGAAAATTATAAATTTCGCCGTTAAACACCACCGCGAGCGTGCCGGTCTCGTTCCAGATAGGCTGATTCCCGCCGGGCAAGTCGATGATGCTTAGGCGACGGACTCCCACTGCGACGCGCGGCGAGATTAAGAGGCCCTCCTCATCGGGGCCACGGTGGACAATAGAGGAGAGCATCCGGCGAACGATGAGTTCGCTGGTCTCTTTCGATTCGATTCCGACGATCCCGCAGATTCCGCACATGAGTCAGCTCGTCGTGTTGAGGAAGGCCTGGCAAGCGCGGCGGAGCTGCGCGCGAACACGCACGGAGCGAATACCCAGGCGCCTCTCTCCGTACCAGCGCAACGACACGCGCAGCAAGCCCAGGAACAGCACGATTACAATCACGGCCACCATCGCCGCCAGAGACTCGCGCTCAACGAGTAAGCTGACAGTGGTCGAGTCCTCCCAGCCGGGGAGGAGGAAATCCAGCGTCTTTCGCAAGGGCGTGCCAATCAGGTAGAGCCGCGCGAGGCGCACGTGAGCCGTGCGCTCAAAACTATAACTGGAGTCGTACTTTGGGATGTTCGCGGTCGCAGCGGAAAAAATCGCGGGGTTCGTCAGTTCATCGCGAGTCAAAGGCTCGCCATCACGGCCACGCAGGATCACTCGAAAAACGGGATCGACGACGATCCAGCGGCCGTTCACCAGCACTTCGGCGTCGACGTGCTTGGCGGACTTGCGCGCGTCCAGCAGCAGAATCCTCCGAGCGGCGAGGTTGCCGCTGTCGGCCAGGTTGATGAACGCATTTGTCGCTGTGCCGCAGACGCGGAGGAGGGAATTGTAATTGAGGGTATCCGTAGGATCGCGATCGGGACTCGAACCCGAGCGACCAGCCTGGAGACGCGCCGGGCCGTTGGTCATCCAGTCCAGGATGGACTGGATCTTTTGCTCGGGCGCGGCAGCTGCGGGTATGATCGCGTCGGAAAAGCCCTTGAGATATTTGCGCGTCGAGTATTCCCAAACCGCCGCGTAAATTGCTGCAGCGATCGAGAGTATGAGAAGAAGGTTCGCGGAGTACCACACTGCCAGGAAGACTCGATGGTGTTCCCGGCGCCCGGCGGCAGACCAGTCTGACGCGGTTTCACGAGAAACTTCCGCAGCTTGCGGGGACGAGAGTGTGGCATCCTCGGCTTTCATGAACGGCTCGCTTCTCATGCCTGTTCCCGCCTGCGAGTGATCAACGTTTCTCCAGCCGACCCACCGTGTAGATCAAGCGAGCGCCTCCTCGAGCGGCTGGTCAGAAAGACACAGCCGATAGAGCCGCTCGGTTTCGTCGAGAGGCGCCTCCCACGAGAGTGCTTGAGCCATCGGAAGACAGCCTTTTCGGCAAAGCCGATGGAAATCGGCGTCTTCCAGAACTCGCCCGAGGGCGCGTTCGAGTTCCAGCGCGCCATGGGGAATCACAAGGCCGGCCGCTCCCACGAGAGGAGCAATGCCGCATCGGTCCGTGACGATAACCGGCGTGCCACACACCGCTGATTCCGCTGCCGTGTTGCCGAAGTTCTCGTTCTGCGAAGGCAGGACGAACACGTCGGCGTCACGGTAGGCCTGCCACTTTTCTTCGTCGTAGAGCGGGCCGACGAACAAGGCGCTCTTCCCGAGTTCCAGGCTGCCGGCCCGCGTTTTCAGCCGAGAAGCAAATCCATCGCGCTCATCCGGTCCGGCGATGACCAGCACTGAGTTTTGCCCCAGGGAGCTCTTCGACCGCCAGTTCGCGAATGCCTCGAGCAACAGGTCAGGACTCTTCTTTGATACCAAGCGGCCCAGGAACAGAACCACTTTGCTCTCCGCCGCAATGTCCCACTTCTTGCGAAATTCTCCGCGTGGCGGAAGGATTTCCGGACCATCGATCCCATTTCGCCGGACGACAACGCGGGACGAATCGATGCCGCCATCGATCAATTCCCGGCGCTCCTGCTCAGACGTGGCCACCAGGAACCGCGCTCCCTTGACCATCGGACTACCCAGTATTCGGTGATACAGGCGTTTCAGTTCCAGATTCCGAACGATAGGACGGTACATGCCCATGGGCTCGAGGACGTAAGGGATTCCCTGGCGGCGACAAAAATAGCTCACCGCCGGCCCCAGCAAATCGTACAGACCAAAAAAATGAACCACGTCGAAACGTTTGAGGGAAGTCCGCGAGAATCCTACCACAGCAGGGTTAATTGTGAGGGCCCGATAGCGGGCGAAAGTAGAGAGATAGATTGTTTCGACGCCTTCGCTTCGGGAGCACCAGCCCCGCGGGGAGTGACTGACGTCTGGGTCTGCGCCGTTGCGGCTTCGAAATCCGAGATCAGCCGTGAGCACCGTGACTTCGTGCCCGCGCTTCACCAGGCCTCGCGCGAGCGAGCGCACTTTGAAGACGGGCCCGCCCCGCTCTTGAAAAGGGAAATAGGATTGAACCGTCCCTAGGACACGCATTCGCCTGGAGGTGTCGGTGTCAAGAAATCCGGTTTCCGACGTGGACTCGGATGCCCCGCCGAGAAGGATACCAGAAACAATGGACCTGCGAATTGTCTCATTCGAGTCCACAACTGGAGAGAATGGCTTCGAGTTCGGCGCAAAAGCCTTCGAACCGGTATTTCGTGCGCACGATTTCCGCGCCTCGTCTGCCGAGCTCAATGCGAAGGCCTTTGTTGGTGACCAGGCGCTGAAGGGTATTGGCAAGCTGCTCGGCATCTCCGGGCGAAACGAGGAATCCGTTTTCGCCGTGTTCCACAACGTCCGGAATGCCGCCAGCCGCCGCGCCAAGAAGCGGTTTTGCGAAGGCCATCGCCTCCAGGAACACGAGGCCGAAGCCCTCGCCCGTGCTCGGCATGGCGAACACGTCTGCTTTCGAATAGCAGGCCGCAATCTCCTCGCGCGAGAGATTGTCGAGAAAGCGAACCTGGGCGGCAACACCAAGATCGGCCGCGAGTTTGACGTGCCGAGCAAGATCGTCACCGCCTCCGATAACAACCAGGTGCAAACCCGGAACTTCGGTGCGAAGTTGCGCGACAGCCTCTATAAGCCGGTCGACGCCTTTGTATTGCTCGGAGGCCGCCAGTCTGGCGACCGCCAGCACGACGACTCCCGTCGGGAAGTTTGCCGGCAGGGGAAGCTTCTCGCTCTGGCCGGCCATCTTTGGAACGTCCGGGTTGAGTGGCCAGGGTACTAACTGGATTCTGTTCTTCGGAGCGCCCTGCGCCTCTGCAATTTTGTCGACCGTGTACCGGCTGGGCGCCAGAAAAACATCGGACCTGAGAAACGCGAGCCGGCGGAACCACGGCAAGGGGCTCCAAGCCTCGACGCCGTGCGAAATCGTGATCATTTTGACGCCCGGCGCCAGCAGCTTCATTTGTGCGGCAGGCACGGCCAGGTGAGGATGAGCAGCGAGCACGATGCGCGTTCCTCCTCGCGCCTTCCGCAACGCGGCAACCGCGAAGCGCATTTTGGAGCGGCCAAAACCTTGAAAGGAAATCGTTGGTTCGGTCGAGGGCAGGGCGTGCGAACCGGGCGGATCATTGAGAGCCAGGAATTCTGCAGACCACCCGTGTCGCGACGCCGCGCCATCAAGCGCGATAGCCGTCAGCCGGCCCGATTCCTGAATGCCCCCGACGCCGAGCAGCTCAGGAAAGAGCGCAACAATGCGTCGCGCCTGACGTTCACCTGATTTAGTGGCCATTGCACTGCGAGGGTTCCTGAATTGTCATAATTCCTGCGGAAGTTTCGGCGGCGTCGCTTTGGTTTTTCGGTGCAGCGTTTCCTCGAATACTGCGTTCAACTCCCGGGCGTTACGCTCCCAAGTGAATTCGCGCGCAGTTCGCGCGGCGTTCGCGCCGATTCCCGCGCGGAAATTCTCGTCCTCGTACAGTTGCCGAATCATGCGCGAGAGCGAGATCGCATCTGTGGCGTCTTCCAGGATCAATCCGTTGACCCCGTTCTGGATGATCTCAGAAGTGCCGTTTGAGGAAGATACAATTACGGGCAGGCCGCACGCCAGCGCCTCTGCCGGCGGCAGGGCAAAAGTGTCTCGCGTCGAGGGGCCGGCGTAGACGTCAGCCGCGGCATAGTAAAAGTCGACATCGTTGCGCGGGGCCACGAATCGAACCCGGCCTTGCAAGCCCTTCTGCTCGACCATTGCGCGGTATTCTTCCGGGTTCTCCCGCCCCACCGCCAAGAGGTCGACCGGCAAGTCAGGCAGTGACTCGAGGGCTTCGAGAAGAACCGGAAGACCTTTGTTAACCAAATGATTGCCGATCAGCAGGATGACAAATCGTTCGTCCGAATATCCCAGCTCGTTTCGCGCTTTGCCGCGAGCAGCAGAACGCCTTTCGGGAGAGAAGGTTTGATGGTCGAGTCCGAGATAAACCACGAAACACGACTCCTGGCGTCCGTAGTGCTCTTTCAGCTCGGCGGCAGTCCTTTGCGCGATCAGTAGGAGAATCGTCTCCGGGTCGCGGTAAATGCGGCGCTCGAGGATGGCTATTAAGCCGTAGTACAGCCTTCGATGCAAAAGCTGCGGCCATCGCGAGATTGGATTCGCGGCGAACCTCAGCGTGTCCGCCAATTGTCGCGAGTATTCGGCGAACACGATGTAGACCGAAACCAGGTCGGCATCGAGGCAATTGACGCCAGGGCTAAAGATCAAGTCTGGCCGAATTCCACGAAAAAGGCGGTCCCAGCCTCTCCACACGTGGTTGGCGGCGAACCACCAAATGTAGTTCAAAAGGTGGGGTCCCGGAAGTTCCGGAATCCGATGCCACGTTACGTTAGAGAGGTCGAGATCTTCCACGCGCTGGCTATAGATGTGAATATCGAAATCGTCCGTGACACGCGAGATCCACTCGACGACGGGGCGCTCGGTGCCATGGCGCTTATCGAGGAACGGCGAGATGACGATGACACGCGGCTTTACTCTTGTAGACAAGAAATTGGGCTCCCGAGGCCACTGACTCTCGCCTTACTTCTGCTGGTCCACCGCGACGCTCGCCTTAGAACCGTAATCGAGTCCTCCTGGTGGGCTGCGTTGAAGCAACAGCAGGCGCCTGCGGGCTGGCGAGCACATCGGGCAAGCGGAAAAGAATGCCGATCAAGAGCCACAGGTACGCGTTGCAGACATAGTTCTGATAGGCAGAGAGTCCACCATACGTGAAAGGATACAGCAGAAGAAAGGCATACCAGAAGATCGCGAAAGCGATAGGGAAAAAACGCGTTTCGCGCATCTGGCGAACGATTTTCCAAGAGAAATACAGGAGCGACCCTGTCCAAAGCAGCCAGAGAAATGGGGCTACGATTCCCATCTCGACGATGAGGACTCCGTAGCCTTCCTCAACCCAAAGGCCTGGCAACGGCTGGTGGACCAGTTTGGCGACGTATTGTGAGCCCAGGGAAGCGACGCCGATCCCGTTCCCGAGAAGCCAGTTGGGCTCGCCAAAGACGCCCATGAGATTCTGGATCGGGTAGTCCCAGGAGCGCGTACCCACCTCATAAGCCGAACTGTTTGGCGAAAGTGTTTCGGCATAGAAGGCGAGGCGTGAAGCCGCCTCATCGGGGAAAACCAGGAGAACTAAGGCAAGCCCCAGAGCTCCAACAATGAAAGAACGCCGGACCGCTTTCACCAGGCGGTGTGCCTGCCTCCAGCGCCATGGCGCGCCCCACAAGAATCCAACTGCGAGAACGAGCGCGCTGGCGGCCACGTACAAGACCGACCCTCGAGAGCCGCTGAACAATGCGGCTCCCCCCAGAACTGCAACCGCCGTAAAGACGATCTTGCGGCTCCGAGACCCTTGAAGAAGCAAATACCCGGCGCTACCCAGGACGACGATAAAGGCAACGATCAGGTATACAGCGAAGCGGCCCGTGCTGACGAAGACGGAATCCGGAAGATTGAAAACCTGGTTCGTGAGAGGTGTTACTTTGTTGAGATCGCCCAGATCTTGAAGCTCTGGCGCAAGCACGGTCGGATTCAGGAGACTGTTGCCGATGATGGCTTGAGCGATCCCAAGGCCCCCGATCACGATAGCTAGAAGCGCATTGCCGACAAGGAATTTCCGCAGGTCCTGGTCGTTGCGGATCAATGCGTAGCCGACCCACATGAGCGGAATATAAAAGAAATACACCTTGAATCCCAAAAGGCCATAAAGAATATGAGGAGAGTTTTGGTTGAAAACCTGAACCGTTCCCAGCCATACGAAAATCGCCAGCGGAAGCAAAAACGGCGGACGAAACGACTTTTCTTTCCCGCGGCGTATCTCCACGAAAAGGGAAACGTAGATCAAGGCGGCGAGCACATCCTTGCCAAAGAAGAGCGCGAGCCCGTTTCCCATATACTTCCGGGCAAGGTCCTCGAAGAGCAGCCACACAAGGAACAGGTAGAATCCAGAACGCCAGTTCCTCAAGATCGTGAAGCCAATCACGCAGGCGGCAAATCCCAGCCCGGCAAACTCCAGCGTGGTCATGTCTCCAGCCGCAATCTTGCCTCCGGCCTGCCAAGCCGCCCAAATGCCGAAGAGGAATATGGATATCCCGATCAACGCCTGGTTCCTCATGACCGGGATGCGATTGCTGAACATTGCTACTGTTCCATCACCCTGGAGTTACCGTGCCATCTGGCGAGTACGTGGGCCGTGTAAAGGGCGTCACTTAGTTTCTGCAGCTTGTATCCTGATTTCTCAAGGTCGGCCACCGCCGGATGGAGTCCGTGTTCGTTTTCCAGGTTGTGGAGCTCAATGACCATCGTCGGATGGAAGGTGTCAAGCGTCCGTTGTGCGCCTCTCAAGACATCGTCTTCGGCGCCTTCAACGTCGATTTTTATGAAATCGACTCTCGTTTCGTTCTGAAAAACGTAGTCATCCAGCGAAGTTGTTGGAACCAATGTCGTGCCCCGGTCATCTTCGTCTTGGAATGGCCCTGCTAACAGCGGAGACTCTAAACTGGGAACGTCAAGTCTGAATTCGCCTGATTGCGAACTCACCGCTAGCCGCTCGACAATTACGTTTTCTATCGAATTCAATCTCACGTTCTCTTCCAACACGCGAAAATTAGCGGGCAACGGCTCGAACGCGATCACTCTTCCCTTCGGTCCCACTAATTGGGACAGCAGCAACGTAAAGAAGCCGCCGTATGCCCCTAGGTCCAAGGCCGTCATGCCGGGCGAGACTGATTCGGAAATGACCTTAACCACTTCGGGTTCCCAAGTTCCATAGGCGAAGCTACGGTCCTTGTTCCAATCCAGCCTCATGCGGTAGCCATCAAGCGCTCCGGTGCACTCCAAAACGAGGTACCTCTGGCCAGGAAGGCGGTTCAGGATCCGATGGATTGAGGTCGCAAACCGGCTGGGTGCGCCTCGTCTGCCGCGCAATGTGACTTGCACCTCTTGCGGGACAGACTTAATGACCGCGGCAACTAATCTCTGCAAATCTAGTTTCATTCGGGCCCACTGCTCGCGCCGCCACCTGGAGAATCAGTTCGCACGGCGGTTGCCGGACCAGCTTAACGTGAAATCGTTTCTCGATACATGGAAACGTGGTTCTCAATCATCCGGTCGCGCGTGAAGAATCGCGTGGCACACGCGCGCCCCGATGATCCCAGGGAAGCGCGAAGAGATCTTTCGTCGATCACCCGCCTGGTTCCTCATGACCGGGATGCGATTGCTGAACATGTCGGATCTCGCCGCCTATGCCTGCTTTTTCGCCACAGCCACCACATTGTCGCTGAATCGAAGTCCGCGAAGGAGCCCAAAACTGATCCGTTGCCAGCTCACGTTCGGTTTGCCAGGGATGCCGCCCTCGTCTGTGAAGTAAAACTCCGGAGCGGGAAACTGTGCTTCCTGAAAAATGCGCGTGAAGTCCTTGCGGAGGAGAGCCGTGATGTGCGCCGGATAGCACGAATCGGTGAAGGCCACATAGTGCCCCCGCAGCAAGAGTGCGAGCAAGGATCGCCAGCTTTCGTTGTTGGGTGTGGTCACAATTGCGGTTCCACCGGGACGCAGGATCCGAAATATCTCCCGCATCATAAGTCGCGGATTTTCGAGATGCTCGATCACTTCGGCTGCCACCACGACATCGAACGCGTTGTCACAACCTGGCAATGGCACATTCAAATCCTGCTTGATCCACTCCACCACGCTCGCCAGATCGCCGGGCACTCCCCTCATATCTACAGCCGACACGCGCTCAAACCGCTGACACGCGAGCAGGCGTCGAGTTAAGTGTCCGATTCCGGCTCCATAGTCGAGAATTCTGCCACCGAGGCCTTTCTCCGCGATCAGCCGCTCAATTCTCGAGTAGATGGCGTCTGAACTTATCCCTCGGCTGAGTTCGGCCGCCTTCGCTCGGCGTTGTGAAAGGCCGGGCGAAGCGAGGCTCGTCGAGGCGTCTCCGGTTGTGGAATCAGTTCGCACCGTGGTTGCCGAGCCAGCTTAACGTGAAATCGCTTCTCGATATACGGAAACGTGTTCTTCAATCATCCTGTCGCGCGTGAAGAATCGCGTGGCACGCGTGCGCGCCGACGATCCCAGGGAAACGCGCAGGGAGGGATCGTCGATGACCCGGCGGATGCATGAAGTCAGCGCCCGCGCGTCTCCGGATGGGAATTTCAGGCCGGCATCTCCCACCACTTCGCCCAAGCCCCCAATGTCCGCCGCGATAACCACGCGCCCCCGCATCATGTGTTCGATTGCCGAGAGACCGGCGGTCTCTTCCCAGATGGATGGCATCACAACCACGTCAACCCCGTCGACGGCTTGAGCGAGGTCAGAATCCCTGAGGAATCCCGTAAACGTGGTCAGTTCTCTCACCGCGAGCGATTCTGCCAGCTTCTCGAGATGCTGTCGCTCCGGGCCGTCGCCGATAAAGGCCAGCCGGAAGTTACAGCCGCTCTGCCTTAAGAGGTTGGCTGCTTGGAGCAGGGTCGGCAATCCCTTTTCAGAAACCAGCCGACCCACATATGCCAAGCGTAAAGGGCCGGAATCAAGGCTGTGGTTTCCGTTGCTCGCCATTTCGGCTTGACCGATGCCGTAGTATACCGTCACGGTACGAGGCAAAGAGATGCGAGCGCTCACGTGACGCGTGATGGCGATGTTGATCGCGGCCCTCTTGCAAAGCCAGCGGCGGGGAAACATGGAAAGAACCTTGAGAAGGCCGTCAGCCTGCCCCATTGTGTTGGCGCAGCACCGCAGGCACTCGGCGTAATGTCCCTTCATAAACTCGCCCGGGCAGCAAGTCTGGGACGGCTGGACGAACAGCAAGCCATTCGGGCAAATCGCCTGGTAGCCATGATGCTCAATGACGAAAGGCTTGCGCAGCAGATACGTGAGCGCCAGCGGCAGCATCGGAGGACCTGCCAGGTGAACCACGTCGGCCTCGCGAATCAATCGAGCGAGCTGCGCGAATCCGGGGCAACGTACGACGCGAAACGGATAGGAATCGTCTTGATTCGCGCCGCGGCTCGTCCGTGTTACGACGGTCACTTCGATGCTTTCGGGTTCCGGCCCCGCCGTTCGCAACTCGGTGAGTCCCGTCGCAAGTTCGAAGACACTCGTCTGCACGCCTCCAGGAATTGGAAAGAAGTATTCCGTATAAATCAGAATCTTCATTCTTGGGCTCGCGGCTCGGTGCTAAGCGATTGGCGCATCTTCGCGGCGACGACGTTCCAGGAAAAATACCTGCGATGCGCCAGCTCGCTCTTCTCGTGGAGTTGGATCCACGCGTTGTGGTCTGCCAGAACACGCGTCAGCGCGATGCCAAGAGCCTCGCGATCGGTGTAAGGCACCAATTCCACGCCAGCTTCGGCAATCGGCGTGCCCTCTGATGCTCCGGCGTAAGCAATAATCGGCAGGCCGCAGGCGATTGCTGCGATCGCGCTTCCACGCCGCGGATACAGCGGACCCCGAACGCACAGCATCGCGTCTGATTCGGAAAGGATTCGGCTAACTTCGCTTGCGGGCTGAAGGCCGAGGTTCGTGACCTCCACAGGCAAGGCGTGGAACGCTCGCAGGATATCTTCGCGC
>Ga0181538_10006296_pt1 | contig 10304 bp, 10 predicted proteins | sample PEATcosm2014_Bin_40_FD_119773 | JGI IMG/M metagenome (GOLD analysis project Ga0181538, IMG submission 119773) | Peatland microbial communities from MTU Mesocosm Facility, Houghton, MI, USA - PEATcosm2014_Bin23_30_metaG | ecosystem: Environmental > Terrestrial > Soil > Wetlands > Peat | place...
TCATGAGGACGCCGAGGAGGTTGAGGCGCGGGTTGATGCCGTTGTCGCGCACCTGGCTGAGGACGCGGTGGCTGGTGGAGATGCCTTCCAGGGCGTAGTACTCGCATTGCAGGGGGACGATGAGATGGTCGGAGGCGGCAAAGGCGTTGAGGGTGAGGATGCCCAGCGAGGGCGGGCAGTCAATCATAATGAAATCAAACGCGCCCTGGGCCGCAAGGGGATGGAGGAGAAGCGAGAGGCGTTGCAGATGGTTTTCGGCGCGCGCGATTTCGATCTCGGCGCCGCAGAGGTCCACTTCGCTGGGGACAAGGCTGAGGCGGTCGAAGGCGGTGGGTTTGATTTTTTCCTGGAGGGAGCCTTCGCCCAGGAGTGGCCGGTAGGCGCTGGCGCCTTCGAGTTTTTCCAGTCCCAGGCCGCTGGTGGCGTTGGCCTGGGGGTCCAGGTCAACCAGGAGCACGCGGCGGCCCAGGGAGGCCAGGCAGGCGGCAAGATTGATGGTGGTGGTGGTCTTGCCCACGCCACCTTTTTGATTGGCCACGGAGATGATTTTGGTCGGCACGCGGAGATTAAAGCAGGTTGGCGGGCCGGGGTGAAGCCTGAATTCTCAGGGGCGCAGGACAAATTCCGGGAACCCCTCTCTCCGGCTCTCTCCCCGCAGGCGGGGAGAGAGAGGAATGCGCGAAGAATTCTTCGTGCGCCCAATTCTCAGAAGCGAGATGGCAGAGTTTTTGCTGGCAAACCGGCGCTGGAACAGTCATTCCGAGATCGGAAGCCGCAACGACCGCAGGCCGGCTCGTAAAACGGGCTGCCCGCGTTGTCGGAGAATTGCCATAAACGCCCGGAAATTTGATTTTTGCCACCCTGGCGAACCGCTCAGATATATGAACACGAATAGAGACGGGGCAGTTGGGAAGCGGATATTAGTCGTGGATGATGAACGGCTCTTGCGCGAGGTGATGCGGCTCTCGCTGGGGAAGGCCGGCTTCACGGTTGTGGAGTCCAATAATGGGGCGGAAGCGCTGGCTTTGTTTGGGAAAGGGCGGTTCGACATGGTGATAGTGGATTTTGAAATGCCGTTCCTGAAGGGCAATGAACTGGCGGCTGCAATCCGGCGGATCGCACCGCAGCAGAAGATCGTGATGGTGACCGGGTTTAGACGCAAGGCCGGCCCGGATAATCCGGTGGACGCGGTGCTCGGCAAGCCGGTGGATTACGCGCGCCTGGGACTGATGGTTGATAACTTCCTGAACGGAGCCGGGGAGGCCCCCGGCGGCACCGAGTTTGTGGCAAGAAGACAGTCCAATTGACAGCGGCCGCGCAGGCAAAACACAGTTTTGCTGGATTTTTTTAGGAATTGGGCGATTTTAGGGCATGAAGTATATCCTCTCGACACACAACGTCACTCTTACCAAGGCGATTGAAGATCATATTTTGTCCCGGATTGAGAAGTTGGAGCACCTGGATCATTACGCCACCAGTGCGCGGGTCTCGCTGGAGCACGACCATCTGAAAGTGCCGGAACGGCAATTTATATGCTCGCTGCGGCTGTCCGTGCCCGGCCCGGACTTGTTTGCCGAGGATTGCCAGAGCGACCTGTATTCGGCCATTGATTTGGTCACCAAGAAGATGGAGCAGCAGTTGCGCAAGCGGCATAATAAGTACAAGGCCCGCAACCATACCCTCGCCTCCCGCGGCAAGGCTTCGCGCCAGGCCTCGGAAGAGAAGTGAGGCCCAATCTCACGACAGATTGGCGGCGGTCATAGACCGCCGCTACAACCATCGAAAGTGATCCTTCGCGCCCGAATCGTCCTGCCGGTGTGCCGTCCTGCCATTGAGGACGGGGCGGTGGTCATTTCCGGCAACCGGATCGCGGAAGTGGGTTCCTGGCCGGACCTCCAGGCGCGTTTCGCGGAACCGGCGGCGGACCTGGGCGCGGCCATTTTGCTGCCCGGTTTGATCAACGCCCACTGCCACCTGGACTACACCGCGATGCACGGCCTGGCGCCGCCCCGGCATTTTTCCGGCTGGATCAAGGCGCTGCTCGCCCTCAAAGCGGCCGCGGGTTACAGCGACTACGCCGCCGCGTGGCTGGCGGGCGCGGCCATGCTGGCGCGGACCGGCTGCACGGCCGTGGCGGACATCGAAGCGGTGCCGGAGTTGCTGCCGGAGGTTTGGTCCGGCACGCCGTTGCGGGTGGCGTCCTTTCTGGAAATGACGGGGCTGAGAAGCCGGCGCGCCCCGGCGGATATTTTGGGCGAGGCGACGGAGAAGATGGAGAGCCTGAAGCCGGAGCGCGGCCTGGCCGGACTTTCCCCACATGCGCTCTACTCCACGACCGCGCCGCTGCTGGAAGCGACCGCCCGGCTGGCGCGCCAAAGGAACTGGCGCGTGACCATGCACGTTGCGGAATCGGCGGAGGAATTTGAAATGTTCGCACACCGGCGCGGAGCGATGTTTGACTGGCTGGAACCGCAGCGCGTTATGAGTGATTGCGGCCTGGGCACGCCGCTGGCGCAGGTGGAGCGATGCGGGTTGCTGGGCGAAAATTTTCTCGCCATCCACGCCAATTATCTTCTGGCCTCGGACATCCAGGCGCTGGCGCGGAGCGGGGCCAGCGTGGTGCATTGTCCGCGCAGCCACGCCTACTTCCGGCACCAGCGTTTCGCCTCCGAGGAACTGGCGGCGGCGGGCGTCAATGTCTGCCTGGGCACGGACAGCCTGGCCAGCGTTTTGCCAGCGCAGCGGCCGAAGCCGGAGTTGAGTCTGTTGGCGGAAATGCGCCAGTTTGCCGCCGCGCATCCCGGGATCGCGCCGGAGGCGATTGTGGAAATGGCCACGCGCAACGGCGCGCGCGCGCTGGGCTGGCAGGGCCGCGCCGGCGAGCTGAGTCCCGGCAGTTGGGCGGACCTGGTTGCGATTCCTTTCACCGGGCCGTCCTCCGAGTGCGCGGCGGCCATAGTCCACCATCCCGGCGATGTGGCGGTTTCGATGATTGACGGCCAGTGGGTCGCGCCGCCGGTGGAGCGCATCTGAGTTTTTTGGTTGGCCGTGTCGGGTTCCTAATCTTAATCTTAATCCTAATCTTAATCTCAAATCTTGATGCTCAAATCTTGATGCTGGCGGTTTCGGGTTCCTAATCTTAATCTCGTTTTCGATGCATGAGGGTTTGCTCAAAGCATGATAAGAGACAGCTTAAGTGTATTGCGGCGCGGGAAGCGCCATCGGCGCGACGTATTTGTAGAACCCAACCGCAAAAGAAGTTCAAGCTCCGTCAGGAGCGGCATCTTCGTTGGACAAAGATGTCGCGCCTACGGGCCTTGGGGGTTTTTCTTCCGAGGGGTTCTACAAAGATATCGCGCCTACGGCGCTTGGCCGCAGAGGACAACAGGTTGGTTTGAAAATCGGGATTATGATTATGATTAAGATTATGATTAAGAGAGGATTTTCAGGAAGGTGAAGCGCTTTCACGATGACTACGGCTTTCATCATTCTTTGCGCGGCGCTGATCGCGGCGAAATGGATGGCGCAACTCTGGCTTGAATGGCTGAACCAGCGCCATGTCCGCCGCAACGCCGGGGCGGTCCCGCCCGCCTTCGCCGGCACGGTCACGCCCGAGACTTACGCCAAATCGGTGGATTATACGCTGGCGAAAAGCCGGTTCGAGATGATCGAGTTGACCTGGGGCGCGGCGGTTCTGGCGACCGTTCTTTTCAGCGGCGTTCTGCCGTGGTTCCATCAACTTTTCCGGGGCGCCGCCGGCTCGTCGGTATGGGCCGGCGCGGGTTTTCTGACGTCGGTGGGAGTGCTGCTGTCGGCGGCGGATTTGCCGTTCGACTGGCATGCGCAATTTCATCTCGAGGAACGGTTCGGTTTCAACACGACCACCGCCGGCCTCTGGTGGATGGACCGGTTGAAGGGATTGCTGCTGGCGCTGGCTTTGGGGTATCCGTTGCTGGTGTTGATTTTGAAGCTGGCGGGATGGCTGGGGGAGGGGTGGTGGTTCTGGGCGTGGGTTTGCCTGGCGGCGTGGCAACTGGTGATGATGCTGGCCGCGCCGGTCTTGATTCTGCCGCTGTTCAACAAGTTCACTCCGCTGCCGCCGGGGGAATTGCGCGACGGCCTGCTGGCCCTGGGGCAGCGCGCCGGGTTTCGCGCGCGCGACATTCAGGTAATGGACGGGAGCAAACGGTCGCGGCACTCCAACGCATTTTTCACGGGCCTGGGCCGGTTCCGAAAAATAGTTCTATTTGACACATTGGTGCGGCAACTGGACCGGGGCGAACTGGAGGCCGTCCTGGCCCACGAGATCGGCCACTACAAGAAGGGGCATATTCCAAAAGGCATTGCGTTGTCGCTGGGGGGCGGGCTGCTGGCGTTCTACGCGCTTTCCGTGCTGGCGCGGCAGGCCTGGTTTTTGGGCGGCTTTGGTTTTGCGGCCGGGGAGATGGCGCCGGCGTTGCTGCTGTTCGCGCTGCTGTCCGGGGTGGTGACGTTTTGGGTGTCGCCGCTGTGGCACCGTCTTTCGCGCCGCCATGAGTACGAGGCCGACGCTTATGCGGCCGGGCTGATCCAACAGCGCCGGCCTTTGATCTCGGCCCTGCGGAAGTTGAACGAAAAGAATCTGAGCAATCTCACGCCGCACCCAATTTACAGCGGCTTTTACTATTCGCATCCCACGTTGCTCGAGCGCGAAGCGGCGCTGGCTTCGAGCGGTGCTGGAGACGTTGTGCGAACCGTGTAGTTCACAATGCCAGCCGCTTTTCCAGTTCGTCAATAGTGATGCACTCGCCGGGGTTTGCGAGAGTCGCGCGCGTCGCTTTGAGGTCGGCTGCGGTTTCGAGGGCCTCCAATTCGGCCAAATCATCAATCAATGAAACGACCTTGCAGGCCCGATCTTGCGACAGGTTTTCCAGCTTGGCCACGGCCTCAGTAATAGTGCTCATAACTCAGGTTGACGACAATGTGCCACCCGTAACTGTTTCTTCAAGAAGAGAATTGTTCTTTTCGTTCCCAAAAAACGCCCAAGCCGATTTGCAAAGATAGCTTTCATTCTCACCTGAATTTTGCAACCATGTTCCCATGAAGCCGACAAGAACGCTCGAATGGAACATCCACGAAGTAGCATCTGCGTTGCAAGTGGACGAACAAAGCGTGCGTGAATATTTCACGGACGGCCGACGGGTCGCTTTTCTCATCGAGCGTCGGATCGCGCGTGAGGAGGGATTCAAGCTCGCTTCGAGCGAAGGGGCAGCCTTCGACTTGGTGGACTCGAGAGGAGCCAATTGGGAGGTACGAAATATCACGCGCAGGGGCATATATTTCTGTCCGAGTTACATGGTTGGTTCCGGACGGAGTTTCGACAGGAGCGGCTTCTTGAGAAAGCTGGCAAATGTACAAGGCTACATTGTGTCAGATATTGAGTCATTTCCAGCCGTGCCCTATTGGATTTTGGCGCGGAACGTCGTCGAAGGATGGTGGCAATCGGGGCATTTGGGCGCAGGCACAAAGATTTCTCGCGCAAACATTTTAGAGCTTGTTAGAATGCTCCCTGATGTCGCTGCAGACTAATTTGGAATTTGAGTTTGAGGCGCGGGGCGCGGAGGTTCCGAGGCGCGGCCCCGGACTGAAGGCCCCGTTCGCGGAACAACTTTTGGCGTTTGATGAGTTTGGCAAGAAAACCGTTTTGGCCGAAACCGTCGCCGCCGCCGCAACCGCCGGCGGCAAAACGTGGTCCGTCCCCACCTATATCAATGAGTTTTGGACAGCCAAACAGCGGGCGGCCAGCCGGTTGCACGAGATTTCCTATCGCGCCTGTTTCAAGCCGCAACTGCCGCGCTTTTTCATCGAGCGCCTGACCGAGCCGGGCGATGTTGTCCACGATCCGTTCATGGGGCGCGGCACCACGCTGCTGGAAGCCGCGCTCCTGGGGCGCGTGCCGTGCGGCTGCGATGTCAACCCCCTCAGCCTGGTGCTCGTGCGCCCCCGGTTGCGCCCGCCCACTTTGGAACAAATCCGCGCGCGCCTGGCGGAGATTGATTTCACAGCCGGCGGAGAGACGCCCGACGATCTGTTGGTCTTTTTCCACCCGGAAACTCTGCGGGAAATCGCGGCGCTGAAAAGGCATTTGCTGGGCCGGGGAACACTGGACCCCGTGGATGAATGGATTGCGCTGGTTGCGCTTAACCGTCTCACCGGCCATTCGCCGGGATTTTTTTCCGTCTATACCTTGCCGCCCAACCAGGCGGTGTCGGTGAAGTCGCAGCGGAAGATCAACGCCGACCGCGGCCAAACGCCGCCGCGCCGGAACGTGCGCGATTTGATTTACAAGAAGAGCCGGATTCTCCTGCAAGATTGCGATGTCGAGACGCGGGCGCGGCTGCTCGGCGTGGCGGAAAAAAGCCTGCTTCTCAACCAGCCCGCCCACGCCACCGCGGCGATCCCCGGCGGCTCGGTTTCGCTGGTGGTGACGTCGCCGCCGTTTTTGGACGTGGTGGATTACGCGGGGGACAATTGGCTGCGCTGCTGGTTTCTCGGCATTGACCCCAAGGGAGTCAAGCTGACGGTTCCGAACCGCCTGGACGAGTGGCGGGGGGAAATGACGGCGGTGTTTGGGGAACTGCGGCGGGTATTGCGGCCGGGCGGGCGGGTTGCCTTTGAAGTCGGCGAAGTGCGCCGGGGGGAAATCAAATTGGAGGAAACGGTCCTGGGCTGCGGGCTGGCGGCCGGGCTGCGCCCGGAACTGATTTTGATCAACGACCAAAAGTTCACCAAGACAGCCAACTGCTGGGGCGTTGACAACAATGCCAAGGGAACCAACACCAATCGCATCGTGCTCTTTTGCAAATGCTGAAGTTTTCAGGGTAACTCTATTCAGGTAGCTACGCCAACCTGACGCCTTTGCATTACGCGGCGGAATATGGCCAGAAGGATGTGGCCGAACTGCTCTTGGCCAACAAGGCCGACGTCGAAGCCAATGCCTACGGCGGCTGGACACCTTTGCTCAATGCGGTGTTTGGAGGCCACAAGGACCTCGTGGAATTGCTCGTGGAGAACAAAGCCAATGTCAACGTCAAGGAGGGGGCTGGACGGACACCTTTGCATGTGGCGGCGGAAAATGGTTACACAGACATCGCCATGTTACTGCTGGCCAACAAGGCCGATCTCAATGCCAAAAACCGCGAAGGTTATACGCCTTTGCATGTCGCGGCGGCTCTTGGTTACAAAGACATGGTGATGCTGCTGCTCGCCAACAAAGCCGACATCAACTCCTCGGAAAATTCGGGCCTGACGCCCTTGCACGTCGCCGCGCGGAATGGCAGCAAGGAGGCAGTGGAATTACTGCTGGCCGCAAGAGCCGATCCAAATGCCAAGGATAATGCGGGCCAGACACCTCTGGATTTGGCGACCGCCAACAACCACAAAGACATAGCAGATTTATTGAAGCTCAAAAGGGAGCAGGACAAGAACGCCTTATATTGACTTGCGCTTATAGCCTTCCCGTCGCTTTCAGCCGCGCGACTTTGAGCCTTTAGCCTTTAGCCTTCAGCCTTTAGCCTTCGCTTTCACAGCGTCTCCGGGGCTTGGAGCAGCGCGGCCACGCGCGCCAGCAAGCGGCCCGCCGCGCCGCCGTCCAGAACGCGGTGGTCAAAACTCAACGTCAAATTCGCCTCTGTCACCGGGACGAATTGTTGTTTCTGCTCGTCCCAGAAAGGCACTTTTTTGCCCGCGCCGACGCCCAGCACCAATGTTTGTTCCGGCAGCGGGATCGGCGTCGCCCAAGTCAGGCCGAAGGTGCCGAAATTAGTCACGGTGGCAATCGAGCCGCCGGTGGCGTCGTTGGGCAAACGGCGTTGCCGGGCCAGTTTCACCAGTTCATTGTAACGCTCCACCGAATCGGCCAGGCGGTGGCGGTCGGCGTGGCGGAGCACCGGGACGAGGACGCCATCCTCCGCCTCGACCGCGAAACCGACATCAATGGCGGGCGGATGGACAATTTTGTTTCCGATGAGGCGTCCGGCCGGGGCGCTGTTCTCCGCCAGGGCCAGCGCCAGCGCGCGCAACAAATAGAGCGCCGGCCCGGCTTTCGCGACGCTGTCTTTGCGATGGGCCATCATCGTGTCCAAGATGCACGGCAGGGCGACGGTGGCCAGGGGGCGCGTCCAGCTCCGGCGCATGGCGTCGGCGACGGCGACGCGCATACTGGAGGCGCTGGTCAGTTTGTTTTGCTCCAACTGTTCCAAAAACTTCTCGAAATCCTGGATGGTCACGCGGCCCCCCGCGCCGCTTCCGGCCACTCCCGCCAAATCCGCCGCGTGCAAACCCAGTTCCGCCATGCGCGCTTTCATCCGGGGCGACATGTAGCTGGCCCCGGCGGCGTGCGCCGGCACCGGCAAGCCGCGCACAGTCGGTTGCACGCTGCGTTTCCTGCCTTCGTCGCTGGATTCCGCCCCGTTGCCCGCGCCCTGTCCGTGCGGGCCGCCGTGGTCCGGGCCATGCTGGTCCAGCCCCAGGCGGCGGGCATCCTCGTCGGTGGCCTCCAAGTAGCCGAGCACGGCGCCGACGGGGTAGCTTTCATTGAGTTTGACCAGCAGGCGGTTGACTTTGCCGGGGCAGGGTGAGGCGACGTTCATCGTCGCCTTGTTGGTCTCCACCTCCATCACGTCCTGGTCCACGGCGACTTGGTCGCCCTCGCGGATGTGCAAGGCGATGACGGTGGCTTCGGCGATGGCTTCGCCCAATTGCGGCATGATGATGGGAATTTGCGGCATGGCTAGTTGTGTGTCCTCACATTCGCAAGAGGTTGCGCGCGGCGGCGGCGATGCTCCGCACCGTCGGCCGATGCACGGTCCACAAATTGGGATGATAAGGAATGGGGGTGTCCTTGGAATTGAGCCGTTGCGGCGGGGCGTCGAGCAGCCCGAAACCTTCCGTGGCCACCCGCGCAATGACCTCGGCGGTGACGCCGCCCCACGGCCAGGCTTCGCCCACGCACAACAAGCGTCCGGTGCGCGCCACCGAAGCGACGACGGTATCGGTGTCCAGCGGTTTGATGGAGCGCAAGTCCACGACTTCGATCTCCGCGCCTTCGCCCGCCAGTTCCACAGCCGCCTCCAGGGAATCCTGCACCATGGCGCTGTAAGCCACCAGGGTCAGGTCGCGGCCGGCGCGGGCGATGCGGGCCTTGCCGACCGGCATGGCTTCGGTGGGCAACCCTTCCGCCTTGCAATGGTAATAAAGATACTTGTGCTCGCAAAAAATCACCGGGTCCTCGATGGCCACCGCTTCCAGCAACATGCTGTAGGCGTCTTCCGCCGTGCCCGGCGTCATCACGATCAGACCGGGATAATGGGCGTAAATGGCCTCCAGGCTCTGGCTGTGAAAAGGGCCGCCGCCGGAGGTTCCACCGGCCGGCAGCCGGATGGTGATCGGACACGGGATCTGCATCCGCCAAAACAGGGTCGCCGCCTGGTTGACAATCTGGTTCAGGCCCGTGGTGGAAAAATCCGCGAATTGCATTTCGATGATGGGCCGCATCCCCTCCATCGCCGCCCCGATGGCCGCCCCGACCATCGCATCCTCGCTGATCGGCGCATCCAGGACGCGGCCGGGGAATTCGCGGGCCAGATTTTTGGTTGCCTTGAACGCGCCGCCAAACGCGCCCACATCCTGCCCGTAAATAAAGACGCGCGGATCATCGGCCAGGGCCTTGGCCTGCGCCGCGCGAATGGCTTCAAGATACGTGATGCTCACAACGTCTCCGTCACGGGATAAGTCTCGAACCGTTCGACCAGATGCCGCGAGGAGAGCGCGCGCCAATCCTCCCGGTAAGGGTCCGGCGCCGGTTCCCGTTGCACCTTGGCCAGCGTCTCCTCCAACAATTGCGCCTCCTCCTGGCGCATGCGCCCGGTCATTTCCGGGTCCGCCCACCCCTGCCGCCACAGGCGCTCCTCCGCCGCCTGGATGCAATCGCGCCCCAGCGGCGACGCCTTCAGGCGCGCGTCAATATAATGCGCGTCATCATGTTCCCCGTGGCCGCAGAGCCGGAGCAATTGCGCCACCACCAATTGTGGTCCGCGCCCCTGGCGCGCCAGCGCCACCGCGCGGCCCACCGTTTGCAGACACGCCTCCAGGTCCGTGCCGTCCAACTTGTGGCCGGTCACGCCGTAACCGGCCGCCTTGTCGGCCAGATTGGCGCAGGCAAACTGCCGCTCGTTGGGGGTGGAGTAGGCAAACTGGTTGTTCGCCACCACCAGCACCAGCGGCAACTTCTCCACCGCCGCCTGGTTGAGCGCCTCGTGAAACGA
>Ga0181538_10006301_pt1 | contig 10296 bp, 10 predicted proteins | sample PEATcosm2014_Bin_40_FD_119773 | JGI IMG/M metagenome (GOLD analysis project Ga0181538, IMG submission 119773) | Peatland microbial communities from MTU Mesocosm Facility, Houghton, MI, USA - PEATcosm2014_Bin23_30_metaG | ecosystem: Environmental > Terrestrial > Soil > Wetlands > Peat | place...
AAACCGCCGGCTTCACCGGAACGCGTTGCGCCTATACGGTCATCCCCAAGCAGTGCATCGCCTTTGATCGCGCCGGTAACAAGGTTGCGCTTCACGGTCTTTGGAACCGACGCCATACCACGAAATTCAACGGGGTCTCTTACCCGGTCCAGAGGGCCGCGGAGGCCTGCTTTCTCGGCGACGGTCCGCGACAGGTGACTGAAATGGTCGACTACTACATGGTCAATGCCAACCACATCCGAGAAATGATGACCGGCTTCGGCTACTCATGCACCGGCGGCCTCAATGCGCCCTATATATGGGTAAATGTCAGGAGAAATTCGTGGGAGTTCTTCGACTTTCTTCTGGCCAAGGCGGGTGTTATCTGCACTCCGGGCGCCGGGTTCGGCCGTTGCGGCGAAGGATACGTTCGCATCAGTGCATTTAACAAAAGAGAGAAGGTCGAATTGGCGATGCAACGGATCGAGGGAGTGTTGGGAACCATATAGAGATAAGCGTCCAAAACAAAATCCGGGCGTTCCGGCTTCAGTATTGTCGCGTCTCCGATGAGCTCTCGCTTCGCGGTCCGGCGAGCATGCTCAGCATTCCCTTTGAATTCAGGGCAAAGGCTATCATACCAGGAACGAGGAAGATAAAAACCGGCAGGAGCTTGAGATAACCGGCAAAGATTGCGCAACAATGCGTATCTCCAGGAACTGCTTCACGCGCTGCAAACGACGGCCTGTGCTCCTCTATGTCTTCTTTGGCCGGAAAAGAAACACGAAGAGCCCGCCAAACAGAGTCAGGAGCGCACCCCACCAGACAGGAGCATGTAACTTGCTGAGCACTACATCCGCAGGCGGGTGCGGAAACTCGACAATTCCGGTGATAAAAATCAGCAGCCCGTAGATGAACAGGATGAGACCTACAAAAAACCAGACTGGAATGATATGATGATTTTCAGCCATGTCATTACTCCTTAAAGAGTGTTACAGCGCTCAATGAACGCCGGAAGTCGCTAAATTCACCCTACCAAAAGATAATCTGCAGAACCAGGAACAGCACTATCGCAATGGCGGCGTAAAAAATAGGACGCTTCCACAGCGGTAAGTGCGCCTCACTCGGCAATTCGGTGCAGCCATAAACCAAGCCGGTAAGCTCTTCCACCGGCTTGGGACGGGTCACCAAGCTGACAATTATGGTCACCGAAACGCAAACTATCCATGACCAGAGGGCCCGATACATGTTCTGTGCCATATCACTGGCATTGTTTGAAAGCGCAATGATGGCTATTGGTTTGGCATTGATATGAAGCGAATTGATGACGATATTTGCCGAATGGAACTTCACCAACGCCCACATGCCGATGGAAGAAAGCGTACCCGCCAGCAAACCCCAGAAGCCACCGGCCGGCGTCGCCCGTTTCCATAGCATACCAAGCAGCACGGTTCCGAACAGAGGTGCGACAAAGAAACTGAATAACGCCTGAACATAATCCATGATGCTCTTGAAATGCATCACCAAATAGGCAGTGCAGATGGAAATCAGAACGCCGAGAATGGTAGAAATACGACCCATCCAAACATAGTGGGAATCCTGGGCGCCTTTTTTTACATAGGAGCGATATATGTCATACGTCCAAACCGTAGTAAAAGCGCTGATCTCTCCCGCCATCCCCGACATAAAGCCCGCCATCAGGGCAGTAATCCCCAAGCCAAGCAATCCGGGACCGCAGTAACGCGCCAGCATGAGCGGAAGTACCTCGTTGAAACTATGATCACCCGGTTTGAGAGCATTTTCAGGATGGAGGATAATGGGGTGTGCTCCGGAGTTTAGAAGAGCCAAACCCAGAAGCCCGGGCAGAATCACAATGAACGGCACCGCCATCTTAAAAAAGGAACCAATAATCGGAGCGAGTTTGGCGGAGCGAAGGTCTTTGGCTGTTAACACACGCTGGACGACCAAAAAATCCGTAGTCCAGTATCCGAACGAAATCACAAACCCAAGTCCGAGAACGATTCCTGTCCAGTGAATACCCATCGGGTTAGTAGCAAAGCTTCCTATTCCCGACCACAAATGGGTGAAACTACCATGAACATGAGGGAAAGTTTCCGGGGGGAAGATTTGCGGTATATTTTGCTGAATACGCAATACCATTCCATGCCACCCGTGTGTTTCAATCAGACCGAAAATTGGGACAAGCAGTGCTCCGAACCAGATCAGAAAGAATTGCATCACTTCATTGAAAACTGCGGAGTACAGACCGCCCAACGTTACGTAGATCGCCACGGTAATCGCCGCAACCCAGATACTGAAATTGATATCCCAACCCAAAACCACCTTCATCACCAGCGCCATAGCATACATGTTGATACCCGACATCAATAAAAACATGAATGCAAAGGAGATAGCGTTAAACCCCCGTGCGGCTTCGCCATACCGCAGCTTCAAGAAACCGGGAACGGAATGTGTCTTCGAGATGTGGTAGAAGGGCATCATCACAATACCCAGGAAAAGTATAGCCGGGATGGCGCCAACCCAGTACCAGTGGGCCGCAAGAATGCCGTACTGATAGGATGCGGAAGCCCATCCCATCAGTTCCAAGGCTCCTAAATTGGCCGAGATGAATGCCAGGCCCGCAACCCAAGCCGACATCTCTCGTCCGGCAAGGAAAAACCCCTCTCCTTTCCCGGAAAAACGCTTCAGGTAGAAGCCGATAATAATCACCATTGCAAAATAGATTGCAATGATGGCCATATCCACCGGACTCAGTGAAATGATCTTCTGGCTAACCTGCGGAAGGATGTTTTGCATGATGCTCCTTTGGGTGAGGTGCTAACGTGATTTCATGCCTATGAGTCGAGCAGACGAAACCCTATTTGAAATTAGCATACTTTAGAACAACATAAATTACGCTCTGCGCTGATTGCCTAATCACGATTATTTTACCACAGCGCTATAAACACGGTTTTTTTTCACACACTGTTTCACACGGTAGCGGCAATCAATCTCGCGATGAATAAACCTGTCTAACAGTCCGAATGCGATGCGCCAAAACGTAAGTGTTGAAAAATAGGCTTTTGTAATTCTCATTGCAATAAAAAAAATTGTAATAATGTTGCATTAATATTTCAGGAAGCACACCACGGTTCAATATTGGCATGGTTCTTGATACATTTAAAGAAGAAATAGGGGAAGAAAGTTTGTTTTGAATATTAGCATATGCGAGACAGAAAAGCAAATATTATCGCATAACCAATTCGAGGGATTATTATGGACTCCGGTCGATCGAAGAGATTAAAAACGGTTGTTATTACAGGGGCATCCTCCGGGATTGGCGAATCCTGTGCGCTGTATTTTGAGAGAAAAGGCAGGCGTGTATTTGCAAGCGTACGAAAAGAAGCTGATGCAGCACGGCTACGTGTGAAAGCGTCCCACCTGCTGACGCCGCTTATCCTGGACGTAACCGATCAAAAATCCATTGAAGAAGCTGTCAAAGAGATCTCCGACGCGGTGAAGGATGGCGTTGAACTCGATCTGGTCAATAACGCCGGTATTACGCTCGGCGGTCCCGTTGAATTTCTCTCGCTCGATGATCTGCGCAGGGAACTTGAAGTTAACCTGATCGGGAGCCTTGCGGTAACCCAGGCACTGTTACCGCTTATACGCGAATCCGGAGGACGCATCGTCAATATGAGTTCGGTGAGCGGATTGATTTCTTATCCGTTTCTGGGCCCTTACTCTGCAAGCAAATTTGCCTTGGAAGCAATATCCGACGCGCTTCGAATCGAACTGCGGCCGTGGGGTATCAGCGTTTCTCTCATTGAACCGGGCGATATCGATACCCCGATATGGGATAAATCCCGAACTATGATTGACCGGATAACCGGACACTGGCCGCCACAGGCGTTCAAGCTTTACGGGCCGGTAATAGCAATCCAGAATAAGATCAAAAGGCACGGCATTTCACCCGATGAGGTCGCAAAAGTCGTCGAGCATGCTCTTAACGACCGCCACTCCCGGCCGCGCTATCGGGTGGGAAAATGTGCGCCGATCATGGATCTCTTCCGGCACCTCCCCATCGCCGTTCGCGACCGGATCATAGCGTACCAACTGCCGAAATATGGAAATATAAAGACCGTTTGAGGGTTGGAAAGTTAAAAAATTAAAGACTGTTATCGTGCTTCTTCCCGGACGACTTTTTCTCTTTCATGGTGTCGGGGAGCGATTTAGTGCTATCCTTTGCCGATGGCAACGACAAAACTGCATTGAGCGCCGTGCGATAGTCCGCCTCCGGTCGGAGCCCCACCATCTGTTGCACTACCGTGCGGTCATTAAGAATAAACACCGCTGGAATTCCCTGCACCTGGAAGTAAGAGGAGATGCGGGGATTGTAGTCAACATTCACCTTGAGAAAGAGCACCCTGCTCTTATACTCGTCCTCCAACTTCCTGATGGTCGGATTCAGCATCCGGCAAGGACCGCACCAGATCGCCCAGAAATCAATGAACACAGGGGTCTTCGAGTCGATTATTTTTTGTGCGATTGCCTCAGAGGAATCCGCAACCTCACCACCAAGTCTCGTCATCGGCCCCCACTGGCCACCAGCGATAGTAAGTAACCCGACGGCAAGAATCGTGGAAACAAACAGCATTACAGTCTTTTTATTCATTGAAAAGCGATCCTTTTTATTGAATCGGTGTCTGATAAACGATTTTAAGTTCACGGCTCCAGCCGAGCGTGAAACAATCGGTAATACCCGACCATGACATCGACCAGGAGCCCCGTACCGGTGCCGTCGCCCTCATAGATACGGCTTTCCACATTGTAATCACCCTTCGGAACGACGCCTGCCGTCTGCTCATCGACAAGCAGGATCGGCGCCATTGCCTCATCCGCCGGAACAACCTTGACTGACGCAAAGCAGTCCGGCAGCAACAATAAAAAACAACCGGCCCGACAACGGGATGGCATGCCGAGGCCGACGATTCATTGCCTGCATGAAGCCTCCTTCTGCCGGAGTCGTAGTTGATTTTTATAGCGGATGGCCATTTTCTTCCGGCCATGTTCTTCATTGGTCACTGAGAAGTCGTGTTCTCCAGATCCATCCCACTTCGCAACGAAATATAGCTCATTTGTCCGCAATGGAGATACCGCGGCCTGCAGGGAGGCGAGCCCGGGCGAGCAAATCGGCCCTGGAGGGAGCCCCGCGTACTTCCGGGTGTTGTACGGTGAGGCTACAGTCAATTCGCGGGCAAGAAGAGGACCGTTGAATTTACGGAAAACGTAGCGGACCGTGGGATCGGCTCCCAACGTCATTTTTCTGCGGAGCCGGTTAAAAAAAACGCCCGCGATACGCGGCCGTTCCGCAGCCACCACCGCTTCTTTTTCAACAATAGAGGCCAGGGTCACGATCTGCAGCTCGGTCATTCCGTGAGCGGAAAACGAAGCGGAATCAATCTCGGCGGCCCACTTCTGCCTGAATCGCCCGACCATGCGTCGGATTATTTCGGAAGGCGTCGTTCCTTCGATGAATGCATAGGTATCCGGAAAAAGAAACCCTTCGAGCGATGCCGCCGTGGTGGGGCCGACCGTGCGTGCAAACGTAGAGTCGAGGCAAAGGCCAATAAACTCGGTCGTATCGATGGGGAGTGCGGCGGCAATACGAGCGGCGGTCTGTTCGATTGTCAGACCTTCGGGTACCGTAACTACGGTTTCATTCGGCAGCACGTTTGCCAATTCATGCGCCGCCGCGATGACCCCGGAACGCCTGATAAAGGTGTACTTTCCCGCATGGATCCTGCGGGAGACGCCTGACCACCTAAGCCAGGCAAGTAAGGCAGGTCGCCAGGCAATGACATCATGCAGAGCGAGAGAATCGGCCATAGCGCGAACCGTACAGCCGCGATGAATGACAATAGTCTCCTTTTCATGGAACCCGGGCAGGGGAAAAAGGACGTACGTCCCGCTGCCGAGAACAGCAAGAAGCAGAATAAGAAATGAAATTGCGCTGAATTTTCGCATTGGTTGTCGTTTCATGGATACCCTTAACAATGAACCTTACAATTAACCTTTTCGTACTTCAACATCATTTCGGCAAAACTCGCCACGGAACTCAGAGCAACTGGAAATCTATCCTGCACATGGGAAAGAAGTTCAGGTGGTACATGGTTCGCCAGACTCACTTCAAACGGCTTCAGGTGACAGTACTGATGAACTGCTTACTATTACGCCCCATCAGTTCTTATGAGAGAAAAAGTACCGTTACCCCCTCTCCTCCCTCGGCAGGAACACCGGGGCGGTAACGCTTCACCATTCCCCGGAGCTTTCCCTCGAGCATGGTTTGTACGAGATTCTTGAGCACAGGTCTTTCGCCGACGCCTGAATGAAGGCCCCGGCCATGAATCAATAGGACTTCTTTAATTCCCTTGTTCTTGCACAAATCAAGACCAGCAACAATACGTACTTCGGCTTCGTTGCTCGACAATCCATGCAAATCGAGCACGAAACGGGTCAGGCGTTCCTGTTTCTGCTTTCGCAGCGTCCGGCGATACTCGGTTGCCGTCTTTGCAGCGGTGTCCTTATCCACGATGCCATGAGTTTTAATGAAGGATAGAATATCTTCCCTGGTTCCTTGGATCGTGCGGGGAGGACGGCGGTACGGTTCGTACTTTTTCATTGGCTATCCGTTTGGCGATTCTGGCAGCATGCCGCCATGGGTAGAACCTCCGGCCTCATCGTTTTTTTTCCACAACGAATCGTTCATCGCCTTTTTCCATTCCACGAAATCACCCGAAAGAATTTTCCGTCGCGCGGTGCTAAGCAGCTCCAAGTAAAAATGCACATTGTGCAGGGTGAGCAGACGCAGGGCCAGGATCTCCCCGGCCATGTAGAGATGGCGTAGATAAGCCAAGCTGAAGTTTTTGCACGTATAGCAGCCGCATACGGGATCGAGCGGGCGGTCGAAATCGCGCATATAAGCGGCATTGCGAATGTTTATTTTCCCGTTGCGGGTAAAAGCCGACCCGTTGCGGGCGTTCCGCGTGGGCAGCACGCAATCGAACATATCGATTCCCCGCTCGATTCCCTCCAGGATGTCGGCCGGCGTGCCGACTCCCATAAGGTAACGGGGCTTGTGGGGCGGCAGCAGCGACGCCGTGAAGGCGGCGATCCGGTAGGTCGCTGCGATATCCTCCCCTACCGCAAGTCCGCCAATCGCGTACCCCGAAAAATCCATTACCATGAGCTCGGACGCGCATCGGCGCCGCACGTCTTCATGGGTTCCCCCCTGCACGATACCAAAGAGCGCTTGAGGAAAACCAAAGTGAAAAGGCAACCGCGCATGCGCATCGGCGCACCGGGCCGCCCATCGCAGAGATCTTTCGACCGCCCGCTCTATATCCTGTAACCCGACGCCAGCGGGTGGGCATTCGTCAAACGTCATGATGATATCGGCTCCAAGATTATGCTCGATTTCCATGACCCTTTCAGGCGAAAAAAAATGCCTTGATCCGTCAATATGCGATTGAAAGTCGACGCCGTCATCGGTAATTTTCGAGATATCCCGCAGGCTAAAAACCTGATAGCCGCCGCTGTCCGTGAGCATGGCTCCATGCCAAGAAGCAAATTTGTGCAACCCGCCGGCTTCGCGAATGAGCGCATCGCCGGGACGCAGATGCAGATGGTAGGCGTTAGCAAGGATAATCTTAGCATCGCACTTATCAAGTTCAGCGGGTGAGAGGGCCTTGACGGTAGCCTGCGTACCGACCGGCATAAAGACAGGTGTCCCGATGGAACCATGCGGCGTATGCACTACCCCGGCGCGAGCGGCGGTGCGGGAATCAGCTTTTTCTAAAACGAAGTCGAATGGGTGCATGAATCGGAAGCGAAGAAGGTTAAAAAATAAAAATACAAAAGGCCGTGGATCCGAACTCTCCGCTCGTAATTTAACCGATCGTAAATGACGTCATGGTCAGCGACCCGGCAACCGGCACGTCGTTAAAAAATGAGATTGTTTCGTCCTCTCGCTGAAGGGCGATGGCATAGAGCATGGGAAGGTAGTGTTCGTTGGTGGGTATCGCGAGTCGAGCGGCATTGCCGAGAGAGCGGTAGTCGATGAGCTCGGCATGCCGTCGCTCCTGCAATAGCCTTTTGAAAAGATCATTTGCGGACAGAGCCCAGTCGAAACCGAAGGGCGCATTGAAATCGCCGCCTCTGATCTCGATCCTTCCGAGATTGTGGACCATATTCCCGCTGCCGATGATGAGAATCCCGCTCTCGCGCAGCGGGGCGAGCTCTTTGGCCAACGCATAGTGATGCTGCGCGAGAGCGGACCGGTCGAGGCTCAACTGGACAACGGGGATATCGGCATTGGGATACATCCGGCACAGAACGCTCCAAGCGCCGTGATCGAAACCCCAGCAGTCATCGAAGCCGACCTCGGTCGTTGCAATGAAGTCGCAACACTCTTTCGCGAGGAGCGGATCACCCGGTGCGGGATAATTCTTCTCGTAAAGTTCCGCCGGAAAACCTCCAAAGTCGTGAATGGTCCGCGGACGCGGCATTGCGGTCACAAAGGTTCCGTTTGTCTCCCAGTGCGCCGAAATGCAGAGAATCGCGCGCGGTTTCGTAATCCGTACAGCCGCCTCCTGCCACTTTTGCGAAAAACAGTTGTTCTCGATGGCGTTCATCGGACTGCCGTGGCCGACAAAAAGGACGGGCATTCGCTTCAGACTACCGGTTGATTGATGCATCATATGGTTCTCAATGGTATGTTATTGATACATCGGGGTCACAATTAAAGCGACAATATTCCTCTTTTAAGGATGCCGCCACCGCTACATTCCGGCTATAATAATTATGTCCATATTGCCTCTTGGGTCCAATGAACAGCAGAGGAGATCGGATTCGGCCATCTCAAAAATATTGCGTTATTCAGATTTTTCGGATTCCTTCGCCAAAGAATGCGCTTTCACCAGTTTCGCTTCGTCCGAGTCCGGGTACTTTTCAACGAGTTTTTGCCAGACAAGCTCCTGTGACTTTTTCTTGTCAAGTTTCTCATAGCAGAGCCCAAGCTTGTAGAGCGCAATGCAGGCTTTTGCGCCCTGCGGGTAATTGCGGACATACAGAAGGAGCGCCGACTCGGAGGCGCCGTAGTCCTTGTTTGCATAGAAACATTCGCCGATCCAGAATTGCGATTCCTGCCCCTGTAAAGTTTCCGGAAACCGGGTGGCGATATCCTGAAAACCGCTTCGCGCGATGTCAAACCGGCCAGCGTTGAAGTCGTCGGAGGCAATCTGGAACAGTTTTTCAATCTCGGATTTCTGCGTTTTGACTGCCGTGGAGTCGGCGGCGAGCTTTGCTTCGAGCTGCTTCTGGAAATCAGAGGTGTTCTCATAGATTTTTGACAGACGGTACTGGTTTTCGGAAAGATTGCCGCCCAGCTCAGCGATCTTCCGTTCAACTTCGCTGAACCGCACTTGCTGGTCGGCTCTGATAAGGCGAAGGAACTCGTTCAGCTCCTGCTGCTGATCGGAGATTTTTTTATCCAGAGCGACGATCTGGATTTTGAGCGAATCCTGAACAGCGGTGATCTCCCGGGTGCGCAAGACGGTGATATACGAGCAGCTCTGGAGGATCAGAAGGGGAACCAGGAATGTGCAAGAAATTAATACTTTTTTTGTCATTAAACTGTTCCTTGCATTCTTTTTACACCGTTAGTAATGCTCCCAGTCCGGTTGCGATACATCCCCCGTATTGGTCACCTGACGCACATGGCTCCCGTCGGGTCTCATGATGCAAAAATCACTTCTGCCGCCGAGCCGGGTGATATAGCCGATCAGCATGCCGTCGGGCGACCAGGTTGGATATTCATGCTGTCCCGGAGCATTCGTGAGTTGCGTCTCGTTCGAACCGTCCGGCGATACCACCCAAATATCGAGCTTGCCGTCCGAAGCCATCGAGGTGAACGCGATTTTATCACCCTTGGGCGACCACGCCGGTGAGTCGCAGTAACCGCTTTTATGCGTGATACGATGCTGGTTTCCGCCATCGGCATCCATTATGTAAATTTGCGGATTACCGGAGCGATCCGAGGTGTAGGCGATCTGGTAACCGCTGGGCGACCAGCAGGGAGCGGTCTCGATGCCGCCGTTACCAAATGTCAATTGTTTTTTTCCCCTTCCGTCGAGAGCGCAGGTGTAGATGTCGAGGCTGCCGTTCACCGAAGAGGCATAGGTCACCGTTTCATCGATCGGCGATACCGCCGGCGAAACCTGGATGCCTCGGCTGGCGGCGATAACGGTCGGCGCACCGCCA
>Ga0181538_10006302_pt1 | contig 10296 bp, 6 predicted proteins | sample PEATcosm2014_Bin_40_FD_119773 | JGI IMG/M metagenome (GOLD analysis project Ga0181538, IMG submission 119773) | Peatland microbial communities from MTU Mesocosm Facility, Houghton, MI, USA - PEATcosm2014_Bin23_30_metaG | ecosystem: Environmental > Terrestrial > Soil > Wetlands > Peat | place...
ACTGCGCGAAGTGAAGATCAACATCTTCGAGCCGCCGCGCTTCTTCGAGGCGTTCCTGCGAGGGCGCCATTTCCAGGAGGTTCCTGACATCACCGCCCGGATTTGCGGCATTTGCCCAGTAGCCTACCAGATGAGCGCCGTGCACGCGCTCGAGGCCGCCCTGGGGGTGACGATGCCGCCCGAGATTCGCGCCTTGCGCCGCCTGCTCTATTGCGCTGAATGGATCGAGAGCCACGCGCTGCACATCTACATGTTGAACGCTCCTGACTTTCTCGGCTACGAGAGCGTCATCACGCTGGCGGCCGATCACCCTCGAGAGGTAGAGCGAGCCCTGCGCCTGAAGAAGATCGGCAATCAACTCCTCGCCCTGCTTGGCGGGCGTTCGGTTCATCCCGTTTCCGTTTGTGTGGGCGGTTTCTATAAGGTTCCGCGGCGCAAGGAACTGGAGTGCCTGCTTTCGGAGTTGCGCTGGGCGGTGGAAGCGTCGCAAGAGACACTGAAATTCGTCCTGACCCTTTCATATCCGGATTATGCACCCGACTACGAATTCGTGTCGGTGTCGCACCCCAGCGAATACCCCATGAATGAACGGCGGATCGTGTCCTCGAAGGGCGTGGATATCGAACCTCAGGACTTCGAGCATATCTATCTCGAGGAGCACATTGCGCACTCGACCGCGCTGCATTCTTCGCGCGCGGACAGCGGCTCGAGCTACTTCGTCGGACCTCTGGCCAGGATTAATCTGAACATGGATAAGCTGATGCCCACAGCACTCAAGGCTGCCCGCACCTGCGGAGTCTCGTGGCCCTGCCGGAATCCTTATATGGGCATCATCGCGCGCGCCATCGAACTGATCCACGCTTGCGAAGAGGCGATCGCGATCATCGGAGCCTATCGTGAGCCCGCCCAAAGCCGCGTGGAGTTGAAAGTCCGCGCCGGTGAAGGCTGCGCCGCCACCGAAGCCCCGCGCGGCCTGCTCTATCATCGTTATCGCATTAACGATCAGGGCCTCGTGGAATTCGCGAGAATCGTTCCTCCCACCGCGCAGAACTACCATCGCATGGAGGATGACCTCAAGGCGATTCTCCCCGGCGTACTCAATCAATCCGAAGCCGAGATTGCCCAGGTCTGCGAAAAGCTGATCCGCACCTACGATCCTTGCATCTCCTGCTCGACGCACTTCGTGAAACTCAGGCTGGATCGCCGGTAGGTCTCAGCTTTCAGCCGTCAGCTATTCTGCTCTGAAGATATCCGGGAGCGCGGGCATCCTGCCCGCCTTTCGCGCCGCGATTGCACGCACGCTGCGGGCAGGATGCCCGCGCTCCCGAGTTCCTCACGGTTTCCGGGTGCCCGTCAGCCGACGGGCATGAGTGACTGGCTCGTCGTTCTGAGGTCCCTCTGCCTGGAGCCGAAGAATCCCCGCAGTTCCACTTCCCAACCCTAATCCCAAATCACTACTGAGTGGACGAGCGTCGAGCCAATTAGAACGTGGCCTTGGAGGCTGGCCAGCGCGGAAACCGATCCATGTGGTCTGTGCTTTCGTTCGGTAGGGGCATGACTAAAAAGAACAGGGAAGACGGTGTATAAGGCATGTCATTTACTAGTTTGACCTGCGGCAGAACATGCGCTAGACTTGCTCTCTTCGTTTTTCGGGAGCAGACATGGGAACTAGTTTTCGCAAGCCGGTTGCACCAAATGCGGACAAAAGGTGGCGAATTGTCGAGGCCACTATGCGGCGGCTCGGAAACGAATCGCACGCACTCATTGAAGCACTTCACACCGTTCAGGAGTCCTTTGGATTTCTCGACACCGATTCGCTTCGGTATGTCGCCAACAGCCTGCGTGTGCCTTTAAGCCAGGCATACGGCGTAGCGACATTTTATCACTATTTCAGCCTCAAGCCGCCTGGCGCACATACCTGCGTGGTCTGCACGGGAACGGCCTGCTACATCAAAGGGTCCGCGAAGCTTTTGCAAGCCATCGAGCAGAAGTTCGGAATTCGTCCGGGGGAGACGACCGAGGACGGTCAGCTTTCCTTGGTGACGGCGCGCTGCCTTGGTTCCTGCGGACTCGCGCCTGTCGCCGTTTTCGACCAGCAGATTTCCGGGTTGGTGACCCAGGAAGCGTTGTTGTCAAAACTCGAAAGGATCGAGAAACATGACGCCTGAAGAACTCGGCGAAATCGCCACAACCCAGCAAGAGGCGGTCTTGCGCTTCAAGCACCGGATTCACGTCTGTACGGCGGCGAGCTGCCTATCCTCCGGAAGTGATCGGGTCAAGCAGGAACTATCGAAAGAGGTCATCAGTCAAGGCCGGGACAAGCAATGCCAGGTTAAAGGCGTCGGCTGCATGGGTCTTTGTGTGAAAGGCCCGCTCGTCTCGGTGAAGCCGGACAACGTGATGTACCAGAATGTGACGCCGCAGGATGCCGCGGACATCATCAAATCGATGGACGCGTCTCCGGTGGGCCGCCTGGAGTGCGCGACCGACCAGCCGTTCTTCAGACGCCAGGTAAAGATTGTGCTCGAGAATTCGGGCCGCGTCGATCCGGAGAAGATCGGGGACTACATCGCCGCCAACGGTTACGAAGGACTGCTAAAGGTTCTTACCGAGTTCTCTCCCGGTGAAGTCATCGAGCAGGTGCTGCGCAGCGGCCTGCGCGGCCGGGGCGGTGCAGGCTTCTCGACCGGCCTCAAATGGAGCATGGTTTCTAAGGCCGACAGCGATCGCAAGTACGTCATCTGCAACGGCGACGAGGGCGACCCGGGCGCCTTCATGGACCGCAGCGTGCTCGAGGGCGACCCGCACCGGGTGCTCGAGGGCATGGCCATCGCCGGTTATGCGGTGGGCGCCGCGCAGGGCTATATCTACGTGCGAGCGGAATATCCGCTGGCCATCAAGAACCTGAAGACGGCGATCCGCCAGGCCCAGCATCACGGTTTGCTGGGCACCAACATTTTTGGGACGACCTTCAGCTTTAATATCGATCTGCGCTTGGGCGCCGGAGCGTTTGTTTGCGGAGAAGAGACGGCCCTGATCGCTTCGATCGAAGGCAAGCGGGGTATGCCGCGAACGCGTCCGCCTTATCCTTCCCAAGAAGGGGTTTGGGGCGAACCAACTCTGATCAATAACGTGGAGACCTTCGCCAACATCGCACCCATCATCCGCAACGGCGCCGACTGGTTCGCGCGCATGGGCACCGAAAAGAGCAAGGGGACAAAGGTCTTTGCGCTCGCCGGACGCGTTGCCAACACGGGCCTGATCGAAGTGCCCATGGGGATCACTCTCCGGGACATCATTTTTGAAATCGGCGGCGGCATACCGGAGGGACGGCAGTTCAAGGCGGTCCAGACCGGCGGCCCCTCCGGCGGGTGCATTCCGGAAGAGTCCCTGGACATGCCGATAGACTATGAATCTCTGAAGAAGCTGGGCTCGATTATGGGTTCGGGCGGCATGATCGTAATGGACGACTCCTCCTGCATGGTGGATGTTGCCAAGTACTTCATGGAGTTTTGCAAAACGGAGTCCTGCGGGAAGTGCGTGCCGTGCCGCGTGGGTACTTACCAGATGCACGGTCTTCTGGAGCGGATCACGGATGGCAGCGCCACGGCGCAGGATCTCGCGACGCTCGTGGAGCTTTGCGACCTGGTGCAGAACACCAGCTTGTGCGGGCTCGGCCAGTCCGCTCCCAATCCGGTCCTCAGCACGCTGCGCTATTTTCGCGAAGAGTACCGTGTCCACATTGAGGACAAGGCGTGCCCCGCGAATGTCTGTCAGATTCACAGTGCCAGGGAGGTGCCGGCTTGAGTCCTCAAGTGCGCGTCATTACGCTGCAGGTTGACGGGAAGGAAGTAAGCGCTCGCGGTGACCAGACTATACTGCAGGTGGCGCGCGAGAATAGCATGTTCATTCCCACACTTTGTTATCTCAACGGATTGTCGCTGGTGGGCGCCTGCCGATTGTGCCTGGTGGAAGTGAAAGGCTCTCCGAAACTTCAACCTGCCTGCGTCACTCGCGTAGAAGAGAACATGGAAGTGTCGATCAACTCGGAGCGCCTCTCCAAGTATCGACGGATGATTCTCGAGCTCCTGTTCTCGGAACGAAACCACATCTGTTCGGTGTGCGTCTCGAACGGGCACTGCGAACTGCAAAACCTCGCCCAGAACCAGCAGATGACGCACGTGCATTTTCCGTATCGCAACCCGAAACTCGAACTCGACAGCTCCCACAGCAGGTTCGTTTATGATCCCAACCGATGCATCTCCTGCACGCGTTGCGTGCGGGTTTGCGATGAGATTGAAGGCGCCCACACCTGGGACATCATGGGCCGGGGCGTGGATCTAAAGGTCATTACGGACTTGAATCAGCCCTGGGGCAATTCCGACACGTGTACGGGTTGCGGCAAATGCATCCACGTGTGCCCCACCGGCGCACTGGCAGAGAAAGGAAAGTCGGTCACGGAAATGTCGAAGCGGCGGCAGTTCCTGCCCTACTTAACGTTGATGAGGGAGGGACGCTGGTGAGCAGGCCTCGCGTGGCTACAATGTGGTTGGATGGCTGTTCGGGCTGTCACATGTCGCTTCTTGACATGGATGAGCGGCTGCTCGAATTGGCGGGGATGATGGATCTCGTCTACAGCCCCGTCGTCGATACGAAAGAGTTTCCCGACAATGTCGATATCACCCTTGTGGAAGGGGCCGTAGGAAACGAAGAGGATTTGCACAAGATCCGAATCGCCCGAGAAAAGTCGCGTCTGCTGGTTTCGCTGGGGGACTGCGCGGTGACGGCGAACGTGCCTTCGATGCGAAACTCTTTTGGCCTCAAAAAGGTCTTCGAGAGGGCTTACACGGAGAACGTCACGCTGCGGCCGGGACCTCCGACGGAAGGTGTGCCCCTGCTCTTGCCGACTTCCCGCCCCCTGCACGAGGTGGTGACGATTGACGTTTTTGTGCCCGGGTGTCCGCCCTCCGCCGATACGATTTATTACGTGCTCAAGGAACTGCTCGAGGGGAGAAGTCCGGACCTGCGCGGTAAATCGAATTTCGGTTAGGCCGTACGGCGGGCCTCGTGGCCGCCCTCCGGCGCGCCGCGCTTGCAGGGGACAGGAGCGAAGGGCAGCCGCAGGGGCCGCGCGTACCGCTTGCGCTGTCATCCTGAGCGCAGCTAAGGATCTCTGCAGTTGTTTTTTCGTTCCGGAATTTACGACGAACTGCCGAGATCCTTCGCTGCGCTCAGGATGACAGCAGAAATAGCATTCAGAGGAAGAAATGGAAAATACCAATTCCACAACCCGGAGAGAGATCGTAATCAGCCCAGTGACGCGCATCGAAGGGCATGGCAAGATCACGATCTATCTGGACGAAAATGGCAAGGTCGAGGACGCGCATTTTCACGTCACGCAGTTTCGCGGATTCGAGAAGCTGTGCGAAGGACGGCCTTTTTATGAAATGCCTTCGCTGATGGCGCGAGTGTGCGGCATCTGTCCTGTCAGCCATCTGGTTGCTTCCGCCAAGGCCTGCGACTCGATCCTGGCCACTCGCATTCCGCCGGTTGCGGCAAAGTTACGCAGCATCTTGAACCTCGCGCAGATTGTTCAATCTCATGCCCTGAGCTTTTTCCACCTTTCATCGCCCGATTTCCTGCTGGGCATGGACGGCGAACCGGCCAAGCGGAATATCTTCGGCGTTTTTGAGGCAAATCCCGAACTCGCCCGCGACGGGATCCGCCTGCGTCAAATCGGGCAACAGATTATTGAGTGGATGGCGGGGAAGCGAATTCATCCCGCCTGGGTGGTGGCGGGCGGTGTGAGTGAGCCGCTTTCGGTCGAGGTGCGCGACAAGATTCTGGCCATGCTTCCGGAAGCTCTGAAGATAACCCAGCGCACTCTGGAGTGGTTTAAAGGATTACTGGACCAGTTTCGCGAAGAAATCCGGACCTTCGCAAACTTCCCCACGCTGTTTCTCGGCCTGGTCACTCCCAGCGGTGATTTCGAGACTTACAACGGGGTCCTTCGATTTGTCGATTCGCGCGGCTCGATCATTGCGGATAAGTTGGACGTGCTCAATTATCAGGACTACATCGGCGAGGCCGTGGAGCCCTTCACTTACCTGAAGTCGCCGTATTACAAGCCGCTCGGCTACCCGGAGGGAATCTACCGCGTCGGCCCGCTGGCGCGCTTGAATGTCATCGACCGCTGCGGAACGCCTCTCGCCGATCAGGAATGGGCGGAATTCAGGGAGCTCGATCGCGGCGCAGTGCTGAGTTCTTTCTATTATCACTACGCTCGCCTCCTGGAAGCGCTCTATGGCATCGAGCGCATGGAGCAGCTCTTGAACGATCCCGAAATCCTCTCGAAGCATGTGCGCGCTTTTGCCGGACCCAACAACCTGGAAGGCATCGGGGTTGCGGAAGCGCCGCGTGGCACGCTGATTCACCACTACAAAATTGACGACAATGGATTGATCACTTGGGCCAATCTCATCATCGCGACCGGCCACAATAATCTGGCGCTCAATCGCGGCGTGTTTCAAGTGGCGAAGCATTTCGTCAATGGCGCCAAACTTTCGGAGGGAATGCTGAACCGAGTGGAGGCCGTGGTTCGCGCTTATGACCCGTGCCTAAGTTGTTCCACACACGCCGTGGGTCATATGGCTCTGCAAATTCAATTGATGGCTCCGGATGGCACGATCGTAGACGAAATCCGGCGCAATTGAGCCGGAAGCGGCATCATCGCGCTACAAAGCATCGAACTTCGCAACATATCCTGGCAGGCCGCACAGACAAAATGTCTGGCGAATCCTCTGCCAACCCTGAGACCTCGATAGAAATGCTTTCCTGATTGTGACCAAATGTCGTAGTGCACGCGGTCGAACCGCCTTTGGGTAGAGCAAGTACTGCGCCATTCCACGCATTCCTTGTGACTTCTTTCTTTTGCCCTCCCACCAAGTCAAAGTAAATCAATAAGTTACCACTAATCTCAAATGGCAAACTGCATGCAATACGTAAGACTTAAGTAGACCACGGGGCTCCCACGGGTCTTGGGTTGAGTTGTCTTGTGAAGATGGAGGAGTGTGTGTATGGCGACGATGATCTCAGTTCCGCTGGTGGAATCGGAACAGGCATTCCTGGATAAGGTGATTACCGAACAGTTGGGGCGGCCGGGCGCCCTGCTGGGCATTCTCGAAAAAGCCCAGGACCACCAGCCCCGCAAGTTTCTCTCACGCGACACGCTTGAATACGTCGCCGCGAAGACCGGCGCACCCCTGGCGCGGATTTACAGCGTCGTCACGTTCTACGGGCTTTTCAATCTGGAGCCGCAAGGTAAGAACACCATTTGCGTCTGTCGTGGAACGGCCTGCCACACGCGCGGATCGCGGGATCTTCTCGAACGCCTGATGCTCAACCTGGGCTTTCATAATCTGGACGATGAGACGGAAGACAAGATTTCGCTGAATTCGAGCGACGGCCGGTACACACTCCGCACCGTGGCGTGCTTTGGCCAATGCGCGCTCGCGCCGGTGGTGGAAGTGAATCACCAGGTTTTCGGCCACATGAATGAGCAGACCCTGCAACGCGAAATGGAGCATTTGGAAAGGGAGAACGCAAAGAAATGACGCCCATCCGAGATTTGAGTACTTTCAGCACTGTAAGTGGAAAAGGAATGGCGAAGCTGCTGCCTTTCCGTCCTCGCATTGCCGTGGGGATGGGGACTTGTGGTGCGGGCAACGGAGCGGAGGCAGTTTTTCACGCCTTCGCAGATACGATCGACAAACGCGGCCTGGACATCCACTTGGCGCGTGTCGGGTGCTTCGGATTCTGCGCGCAGGAGCCGCTGGTAAACGTTCGACTCCCCGGCAGGCCGTTAGTGATCCTGCATCAGGTTCAAAGCAACTTCGTCGATGAGATCCTCGATACCGTCATGATGGGGAACATCCCCACTGACATGGCGCTCTGCAAGATTGAGAGTTGGGACCACATCACAGCGCAGATCAAGTACGGGGAAGGTTACGCATCCATTCCTTCCTGGCAAGAGGTTTCTTTTTTCAAGGGACAAAAAAAGATCGTTTTGCGCAACTGCGGGCTCATCAACCCTGATGATGTGGAAGAGTACATGGCGGTCGGCGGTTACTTATCGCTCTTCAATGTGCTCATCGAGAACCGGCCCGATGTAGTCGTCGAGCAGATCAAAGCGGCCAAGCTGCGCGGCCGCGGCGGCGCCGGGTTTTCTACGGGCCAGAAATGGGATTTCCTGCGCAAGTCAGGCGCGGAAAAGAAGTACATCATCTGCAACGCCGACGAAGGCGACCCGGGCGCGTACATGAACCGCAACGAGATTGAGAGCGACCCGCACTCGCTTTTGGAAGGCATGGCAATCGCCGGATTTCTGACTGGTGCCAAGGATGGCATCATCTACGTCCGCGCGGAGTATCCGCTGGCCGTGCACCGTCTCAAGCGAGCCATCGAACAGGCGCGGGAATATGGCTTCCTGGGCGAAAACATTCTCGGGCGCGGTTTTGATTTCAATATCGAGCTTGTGGAGGGCGCGGGGGCATTCGTTTGCGGAGAAGAAACGGCGCTGATCAGCTCTCTCGAAGGCCATGCGGGCCGTCCTCGGCCGAGGCCGCCCTTCCCCGCGCAAAAAGGCTTGTGGGGATACCCGACCAACATCAACAACGTCGAGACCTGGTACAACGTGGCGCCCATCGTCGCCAAGGGGCCGGCCTGGTTCACGGAAACCGGCAGCGCCAAGAGTCCGGGAACTAAAGTGTTTTCCCTGGTGGGCAAGGTGAAGAACACCGGGTTGGTGGAAATGCCGCTGGGAACGGATCTGAAGACTTTTGTCTACGACGTGGGCGGCGGCGCGATCAACGGACACTCGATTAAGGCGGTTCAAACCGGGGGGCCGTCCGGGGGATGCATACCCCAGGAGATGTTCGACACACCGGTAGACTACGAGACGCTTGCGAAACTCGGCTCCATCATGGGTTCGGGCGGCATGGTGGTGATGGACGACGATAACTGCATGGTGGACGTGGCTCGTTACTTTATCGAGTTCACCCACTCCGAGTCCTGCGGCAAATGCGTACCCTGCCGCGTCGGGCTCGATAAAGCCCTGCGGCTTCTCAACAACTTCACCCAGGGGAAGGGGGAGGAAGAAGATCTGAACACGCTCGACGAGCTGGGGCGCATGATTCGCGACACCTCGCTGTGCGGCTTGGGACAAACAGCGCCCAATCCCGTGCTCACCACCATGCGACATTTCCGCCACGAGTTCGAGGACCATCTGCGCGCCCACCGCTGCCGCGCCGGGGTGTGCCAGGATCTGGCCCTCTCGCCCTGCGAGAACAGTTGCCCGTTGCACATGAACATTCCACGCTTCCTCGAACTCTACAAGGAAGGGCGGTTGGACGAGGCCTTCGAATCGGTCATTTTCGATAACCCTCTGCCGGCGTCCACGGGGCGTGTTTGCCAGCACCCCTGCGACAATCGCTGCCGGCGCCAGGCCGTTGACGAATCGGTGAACATGCGCGAAGTGCATCGGCTGATCGCGGACAGTATCCTGCTCTCCGACCGGTTTGGCGAAATGGCGGACCGAGTCGCGGCGCATAAGTTGGCTGCCACAGGGAAGAAAATTGCCGTGGTAGGTGCAGGGCCGACCGGCCTTACGGCGGCATTTTACCTCGCGCTGTTCGGGCACCAAATTACGATCTTTGACTCCCATGCGGAAGCCGGGGGAATGTTGCGATACGCGCTGCCCGAATACCGTTTGCCGAAGAACGTACTCAATCGGGAGATCGAATTGATCAGCCGCCTCGGCGTCAACTTCGAGTTCAACAAAAATGTGGGCACAGATGTCTTTCTGAACGGCCTTGACTCCGATTACGACGCAATCTTTCTTTCTATCGGCACCTGGAAAGAAGCGTGGGTTTACCTCTCCGGGACGGAATTGAGAGGAGTGATGCCGGCGCTCCCCTTCCTGGAAGGGATTGCCAAGAACGAGCCCGTTCCTCTCGGCCAGCGAGTGGCGATCATTGGGGGCGGCAATGCGGCGATCGATTCCGCTCGCACTGCCTTGCGCAAGGGGGCGACGGTCACGGTGATTTACCGTCGCGAACGAAAAGACATGCCCGCCATCCAGGAGGAAGTTGAGGCTGCGGAACAGGAAGGCGCGCACTTTGTCTTTCTTTCGGCGCCCCATCGTATTGTGGGAGAAAACGGCGCCGTCAAGGCCATTGAAGTGGTCAAGACGCGCCTGGGCGAGTTCGACCCCTCAGGCCGCCGCCGCCCGATTCCCAC
>Ga0181538_10006303_pt1 | contig 10295 bp, 9 predicted proteins | sample PEATcosm2014_Bin_40_FD_119773 | JGI IMG/M metagenome (GOLD analysis project Ga0181538, IMG submission 119773) | Peatland microbial communities from MTU Mesocosm Facility, Houghton, MI, USA - PEATcosm2014_Bin23_30_metaG | ecosystem: Environmental > Terrestrial > Soil > Wetlands > Peat | place...
CCCTCCCGGGGCTTTTCAGGCACATCGGCCCTGCTTTCTCCCCACGGCTGGCGCCGTGGGCCACATTCTTGCGCCCGCCCAGGCGGGCTCCGGTACCCGATCGAGCCTATTCTAGCGCCTATGGGGGTGAGGGGTGGTTGGCCGGCACACGCCCCGTGCCCCCCAGCAGTCCTTTGCGAGTTTTTCACAGCGATCCTTTGTTTTCATAGACATTCTCGCTTTGTTCCGTCAGTTTCCGTCGCGTCTATGTAGCGCCGACCTTTAGGTCGGCATTTTTGTCGCCTTTTCCCTCTCGCCCAGATCTAAAGGTCGGCCTTGCGCCGCGCCAGCAGGTCGTTCGACAGTCGATCCTTTGTTTTCAACAACATTCTGGCTTTGTTCCGCGGGTTTGTAGGGAACCCTTGTGGTTGCCAAGGGCAGCCACCAGCGCCGTCCCTGCGGAATGCTGACCTGAAGGTCAGCGCTACAGTGCGGTGCAGGAGTTTTCCACAGTCGTACCTGTAGCCGACTTCGTGTCACTTGTGAGCCCAAGCCGTTCGGCTCGGCAGCTTCGGTTCGTTTCCGCAAAATGTGCTGTTTTCACTATTTTCAGGCTCTATTTTGCCGTGATTGGCGCGCGAAACGCGCACAATCTGCAGCATTCAAAAGAGTGATGTGCTTTGTTTTCAGGTACTTCTTAGCTTCGTTCCCACTATTCTTCATTCTTTGTAGTGCCCTGCGTTTCCCACTCGCCGGAACCTTGCCGCTTTCCCTGGAGCATCAGCGCGCCCCGGCGCCCACCTGCAACAAAATGTCTGCAATACGACCACAACAATAGGCTATTACATGCCTCGGAGCTTGTCAAGCGGAAAATGCGAAAAAGTGAGCGGACTTTATGGGTCCTTTTCCCTTGCCTGGTTGGCCACCTGCGGCATCCCGTTGCTCGGCGGAACGGAATTTGCGCCTGTGTCATCTTTCGCGTATTCTAGGCACACCAATGGCGACCGACGCCGAACTTCGCGAGAAGCTGCGTAAGATCTATGCCCTCTTTGAAGGCGCAACCACGACGGGAGAACGTGAGGCCGCCGCGGCGGCCATTGGCCGCGTCAGGCAGGCGCTTGCCGCTGCGCAACCCCGCGAGAAGCCGGTCGAGTTCAAGTTCTCGCTGCCTGACCGCTGGCAACGGCGGCTATTCACGGCCCTTTGCCGCCGCCACGGCCTCGAACCCTATCGGTATAAAGGTCAGCGATACACCACGGTCATGCTGCGCGCCCCCGCCTTCCTGGTGAACGGCGTGCTCTGGCCGGAGTTCGGTGAAATAAAGCTGGTCCTCGACGAATACTTGAACGAAGCTACCGAGCGTATCATTCGCGAAGAGGTGTACGGGAACGATAATGAACCTCAGGAGCGCACCGGCTAGCGTGAAAGGCGGACCAGACGCCGCAGTTCGGATGCCGGGCTGCCGCCTACACCTGGGTTCTGTGTCTGCGCCAGCCGGCGTAGAGCCCGCGCTTGCCCCCTGGACTTGCCTGCCACATTCGACCAAAATGACTACATGGCAAACTCTCTTGATCGCAACCTCTGGACCGAGCCCCAGCATGCCCGCGAATATCTGCGGCGGGCCGACTCCCTTCCCCACCGGACGGAGGGGGAAGCAACTCTCTTGGAACTTGTCCCCAAAGAGGCAAAGCGGATTCTCGACCTGGGAAGCGGCAACGGGCGACTGCTGAAGCTGGTGAGAAAGGACCGCCCACAGGCGGAATTCGTGGCGCTCGATTTCTCTTCCCACATGCTGGAGGCTTTGCACCAGCAATTCGATGTCGAACCCCAGGTGACGGTGGTCGCGCACGACTTTTCGCTGCGGCTGCCGTTCCAGGGAACTTTCGACGCTGTCATCTCCAGCTTTGCCATCCATCACGTCACGCACGAACGCAAGCGGAGCCTTTACGTGGAGATTTTTGACCGGTTGCGCCCGGGCGGCGTGTTCTGCAATCTTGAGCACGTCTCCTCTCCCACCGAGCGGCTGCATTTGGAGTTCCTCCGCCACGTGGGCATGACCCGAGCCCAGGAGGACGCTGCTAATAAGCTGCTCGACCTGGAAACACAACTCGCCTGGCTGCGTGAAATCGGATTTAGTGATGTGGACTGCCTCTGGAAGTGGCGCGAACTGGCGCTGTTTGCGGGGGTCAAATAGCGGGCTGGGGAACGTCCGCCAACCTCGCGCAGTGGAGAATCTTTCTGACGGTCGCCGTAAACGTGGCTGGCGCAGAGCGAAGCTCTGCGGTCTCCGGGGAATCAAAGTTTTACCAGAGGCTTGTCCCAGTTCTCGACTCGGGCGCCGGTGCCTTGGAAATGCTCGAGGTTGGCGGTGACGATGACGGCGCCGTAGTGCAAGGCGTGCGCGGCGATGAAGACATCGGCGTCGTTATGGGAGTGCCCTTGTGCTCTCAGGGCGGACCACAGGCTCGACGCTCGATCCCAAATGGGCGCACTGAATTCTTTCCAAGCCATCGCTTCCACGAGCTTCTCGAAGGCCACAAGCTGCGAACGCGCACCTTTGAACAACAGCCCACGACGTAATTCGTAGTAGACCACGGGACAAATGACGAAAAGTGAATTCCGTTAGATCTCGCGCCGGAAGCGGTCCACTATTGGCTGGTTGCCGGGATGCTTCTTGAGTAGCTTGGTGAGGGTGTCGGTATCGAGCGAGTAGGTGCTCATCCCGCTTGGGTAGGCCGGAACGCGATTGAGTGGTTCTGCATATCCGCTTGGAACTCAGTCCACCAAGCCTCGCCCCGATTATCGGGAGTGGCGAGCCAGGAATCGAGCCATCGCAGCAACTTCTTATTCTGCGGGCGCAGGCGCGAGGCTCCTCGACGCCGGCGTGAGGCCGTCGATTTGGGCTTCCGAAGAGTCATCGTAGTCGCCACGGTTTGACTTCCAACGTATCTTGTTACTTCCGATTGGAAGTATAGCACGAACTTCCAACCGGGCGGGTAGCGCAGAGTCCCTGCAGTTGGGACTCTGCGGCTTGCCGGTGTGACAAGTTAGCTTAGGAGTATTAATCGGAAACAAATTATTCAAAATCAAAAGCCGCAGAGTCGCAGAGGCGGCGACTCTGCGCTACCCACTGCCACCCGCCTGATCGCAGGGCAAGGGTCTGTGCGAGCCCGCGTCATTAAGTGTGTTAATGCGACTGCCCCAAGATGTGCTTAAGGCGGGAGGCCCACTGCGCGTCCCGATCCGAGGTTTCCTCCCAGGAATCGCGCTGCGCCCAGATTTTGCGCAGCTTTTGCCAGTAATGATCTCTGGTTTCGGAAGGCGTTTTCGCACCTCCCGATGGGAGATAGTTGTTTGCGGCATCAAACTCGCCGGGAGGATCGGTGGGCAGTTCGCTGCCGAAGGGGTATTTTCCCTGCAAGTTTGTTACGGCCACCTGCCAATAGGCTCGGGCCATCTCGTGTTCCCGGAGGCGTCGCGCGGGGCTCCAGTTGGGGCTCTCATCAATGAACTCGGCGGGCGGCTGCGCCTGAAGTTGCATCACCGTAGCCGGCCAAAGATAGACGGCCAAGACAGGAACCGTAACCGCCAAAAGGATGCCTGTCGCCATCGCTAGTTTCGGCACAATCCATCGCCGCCTGGGGCGATATTCGCGCTTCGAGGGCAGGGGGAGCGCGGCGGGCGGACGCTTTGACACGAGGTGCTCGAATTCTCTTCGAGAGGTCTCGTATTCACTCTTCAACTGCTTGTGCTCCGCTTCAAGACCGGCCGAAATGCCCACCGCAAACTGACTGAGGGACTCGACTTTCGCCTGGACGACGCTGCTCAACTGCCGTCGGCTCTCCTCCAGCCACTTTTTTTGCTCCGCTTCGAGACCCGCCGCGGCGCCCGCTACGGCTTGGTTGAGGCGTTCGAGATTCGGCTCGACGATGCGGGCCGGCTGGCGCTGGCTCTCCTCCGCAGCCCGCCGTGCCTGGTTCGCTTCTTCTCGAAGCTTCTCGAGGGTTGCCTCAGCCTGATTCTGAAACTGCTCCGACCACCGCCCTCCCATCTCCTGGGCAAGTTTCTCCAAATCCTCCGCCTGCTTCTCGGCCTTCCCACGCAAAGCCTGGAGACTACTTTCGACCCGTCCCTCGAAGCCCTCCACCAGGCTTCTTAAGCGCCCCTCCACCGTCTCCAGCGCAACGGAGACTCCCGCCAAGCGTTCTTCCGCCTCTCGGGCTCGAGCCGCCAAACCGGCTTCCCTCTTTTCCTCCTCCGCCTCGATTTGCGCCACCGCCCCTGCGGCAGCGTTCTTAATGAACTCCAACTCCGCCATCGTTGCCTGGTTCGTCTCTCGCGCGTGCTCCTGCAAAGCCAGCGCCGTTTGCGTCCTGAATTCCTGCCGCGTAGCATCCCGAAGTGAGGCCATCTTCGCTTCCGCCAGGCCGGCCAGGCGCTGCTCGCTCTCCTCGAGGGCCTTACTCGAATTCTTGATTTCTTCCCGCAGCCTCGCCATTGCTGCCAAGGCTTCCGTTGTGAGCTGCCGCGACAACTGCTCCACCGGTTCCCGGCTGACTCTTCCCGCATCCTCCGCTTGCATCGCCGCAGCATGGACGGCGGTCTTGACCGGCGAATCTTCTTCCGGGTGCACGCTGTTGGGCGGCGAAAGTGCCGGCTCGCTCGAACTGTCAGAGGGAACCAGCTTCGGCGATCGAAGGCCAAGTTTGCACGGTTCCTGTCGCCGCCGAACTTTGAAGAGGGTCGCCGCTAGCAGGACAATCGAGGCGATGACTGCCCAACCCAGCCAGCCTGTCTTCTTCTGCACTTGCGCGGGTGCGGGAGTGTCGGGCAACGCCTCGGGCGATTGTGCGGCCAAGCTGGTGTCCGTGGAGTCCACGTAGACGTAGAATATCTGGCTCTGGCCGTTTTCATCCTCCACCACCAGCGAGACGCCGCCCTGCGCCTTTCCCTCGATTCTGAGTTGGCTGGGATTCTCGCGCGCGGCATCGATAACGCCCGGGCTCGACACTGAGAAGCGCTTGATAGGCGACGGCGAGCTTACCTCCAGCGGCTGTCCCATAAGCACGTGCAGGAGCTCCGCCTGGCCCGGCTCCGGCTGGGGCTGAGACTCGTGCCCCGGCGGCGGCTGGCTCGGGGCCGGCAGCGCTTCGGGTGGTGGTTGTGGCTCCTCGGCCTGGAATGCCTGCGCCGGCGCGCCTCTCAGCATGAGCATCAAACCCATGCCCATGAGTAATCCGTAGTACCGCTTGCCGGTCATCACTCTTCTCACATGCAACCGTCCAGGGAGGAATTATGGATCTCGAAGCCCCCGGCTTTCGTGCTTGTCCCCGAAATCACCGCGATGCGGCCGACCACCGTTGCCAGGGGTTTGAAGCAAAGGCTGCCACGACGAGTCAGGGTTGAGGCGGCCGGGGGCGGCAGAGTTCGTGCCTTTGCCATGACGGACACGGGTGGCGTTCACCTCCCGCTGTTCCGCTTGAAGCTCTGAATTCTATCGACCAGAGGTACTAGTACTCAACAGTACTTAAGTAAGGGGTTTATGGATCAGCCAACCCTCTTGTACGCATAGGCGCTAGAATAGGCTCGATTGGGTTCCGGAGCCCGCCGCGGCGGGCGCAAGAATGTGGCCCACGGCGACAGCCGTGGGGAGAAAGCAGGCCCAACGCGCCTGAAAAGCCCCGCATGGGCGACAGAGCGGTCTTGACAATCGCAGATCTTCTGTCGCCACTACGTGGCTCAGCGTGCTCTCTGTGTGCCGTGATCCCACGGCTAGGAAGCTGTGAAAGAATCAGCCAGCCTGTCATCCTGAGCGAAGCGAAGGATCTCGCTCTGCCGATGGAAGTGGCTGATGGCGAAGGAACTCAAAGCGAGATTCTTCGCTCCGCTCAGAATGACAGCGCGTGCATATTTCTGCCTTTCGCCGACTTTTTCACAGCTTCTAGCGCCGTGGGCCACATTCTTGCGCCGCTGATGCGGCTTGGCGTGAGTTGACCGGGGGAGAGGGTGCAGTCTGCCGACCCACGGCTTACGCCGTGGCCTACTAGCTGCCGCCCGCTGCGGGGGCTCATTTCTTAAAGGAAGATATGACTCAGCACAGGAGTTGAGTCAGCAGGCCATTTGCATCCTTCAGGAGCAGTTGAGGCGCCGCGCCGGAGATATGTTTTCCTGTCTGGGCGTTAACCTCGTCGATAAAAGCCTTTATGATTTTTTCGGCCCTTCCCTTGTCTCCTCCGAGGGCAGCATTCGAAGCAGCCGTGATCTTGTTTGAAAGGAGCCTCGCCACGCCCTTGCCGTCGATCAAGTCCAGGACCAGCATGTACCTGATGTCGTCGATCGTGCCCTCAAACGTCGTATCCGTCGCCACAGTTCCTGACGACTCCAGGGCCGCAGCGGCTAGGAGTTGGTCTGTCGGTGTTGCGTCGCTGGGAGTGGACGGCCCGGCAGCTTCAGGTGCAGGTCCGCCTGAGGCCTCGGGACCACCTGGGTCCGTGACCGCTTCGACACCCGCGACAGGCGGGGCCGGAGAAGGCGTGTCAGCCGTCAGGCCGACGGGGGCTGAGGTCTCTTTTCCGCCAGAGTCCTCCACCGGGTCTTCAATGCCGGCAGCAGGGACGGCCTCTTCCGCCCGCTTCTCTTGCGCGGCGGGTTCTTCTTTTGGCCCCACTGCAGTCGCCGGTTGGCTAACAGCTACGGGAGCTTGGGGCAGCGGAGGGGCAGATGCGGACATGGAGAGTTTTCCACGCGAAGCGGCTAGCCCCATGGGCTTGCCCAGGCTGCTGCTTACGAGGGTTTGCAGGCGTTCCCACTCCTCATCGTCCAGTTCGTCGTGGAGGCTGATGAACTTCACTAACTCCGAAAAGATGTGCTTCCCCTGAACAAGGGCCTCGGTATCCGGATGTTGGACAGGCCAAGCTGTCTCCGCAATTCGGTCGCGTAGTCTTCGCGCCTCTTCCTGACACTGAGATAGCGGGGCAAACTCAGTGCCGTCGACGTGGGCGATCGTGAGGACCTTGTCCAAAACGGCGCACGCTGCTTGCTGGTTGATGCGGTGTGCAGTTTGGGCATCGAGAATATCCGATACAGACTCCATGAACGACCGGAGGTCCCTGATCGAGCCAATCTCGGGTGTCGGAGGAAGTCCGGAAACGGACTCCGAGAGCTTCACCACCACCCGCTTGATCTCATCAAACTGTTGGGCAGAATTCGCAACTTCGCGAAGGAACCCTTGAGGCACGGGGCGCCCCACGCTCTCGAGCGATTCAGCGGCCTCTCGAAGGCGATGAGCCAGGGCCTTGAAGCTCATCTCCAGATCACTTAACTGATTAATAAGAACTTCGGAAAAGGGTGTCATGATTACCTCTCGCAGCATTCTAGCGGGTCAGAAAGAATGGAAATGTTACGTGACTCTGGAGCGAACCGCAATGGAGGTCAGGGATGTTAAATCATGCCTCCAAAATCGCTGGAGCCGTTGCGCTCGAAAGAACCCGCGCCTGACTGCGCGGCTGCTCCGACAGTGGCCGCGTTCAGCGGTATCTCTGTTAATTTCCCAGCACAGCGGACGCCTCAGTAGTCCATCACGCCATCCCGCAGTGGCGATTGCGACCCCTATATTCGCTCCGAAATTACCAATGCGGCAACAGTACCAAAGTGCTGGTCGCCTTAACGTTGGTCGTTGAGGGATCCCTTTGAACCTAAGCGAAAAAAAGTTTGGCGTTCTGCTTGACATATTCTGATATGGGAATGTATTATGCGATTCATGGCGAGGGCAGCGACTAATTCCGATGCGTTCAACGCGGTGGCTGAGCCACGCCGGCGCGACATTCTGGTGTTCCTCGCCGGCCAGGAGCGGCCCGTGAGCGAGATCGTGGCGGCGCTGGAAATGGAGCAGCCGTCCGTCTCGAAGCACTTGCGGGTGCTGCGCGATGTGGGGCTGGTGCGGATGCGCCGGGAGGGGCGGCGGAAGCTCTACCAAACCAACGCGGCGGCGATTCGGCCGCTGCACGATTGGGCCGGCGAATTCGAGCGCTTCTGGCGGCACACTCTCGGCCGGGTGAAAGAGCGGGCCGAAGCTAAGATGGCGGAGGCGGGCGCGCGCACGGGCCGCTCTGCGCCTTAGTCAATGCTTTGCCCGGCGCGGTAGTGTCCTGGCTCGACAGTAGCGCCGACCTTCAGAGCCTGCCCTGAGCCAAGCGAAGGGTCGGCAAATGCTGGCCTAAAGGCCAGCGCTACGAGTCAAATTAAGACGTTGCCGGCGGCGCCAAGGACGAAACATCTAACAGGGCACGAAGTATTCAAATCGGGGCTTTGCAGGCTACGGAGAATCGCCTGAATACCGTCATTCTGAGCGGAGCGAAGAATCGCGCTCTGCATTGGGCCGACTGAGGAGCAAAGATCAGGGCGAGAACCTTCGCTTCGCTCAGGATGACAGGGACTTTCATCCCCATGGGCATTCAGAATGACAACGGGCTTTCCGAACAGAAAGTTAAATCTGTCAACGAGAGGAGCAGAGGTATGTCATTGGCACAGACTCTGATTATGGAGTTAGAGGAGCAGGGGCCGCTCACACGGAAGTTCCTGGAGAGGTTGCCGGAGGACAAGCTGACGTGGAAGCCGCACGAGAAATCGATGACGGCGGGGCAGTTGGCGCTGCACATCGCGCAGGTGCCCGGCGGGATCACGAGACTCGTGCAGCAGAATCCGGCCCAGGCGCCGGACTTCGGCAGGCTCAGGGCGCAACCGGCGACCCTGCAGGAGGTCTTGGCGGCGCATGACGAAAGCCTGGCGACAGCGCGAAGCGAACTCGCGAAATTCGACGACGCCGGCATGCAGGAGTTGTGGCATCTCCGGCAGGGGGACCGGGAACTGTTCGCCTGCCCGCGCGCCAAGTTCGTGCGCGACGTTATGCTGAGCCACTGGTATCAGCACCGGGGTCAACTCGGTGTGTACCTGCGGCTGCTGAATATCCCGGTTCCGGCCACTTGGGGGCCCAGCGCCGACGAGCCGCCGGTTTTCTTGCAGAAGGCACAAGGGGCTTAGCAGGGCGCGGCAAACCCCAATCCGCATGTCATCCTGAGCGCAGCGGAGGATCCCTGCGGTTTGTCGCCGCGGCTAGGCTCGAGCAACTGCCGGAATCCTTGCTTCACTGCCCTGAAAAGGTGTAGGGGTAGGGCTTGCCCTACCCTCGTGGGGCCAGTAACCCCCTCCGGGGATGGCAAGCCGTCCCCCTACAAGCAGGTAAAGGAGGGGAATCGATCAAACCAAGGAGGAAACATGGGCACGGCAATGACGTTACCCAAAATCGAAGATCTGACGCTGAGCATTACCGAAGAGATTCATGTGAAGGCGACGCCCGAAGTGACGTTCGAGGCGCTGCTTGAGGAGTTGAGCTTGGGCATGACGGGTGCGGAGAACAAGCCCCTGCAGTTGAAGATCGAGGCTTGGCCGGGCGGGAGGTGGTACCGCGACCTGGGCGACGGCAACGGGCACCTGTGGGCGCACGTGCAGGCGATCAAGCGGCCGACGCTGCTCGAATTTTACGGGCCCCTAATGATGTCGTTCGCAGTCGCGTCGAACCTGCAGTACCGGCTGAGCGAGGAGCCGGGCGGCACGTTGATCAAGTTTCATCATTTCGCGCTGGGAATGATTTCGGACGACTTTCGGAAGGGAGTCACCGAGGGATGGAAGCACATCCACGAGCGGGCGAAACAGCGCGCGGAGAAAAAGTAAGCGCAGACCGCTGACTTTGCGGTCTGCGGCTCTTCTCGTTCGCGCAACGACTATTGGCCGGCGTTCAATCCCCACCGAAGAACCGCGGACCTCAAAAACGGAGGTCCGCGCTACCCTCGAAGGATTGACTGCCAAGGAGGTGGTCGATGATCTGCCCTATGTGTATTGCGAACGCGGCGCTGGCCGTGGCAGGCGTAACGACGTCGGGCGGCGCGACCGCGATTGCGCTTCGAATCCTGCGTCGAAAACGGAGAGTGAAACCCAAAGCCGAAGGAGCATTCCTCAGCTCTGGTTCGCGCCGGACGCGGGATCGGCAAAATCGCTCAGCACGTTCGGAATGATATCGTTAAATTCACCGAGAGGAGAAACGACAATGGCAACGCCGATGATGAAGCACGCGAAGGTTGTGTCGCCGGCGGAGTGGGTGGCGGCACGGAAGGAACTGCTGAAGAAGGAGAAGGAATTTACACGGCTGCGGGATGAGTTGAGCCGCGCGCGGCGAGAGTTGCCGTGGGAAAAGGTGGAGAAGCAGTACGTGTTCGAAGGGCCGAAGGGGAAGGAGGCGCTGGCGGATCTCTTCGAGGCGC
>Ga0181538_10006306_pt1 | contig 10291 bp, 10 predicted proteins | sample PEATcosm2014_Bin_40_FD_119773 | JGI IMG/M metagenome (GOLD analysis project Ga0181538, IMG submission 119773) | Peatland microbial communities from MTU Mesocosm Facility, Houghton, MI, USA - PEATcosm2014_Bin23_30_metaG | ecosystem: Environmental > Terrestrial > Soil > Wetlands > Peat | place...
GGCACGTTGAAGTTCGATACCGCGATGTAGCGGACCTTGCCTTCTTCTTTAAGTTTTGCGAGGGTCGTCCAGCCTTCTTCAATGTCCTCCTCCGGATTGGGCCAGTGAATCTGGTAGAGGTCGATGACGTCAACATTGAGCCGCCGCAGGCTCGCCTCACACTCGGCGCGGAGGGAGTCGGCCTTCAGGCTGCCGCCGAGTTCCCCGCGCTCATTCCACCGGCGCTCGCACTTGGTGAAGATATAAGGGCGGCGCGGGATGCCCTGCACGGCGCGACCGACGACCTCTTCCGAGTGTCCCAGTCCGTAGACTGCCGCGGTATCGATCCAATTGATGCCGGATTCGATCGCGAGATGGATGGCCGCGATCGAGTCGCGATCATCCTGCGCTCCCCAACTGAAGCGCCACCCTGATCCGCCCATGGCCCATGCACCCACTCCGAGGGGAGTAATTTGAAGATCGCTGTTGCCCAGCCGCCTCAATTCCATACGAATACTCCTCGAGGTCTTGTCATTCGGAGCGAAGCGAAGAATCTCGGCAGTTGCCTGATTACCAGACCACGGAGATTCTTCGCTTCGCTCAGAATGACAGAAAGATGCCGCGGAACGCCAGTTCAGCCTTCGTTGCGGTAATCGAGCGCGGCGACAATCGGCCGGGCGTCGCGCCAATTGGCCTCAACTTTGACGAAGAGTTCCAGGAAGACTTTGGGCGGGAACAACCTTTCCAATTCGCGGCGCGCCTCGCTGCCAATCTCCTTCAGCATCTCGCCGCCCGCGCCGATAATGATGGGCTTCTGCGAATCCCTTTCAACCACGATGCTGGCGTGGATGCGCGTAATCGTCTCGCTCTCCTCAAAGCTATCGATGATGACGGCCGTCGCGTAGGGAAGTTCCTGGCGAGTGTGCAGGATGATCTTCTCTCGAATGATCTCCGAGGCCAGGAATCGCTCCGGCTGATCAGTATACATTTCGGGCGGGAAATAGTACGGGCCCTCGGGCAGCAGTTTCACGACGGCGTCCAAAAGCTCCGTGAGCCCTTCCCCCTTGAGAGCCGAGACCGGGATGATTTCCTCGAAGTTGTACAACTGGGAGTAGCGCTGCATGAGCGGCAGAAGATGCGGCTTCTTGATTCGATCGATTTTGTTCAGCGCCAGGATGGTTCGCGGTCCATACTCTTTCACGAGGCCCACGGCAAACTCGTCGCCGTGCCCGAAGCGCTCCGAAGCGTCGACGATCAGAATCGCCAGATCCCGTTCCGCGAGCGCCTGGCGAACGAAGCTCATCATTTGTTCGTTGAGGCGGGAAAGCGGGCGATGAATTCCAGGCGTGTCCATAAGCACGATCTGTGCGGGGGGGCGGTTGACGATTCCCAGAATTCGATTGCGGGTGGTTTGCGGCACTGCGGTGACGATGGAAACTTTGCTCCCGACCAGAGCGTTGACCAACGTGCTCTTGCCGGCGTTGGGCCTTCCTACCACAGCCACAAATCCGGATTTAGTGGGCTCCGCCATGGTCATCAGCCGCCTCAGTATCTTGGGGAGTAAGGGTCAAGCGAACCTTTAAGACGGTCCGCTTGTTAGCTTCCAGGACTTCGATGTTCACCCCGTTTTCCTTCACTTTCTCCCCTGGAACCGGCACGTGGCCGAGATGCGTCAGCACCAGTCCCGCCACGGTGGAATAGCCGGGCGCCTGGAGGAGAACGTGCAATTCTTCGCCAATCTGCGACAAGTCTGTGTGGCCCGAAACGAGGTAGGAATTCTCCGCTTCCTTCACGATATCCTGTGCGTGGGGTTCGAACTCGTCCTTGATTTCTCCCACGATCTCTTCCAGCATGTCCTCGATCGTCACCAGGCCGGTAACACTGCCATACTCGTCGATGACGATCGCCATCTGAACGGTGGATTTCTGCAATTCTTTGAGAAGGTCCTTGATATTCCGCGTTTCCGGAACGAAGGGGACGGGCCTGATCAGGCTGCGAATTGTGATCCTCGCCTGTTCTTCGGGAGGCAACTCCATCAGATCTCGGACGTTGACAATGCCCTCGATGCGATCCAGTTGACCGCTGTAGACGGGGTACCTTGTCAGTCGCTTCTCACGAAACAGCTTACGCAGGTCTTCGAGAGAAGCGTTCACGTCGATGGCGGCGATTTCCGTGCGGGGAGTCATCACCTCGCGCACCAACTTCTCCCCGAATTCCACCACCGACTGCACGAGCTCAGCCTCCCCTTTTTCGATGAGGCCGTCTTGCTGCCCGACCTCGATGAACTCTTGCAAGTTTTCTTGCGGCGTGGGGGGCTCCGGTTCCTGCTCCGTGGATTCCAACAGGCGGCTCATGGTGGTGGAAATAAGAATGAGAAAAGTGAGCGGCAGGGCCAGATAAACCAGTCGCCGCACCACCGGCATCCAACGCTCCAGGATGACCTCCGGCTCGTCGTGGCGCGCCACCAGAAGGAAAGGGATGAGTTGGTCGGCGACGGCGACCGCAGTCAAGACGATAACCAGCGCGGCGCCCACGTTTCCCCAGAAATGATCCGGCCTGCGCAGAACCAGCAGCGCGGTCACACCCACGGCAAACAGGTGCATCGCGGCGCCGTGTAGGGCCGAAATGGAGACTCCCACACGCTCCCGGTCGATCGTGATGCGCCCCGGTTCGGGAGGACGAAACAACTTCCTGGCGCTCATCACGGTCAGTCGGCGCATCAGCAGCCGCAGATAGGAGGCCACCGCGCCGGCCACGAGCAGGGCGGCCAAAACGACCAGCCACACTATCGTGATCAGGATCGAATTTGGGTCCATCACTCTCCCGAAATGCCCAGCCGGGTCCGGAGGGCAAGCTCCAGCCGATTCATCTCGCCCTGATCGGATTCGTGGTCGTAGCCCAGCAGGTGCAGGAGGCCGTGCAGGATAAGCCAGCGAATCTCATTCAGGGTTGAGTGTCCTTCCTGGCGCGCGTTTCGTTTGGCGGTCTCGACCGATACGACGATATCGCCGAGATGGTTTCTGAACTCTATCTCTACGCACGCAGCGAGGCCCGAACTCGCTTGCCGGCGTTGTCCGCGCCCGCGCTTTGTCCGCGCGGGGATTGGGCGCTCCGGTGCATCCCACGGAAACGCCAGGACGTCCGTGGCACGGTCCGTTCCCCTGTACAGCGCATTCAAGCGCCTGATTTCCCGGTCGTTCACCAGGCAAACGTTGCAGTCGCGCCTGCCCAGTCCAAGCGCCCGCCTTAGCTCCCCCACATAGTCGCTCAATCGGGAAGCATTGACAATGTCTTTGTCTTGCAGGTTAAGGATCAATGGCTCTGTTGTGGTTCTTGATGTTATTCGCCCCCGCGCGGGCCTGGTCGTATTCCTCGTAGGCGCGGATGATGCGCTGCACCAGGGTGTGCCGCACCACGTCCCGCTCCGTGAAATAAACGAAACTGATTCCGGGCACTCGGGAGACCACATCGATGGCCTCCACCAGGCCGGAACGCCGGCCATCCGGCAGGTCGATCTGCGTGATGTCGCCGGTGACCACCGCTTTGGAGTTGAAGCCCAAGCGGGTCAGGAACATCTTCATCTGCTCGCTGGTAGTGTTTTGGGCTTCGTCAAGAATCACGAAGGCGTCATTCAGCGTCCGGCCGCGCATGAACGCAATAGGTGCGATCTCAATGATGCCTTTCTCAATGTGGCGTTCCACCCTGTCCGGGTCCAGGACGTCGTAGAGCGCGTCGTACAGCGGGCGCAAGTAGGGGTTCACTTTTTCCTGGATTGTGCCTGGGAGGAATCCCAGGCGTTCGCCCGCTTCCACCGCAGGGCGAGCCAGGATGATGCGGCTGACCTCTCTACTCAGCAGCGCGTCCACGGCCATGGCCACTGCGAGGTACGTCTTGCCGGTGCCCGACGGGCCGATTCCAAAAACCATGTCGTGGCGCTCGATCGCATCCACGTAGGTGCGCTGGTTGAGGCTCTTGGGTGTGATGGATTTCTTGCCGAAGGTCCGGGGTCGGCCCGCTTCGGCAAGACCCTTCAGCGTGGCCTCCGGATCCTGTCCCGCGATGCGCAGGAACGACTCGACTTCGGAGCTGTCAAATCGCGATCCGCTCTCCACCAGGTCCGCATATTCTTCCAGGAGCTTTTGCGCGCGGCGCACTTCGTTGTCGCCGCCTTCGATTTCCACGGCTTCGTCGCCGAGGTTTACGGAAACATTGAAACTCCTCTCCAGCAGGCGCAGGTTCCCGTCGTGCGTGCCTACGAGTTCTTCCACTCCGTTCGGAACCTTCACACTCGTCTTCATCTTTTGTGCATGCCTCACACCCTCCTAAATTGGAGAAGCACCATCCTGCGGTGTTCGGAGGACGCGCCGAGAACCGGCGTTAGGGAGAGAGAGTTTACTTCTCATCAACTCATTAACAATTTAGCCTTGTGGGCGTCTAATGTCAAGTTCCCGCTCTGAAGACGTGTAGGGGTAGGGCTTGCCCTACCCTCGTCGGAACCGGGGGGAAGGCGGGGACGTCAAGCCGTCCCCCTGCACGCGGGTGAATGAGGGGAATCGTTTTCATGCTTTCTGGGTGCCCGTCACACGACGGGCATGACGGACTACCGAGCATCCGGCAGACGTAAAAGCGAGGGGTTACTTCTTCGCGGTGCGGTTGGGTACGAGCTCAAGGAGTTGCTCCTTACGATAGACCAAGGCATTGGTGTCGTAGGCGGCAATCTCAAAGCCATGGCCGTGGGTGATGGCGTCGCAGGGGCAAGCTTCGACGCAATAGCCACAGAAGATGCACCGGTTGTAGTCAATGTTGTAGACCTTGGCGTAACGCTCCGCCGCGCTGATGCGGTGGTCACCGGTGTTCTCAGCAGCTTCGATGTAGATGCAATTGGCCGGGCACGCTGCGGCGCACAGAAAGCAGGCGACGCACTTCTCAAGGCCGTTTTCGTCGCGCCGCAAAACGTGCAACCCGCGGTATCGGTCCTCAAAATGCACCGGCTCATCGGGGTAGTTCTCCGTCACCGTGGGCCGAAGCATGGTCTTGAAAGTGATGGAAAAGCCCTTGGCGAGAGCCGTGGCGGAGTCCGCGATTTCTTTGAGTATGTTTGGCATGGCCCTTCAAGCTTCAGTATAACGGACCGACCTCAAAGGGTAAAGGGTAAAGGTTAAAGGCTAACCGGCGAGACGGGTCAACCCGATGCTGGAGCTTTACCCTTTATCCTTTACCCTTTAACCTTTTACCTTCCCCGGCATAATTTCGAGCATTATGCAAACGGCTCCTCCAGCGACGCGCTCTGCGCCGTGAACAGTTCAGCGCCGTTTTCCGTGACGTGCATGTCGTCCTCCAGGCGGACGCCGAACTCGCCGTGAATGTAAATCCCCGGCTCGTCGCTGAAGGTCATATTCGGCTCGAGCCTGAGGGTATTTCCGCGCACCAGGTAGGGCCACTCGTGCCCATCCATCCCCATGCCATGGCCGAGGCGGTGCTTGAAGAACTCATAACCCGGGCCATAGCCCGCGTCGATAATCACCTTGCGCGCCGCCGCGTCCACATCCTGAGCTTCGATTCCGGGCCTGGCGGCATCCAGTGCTGCCTTTTGGGCGCGGCGGACAATGTCAAACACCTGCCGCATCTTCCCGGTCGGCTTGCCGAGCACGAAGGTCCGCGTGATATCGGAAGTGTAGCCTTCTACGAGGCAGCCGTCGTCGATCATCACGACTTCGCCCTCATGGATGCTCTGGGGCGCAATCGACCCGTGCGGCAGCGCGGAGTACGCGCCGACGTTCACGCTGGCTCCGCCCGGAAAGCCGAGCTGGGAATAGGCGGCGTCAATCAGCCGTCCCAGTTGGTGCTGCGTCATGCCCGGCTGAAGGGCCCGCCAAGCCGCTTCGTAGGCGGTGATGGTCACTTGTGCGGCGAGCCGCATCAAGGCGATTTCGTGCTCACTCTTGCGCATCCGGCACCCGGCAGTCACCGGCGTAGCGCTCAGGATGTTGAGCGCCGGCGCGGCCTTGCTGACACCGTCGCTAAAGACGTAGTGGACCGTCTCCTCCATTCCCAGGCGCCCACCGGCAAGATCTCTTTCCCTCAGTCCCTCGGCGATCAGCGCGTAGGGGTTTTCGTCTTCCTCCCAGACTCGGATATCAGGAACGCCGGCGAAGGGACTCTGAGCAATCACCTCCTCAGCGCGGTCCCGCTCGAAGGAGGGACAAACGAAGAAGGCCTGGCCTTTCGCCGGAAGAATCAGAGCGAACAGCCGCTCGCCGCCCCACCAACGGATGTTGGTGAAGTACAGGAGCGACGTGCCGCCCATCAGCATCAACGCATCAATCCGGTTCTCGGCCATCAAGCGGCGAGCCCGCTCTATCCGTGCCCGCCTCTCCTCCGTGCTGATCGGCTTGGCGAGTTCCTTCATGGATTTCAGCGCCTTGATCGAAGCCGGTAGCGAGGCAGAAGAGTCCGGCGCGACACTTCCCTGCCCGGCAAGCGGATCCGGCGCCAGGGCCGCGCTAACACCGGCCGCCAGAGCAACCCCTGCGCCGGCATGACGTAAGAATCGACGTCGAGAAGGCATCTGTTTCTCCTATGATGGATTGCCTGTAAGAGGGAAGACTAAAGCTGATACAATTGAATCGTCAAGCGCAATGTAGGGGTTCGTGGGAGGCGCTATGAGAAGCTCAAGACTCATCCTCACTGCCGCGGCCATTCTGGTCATTTCAACCACGTCTGTGGCGGCAGACGACACGATTACGCTGCCTGCCGGCAGCGAGATCCAAGTGCAACTGATCACCACACTCAGCTCGAAGACCAACGAAGCCGGCGATATGTGGTCGGCCAAGGTTGTGGAGCCAATATTCCTGAAAGGCAAGGAAGTCTTTCCGGAAGGCAGCTTCGTGGATGGCCACATCACTTACTTGAAGGGGCCGGGACATGCCAAAGGGAGAGGCGAAATGCGGCTGGTGGTCGATTCGATCGCCAATCGTGAGGGCGCGAAGTACAACATCGTAGCCAGCTTGAAGGACGCCGAGGGCGCCGATGTGAAGGATCAAGAGGGCACCTTGCAAGGGCCCGGCAAAGATGGGAAAGGGACGGCCGTGGAAACCGGCATCGGCGCGGCAGCAGGGGCGACAGTCGGCGTAATCGCGCACGGTGGAAGCGGGGCGCTCTACGGCGCCGGGATCGGCGCCGCGGCCGGCCTCATTCATGGCGCCCTCAAGAAGGGCAAGGACATTATCGTTCCGGCAGGCCTTGAGATGACCTTCGTGATTCCCCGCGATACGACGGCGAGAAGCGCGGGCAGTGGGCAGGTCGGCAGATAGGCAGGTCGGCAGATAGGCAGGTCGGCAGATGGGCAGGTCGGCAGATGGGCAGGTCGGCAGTTGGGCTGGTCTGATCTCGGCAGCGATCTGGTCATTCCGAGCGAAGAACTCTGATCCGTGGGCTCATCAGGTATCATGAGAATGACCTCTCCCCCATGGGGGAGAGGGTGGCCCGCGACGGCGCTTTCATCAGGCGGCGCGGGTCGGGTGACGGGGTCGGCGTTCGCAACTCTCATGGTCGCGAGGAATCCGGCCCTGACTCCGATGCAACGGCAGAGCGAGATTCCTCGCTGCGCTCGGAATGACAAGAAACGGGGCGACGATATGAGCAAATCGAGATTCGCGGTGGGAGTCGCGGCGCTGCTCGTCAGCGCTGCGATCTGCTTTGCGGCGGATGATGCGATTACGCTCGTCGCCGGAAGAGAGCTGCATGTGCAGTTCATCACCGAGCTGAGCTCGAAAGCCAACGAAAGCGGAGACATGTTTACCGGCAAGGTTGTGGAACCCGTCTTCGGCCCTGGGGGAGAGGTTGTTCCGGACGGCAGCACCGTTGACGGTCACATCACGTTTGTGAATCCGCCGGAGCAAGCCAAAGGCAAGGGCAAGGATAAAGAGAAGGGCGATTTCCTACTGATCGCAGACTCGATCTCAACTCCGGACGGCACCAAGTACAACATCGTCGCAAACGCTCAGGCTGCGGGTGGCGCGCAGGCCAAAGATCAGGCAGCCGGCGGCCTAAGCGCCCTGGCGAGCAAGTTCTCCACCAAGAAAGGCAAGAACATCCTTATCCGCGCAGGCACCGAGGTGACCTTCGAGATTACTCACGATACGGTGGCCACAAAGGTGCCCGTAAAGCAGTAGTCAGTTGTCAGTGGTCAGTTGTCAGCTTTCGGTCGTGAGTTGTTAGAAGCTCGCGGAAGGGCCCAAAAGGCAGCCGTCAACAAGATAATCTATTTATTACTAATACCTCTCGCCATAATGCCTCTTGAGAGGCTACTGACAACGGACAACTGACAACTGACTACTGTCTACTGACGACTTCCTTTCCCCCTGATATCGTCCACAATCTGCTTGCCATGGAAGCGGCCGTTCTCAATGAAGATCTCGTTGGTATCCATGCCGGCAATGATCACGCCCGCCAGATACAGGCCGGGCACGTTAGTTTGGCGGGTTTCCGTGCTGCACTCCGGGCGGCAGGTCTTCGGGTCAATACGCACCCCGGCGCCGCGCAGGAAGTCGAAGTCAGGATGATAACCCGTGAGGGCGAAGACGAAGTCATTTTCGAGGCGTACCGTTTCGCCTGCGGAATTGCGCACTAGAATGCAGTCCTGCGCAATCTCCGTCAGGGTGCTTCCGAAGAAAGCCCGGATGGAGCGTTCCTTGATCCGGTTTTCAAGATCGGGCCTGATCCAATACTTGATATGCCGGCTTAGTTCGCCCTCCCGCACCACCAGCGTCACCTCGACCCCGTAGCGGTAAAGTTCCAGCGCCGCAATCGCCGCCGAATTGCCTCCCCCGACCACCGCCACCCGGCGCCCGAAGAATTGGTGCGGCTCAAGGTAATAATGCGAGACCTTGGGCAGGTCCTCCCCCGGCACGTTCATCAGGTTGGGAAGATCGTAGTAGCCCGTAGCCAGCACAACGTTGCGAGAGTGGTATTTGCAGTGCTGCCCGCCGCGCAGGCCGGTGTCAATCACGAAAGCGCCGTCTTCTTTCCTGACCCGCGCCACACGCTCCTCATAGTGGATGGGCAAATGATAGTGGTCTGCGACGCGGCGATAGTATTCCAGGGCTTCGGCCCGCGTGGGTTTGATATTCACGCTCACAAAAGGCAGGTCGCCGATCTCCAATAGCTCGCGCGTAGTGAAGAAAGTCATGTTGGGCGGATAGTGGAAGAGCGAGTTCACCAGGCAGCCCTTCTCCAGGATCAGCAGCTTCAGATCGGCCCGCTGCGCGTCAATGCCGCAAGCCAGCCCCGTCGGACCGGCGCCCACGACCAGCACGTCATATAGATCGTTCATTCCTAGCAGTTCCTCCCTGCTGCGGTTCTCGTTCCGACCCTTTTAACAGTCGGTTCAGGTCCTGCCTAAATCGCTCATACGCGGCCAGCATCTCCGGCGTGGCGGGCACGGATTCGCTCTTCCAGGTAAAGACTCTGCCCCCGGCTCGCTCCACCAGCATGGCTATTCCATCTCCGACATGATACCCCACTTGGCCGAAGAGCCTTACCTTTCCCTCGTTGATCTCCAACAAGGCAACGAATCCCTCCCGTTCTACCGCCAGGTAACGCGCATACCGCTCGAACGTCACGAACCTGAAGCCGGCTTGCAAGAGCGACTCAAGGGTGGAGACTTGGTTCGGATTTAGTGGTTGTCCGTCCAGCGTCATCGGCCTACCTCAGCCATCCTTTGTTTTCATAGACATTCTCGCTTTGTTCGTCGAAAAACCGCTGTCAGTAGTCAGCTTTCAGCGCTCAGCCCCCACGTAGGTTGGCGCAGACCCCGAAGTGTGGGGTCTGCGATGTCCCGAAAGGACAGGTCGGGGCAAGCGGTACAATCTCACCGACCTGCGCCTTCGGCGCATCGCAGACGTTCAAAAGCAATGTCTGCGCCAGCCAGAGATACCGACCCTTTGTTTTCATAGACATTCTCGCTTTGTTCCCCGGTTTTCGACGCCATAAATGCGGTTTCGAGCCAAGGCGCAAAGTCGCACCACCCCCAGCCCCTCCTCGCCCGAGGAGGGGAGCCCGGGGATTCCCCTCGTTAGGATTAAGGAGGGGCAGCGGTGGTTGATTTCTGCGCTGGTCCTTTGTTTTCATAGACATTCTCGCTTTGTTCCCGCAGAAAGTACAATCGAGCTCCCGCCAGGTGGATTGGCGCAGACCCCGAAGTATCGGGTCTGCGATGTCCGGAAGGGAGAGGCCGGAGCAGGCGGTACAATCTGACCGACCTGCGCCTTAGGCGCATCGCAGACGTTCAAAGGCAACGTCCCCTCCAGCC
>Ga0181538_10006307_pt1 | contig 10291 bp, 8 predicted proteins | sample PEATcosm2014_Bin_40_FD_119773 | JGI IMG/M metagenome (GOLD analysis project Ga0181538, IMG submission 119773) | Peatland microbial communities from MTU Mesocosm Facility, Houghton, MI, USA - PEATcosm2014_Bin23_30_metaG | ecosystem: Environmental > Terrestrial > Soil > Wetlands > Peat | place...
CGGATGGCGCCGCGATGCTTGAAGATGGCCTGCAGAATGCCGAAGGACCAGCGGAAGCGCTGGCGCATGAGGCCGTTCATGTTGATGGGGGCCTCGGTGAAAGCGAGGGCCTGGTCCTCGTAGATGACCTCGTAGCCCTGTTCGAGAAGGTTCATGGTGAGGTCGGCGTCTTCGGCGACGGTGTTGGTGTGGTATCCGCCTCCGGCCTTGACGGCTGCGGTGCGCCAGGCGCCGATGGCCCCGGGAACCACCATGACGACATCGAAGAGGTCCAGGGCGCGGCGCTCGAAGTTCTGGCTGGTGATGTACTCGAGGGCCTGCCAGCGGGTCCATAGGTTGACTCGGTTGCCGACCTTGGCGTTGCCTGCGACCGCGCCGATCCTGGGATTGGCGAAGTGGGCGACGAGGTTGGCGATGGCGTCGTGGGCGATGACGCCGTCAGCGTCGATGCCGATGTAGACCTCCTCGCTGGTGCGGGCGAGAGCGAAGTTGAGGGCGTCGGCCTTGCCTCCGTTGGGCTTGGTGAGGACGGTGAGGCGGCCGGAGGCGATCTCCGCGGGGTAGGCATCGATGGCGACGTTATAGGTATTGTCGCGGGAGCCGTCGTCGATGACGATGACGCGGATGTTCTTGTAGTTGGACATCAACACCGAGCGGATGGTGCGCACGATGACTTTTTCCTCGTTGAATGCGGGAATGAGCACGGCAACGCGGGGCGCGTAGTTGGGCCCGGCGAAGTTCCTGCGTTTGCGGAAACGGTCGATGACGGCGAAGACGCCAATGAGGAGCAGGCGGGCGCTCATGAGGATGTCGCCGACGAAGAAGACCGCGATGACGAAGTGATTGAAGAAGGCCCAGACGAAGAAGGCGATGGAGTCGACGCGTGCCTGCCAGAGCTGGTGGTGGTTGAGCGGGGGCATAACCTGGGCGCGGGTCTTGCCCATTAGTTGCGAGACGGGAACGATGGTGTAACCGCGGTCGCGCAGGGCCTGGATGAGCACGGGAAGCGCGGCCACGGTTGCCGCGCGGTCGCCGCCGCCGTCGTGCAGCAGGATGATGGAACCCTGCATCCAGGGACGGGTCTGCATGTCGCGCATCTGCTGAAAGACGCTGTCGGTGATCTCCTGCGGGGACTTGCGCGGATGCTCATCCCAGTCGCTGGTGTCGATCTTGTCGCCGACGATGACGTAGCCGAGGTCCTGAATGCGGTCGGCGGGGGCGGCCTGGTCGTTGGTGTCGGGCTCCTGGTCGATGGAGTAGGGCGGGCGGAAGTAGAGCGGCTGCACGCCCAGCTCTGCGGCGAAGAGGCGTTCGGTGAGGTTCAGCTCGAGGTCCGCACTGGGGACCGAGATTTCGCTGATGTCGGGATGGGTGAAGGTGTGATTGCCGATCTCGTGGCCTTCGTTGTAGACGCGGCGCATGACGCTGACGTTGTTCTGCGCCTCCTCGCCAATCATGAAGAAGGTGCCGACCACGTGGTACTTCTTGAGAACGTCGAGGATGAGCGGGGTCCACTTGGGGTCGGGGCCGTCGTCGAAGCTGAGGGCAACCTCTTTTGGGAAATAGCCGGTCTGGTCCACCTCGTAGGAGAGCGGGTAGGAGGTCATCGACTCGGCGGTGATGGAGCGGTAGGAGAGCGGCACCGAGTCGTCGTCGTCCAAGGTGACGACGCGGCGGCCGGACTGCAGCTTGCGCGTGACGCGCAGGATGTCGCCCTCGCCCTCGGTGTCGACATCGTAGCCGGGCGCCACCTGCGCCAGGTCGATCACCGGATTGGCGTGGACCGGCCTGTCCCAGATCTTCCACAGCGAGTTGTCTTCGGAGCCGAGGCGCCAGAGGGCGAAGGTCTCGATGCCGAGGGCGCGGGCGGCGCGCATCTGGTTGAGGACGGTGACCGCGTCCAGGAACCACACCTGATGGCGGACATGCGCGTCGTCGTCGTCGTAGGCGAAGTGGACGTTGAGGGAGTCGGGATCGAGCTCGACCTGCGCATCGGCATCGTCCGCGTCCTGCCATGCCTCCTGGGTGGACTTTTCCTCGGCCGCCAGCACCTTGGGCACAAAGTGCTTGGGCGGCCTTGCGCCATGCTTCGCCGACTCAGGCGGCAGCGACATGGTCCAGTCGTAGCCATAGCTGCCCAGAGCGCAGATGATTTTTTCCTTGGGCACGATTTTAAGGACATGCTTGAGGTTGTCGAGGAACCAGTCCTGTGCGGCGATCGGCCCGGGGTCGCTCTCCATCTGGTGCTGGTCGTAGTTCATCAGGAGCAGGCCGTCGGAGTGGGCCGCCATGAACTTCAGATCGTAGGCGTCGTCGTTCACCGGCGCGTTGAGATAGAGCTTGAGGTTGCGCGGGTGGAAGTCCTGGTAGAGCGCGGCGAGCAGCGCCATGTATCCCGGCTGCGCGTCGTCGGGGAAGTTCTCGAAGTCCAGCGAGAGACCGCGGTAGCTTGGATTGGTGGCGAGGAACTGATCCGCCTGATGCACGAAATGGGCGCGCGATGCGGGGTTGGAAAAGAAGTCGCCGATGGAGGGAAGAAAGACGCCCTTGGTGGGATCGTAGTTGTTGACCAGGGGAAAAATTTCCGTGTCTTCGCCCGCCGCCGCAATGGTGTGGGCAACCCTGCGCTCGTGGTCGACGCCATGCACGCCGGACGCGTCCACCACGGCGAAGGGGCGATTGTCCAGGCTGTAGGAGGTAAGCGAGCCGTCCGGCGTGACCACGTGAATCCACTCGGGAAAGAGCAGATCGATCTGGTGGATGTGCTGCTTGAGCGAGGAGTAGCTGGCGGGATCGTCCTCCACGTAGTATGCCGCGCGCAGACCTTCGCCGGAGTTCAAAGTCACCTCGGAGGGTCTGAGGTCGGTCTTGCGATGAGGGGAGCGGCGCAGCTTCTGGCCCGGAGTGGCGGGCTCGACCTTGAGGGCGCTGAAGTTGTGTTTCGGCGGCGCCAGCAGCAGCTCGGGCAGCGGCGTCATGTGGATCAGGCCAATTACGAACAGGACCCCGACGACGACGCCGAGCACGGCGAGGCTGTCGAAGATTCGGCGCAGCCGCCGCCAGCGTTTGCGTTGAGGATCGAAGAAGACTTGCTGGCTCATGGTTCCCTAATGGCCAATTTCTGACTTAAACTGCTGGACTGCAAGCGCCTGGCCGCCAACGCAATAGCCACCTGTGCGCAATCGTATGCAGCTCTCTGAACATAGTCAACGCGCCGGCCAAAAAGGTAGTGGTGCAGTTTCCGGTAGATTGTCACTCGGGATCAACGGACCACATCCCATAAGCCGACTAACCATTACCGGTCAGCGCCCCTCCAGTACATACGATCTGAGTTATTGACAGCTTTTTCATGATCGGGCTACGCTGCTCAATAGCGAGACCGCGCGCTTGACCTTCTTTGATCCGCCCCAGCCGGGTCACATTCATGGAGGCAAAGGGGAGTATATCCTCGTCGGTCGCCGGACTTGAGGCAGCCTGCTCTCGGACGAGGACGCTGGGGATCTTTGTCGCGGGAGCGAGAGGCGTGCCCATGACGGCCGATAAAGATTTCAAACGAATCGTGCGGGAGACTGCCCGCCGAACCGGCCAATCCTACGCGACCGTTCAACGACGCCTCCGAGCCGACGGCACAAAGCCGTCCACGGAGAGACCACCTATGAACATCGTTCGTACCATACCAGATGTACGTTCTTTAAATATGCCAGCGAGCCGTGCCTTTTATGAAGGGGTGCTGGGCTTCAATGTGGTAATGGAGCATGCCGGAATGATGATCCTAGCCTCTGCAACTCAGCCCAAGCAGCAGGTCACCGTCAATGCGGATGCCGCAGACGCCATGCCGCTGCCTCCCGGCTTCGCCGTAGATGTGGGCTTCCCTGAAAGCGTCAGCGAGATTCACGACCGAGCAATCGCGCAGGGAGTAACCATCATCGAACCGATGGAAGACAAGCCCATGGGAATACGGCGATTTTCGGTACTGGACCCGAATGGAACACGCGTTACGATTGTTGCCCACCTGAATCCGGTCGATCAGCCTCCCCGATAAACGCAACACTGGACGCTTCGGCCCCATGCTGAAGCGTCCATCTCGCTCTCTGGCCATCACACAAACCCCTCGGTCAGAGGCATGGGCCTCAGTTAGTCGAATGAACCAAGTCCTTCGATCAGCGCGTCGCGCGTACTCTTTTCGATTGTTCTGTTCGAGTCAGTACTGGAAAACGCCGGTGTGTTCAGCAAATTGGCGACGCGTGAGTTGTCGGCTATGCGGAAACTGCACCACTACCCCCAAAAACGCGTCCCAAGTTACGCAGTATGATGCATGGAGATGAACAGAGAGCGACTCAGGTTCTGGCTTTGGGGGGGCGCGGCGCTGCTGGCGGGTCTTCTGCTGCGCCTGTGGTTTGTGGCCCACATGGCGCGGGTTGCCGGAGACAGCCTGGTGTACGGCGGGATCGCCAAGACCTGGCTGCAGCGCGGAGTCTACGGCCTGACCGAGGCCGGCCCAACCCCCGGCTCCATCCAGATACGCCCCACCCTCTGCCGTCTGCCCGGTTACCCGCTCTTTCTGGCCGCCTGCTTCCGACTCTTCGGCATGGGAGACTACAACGCCGCGCTGAAGGTGCAGGTTGCCGTCGATCTCATCACCTGCGGGCTGGCCAGCGCGCTGGCCGGACGCCTCTTCGGCCGCCGCGCACGGCTGTGGGTGCTGTGGATTGCGGCGCTGTGTCCGTTCACCGCGAACTACGTTGCCACGGCCCTGCCGGAGACGCTGGTATTTGGCTTGATCGCGCTGGCCTTTTACGCCTTTGCGCGCTGGCAGGACGCGGGCCTGGGCAGCAATCGCTGGCTGTGGACGGTTGCCACCGCGCTGGCCTGCTCCATTCTGCTGCGGCCGGAACAGGGCCTGCTGGGGGCGGCGATTCTGCCAGCGATGCTGTGGAGATCGCTGGCAAACCGAGAACGACGTGCCCAGCCGCTCCGTTCCGCCCTGCCTGTGCTGGCCGCGGCACTGTGCGTCGCGCTTCCGCTGCTGTTGTGGACGGCGCGCAACGAACGCGTCTTCCACGTCTTTCAGCCGCTCTCGCCGCGCGACGCCAACGATCCCGGCGAAGTGGTGTTGCCCGGCTTCGGCCGCTGGTATAGCAGCTGGGCCATCGACTTCGCCTCGGTCGACGAGGTCTGCTGGCCCATGGACGGGGAGCGCATCGAGTTTGCCAGCCTGCCGCCGCGCGTCTTCAGCGCCACCTCGCGATCGACCTCGGCAGAGATGCGCAGCCGCACCGCCGCGCTGATTGCCGACTACAACACCACCCTCACCCTGACCCCGGCCCTCGACGCGCGCTTCGACGCGCTGGCCGCCGAGCGCATCCACGACCAGCCGGCGCTCTACTACATTGGCCTGCCCATCGCGCGCGTCTTCGACATGGCCCTGCGCCCGCGCACCGAGATGATGCCGGTTGCCGATGAATGGTGGAGGTGGAGAGAGCACGGCGCACAGACCGCGTTTGCCGCCGCGTACGCCGCGCTCAACCTGGCCTTCTACGTGGTTGCCTTCATTGGATTTTCCGTCTGGAGGCGAAGGGCGTGGCTGGCCGGCCCCGGCCAGCGCGCCTATCGTGAGCTGGCCTATGCCATGGCCGCCAGCCTGCTGTTGCGCGCGGTGCTGCTGCTGTTCATCGGCAACTCAGAGCCCCGCTACACGCTGGAGTTCTTCCCCGTGTTTTTGGTCTGGATTGGAGCGCTGTTTGCCGAGCCGCGCAAAGCACTGCGCGAGATTTAGCTGCACTTGCCCTTGCACTTGACCGCATACGCCTTGAAGTCGATGGGCTGGTTGAGGCGGATGTTGGTGTAGATGGTGGTCTGCGTGTCTCCCGAGGGGGTGAACCCCACCTGCTTGAGGGAGATGTCGCGCAGTGGGTCAATCCACATTGTGATGTGGGTGTATGTGCTGCGCACATTTGCGTCCTTGGAGACCAGGTCGAGCTTCTCCACATCCACCATGCGGCTGCCGTCGCTCATCTTCTCCGTGCCCTGGTCGGTGATGGTCCAGTTCGCGGCCAGGTCGCGACCGCTGCCGCCGGCGCCAAGCGCGAGGATGGTCTGCGCGAGCGCCTGGTTCTGGCCGGCCGAGTAGGTCTTGATTTGATTGGTGCCCGCCGAGTACAGACGCGCCACGCCGTTCCTGTACTCCAGCGTCTGCGCGTTGGGCGGATCGAACCTGGCGCCCACCTGGGTGGAGTTGCCGCTGCGCAGAAAATAAATCGTCCCCGACTCGGTTGTCGTGTCGTTGACGATCTTCTCGAACTGCTGCTTCTCGATCTTCGCCTCGGCGGAATGAAACTTCGCGCTGCCAGCGTCCATCTGGGCCAGAACGGCCTTCAGGCGGTCGGGTCCGTCCTGCGCGCCTGCGGTGTGAACCGGAGCGAGGCTGGCGAGAATCAGCAGGCCTGCTGCGGCTAGTGCTGCGAGGAGCGAAAGCCGCATCAGCGCACCACCCAGGCGTTGTAGGCGACGACCTTGCCGTGCGCGTCGAGCACCGGCTCATAGCGCTCCAGGGTCACCTCGCCGGAGATGGGCTCAACCGCCTGAAGGATCGCGGCGCGCCGCTGGTCGTCGCTCTGGCTGGCCGTCGGGCCGCCACTCTGGTCGCTGCGGATCTGGAAGACGAAGCGGCTGCTGGCGCCGGAGTGCCCAGCCTCCCTCACCAGCACTTCGCTGCCGTGCAACGCTACGGTTTCCACCGGGCGGTCCTTGAAGTCGATGTAGTGCGGCGAGACGAAGAGGAAGATCAGGATCAGCGTCACCATCACGTCGAAGTGAAAGCTGCCGCGCTCGTAGGTCCAGAAAAAATAGCTGCGTAAAAGATTGCCCATCGCTCAGTCCTTCCTCGCCCTGCCGCCGCCCGCGTGGCGCTGCGGCGCGATCAGCGTCTGCCACTCCGCACGCGGTTTGCGTGGATCGTTCATATAGGGCAGCAGCGCCTCGGGGATGCGCACCGTGCCATCGGCCTGCTGATAGTTTTCCAGGATGGCGAGATAGGTGCGCCCGATGGCCAGGCCGCTGCCATTCAGAGTATGCACAAACTCGGATTTTTTGGCCTTGCCCTGCGCGCTGCCGGACGGCCGGAAGCGGATGTTGGCGCGGCGGGCCTGGAAGGCCTCAAAGTTGGAGCAAGATGAAATCTCGCGGTAGAGATTCTGTCCGGGAAGCCATACCTCGAGGTCGTAGGTGCGGGCCGAGGCGAAGCCCATGTCGCCGGTGCAGAGCAGGACGCGGCGATAGGGAAGGCCAAGGAGTTCGAGGACGCGCTCGGCGTCGCGGGTGAGGCGCTCGTGCTCGGCGTTGGAATCCTCCGGCTTGCAGAACTTGACCAGCTCGACCTTCTGGAACTGGTGCTGGCGAATCATGCCGCGCACGTCCTTGCCGTAGCTTCCCGCCTCGGAGCGGAAGCACGGCGTGTAGGCGCAGAAGCTGATGGTGAGCTGCGACTCGTCGAGCGTCTCGTCGCGGAAGAGGTTGGTGACGGGGACCTCGGCGGTGGGGATGAGCCAGTGATCGGAGTCCTGAAACTTTCCGGGTTCGAACGCGCCCTTGTCGTCGCAGTGGAAGAGGTCGTCGGCGAACTTGGGGAGCTGGCCGGTTCCGAAGAGCGACTTCGAGTTGACCATGTAGGGCGGGAGGACTTCGGTGTAGCCATGACCGCCTTTTTCAGGAGGGGCGGTGTGCAGGTCGAGCATGAAGTTGGCCAGCGCACGCTCCAGGCGAGCTCCCTGGCCGAAGTGGACGACGAAGCGCGAGCCGGAGATCTTGGCGGCGCGCTCGAAGTCGAGGATGCCGAGGCGTTCGCCGATCTCCCAGTGGGGCTGGGCGGGGAAGGCGAGGTTCGGCGGCGTATAGTCTTTGGGCTTTTCCTCGCCGTGCCAGACTTTTTCGACGCGGTTGTCGAGTTCGGATTTGCCGATGGGGACGGAGTCCTGGGGCAGATTGGGCAAGGTCTGCATCAGCTCGCGCAAGTGCTCGTCGGCATGGGTAGCCAGCGATTCAAGCAACTCCGATCGGTTCTTGAGATCTCGAATCTCCTCGGCGAGTTTGGTTGAATCGGCGCCTGCGCGACGCAGTTCGGCGATCTGCGCGGTCTGCTTGTTGCGCTGCGCCTTCAGCGTCTCGGCACTGGTAATCGCCTCGCGCCGCAGACGGTCCGCACTGGCAAAATCTCCCAGGGCCGCATCCGGGTCCAAGCCGCGCGCGCGCAGCTTCTCTTCCACAACCGGCAGATTCGCCCGCACATAGCCAAGGTCAAGCATCCCTATAATTCTACCCGCCCACGACTACCGTCGTTCTCTGAAGGTCTGTTGTTTTTGCTTCTGAGATAGGCCCGGGCTTTAGCCCGGGCATTCAACCGCGCCACGGAATGGGGCTTTAGCCCCCGGGATATGGGTTCTTCAACCGTGCCCAGATCTCCGGCACGGGGTCGAGTTGATCCAGAAACTGCGTGTGAACGTGCGGATACTCTTTCATCTACCGCTTCACCGGATTGTTCGCGATATACGCCAACTGATTCCAATAATCTTCTGCATCGAGTACCCGATGCGCATGGTATCCCTCCTGCCAAACCTCACCCGCAAACTGCTTACGAATCGCAAACGGATATCCCCTTTGATCAACTGGGCAGTCTTCTCGATGGACTCTTCTGGCGTGAGCAGGACGTGCATGTGGTCAGGCATGACCACGAATCCATGCAAAAGAAATCGCGATTGATCCCGATAGCGAAAGATTGTAGCGATCAGCAACTCGGCGTTGGCCGTGCGTTGGAAGATGCGCCGTCGTTCATGTGAAATGGCGGTGAAGGCATAGGTTTGAGGATGTAGGCGCATCGTAGAAAGCATATCCCAGGGGCTAAAGCCCCGCTAATATATTGCCCCGTAGTGCCTGGGCTAAAGCCCAGGCCTATCTCAGAGGCAAAAGCCATCACCGCACCTTCCGGGCAAGGTGGATGCGCTGTCGGGCCGTTGGCCGTTACACTGGGAGGGATGCGAACGGCGGTGACAAGCTGAGCAAGCCAGACATGCGCGTGACGTTGGCCGGGGTGGAGCTGCGCTCGCCGGTGATTGCGGCCAGCGGGACCTTCGGCTATGGGCTGGAGTTCGAGGAGATCGTCTCGCTGGAGCGCATTGGGGCGTTCGTGACCAAGGGTCTCTCAAGGGAGCCGATGGCGGGCAACGCAAGCCCGCGCATCATCGAGAGCCCTGCGGGGATGATGAACGCGGTGGGCCTGCAGAACATCGGGGTGCATGCCTTTGTGGAAGAGAAGCTGCCCAGGCTGCGCGGAATCCCCGGCGTGGTGGTCATCGCCAACGTCTTCGGCTATACGGTGGAAGACTGCGTGGAGGTGATCCGCGTGCTGAACGACGCGGAAGGGATTGCGATCTACGAGCTGAACGCGAGTTGCCCCAACACCAGCCACGGCGGCATGGTCTTCGGGACCGATCCCACGCTGCTGGACAGCCTGGTCACGCGCTGCCAGGCCGTGGCGCATTCCGCCGAGCGGCCGCTGATGGTGAAGCTGTCGCCCAACGTGACCAACATCGCCACGATGGCGAAGGTGGTCGAAGACGCGGGGGCGCAGGCGATCTCGCTGGTGAACACGTTTCTGGCCATGTCGATCGACGTGGAGACGCGCAAACCGCGCATCGCCAACGTGACGGGCGGGCTGAGTGGGCCGGCGATCCGGCCCATCGCGGTGCGCATGGTGCATGAGGCAGCGCAGGCGGTGAAGATTCCTATCGTCGGGATGGGCGGCATCGTGCGCGCCGAGGACGCGGTGGAGTTCATGCTGGCGGGGGCGACCGCGGTTGAAGTGGGGACGGCCACCTTCGCCGATCCACGCGCGGTGGAGAACATCGCCAACAGCCTGCGCCGCTGGTGCGCCAGCCACAACGTGGCGCGGGTGAGCGAGCTGACCGGGGCGATGGTGCGATAAAGCCAGGTTAGAGGTACTAGGTTCGAGGTTCGAGGTGGGTGCCAGGGGCTGGGTGGCACGGCCGAAGTGCGGGGATTCTTCCCCTTCCCCTTCGACTGCGCTCAGGGTCAGGGTCAGAATGACAGACTTTTGTGGCGCGCGGTGATGGTTTGGTGCGAGGTTTCCAACAGACGGCGTAGGCGGGCGGAATAAAATGGTTGCGTGACCACTGAATCCGTTCCTGCAAACAGCCCTGAAACCAAGAGCGGCCTTCGCCGCGTCCACCGCGCCCTGCTTTCCGTTACCGACAAGAGCGGCCTGGTCGAGTTCGCCCGC
>Ga0181538_10006308_pt1 | contig 10289 bp, 6 predicted proteins | sample PEATcosm2014_Bin_40_FD_119773 | JGI IMG/M metagenome (GOLD analysis project Ga0181538, IMG submission 119773) | Peatland microbial communities from MTU Mesocosm Facility, Houghton, MI, USA - PEATcosm2014_Bin23_30_metaG | ecosystem: Environmental > Terrestrial > Soil > Wetlands > Peat | place...
ATGTTCGGCTTCCGGTTGGGTGTAGCGCGGCATCACCAGTTCCCTTCCATCGGCCAACGGCACATGGACGTCCAGCATCAGAATTCCGAATCATAAAAATAACACGATTAGCCTTGATTAGCCTTGATTGGCCTGGCGCGGTATGGGCGGTGACGGGAATGGCGGAGTGGTGAGTGGCTAAATTTGACCACCTCCCCATTACTCCATCACTCCAACACTCCGTTGGCTCTACCCGGCATTTTTTGCCGCATCTTCTCAAAAATTCCATTTTCTAACCTTAATTAACCTTAATTAACCTTAATTAACCTTAATTTGCCTTAATTTGCCTTAATTTGCCTTAAGTTTGACCTTAATTGCCCATCGTTTTTTGGCTGAATTGATGCCCCGCAGCCCATATTATTTCATACCGGGCGCGAAATGCCTGCAATCCGGAGCACCGGCTTGCAGCCGGCTTTGGACTCGCAATGGAGCTGAAGGCCGATTCAAAATCGGCGCTCCAAACATGAAAAATGGCTCGAACACATTGCGGCGCACGGCTGCCGCCCGGTTTGCTCGCGGCAAACCGCTGCCGGTCCACAAGCGGGAGCCGCCTCCCGCAGGTCATATAAACCGCCCTCATCACGTATCTATATTATCACTCAAGGCCATTTTGTCAACGGAAGAATTCAAATTCCTTTCGGATTGCTGTAAAGCCATGATTATCAGCGACTTACAGACATCTTTCACGGTTTGAACCCTTCATTTTTGACGCCGATGCCGGTTCTTAAACCCCGGCGGCAAATGTTGAAAGCCTTTCCATTGCGCGTTGTGTGAGAGTTTCCGCTTCCGTATGATTGAGGGTGCGCTCGCCGAATTTTCTCAAGAATTGCGCTTCCACTTCACTGCGGTAACGATCATAAGCGGCAACCGTTTTTTCAATGACAAATCGGTCCGCTGGCACGCGAAGGACATAATAGTTGGGCTTGGCTGCGTACACCAGGAATTCCGCCTCGGCCCGCGACGGACACATAATGACTTGGCCGTCTGTGTCCACGACTTCCTGCTGCATGAGCATGGCGTGGCCGAGGTGAAGGGGCTTGCCGGTGACATTGACTTCTTTGAAGGCGTTTGGTTTACGCTCGTTGAAGCCCTGCGGCCAGAATGCCTCGGGGAAATTGCGCGCGCCATCGGGCAAAATCTCCTCAATCACTTCGGCCTGCATCTTCTCCGCGTCCCGCTCCAGCCGGGACTTGGCTTGCGTCTTGCGTCGCTCGGCAAGCAGACATCGTTCCTGGATCATTTCCTCCACGCCCGCGTAAATGTTCTTCAGAATCGTTCTTGGTTTGAGACCCAAAGCTCCGAGAATTGCCGAGTCAAAAGCTATGCGATCCTTCCAATGTATTTCGACAATCCAACGCTCCACGTCGCGGGCGGCGATTTTTGAGAAACCTGACAGAATGGACGCCGCGTCGCGTTTGTTCAACATGCGGGGGTTGACGACCAGAAGTTCGCGCGCGTCCTCGGTTTCAAATTTAATTGCGCCGTCGCCAAGATTTGCGCGGGCACAGACTTCAATAAAGAGAGAGGAAACGGCGGAATTCAAAATGGCCGCCAGAACGTCCGCATCCACATCCGGTTTGGTTGTGAGCATGTGAAACGCGCGGTCGCTCAAAAACGGTTTCCTTGCAACCCGTTGCGCGTAGCGGTCCCCGATCACATAACTCATGAAAATGTTGGCCTTCTTTTCAACCGGAATCGCCCACCAGCCGATTTTTCGGTTTTTTACCGACTCGACTTCCGGCCAGGGAATTCCAGCGGCGGTTTTTTGCTTCTGGCGGGTGACTTGTTTTTCGCCCCACTCAATGTAGGCGAGCGCGCCGCGATGACCGAGCCGCCGCAATTCCTGTTTGGTTTTCTTGCAAAGAAAGACCTTTCCCGTCAGATTTTCTTCCGTGACCAAAACACCTTTCCCTTCCTTGGGAGAGCGCAGGAGCGGAACGATATAATTCTTCTCGATTTTCCAGAAAGAAATCCGATTTTCGTTGAGATAGAAGAAATCATTCAATCCGGTGTATAGACCTGTTTTAACAATTGCCAACTCCGATGCGGTCGCCAGCTTGTCTTTGCATTGCTCCAAAATCTCAAAGTAGACGTCGGGGGCGCGAATCAATTGTCCCCATTTCACCGTTTTGTCAGCGGCTTCCAGCTCCGCCAGCAAGACGGTTTGTGATTTCATGCGGATTCGAAAATCTTCGTCCTCATAAGCGCGCAAGCCGGGGGCAATCTTAGTAACGTCATTTTGCTTATGAGCATCTTCGATTCGGTTGACTAATTTTGCGATATTCTGCCAGCGTTCGAGTGGATAAAGCTTCACGTTCTGCGGAATGAGTTCGGCAAGAGGGCGTTTGACTTTTACGAATTTGACGGTGTTGGCGGCGCGCGCGGCGGCGTTTTCACACCGTTCGAGAATGGTAACGACGGTATTGACGCTGCTGTCCTCAAACCACGGTTCGCACCGGCTCTCCAAAATGGCGATGAGTTTGAATTTCCGGAGAAAGAACTTCTGCAATTCGCAGCCATAAGCGACATCCAGCCATGAATTCGAGGTGATGAAACCAAGACGCCCGTCACTCTTAAGGAACCGCGCCGTATGAAAGAAAAGGTAGGCGTAGATGTCGGCCTGGCCGGACAATTTTGTCTCGCCATTTTTGAACAATTCGCCATATTCGCCGCGCCACTCTTTTTCCAGAACCTGATCCAATTTTCCTTTATAGCCCTTGACTTTTTGCTCGATAAGTTCCTGCCGGATGAAGGGGAAATTTCCAACGGCGGCGTCAAAACTCGGAATCGTTTCGGTGATTTTGGCATTCGGGTCAATATTTGGCCGGGGCGGCGGAAAATCAAATTTGGCGCCCACGTGAACGTCGAAAAAATCCGCGTGAATGACGCGCGGGAAATTGGCGTATTCGCCGATGTCGCGGGAAAACAGGTTGATGGTGGCAAGTTCAGCCGGAAACGCCGCGATGTCCACGCCCCAGATTTGAGGAAGAAGCTGCAAGTGATTGAAGCCGCCCAGCTTGTGTTTCATGTCGTAGGCACGCACAAGAAATGTCCCTGTGCCGCACGTCGGATCAATGACGGTGTCTTTCGGCGAACGGACGCAAAAGCCAAGAACCAGGTCGGCCAGATTGGTGGAGGTGAAGTACTGCCCCAGGGTGTGGCGTTCCTCGGTCGGAATCAGTTCCTGAAACACCGTGCCGATGACGTCCTCGGGCATCTGTGAGAAATTGTAACGCTGTAAATCAGCAATCAGATTCTCCAACTCCATGGCGGCAAAATCAGGAATCGAAATCCGGTCGGTGATGTCTTCAATGAAAACGGCCTGATAATCAATCGCCCGTGCTTGCGCCAGGAATTCAGCCAGCTTCCCCTGAAACTTGGCAGCGGAGATTCCCCTGAAATCCATCGCCGGCAACGCATGGGAACGGCGCATCGCCTGATAAAAAATGATTTTGGCGAGCAACCGATAAACCGCCTGGCGGGCGATGATTTCATTTTCATTCGGTGCTCCGGACTTGATGCCCTGTTTGACACGCCACGCTTCAATTTCGGCATTGAAAATCTTGTCGCGGGCGCGCGAGCCGGCCAGGGATTGGGCAAAGAGCGGCGCCACTGTGTTCGTGGCCTCGCGCAACTTGCCAACGAAGAAAGTGGTGTCAAGATCAACCTGGTGTAAATGGCCTTCCCGTTTGGCCCGGGCCAGCAAGTCCAGTATTTCCAGCGCGCGGTCGCGCAGGATAATTTCCTTTGTCTTGATGGTGATGTCCTGGACTCCCGTGATTTGTGTCAGCGGCGGAAACTTGTCGTAAGCCACGAGGGAATTCGTAAAAAGTTCGCCTTCGCGCGGAACACGCCAGACGACGGTGTCCCGCATATTCCAAGTGACGAAATAGTCGGCGCCGAGCGCGCGGGCCTTTTCCGCGGCGTTTTTTAGCAATTCCGAATCCCGCGCATCCGTTTCGGGTGTCTTCAATTCGAAGTTTGCAAAGGCGAGGTTCGCCGCGCGGTTAAGCCAGATAGCGCCATCGAGGAACAACGTCTTGTTCCCTGTCTGGATGCTGGTTTCTCCACTGACCGATTCAAACGGATGGCCGCCGCGCGCAAAAGCAGAGTCCATCCACTGATAGACTTTGCTCGCAAATTCCCGTTCGTTGGCTTTCAGTTCTGGCATGGTCGTTATATGGCGGACATTAAGAGGAGAATTTGCCCGCGTCAATACTGCTCTGAAGTGATGTTGATTTCCTTGAGGCGAAGGCAGGCGGCTTGGCGCGACGCGGCGCCCCAGGGTTCCAAGGCCGGGATGGACTGGGCGCAATGGGGCTGGGCGTGAACGCAGCGGGGATGGAAAACACATCCGGGCGGCGGGTTCAACGGGGAGGGGGGATCGCCGGGCAGGAGGACGCCGACGCGGGCGGATTCGCGCCGGGGATCGGGAATGGGAATGGCGCTGACCAAGGCCCGGGTATAAGGATGGAGCGGCTGCTCGAAGACAAGGGCGGCGGGGCCGATCTCGACGATTTTGCCGAGGTACATGACGGCGATGCGGTCTGAGATATGCTTGACAACAGAGAGGTCGTGGGAAATGAAGATGAGGGTCAGGCGCATTTCGCGGGAAAGGCCGGCAAGGAGGTTGATGATTTGGGCCTGGATGGAGACATCAAGCGCGGAGACTGGTTCGTCGGCCACGAGGAGTTGCGGCTCGACGGCCAAGGCCCTGGCAATGGCGATGCGCTGGCGCTGGCCGCCGGAGAATTCGTGCGGGTATTTGCCCCGCGCTCCCGGCGGCAGGCCGACTTTCTCCAGAAGGGCGGCGACGCGGGCGGGGAGTTCGGAGGCGGGAATTTGGCGGTGCGCCCGCATGGCCTCGGCCAGCGCGCTGAAAACGGTCATGCGCGGATTGAGGGAGGCGTAAGGGTCCTGGAAAATCATCTGATAGGCGGAGCGGGATTCGCGCAGGGCGCGTCCGCGCAGGCCGGTGAGGAGGCGTCCGTCGAGGGTGACGGCGCCGACGGTGGGATGGATGAGTTGAAGCACGGTTCGGCCGAGGGTGGATTTGCCGCAGCCGGATTCGCCGACCAATCCGAGAATCTCGCCCCGGCGCAGGGAGAGAGAGACGCCGTCCACGGCTTTGACGGTGCCCGCGTGGCGCTTGAAAAGGAACCCCTTTTCCACGGGGAAATGGGTTTTCAGGTTGTCAATTTGGAGGAAGGGGTGGGGCATGGGGGATTGACTTATTTCGCTTTCCAAGGAACCCGAAAAGGACGAAAAGGACGAGAAGGACAAAAGGGACGCATGGGACTGCAATGAGGTCGCGCCGATGGCGCTTTACTCAAACCAAGACCCCCAAGACTGATGTGCGCCTGCTGCTTCATACGGCAAGGTTCTCCCTTTGCACGCGCAGGCAGGCGGTGGAATGGCCGGGGGCGGTTTCGCGCAATTGGACGGGTTCGCGTGAACAGTAGTCCACGGCGTGGGCGCAACGGGGAGCGAAGGGACAGCCGGGCAACGGATGGTGCAAATCGGGCGGCGCGCCGGGAATGGTGTAAAGTTCGCCGCCCTTGGGCTGAAGGGCGGGAATGGATTTTTGCAGGGCGCGGGTATAGGGATGCTTGGGCTGGTAGAAAAGGTCGTCCGTCGGGGCGCTCTCCATCACTTGCCCGGCATACATGACCAGCACCCGGCGGCAGAGGCCGGAGACGATGCCGAGGTCGTGGCTGATGAGGATGACGGCCATGCCCAATTCGCGCTGCATGTTGCGGATCAAGTCGAGAATCTGCGCCTGGACGGTGACATCCAGCGCGGTGGTTGGCTCGTCGGCTATCAACAGGTCCGGCCGGTTGATGAGGGCCATGGCGATCATGACGCGCTGGCGCATGCCGCCGGAAAATTGGTGGGGATACATCCTGAGGCGCTGGCCGGCGTCGGAAATGCCGACCTGATGGAGGATGGAGATCGCCCGCCTGCCGGCGGAACGGCGGTTCATTTTCTTATGGATGAACAACGGCTCCATCAGTTGTTCGCCAATGGTCAGGTAGGGATTCAGCGAGGTCATCGGGTCTTGGAAAATCATGGCCATCCGCCGTCCGCGAATCTGGTTGAGATACTTGGTGGAGCAAGCGAGCAAATCCACGTTTTCAAACTTCGCTACGCCGCTTTTGATGCGGGCGGGAGGCATGGGGAGCAGGCCCATCAAGCTGTAGCAGGTGACCGATTTGCCGGAGCCGGATTCGCCGACGATGCCGAGGGTCTCGCCGCGTTCCAAGTGGAAGGAGACGCCGTTGACGGCGCGGAGGACGCCGTTGCGGGTGTGAAAGGCGGTGACCAGATTGGTGACGGTGAGCAGGCGCATGTCAATCCTTGGAACCGCGCACATCGAGGGCGTCGCGCAAGCCGTCGCCCAGGAAGTTGAGCGAGAAGAGCGTCAGGGCCATGACCAGGCCGGGATAGAACAGGAGCCACGGGTATTCTTCCATCACCTCGGCGCCTTCCTTGATGAGCACGCCCCACGAACTGTGCGGCGGTTGCACGCCCAATCCCAGGAAACTCAAAAAGGACTCCAGCAAAATGACATCCGGTATGGTGAGGGTGGTGAAGACAATGATCGGGCCGAGCAAATTGGGGATGATATGGCGCAATATAATGCGCCGCCGGCTCAAGCCCAGGGCATGCGCCGCTTCGACAAATTCGCGGCGCTTGAGCGACATGACTTGTCCGCGCACGATGCGGGCCATGGTCAGCCAGGAGACGGCGCCGATGGCCACGAAGAGCAGAATGATGTTCTGTCCAAAGAACACCATCAGGAGAATGACGAAGATCACGAACGGCAGCGCATAAAGGATGTCCACAGTGCGCATGAGGGCCATGTCGAGTTTTCCGCCGGCGAATCCCGAAATCGCGCCGTACAATACGCCAATCGTCAGGGAAACGAATGTGGCGCAAAGGCCGACCATGAGGGAAATTTTTCCGCCGTAGAGAAGCCGCGCCAGCAAATCGCGTCCCAGGGGATCGGTCCCCAGCCAGTGCCGCGCGCTCGGGGGCGCGGGGCCGAGGAAAAGGTCCTGCTGTTCGTAGGTGAAGCCGACGACGCGGGGACACAGGAGCGGTTCGGAAAAACAAAGCGCGGCCAGCAGGGCGACAACGACCGCGCCGAAGATGGCGAGCTTGTTCTTGAACAGGCGCCGCCGCGCGTCGCTCCAGAACGAGACTCCCGCTTCGGCGGGTTGGGCGGCGCCGGGAACTTCTTCAAATTGGTTCGGGGCGGCGGTCATTCAAAACGGAGTTTGGGGTCCAGCCAGACCAACACGACATCCACGACGAGGTTCAGGGCGATGACGAACAGGGCGTAGAAGAGCACCGAACCCATGACCATGAAATAATCGCGATTGAAAGCGGAGGTGACAAAGAAGCGGCCCAGGCCGGGCACGCCGAAAATGGTTTCGACCACAAACGATCCTGTCAACAATCCGGCGATGGCCGGGCCGAGAAAGGAGACGACGGGCAGGATGCCGCCGCGCAGGGCGTGTTTGAACAGGACGCGCGCGCCGCCGGCCCCTTTGGCGCGGGCGGTGCGGATGTAGTCCTGGTGCAGGATTTCCAGCATGCCGCCGCGAGTGAGGCGGGCGACGTAGGCGGCGTAGTAGGCCCCGAGCGTCAGCGCCGGCAGCACGCGGTCGCGGGGCGAGAACCAGCCGGCGGCGTTGAACCAATCCAGATGGAGCGCGAAGGCGGAAATCAAGAGCGGTCCCATGACAAAGGTCGGCACGCAAATTCCGATCATGGCCAGCGACATGGGCAGATGATCCAGGGCGCTGTTTTGTTTGAGAGAGGCGATCAACCCCGCGGCCAAACCGAGGACGAGGGCGACCAGCAAGGCTTCGGCGCCGAGTTCCAGCGAGGCGGGAAAGGCGTCGGCGATGATTTCATTGACAGTGCGGCCGGGATATTTGAAGGAGGGGCCGAGGTTGCCTTGCAAGAGGTGTTTCATCTGGAGGAGGTATTGCTGGAAGAGCGGCTTGTCCAAGCCGTAATGGGCGGCCATGCGGGCCTTGATTTCCGGGGGGACATTTTTTTCGGAGTCGAAGGGGCCGCCCGGGGCCAGGCGCATCATGAAGAAAGTGGCGGTGGCGATGATGAACATCACCGGAACGGTTTCCAGCAGGCGTCGTGCGATGAAGCGGAACATGGGGGTTTATTTTTGAGGCTCGAGCCAGACGGCCTTGAAATCGTAAATGTCGAGGGGATTGGGCGCCCAGTTCTTCACGTCGGGCACGATGAGGCGCGGGCGGGTATAGACGTAAATCGGCATGATGGGCATTTCATCCATGAGGATGGCTTCGGCCTTTTGGTAGGCGTCGTATCGCGCGGCTTGGTCCTGAGTGTGGGCCACGACTTCGACCAGCCGGTCGTATTCCGGGTTGCCCCAGCCGGTTTGGTTGTTGCCGCCGCCGGTGATGCTCAATTCCAGAAAGGAACTGGGGTCGTCGTAATCGGCGCCCCATCCGGCGCGGGCGATGGAATAGTCCATGTTTTGCGTGGAATCCAAATAGACTTTCCATTCCTCATTGTGCAAGACAATGTTGATGTTGAGGTTTTTCTTCCACATTTGTTGCAAGGCTTCGGCGATCGGCTTGTGGCTCGCGCCGGTGTTGAAGAGGACTTCAATTGTCGGAAAATTTTTGCCGTCCGGGAATCCGGCCTCAGCCAGCAGTTGGCGGGCGGCGGCCGGGTCTTCCTTCAGTTGCGCTTTTGCGGTGTAGCCGGCGGTGTTGGGAGGGGTGAGGCAGAAGATGGGCTGCTCGCCGGCCCGGGCCACCGTCTCGCAAATGGCGCGGCGGTCAATGGACATGGCGAGGGCCTTGCGGACCCGCTTGTCGTTGAGGGGCGGCTTGGTCACGTTGAAGCGATAGTAGTAGGTGGACAGGAGGGGATAGTCGTTGAGGAGGCCCGGCTTGTATTTGCGATAGAAGGCGACTTTTGACGGAGGCGCCTGCTGGTCGGTATGAAGCTGGCCGGAGCGGAACATGCGTTCGGCGGTGTCGTAATTCTCCTCGGGATCAAAGTAGATCGAGTTGAGCCGCACATCTTTGGCGCCCCAGTAAAACGGGTTTCGCACCACCAGGATATGCGAATTCATTTTCCATTCCTTAAGCATGAAGGGGCCGTTGCCGACAATATGACCCGGCTTGATCCAGGGATTGGTGGGATCGTCCAAAGCGCCATATTTCTTGACAGTGGCAATGGGGACAGGATACCAGGTGTTATGGACCATCATGGCGAGCAGCCAGGGCGTCGGGGCGCTGAGAGTGACCACGAAAGTGTAATCATCCGGGGCCTTGAATCCGACCTCGTCATAGTTGGTGATTTTTCCCTCATTGAAGGCCTGCGCATTGGTGACCGGGTAAAACATATAGGAGTACTGCGCTCCCAGCGACGGCAGCAAAACGCGATGATAGGATTCCAAAAAGTCGCGGGCCGTGACCGGGTCGCCATTGGACCATCGGGCGTTCTTGCGCAGGTGAAAGGTATAGACTTTTCCATCCGCCGAAATGTCCCATCGTTCCGCCACCCCCGGCACGGGCGAGGAGTCCCTGGGGTCGGGGTCCACCAGGCCCTCGAACAAAGTGATCATAATATCATGTTCCGGCTCCCCGATCTCCACCTGCGGGTCCAAGCCGGCCGGTTCGGCGCCATTGCCGATGCGCAGCATCCCTTCGCGGTCGCCGATTTGCGCCAGCGTCTCGCGGCGTCCGCAGCCGGCGGCAACGGCAATAAGGCAGAGCGCGATTGCGGCGGTTCCGATGCGTGTCAATACTACTTTATGGGGCATCAAGCCGGTCTCTTTCATAGTGATGTTTGATGCCGACGGACAATTCATGCGTGAGAAATCTTCAAGGCTTCCCCGGCAGCCCGTTGGTGATGCCGATTTTCTTCAGGAACGGGTCAATGGATTGCGGGCGGCCGAGGAATTTCTCGATGGAGATTTGCACGTCGCGCGAGCCGCCCTGCTCGTAAATCTCCCGCCGCAAACGCCCGCCGGCGCCGCGATCAAAAAAACCGTCGGGCGCGCTTTGAAAGACCGTCGCCATGTCCGCCGCGATGGCGTCCGCCCACGCGTAGCCGTAGTAGCCGGCGTCGTATCCCATGAGATGCCCAAAGTAGGCGACAAAGGCCGTGTCCGGCGGTTCGGGAAAGAAGGTCTGGCCGGCGATCTTGTTGGAGAGCGGGACGGTTTGGTCCTCGTTGCCGGCGTG
>Ga0181538_10006309_pt1 | contig 10287 bp, 7 predicted proteins | sample PEATcosm2014_Bin_40_FD_119773 | JGI IMG/M metagenome (GOLD analysis project Ga0181538, IMG submission 119773) | Peatland microbial communities from MTU Mesocosm Facility, Houghton, MI, USA - PEATcosm2014_Bin23_30_metaG | ecosystem: Environmental > Terrestrial > Soil > Wetlands > Peat | place...
GGCTCATACTCTGGATCGATCGCAGCGGTTCCTGAGCCGACCACGGTGATTGCCGGCGCCTTGTTGCTGCTGCCGTTTGGCGCGAGCACGTTGCGGATTCTCCGAAGAAATCGCATCGGCTAAAAATTAAGTCAACAAATTCGCTTTCATTTCCGCTAAGGAAAGGAAAAAGAAATTGGACTGGAAATTAAAGAGTAGGCCAAGACGTACAATTCAGACGCTGGCGTTCGCGTTGGCGGTGGCGGGCTCCATAACCGTGGCCAGCGCTTCCGTGACTTATCAGATAGATAACGGAGGTTTGGAGGCGTTTAACGTCGCCATTGATGGCAACTCCATAAATGGGGCTCTGGCCGGGGGTATCCTGATCAATCAAGTATCCAGCAGTGACCCCACAATGCCTTCCAGCTATGTCACCGTTTGCACGGACATAGAGGGCACTTTATATCTCGGCCAAAGCTACGAATACAATACGCCGGTGACTCCCTTCAGCGGCCAGTCCGGAGTCAATCCCACTTGGGGGGATGGGAGCAATGACGGCAGTGCGGCCAAGGCAATTCAAAACGCCGCTTATCTCTTCTACACCTATGGTCAGCTCACAAGCGCTGGCATCGGCGGCACTACCGAGCAGATGGCCGCTTTGCAGTTGGCGGTTTGGGAGGCGCTCTACAATACAACGGCTTCCGGCAGCGTTACCGGAACGCGGTTCACTGTGAGTGGCGGCGACGCAACTGCCATTGCCCAGGCAGCCGGTTGGCTTACGAGTTTGAATGGCATTTACGATTACACCGGCTACCTCCTTTATCCCAATCCGTTGAGCGGAGTAAATGCCGATGGTGAGCCTCCGCAGGAGTTGCTGATTGCCGACGGTGACGCTCAGCCGGCGATCCAGTCTGTTCCTGAGTCGACGACCGTGATTGCCGGCGCGCTGCTGCTGCTCCCGTTTGCGGCGAGCACCTTCCGGATTTTCCGGAGAAAACGCACGGCATGAAGAAATACTTTGTGGATCGAAGCTCAAACCGGAAGTGAGCTTCGGCGAAGATAAACAACTAAAAACAACAAAAAGGAAAAAAATGAAAAAGTTATGCATGGTGTTAGGTCTGGCAGGGGTGATGGCGGCACAAAGCATGTATGCTGCTTTAACCGCAACCCTTACAGAAGTTGGAGGTGCTGGTGGTAACGCAAACGGTGGCGGCATATTTCAAGCTGTAACGTCGGGTGACGGCACCTTCGACACATTCTGTGTCTCCATAGTAACGACATTCTCCCCTGGCACACTATACAACTATAGTCTTAGCTCCACGATTGTTGCCGATGTACCACCGACCGTGCCTACCTACATTACTTACGGAACGGCCTACATGTATGCCGAGTTTCGGGCTGGCAATGCAACTTATGCCGGAAACCTTAACGGCATTACTGGCAATGAGGTGCAGGCAACAATCTGGTACCTTCAAGGGCTGCTCGGTGGCAACAATGGCATGACAGATACGGAAGATAATACTGATCTCTCAGGCCTTATTAGCGCTATTCTGCCGACACTTGAGGCTGAAACAGGTTTGGGTCTGGCACAGTTGGAAGCAAATGGCAACGGAGCCTATGGAGTGGTCGCCTTGAACTTGCATGACGGTATTTACCAGCCGCAGTTGGCTCAGGTGCCCGAACCGACGACGATGATCGCGGCTGCTTTGTTGCTGCTGCCGTTTGGCGCCAGCACGTTGCGGATTCTGCGCAGAAATCGCGTGGCGTAACGTTCGTAAATCGCACTCTCATTTTTTTCCTTTAGTGCTCAGGCCGGTCTTCAAGACCGGCCTGAATTTTTCTCAAAAGGCCCGGAGCGCGGACTCAGCGGTCCGCGCTCATGCTTTTTAACACCCTGCCAACAAGCCTCCTGTTTTTGGATGCAATCCCGGTAACATTAATACCCCACAACAGCAGGGGGTTAATCTGGAGAAATTGTCTGGAGAATAAATCTGTACTACTATCTATTCAAATCTTGTTTTCCTGCGCAACTTTGAGGCGGCGCAATGCTTTCTCGTAGCGCAGGTTGGCAACCTGCCGTGTCGCCGGCTGGCGGTCGGCCGTATCCGTCTGAGCATGTACATGGCGTGAAAATGAACCGCTTTGCACCCGGTCGAAATTACGTTGACAGGGTTTCCGCCCGGCTGGTTAATGCGGCCATGTCGGTCTATGTGGATGCAGGTGAAAACCGGTCGTACTTCTTACCGCACCAACCATGGGTTTGCCGTTCCGGTCATGGCGAAGGAGAATCGTCGCGTCAATTCAGTTACCACTCGGCCCGGCTTCAGAAGTTGGCTTTCGTTTTTCGCTGGCGTTTTCCCCATCCAAGCACCGGCCAGCTCGACTTTCCGACTTAATGCCTTTTGTCCATTTGAAACAAAAACCCCCGAAAGGAAAATTATGAAGACCAATAACAACATCGCGCTCATCGCGCTGCTGGCGCTCTTAACCCTTAACTCGCAATTCTCTACCGCCTTCGGGCAGGGCAGTCCGCCGCCGCCGGGCGCAAGCAAAGACGCTGAGAAGGGCAAGCTGAATGCCGTCGTCTCCAAATATTTTGAGACTGAATCGCAAACCAGCGAAGGTTCAGTAACCGTCGGCGGCAACCGCGTTGATTATCAGGCTGTGGCCGGAACTTTGATCGTCCATCCCAAAGGTTGGGACGACGTGCCGCAAAAACAAGACACCGCAGACAAGCAAGGCCAAGACAAGGATCAGCCCGTCAAGGCGTCCGCTGACGACCAGAACCCGTCAGCCGAAGCCTCGATGTTTTACGTAGCCTATTTCAAGACCGACAGCAAAGCCGAAGAGCGCCCCATCACTTTCCTTTTCAATGGCGGACCGGGCTCTTCGACCGTGTGGTTGCACATGGGCGCCTTCGGTCCCAGGCGCGTTGTGACCGCCGACGACACGCATACGCCGGCGGCCCCCTACCAACTGGTGAACAATGATGAAAGCTTGCTGGACGCAAGCGACCTGGTCTTTGTTGATGCGCCGGGCACCGGCTTCAGCAGGATCGCTGGCAAGGACAAGGAAAAGGCTTTCTACGGCGTGGATCCGGATGCATACGCTTTTGCGGAATTCATCACGGAGTTCCTGTCCAAATACGGGCGTTGGAATTCGCCCAAATATTTGTTCGGGGAAAGCTACGGCACGGTGCGTTCGGCAGTTCTTGTCAATGAACTGGAGACCGAGCGGGACATTGATTTCAACGGTGTCATCCTGTTGTCTCAGTGCCTATCCGACTTGGGCCCCGATGGACTTGAAACCAACCCCGGCATGGACCTGCCCTACCAGTTGGCGCTGCCAACTTATGCGGCCACTGCGTGGTATCACCACAAGCTGCCGGGAAACCCCAAGGATCTGCAGCCGCTCCTCGAGGAGGTCGAACATTTCGCCATGAACGATTACGCGCTGGCGCTACAGTCCGGCGCAAGCTTGAGCCTTGAGCAGCGCGAAGCCATCATTGCGAAGCTGCATCAATACACCGGGCTTCCCGCTGATTATATCCGCAAGGCTAATCTGCGCATCGACGCGGGCGAATTCGAGAAGAACCTGCAAGATGACACCGATACCACCACCGGCCGCCTCGACACACGCTTCTCAGGCCCGACCATGGATCCGCTGAGCAAAGAGGCCGATTACGACCCGCAAGGAGCCGCCATCAGCTCAGCCTATGTTTCCGCGTTCAATTCTTATGTCCGCAAGGAACTGAAATTTGGCGAGAACAAAATCTATAAGGCAGAAGTCGATCTTTGGGTTACTTGGAACTTCCAACACCAGCCGCCAAATGTTCCCATGCCGCTGCCTCCATCTGCTCAAGCTCCTAATGTCATGCCCGATCTCGCCAGTGCGATTAAATACAATCCGAACCTCAGAATCCTTCTGAATGCCGGCTATTTCGACCTTGCCACGCCGTTTTATGAAGGCATTTACGAAATGCACCATCTGCAGATCCCGGCCAAGCTGCAGGCCAACATTGAGAACGACTTCTACCAATCGGGCCACATGGTCTATGCGCACGAAGCCTCACTCAAGGAACTGCACGACAACGTGTCGGCCTTTATTCGCAAAACCGATAACATTAAACATGAATGAGCGACGGCGGCAATCCAAGCACGCGAGATACCTGACACCGCTGCCAACTTGCTCAAGCTGCCAGAGCGACCACTTGCTGCTTCGCTTGGGCCATGAACTTATTTTCCAGACAATCGGATTCTCGTCAATGTGTGTTTCATTTGTGCTTAAAAATCTTTGGCAATCCACTTGGCACATGCAGCTCATTGACCGTATGCGGCTTAGGGCTTACACCTTGAAAGCGTGGCCTCGAGATCGCACTGACCATGCGACCATCGGCCAAATCAGGCTTTTTGGCCCTTCGGCGGATACGTGTCCCAAGTGTGGCCGGATTCGGGCTGGACGTGGGTGAACCCGGTGCCCGCCGGGGGATTGGGGATGCGGATGAGGTGGTTGCAGGCCGGACATTGAATCTGGCGGCCGGCATGACACGGGTCGCACTTCAACGGCTGGTCACAGTGGGAACAGTAGAATTTAAATTCATTGGCGCTCATAAACTTCGACTTGATCATGCGCCAACCGGTCGCAAAAATACACCAAAGATTTATTCATACTTTTAGTCCGTCGAAGGCACAGGTAGGATTGAACCAGCGAATCCTAATCCGTTATGTCATCGCCTCTAAATCGGGAAGAACTGCTGTTGGCTGCCGCGCTGGAAATGCCGGCGGACAAGCGCGACGCCTTCCTGAAGGGCGCCTGCCTTGGCGACCCTGCCCTGCGACAGCGACTTGACGCGCTTCTAGCCGCCCACGATACCCCTGAAGCAATGTTGCCCAAGGTTGCGCCCGCAGTCGTGGCAACCATCAAGCTCGATTTGGCCGACGCCCCGGATGAAGCCGTTGGCACGACGATCGGACGCTACAAGTTGATGGAGCGACTCGGTGAAGGCGGCTACGGCGTGGTCTATGTGGCCGAGCAAACCCAGCCGGTGCGCCGTCGCGTCGCGCTCAAGGTCATTAAGCTCGGCATGGACACCAAGGCCGTCGTCGCCCGGTTCGAAGCGGAACGCCAGGCGCTGGCGATGATGGATCATCCCAATATTGCCAAGGTGCTCGATGGCGGGAGCACGGAGAGCGGCCGCCCGTATTTCGTGATGGAACTGGTGCGCGGCATCCGCATCACCGATTACTGCGACCAAAACAATCTCACCACGCAGGAACGGCTCAACCTGTTCATCAAAGTCTGCCAGGCCATCCAACACGCGCATCAGAAGGGCATCATCCACCGCGACATCAAACCGTCGAACATCCTCGTCACGCTGCACGACGGCGTGCCGGTGCCCAAGGTGATTGATTTCGGCATTGCCAAGGCGACCGAAGGCCGGCTCACCGACGCGACGGTTTACACGCAATTACACCAATTCATCGGCACGCCGGCCTATATGAGTCCGGAGCAGGCGGAGATGAGCGGACTGGACATAGACACGCGCAGTGACATCTACAGTCTGGGGGTGTTTCTCTACGAATTGCTGGCCGGGAGCACACCTTTTGATGCGAAGGAGTTGATGTCGCATGGCATTGACGCGATGCGCAAGACGATCCGCGAGAAGGAACCGCCCAGGCCGAGCACACGCCTGGCGACGCTGCAAGGCGACGAGTTGACCACGACGGCCAGGCGGCGCTCGACAGACACCTTGAAGTTGATGCGCGAGCTCAAGGGAGATTTGGACTGGATTGTGATGAAGTGTCTGGAGAAGGACCGGACACGGCGCTACGAGACAGCCAACGGTTTGGCGTTTGATCTCAAGCGGCACTTGAACAATGAGCCGGTGCTCGCCCGCCCACCGAGCGCGGCTTACAAGTTTCACAAAGCGTTTCGCCGGAACAAGCTGGCGTTCTCCGCTGGCGGAGCCATCACCGTTGCGCTGTTGCTCGGCATCATTGCCAGCACCTGGCAGTCGGTGCGGGCCACGCACGCCAAACAGCAAGCGCTGGCGGCGCAAGCGCAAGCCATCGAGGCGCAAGCCAACGAAACCAAACTGCGCGAGCAGGCGCAAGCCGAGGAACTCGCCGCCCGCCAGCGCGCCTACGCTTCGGACATGAATGTCGCTGCCCAGGCATTGGCGGGAAACAACCTCGGTCGCGCGCTTGACCTGCTCAACCGCCAACGGCCTCGACCGGGCCAACGCGACCTACGCGGCTGGGAATGGCGTTATCTCTGGCAACAGGCCCGCAGCGACGCCAGCTTCACCCTTTGCCGGGAATCCTCGGAGGTCACTGCGCTGACGGTCTCGCCTGACGGCTACTGGCTGGCAGTGGGTGTGCGGCAGCGAGACGGTCTGTCCATTTGGGATTTGCGGACGCGGCAAGAGTTGATCCGCCTGGCGAAAAATGAAACATACGTCCGCGCGGCTTTTTCACCCAACGAACCGCTGTTGGCCTTTACCGGCTCAACCTTTTTATCCTCCGGGCAGCCGCGAACTACGTTGCGACTTTGGAATCCCGCGACGCGACAGATGGTTGCCGAATTGCCATTGGATGGGGAATGCTTAGGTTTGGCGTTCGCCAAAGACGGGCGGATATTGGTCACTTCCACCTCTGGCAAGGAAGACCATATTACGCTCTGGCGGATGCCCGAGGGAACCAAGCTGGCCAGTTTTCCCAAGGAACAATCTGATATGGAGGTGGGAACCAGCTTCGCCGCGACTCCCGACCTGAGTCTCGCCGCCTACCAGTTTTCTGGAGGGCGGATTGGAGTCACGGACCTGCGCAACGGCAAGGAATTGTGGACTGCAGTAGCTTCGAAAGAATATATCCTCTCCCTGGCGTTTTCACCCGATGGCAAAACCCTGGCGTCCGGTGCCGGATTTGCCGACCCGGACATTCGTGTATGGGATGTTGCCACTGGCAAACAAATCGGGCAACTGGAAGGGCACGGCTCTTGGGTCAGTTCCCTGGTGTTCTGGCCCGATGGCAAAAAGCTGGCCTCGAGTAGCGCCGACCAGACGATCCGCATCTGGGACGTGGCGACTGAGAAGTGCCTGGATGTGCTGCGAGGCCATCGTCAAGAGATATGGTCGCTGGCCTTGCTGCCGGATGACAAGACGCTGGTCAGCGGTGCCAAGGACGGCACGGTTTGCCTCTGGGATACGTCGGTCACGCACTCGCATCAACCCTGCATCACCCTCCCGACGGAGAATGTTCGCAACTGGTGGTTCACACCCGACAGCCGGTCCCTTCTGACTCTGAATGGGCAAGGACAGGTGGCGCAGTGGACCGGCCCTGATTTTCAGCAGAAGACACCATTGCTGGAAATGGGGACGAATTATTATTCATCTGATTTTTCGGTGGATGGACGTTTCCTGGCGCTCTTCTGGACCAACGGGATGCTCCGGGTTTGGGACTTTTCACAACGGGTTTGGGTGCATCAATTGACCAATACAGCGGACAGGGTGATTGGAGAAAACTTCCTTGCCGACGGGAAGAAGTTGGTAACCATGTCCGTGAGCGACAATTTGTTTCACGAATTGGATCTCACGACCGGCTTGGAAATGCAGTCGTGGCAGGGGCCGGCGGCATTTAGAGGCGCGCTCGACCTTACGCCTGACGAACGCTCATTTATGGCCATCGGTTATGGGGGAGATGTCGTCTTCAGAAACCTCGCTGACGAAAGCAATTCGAAAGTGGATCTGGACGCTCTGGAAGCCTACGGCGCTTGGTTCTCTCCAAGCGGAAAGCTATTCGCTGTGGCCAGTCATCTGGGTTATGCCCGGGTTTGGGATACCGTAACCTGGAGACAGGTGGCGAATCTCGGCGGCTTTCTCAACGCAGTACATTCGGTGTGCTTTTCGCCGGACGGCAAACGACTTCTAACCGCGAGCGACGGCAAGGAGGCCGTGAAGCTCTGGGACACGGATAGCTGGCAGGACGTGTTTACCTTGGAAAGTCAAGGAACCGGATTTCAAGGCGCTTGGTTCTCACCTGATGGCAACACTATCGCTTGGGGAAACCAGACCACCCTTTACCTTTGGCGCGCACCGTCGTGGGCGGAAATCAATGCGGCCGAGGCGGAGGACAAGACGGAGATCAAGCAGCCATAAACCTAACTAGCGAAGAAATGTGGTTTGCGTGGGCCCACGCCGCCGGGGTGAACTCTCTGATCTGGGTGATTTTGGCTGCGGGCAGGCGCGTGAACAAATCCTTCAGGTAATCGAACGGATTAATCCCGTGCCGTCGGCAACTTCCCAGCAACGTGTAAATCACCGCGCTGCGTTCACCGGCTTCGGGATGCCCCACGAACAACCAATTTTTCTTTCCAAGAGCACTCGGCCGAATCGCATTCTCAATCAAGTTGTTGTCAATTTCCAGCGTGCCGTCCTCCACGAACTGCGTCAGTGCTTCCCACCGTTTCAATGCGTAATCAATCGCCTGACCCAACAATCCTTGCGGTAAAGTTTTTCTCCGTATCAACTCCATGGCGCGATGCAGTCGAGCCAATACTGGTTGCGATTGCCAGACCCGCATCGCCTGCCGCAGTACCGGTTCAGCCTTTTGCTGGCGCAACTTCTTTTCCACCGCGTAGAGCAGTCCAATCTGCCGCACAAACCACGCCGCCAATCTGGTCTCCGCCAACGCTTCGTGAAATCCTCGACGCACGTGTGCCCAGCAGCCAATTAAAGTCAGATCATCACGGTCTTTGGCCAGTGATTCGTACGCCCCATACCCATCCGTCTGGAGTTTGCCCCGGAAGTTTTTCAGAAATTCCTGTGGGCCTTCGCGTGATCGGCTGATCCGCCATTCAAAGAGCACATCGCCGCCGGGTCGGCTGTAGGTCCAAAGATAACCTTGCTGGCTTTTGCCTTTAACATCGGGGTCCAAATATCGGATCGGTGTCTCATCGGCTTGGAGGTAGTTGCCCCGCAGCAAATCTTCCCGAATCGCTCGATACACCGGTTTTAACAGCTCGGCAGCCTGTTCCACCCAGCAGCCCATCGTCTTGCGGCTAAGTTCCACGCCGAATTGTTGGCGGAACATTTTTTCCTGCCGGTAGAGCGGTTGGTGATATTCATATTTGCTGACCAGAATCTGCGCCAGCAAACTCGGCCCCACCATCCCTTGTTCAATCGGTTGGGGTGGTAATGGTGCTAGTGCAAATCTCTCCTGCTTCACATAACGCGGACGGATATAAACTCGTTTGATGATTTTAGGGGCGACCCAGTCCAGTTGGCTGGTGCGCTCTTCGCTGATCTTTTTCCAGCCATCGGGCTGGGCCTGGACTTCCTCCGGCTCGATCACGATCTCACACGTCTCCAACCCGTCTTCGGCCAGCATCCGCCGCACAGGATGTGAAGCACCATTGCGTGAAGTCGTAGTGGTCTTGGTCTCTGGCGTCGGCAGCGTGATGATGTTGGGCAGACCTTGCAGCAGCAGTTCGAGTTGGTGTTTGTCCAAACCTTCATTGCGCTGACCGCCGAAGTAATGACGGATATATTGGTCGAGCTTCTGGCGCAGCAACCGGTTCTCAGCTTCCAACGCCACGACCCGCGCACTCATCTCTTCAAGCTTTTTGAGCAGCGCGGTGTCGGTCACGTTACTCTGACGTGGGCACAAAACTTTTGTTCAAACTTCAGTGAGATTCTTTTCAACGCCGATACCAGTTCTTTTTTGAGTGAATTTCCAGCCCGTGAATCAACGCGCTGAACTCTTCACCACGCAAACTTACCTGCCCATTTTCACTCATTGGCCAAGTGAACCTTCCCTGTTCCAATCGCTTGGCACAAACCCATAAACCATCTCCATCCCAGTAAAGCACCTTGATCCGGTTCCGCCGCCGATTGGTGAATACGAACAAGTGCCCGGACAATGGATCGGCTTTGAGTTGTTCAACGACCAGACTGTATAGCCGGTTGAAACTGCCGCGTAAATCTACTGGCGTGGTGGCGACCAGCACCCGCGTCGCGCTGGTGACACTCAACATGGCAACGCCCGCAACAGTGCGGGCAACTGCTGCACATCCGATCCATTTTGCACCCGCACGATCCAACCCTGCGGATTGACGACTTCAACCGGCCAGCGTGGGGCGGGGTTGGGCAACTGCACTTCTTGAAACCTTACCTTCGCGGGAACGGCGTCACGTTCCAAGCGCAACCATTTGCTTAAGGTAGATAACCCGACGCCATGCCGTAGAGCAAAGTCCCGTTGCTTTATTGCATTTTTGTGGAAAAGCGCCAGCAACCGTTGCCGCTGTTTAGAA
>Ga0181538_10006310_pt1 | contig 10285 bp, 6 predicted proteins | sample PEATcosm2014_Bin_40_FD_119773 | JGI IMG/M metagenome (GOLD analysis project Ga0181538, IMG submission 119773) | Peatland microbial communities from MTU Mesocosm Facility, Houghton, MI, USA - PEATcosm2014_Bin23_30_metaG | ecosystem: Environmental > Terrestrial > Soil > Wetlands > Peat | place...
ACGACAGCTCCATCGGCTTGGTAGCTCCAAGTCCCACCTGCCTCGACGGTCTGCATCGCCGAATATGCACCACTCGGTTGAGCAGAAGGCGAGACGCCTATCCAACATCTTCCCGTTGTCTGAAAGGAGATGGAATAGCTGCTGTATGGGACGGAATACGCGACAACTGCACCGGAAGATGACAGCGGTTGAATAGACGGAGGTACAGCCGGATTCGAAAGTGAATGACCTGTAGATGAGGCGCCACTCGCGTGAGCTCCTTGCGCGACATTGGACAGTGACCCGCCGTGATCCGATTGCCTCGCGACAAGTTGCCACCCTCCTACGGCCAGCGCGCCGAGTGCAACCGCTGCGACCGCACCAGTTGCGGCGCGATGAGAGACCCGATCCTGGGGTGCTTTCCTCACACGTCCCACCTTCGGCGCGCGATCTTGCCGTTGTGCACCGTCTCGATCCGCCTCGCTCACGCTCGTCAGGTCCGTGCTGTCCGAGAGATCTGGGTCTTGTGCGGGATGGACTCCAGATGACGAGAGGGTTTCCGCGAATTCGACTTCAGCTTTTCGCGAGGGATCCTCGAGAGTGCTTGGAGCGTCTTTCGGCTGCTGGGGTTCGCGGGAAATCGGGTTATGTCGGTGTTCAAAGACCCGTCTGTGGCCCGCACGGCTCGGCAAGACCGGGGGCTCAAGGTGAATGCGAGCCGGCGGGATCTGCTCGAGGCCACTCGTGACCGGACGAAGTGAGCCGCTCGACTGGTGCACATGGGGGCGGGCGAGCTCGCCCGGAGTCGGGGGATGGATGTTTGCCACGGCTTCGCTTCGCTTCGTGACGTCACCCAGCACGCCGAGGACGTGCTCATACGCGTTGACCGATCGCCTTTCGGCCCGAGCCGACGCCATGCGTGACCATCCAGCCCCGATGAGGAGGGCCACAAAAATGCCGAGGACGACGAGAGCAGTCACTGCCTGTTCAATCTGCTACTAAGGCGCACACCGTACTATTCAAGTCCACATTTTGACCGACTGAAACCGCGGCCTTGGGTTCGACTATGTGCGCGACGCGAACCGTGGGCGGAAGGCATCGGAAAGCTCGGATCTCTGCGGATTTTGCTGATCTCGTGCCGAGAGCACCGGGCTCTCCACACCCCAAGAGGCAGCTATTTCGGGGTCATCCCAAGCGATTCCGAGTTCGTCTTGGGAGTTGTAGTAGCTGTCGACAAGGTAGGTAAGGGTCAAGTCGGAGAGCGCTGCAAAACCGTGCGCAACTCCAGGAGGAACAAATACGCCTTGTTCGTTCTCGTCCCCCACATCGAGCGTGAGAGTCGCTCCCTGAGTAGGCGATCCGATCCTCAGGTCGTGCAGAACAATGCGCGCTCGACCGCGAGTGACATACCAATAGTCCGCCTGATGGAGGTGATAGTGGAATCCGACTACCGCGCCTTTTTCCTTATCCGATCGATTCGCTTGGACCATCTCGCGACCAAGCGGGAACCATGAACGCCGGTAGGTCTCTACGAAACGCCCTCGCGCATCATGGTGTACATCCGGAGTGACGATGACAACATCGCGGATTTCTTCAGACATCTTGACATCTGCCACCGTGTCATTCCTCTCATGTGGACTTTTCTTGCAATGGGTACCATTGTTGACTAAACGCGCGATCAATTGGTCGGTTACTACATTTTCTTTCTGATTGCATTCGCCGCAGCCGTCATGGGAGGACCAGCGCGCCTGAAGGGTCCTCCAACAACAACCCGTCGTCGATCAAACCACGTGCAATTCTCTCGGCGCGCTCGTATCCATCTGGCCATCCCAACACGACCGCAAGATCGCTCCGCGCCAACGGACCATCACAAGCCGCGCGCACAAGACGGCCTCTTCCCTGGCGATCCGAACCCGCAAATCTTGCTTGACGCACTGATACACCAGCAGAACCTCGCGCTGGATCTGCGAACGTTCGATGATGAGCTTGGCATTGCCACGCACATCTACCGGAGCTCTTGAGAATGCATACGGAGCACTTCGGGGATCTCGAGGTACACACAAGGCTTCCAAAGTCCATAAGAGCCAAATTCCAATCGCGTCCCATGCCGTTTGGAACAAGAGCGTCCGCAATTGCTTGTGCTTGTCTTGGTCGAAGCGTTTGTCCAACCACCGCGCGAGCAAGCACTCGTCCGACGTTCGTATCAACAACGCCGGCATTTTCGTTAAGGGAAAACGCTAGAACGGCTCGCGCGGTGTACGGACCTATCCCATTGAGTGCGAGAAGCTCGACAAGGTTGCTCGGCATCTTTCCGTTGTGCTTCTCAACAATGGCTCGAGCCGTTTCGTGAAGCCACCGTGCACGCCGGTTATAGCCAAGACCCACCCACACCCGCAGCACATCTGCGAGCGTCGCGTTCGCGCATGTGCTTGGGGAAGGGAAATACTTGATGAACTCGCGATATCGATCAGCGACGCGAGCCACTTGCGTCTGAGCCAGCATCATCTCTGCGACGAGCACACACCAAGGGTCCCGGGTCGCTCGCCAAGGAAGCTCATCGCGCGCAGTGCGTGCGCCACTCCACCATGCGAGGATGCCCCCGACAACGCCATCTGAGCTCCGATGGCCAGGTGAGACGGCGTCCTCAGTCAAGTTTGGCCCACCAAGGCTGCCCCCAAGTTGAAGATCAGGGTTCGCGTGCTGCACGAGTCGCGAACGCCAAGATCCACTCGTCCGCAGACTCGCCATCGATGGCGAGTCGCCAGGTGTAACGAGCTGCGGGCCTCAAGGGAAGTGGGCCAAAGTTGATCGCAAGGGCGACGTCGATCGGAGTCCCCTCCGGCACGGCATCTGGCCGGGTTACCTCAAAATCACCCCGGACTTCGATTGCTTGTGGCCCGTTCGGCCCTTCTGCGAGCACGGGCTGGCCATCCTCGTCAATCAAGAAGAGCTCCCAGTGGTGCGACCGGTCGGCTTCGGTCCAGTCGACGTCGATCTTCATCGCAATCCCGGTCGGCATCGGATCGGGGCCGATGAGGCTCCATCCTCCGCCGAGAACGTAGAGCTTGCCGTCCGCGACCTGCGCCGCGTCGCACAAGAGCATCGTCGCGCGCACGTCACCCAAGGTAGCTGGTCCGTGGTCGTTCTGGAGTCTGGCCCTCCTCCAGGCGGGATGCCCTGTACCCTCGCGAGGATGTTCGAGTTCGATCTCCGCAACGACGTCTACAGGCGGCCGTTGGCGACCGCGCTACAGCGAGTCGGCGTCGGTCCTGATTGGCGGTGCGTCGATGTCGGCGCCGGAGCGGGAGACGTATCCACAGCCCTCGCCACGCTCGTAGGACGCGACGGCCGGATTTACGCGGTCGACAGCGACCCTAGAGCTCGAGATCTTGTCGCTACGAGCGCGGCTGCCACTGGGCAGGCTCAGGTCGTTGCGATCACCCAAGCAGGTGAAGACCTCGCGCTTCCCGAGCCCGTGGACCTCGCCTTTTGCCGATTTCTCCTGATGCACGTCGAAAAGCCAGCAAGGGTTCTTCAAAAGATGGCGAGTGCGGTTCGCCCTGACGGCTTTGTCGTCGCACAAGAACCGATCACCTCTGCTGGCCGCGTCAATGGGATCGCTCTGTCCATGCCATCTGCTCGACATCCCGACATCGGAGCCATGCTTCCCTCGCTCATTCGCGACGTGGGACTCCTGCTCATAGATGCTTGGGCAGAAGCCCCCGCGGATGCCGGCCCAGGTCCCGTTGCGACCTACCTCGCCTCGCTGACCGACGTCGATCCCGGCGAAGATTCGATCGTGCTTCCCCCGCTCGTGACCGTGATCGGCCAGCGTCGACCTACATAGCATCTAGTGCCGAACGACTCGAAGAGCGCGCCGCGCGAACCGCGCGAGGTTCCACCAGCCATCACCTTCGCGCCGGCACATTCGTGAGCAAGCACGAAGAGCTTTGCTGCAGGTTCATCTAGCGCGACGACCGACGCAGATGCCCGAGCAGTGAGGGACGCGATGAACCACCAGGGTTAGCACGCGGGCGCACAAGGGCAGCTTGAGCGTGGGCAAAGCGTTCGGTGAGGACTTTGGAACAAACAGCGAGACCGTGATGGGTGAGGACGTGCTGCCGGGCGCGAGCGCCGACAGCAGCAGCTTCTTCGGGATTTTCATACACGTGGCGCATGAACTGCGCGGCTGCATCCAAGTCCGGCTCGGCCCAACGCGCACCGACAGGGTACGGCTCGCATCCACTTGGCACCGTTCCCTCGAACCACGGAACGAGATAAGCAGTGTCTTTCGTCATGAATTCGAGGTTTCCCGAATAGCCGGTCGCGATGACGGGCTTCCCGAGCGCCATTGCTTCAGCGAGGGTCAGTCCGAATCCTTCGCTCCGGTGCAAAGACACATAGCAGTTGCAACTATCCATGAGCGCGGCGTTCGTAGCCGCGTCGAAGTAGCGATCAATCAGATAGACGTCGTCCCGTTCGGATGCGGCTAGGCGAAGTTCCTCGAGATCTGCAATTCGGCGCTCGCCGTTCACAGCCTTGATGACGAGAAGAGGTCCTTCGTTCGGCCGAAAAGCCCGGCCAAATGCCTCGATAAGACCGAGCGGATTCTTTCGAGCGGGAATGCTCGTGAGATCAAAGCAAAAGAGAAAGCGATAGCCCGGAGGGATCCCGAAGTCTGATTGGACACTTTGCCGAACAACTCGTGGAGCAACGATGGGGATGGGATAGGCGATGACCGGCTTCGAGGTCTTGGCAGCTACCGCAGATCTCGCAAATTCACTGCTCGCCCATACCTCATCGACGTAATCGAACGATCCGGAGAACTGAGCCGGAAACTCCTCGATCTCCCAGGCCCAAAGACCGATCGTGTAGCGCCTCTCAAAGAACGCCTGACCGACACGGGCCGCAAATCCTGGAAGCTCGTCCGCGTTCACACAAACCAAATTCACGTTCAGATCAGATCGCTGTTCTTCTACAAAGTCGTGCTCTTGGCGACTTGCCGAGGTCATGTCCACATATGTCGAAGTTGGAATGCCCGCATATTCCGCCGCTGCGACCGCGAGGCGACCCTGCTCTCCGACCCCGGTTTCTGCCCGAAAGTATCCAGCGACCCGAATCCCGGGAACGAGCTTTTCAGAAGGAACATCCGATGAGGAAACCAATGATGCGCCCCTGGCATTCACAGTACCGATGACCGCAAGCCGTTCGTCCAAACGTCCGCTTGCTACTTCGTTATGAGTCCACGCCACGAATTGCTCAAAGTCCACGCCTGTCGGATCTGGAAACGCCGATTGGAGATCTGGTCGACTCGCGTGCGTCGCAAAGAGAAAACGCGAAATCGGACTTCCATCGCCGCACTCTGATAGCTCATTGAGCCAAGCAAGAAAGGCTTCGGTCTCTTCGGGATCAAAGGGATTCGGTGGAAGCAGAGCATTCTCGTCCTTCTGTCGATTCTCAGCGGAAAGGAGCGCGCCACGATAGAGCTGACGCATCACCGCGTCGTAGGGAACGCCGCTCTTCTGAAGCGCAAACCCATATTCATGGCTGATCGTCTCGTCGTATCCGAAGGCGCGAAGCGATGCGCCATATTCGTCGCAAATCCGGCGAACCATTGGTCGTTGCGACATCAATATGCGTGGCCTTGCTCCTTGGTGCTTGCTCAAGAGATGGGGAACATGTGGGTCATAGCCGCTGAAATGAAAAAAGCGCAGTGGATTCCCATCAACTAAGTACCGCTGTCCATCAAAGTCCAACCCTCGGTGATCAAGATTCCAATATGCGACATTGCAGGAAGGATCGGTCAGCACGTGAAATGGAAAGAGCCCGGGTACAAAGTCAACCCATCTTTGATCCACAAATCGCATGTGCAATGGATCCACAATGCATTCTCGCCTGAGCCTTTCCATCCAGAAATCGAGAAACGGATCGGCACTCGGTGAGACAGCTATGAATCCCAGGTTGAAGATTCCGGACTCTAAGATTTCGCTTTCAGATTTGGATAAACCGTCACGCGGTAGCGCTCGGGTGATGTGGGGAGTCAAGACGATCCCATGGTCGTCAGCTAAAGCGGACACCTCATCCAGTGACGCATATACCTTGATGTCTGGGTCCAGGTAGATCGCAGCCGGTGCGCCTCTTGCGAGAAGGGTCCTGAGCAGCCATGGCTTCACCGCAGTTGAGAACTCCGTGATGCTGTAAATGGCAGCCATGCGGAGGACCTCTTTCGGATCAATCCCGACTTCATCGAGATGAAGGATCTCAAAAGGCTCGCGCGACTCCTCTATAGTCTCGTCTTCGTCATCGAGGATGAGCACGGTGAATCGACTATCAGGATGGTGCTCCAGGAAGGACGTCGACAAAACTCTGGCAGCAGCAAGATAGTTGCGCGCAATGATCGTGCAGGCCTGCACCGTCACCGATGAGCTCTCCTAAATGCCAAGTCCCACGCAATAGCGTAATGGACTCGGGTTCTTACCCATCATTCCCAATGACCCTTGTTTTCTCGTTGACAAAACTCGCGAAACAAAGGGCGAGGGTGCACCTGGATTCCCATACGTGCTCCTCGTCTGTTTGACCTGCTCTACAAGATGGGACGCGTCTCTACAGACGAGCGCGCGCTGCCTCCGCCACTCCGCTCACATATCCGTTGCTTCTAATTGACTCGATCTCTTTCATGCGATCGGTAACGAACCGCACGGCACGATCCATTCCAAAACCCTCGAGGACCCGACGGCGAGCGAGCTCGGCCGTGTGTCTCGCGAGTTCCGGGCGCTCATAGACGCGCCGCATGTGAGCAGCTGCCGCGTCGACGTCGGGATCGGCCCATAAGCCGTCTTCTTCGTAGGGCGCGACGTTCGGACCGACGCGAGTCATCCGTGCTGGCACAAGGAAAGCCGTTTCTTCGTCCATGAATTGGAGGTTCCCCGAATATCCAGTCGCGATGACGGGCTTCTCGAGCGCCATCGCCTCTGCGAGAACAAGACCGAAACCTTCCGACCGATGCAAGGAGACATAGCAGTCACACGATGCAAGCAACGCGCCGCGCGAGGCTGCGTCAAATCGGCCATCCACGACGAAGACGTCGTTCCGCTCGGCCGATGCAAGTCGCAGTCGCTCGAGGTCGCCTAGATGCTTGTCACCGTGGACGCTCTTCAATATGAGAATTGGACCGGACCCTGGCGCAAAGGCCTTCTCAAACGCGGAAATGACCGCCAGAGGGTTCTTGCGTTCGAACGAGCTCAAGAAATCGAACATGAACAAGAACATGAACCCCTCGGGGATCTCGTATCTCGATCTTTCGAAAGATCCCGCATGAGGAGGCTCGACGACAGGGTGGGGAAAGACATACACGTCTCGATCGACGACCGGCTCGATCGCCGCTCGTACGTAGTCGCTCGGCACCCAGATCTCATCGACGAGTTGTGCGCTTGTAGCCATCGAAGCCGGGAGCTTCTCGGTTTCCCAGACCCAGCCGCCGACGGTGTAGCGGCCTTCGAAGAACTCGGGCCCTATCACCGACGCGAAACCCGGAAGTTGGTCCGCATTGATCCAAACGATGTTCGTCGTACGGTCCGCTACGCCTTGTTCATCCCTGACACCAAGGTCGCCATAAGGAGCAGCGCTCTCCGTTGCAATTGCGCGCACTTCGATTCCCGCGCGCACGAGCGCGTCGAGAACGAGCCGGCCCGCCTCCCCGACACCCGTTGCTGAAAGCAGGTGTCCGGCAAACGCGACGCCGGGATGAAGATGATCCGGTGGAGCGATACGAGCACCAGTTGGAGCGCTCCACCAATGGCTCTCCTCTATCGCTCTTTGCAGCCCCAGGCAGACGTTCTCCTCGAAAAGGCCGTGGCTTCCGACCCACAGTCGAAACTGCTTTGCATCGGCTGTTCCAACTCGTGGGAAGTGCCATTGAAGATCGGAACGGTCCTTGTAGACCTCCAGGAAGTATCTCGGAAGCATCGGGGCGACGATGTCTTCGACATCTGGCGACGCGAGCCACGCGTAGAACTCCGCAAGGCGGTCTGCCGCAAAGGGATCGGGTATGGAATCCCTCATCGTCGAAGCGCGCTTGGCACGATCCCTGCGAACAAGACGACGCATCCGGTCATCGACGAGTGTTCCATCTGAGAACCTGACGAATCGAGGTTCTCCTCGAAGCGAACGCGACCCGCACTCAATGAGCTCTTGCGCGTACTTTGCACACAGCGCGGCGAGCTCGAGGTGCTCGCTGAGCAGTACCCTCGGGTGGTCCCCGACTTCGGAACTGATGAGCGACGGCTTCTCCGGGTCGAAGCCCTTCAGGTGAAGCGTGCGAAGCCGCGCCTCGCCAACGCGATACGTGCCGTCTTCTCCGAGGTGAAGCGCACGCTCATGCGCATTCCAGGATGCGATGGCATAACCGGGATCGCTCAGCACGTGTGCGCCGAATAGTCGGGGCACATCGTCGAGGAACGTCTGGGCGATCGCCAGGCGAGCACCGTCAAGATTTGCTGCTGAAAGAAGGGAATGCTCCCACCACGACAGAAACACTTGAGCGCCTTGGCCGACCGCGACACACCCCGAATCGAAGGTGCCCAGCTGAGTCAGTTCGATTTCGTCTGGGTCATATCCATCGCTCGGGATCGCTGACAACACGCGCGGGACGACCACAACGTCGTGTTCTTCCGCCAGTGTGCCGAGCTCATCGAGGGGTGAGAAAAGAGCGGTCTCGGCGTCGAGATACACGACCGATCGATCCTCAAAACGAGCGCGGAGCGCTTTGAGCAAGGCTGGAACCAGGCTCGCGGCGAGATCGTCACTCTTGAGGCATAGGGCGAGCTCGTGAAACGCGTCCATCGGTAGGGAAAGCGCGTCCGGATACACGACGTCGAAAGGCTCATCGTCACCTTCTCGGATCTCCCCGTCGACGATCAGCGCGATGAGCTGCTCGCTCGCGTGATGCCGGGCGACGCTTCGCGCAAGGACGCGTGCGTGAGGCAGCCTTTCCGTGGTAATTGAGGTGCAAACAACGGGAAAGCTCGAAATTGTCATGCGCTAGATGTCCTGCTGGGCGCGCGAAGAAACGGTGGATGTGACCAGTTCCCTACGACGGCGGGCATTCATGTCGTGTCGCATCTCCTAACGAGCCTGAGACCAAGACCTGGCCGTCCCCACAGCTTCGCCGGGGAGGACTTCGACCCCAAGTCGTTTGTCATTGGGCGATGAGATCAGACGGGATGAGTTGTTCGCTAAGGAGGCGTTCGAACCGATCGGAGCGCCCGGAGACAAAGTTTCGACACAGTGGCAAACCCTCCACGTAGCACGTGATGTAGGAGCCCCACGTCGGATGTGTCAGAAACTCGACCTGCTTTTCTGCCCGGACCCGCGGCAACAGAGCGAATCGTGCGAGTTCCTCGACGACCGTGTCTTTGTCGGCACAGTCTTCGTGAAGGCGAAAGCACGCATTCGCCCGTGCACCCGACAAGACGTTCCCCGCCTCGGCGACGACAGCAACGGCATCGGCGTCGTAGGAAATGTCCAATGCGCCGAGGTGCTCGGCGATGATCTTCTCCGGGCGTCTTCCCATCACGACTTCGAGACCGAGATCCGCGAGACCTTCTGCGATGAGGCATTGCGGTGTCCCAACGAGGAAGATCGACTCTTCGAGGTAACGGCGGCTGCGAACAAGGCCGACTTCTTTTCGGGAATGCTCTGTGTGGTGGCCAGGGTAGGACTCATGCGCCACGATATGGGCAATGGAGCTCGACAAGACGGGAAGATCGAGATTGATGGCGACTCTTGAGTGCAGATTTCCGAGGTAGTAATTGAAGCCGCTCCATGGTTCGTTCGTGACAAAGACGAACTCGACGTGTTCGCCGTCAGGAAGCCCGAAGAGCAGCTCCGTGCGCTCTCGAAGGTCCTCGGTGAGCGACCGAACGACGTCTCTCAGTTTCGATGGAGGTATGGCTAGGGACTCTCGCCATGTGACCATTCGCTCCGCCAACGGGCCGGTTCCCGGCACGACCTCGTCAAGGTCCTTGTGCGCCGCGAGGAAGATTTCCTCGCTCACGCGTCGTGGTCGCACCCCGTAGCAGGCCTGTACCTCTTCGGAGTAATCGACGCGTTCGCCCGAAAGGATGCGCGCGCTCGTGAGGAGACCGATGACCTGGGACCGGATCCATCGCCTACGAATCGCAGCAGAGCCCGACGGCTCATCGTCAACGTCTCTCTCATCCGCGGCGTTGAGCGACTCGCCGCCGTCAATTGCGCCAAGGAGTGCTCGTGCGGTGGCGACAAGTTCTTTGGGCGGAACGGGTGCTTC
>Ga0181538_10006312_pt1 | contig 10282 bp, 4 predicted proteins | sample PEATcosm2014_Bin_40_FD_119773 | JGI IMG/M metagenome (GOLD analysis project Ga0181538, IMG submission 119773) | Peatland microbial communities from MTU Mesocosm Facility, Houghton, MI, USA - PEATcosm2014_Bin23_30_metaG | ecosystem: Environmental > Terrestrial > Soil > Wetlands > Peat | place...
ACGCTTGGCCGAACGGCACGCCGCGCGCGGGCAGATCTATGTGGCGGCGCCGGTGTTCGGACGGCCTGAAGCGGCTGCCGCCGCCAGGCTCTGGATTGTAGCCGCCGGTCCGCCCGAATCGATCGCGCGCTGCCAACCGGTATTCGACGCGATGGGGCGCGGCACTTCGGTGGTCGGCGCCGATCCATGGCTCGCCAATGCCGTCAAGCTCTCCGGCAATTTTCTGATCGCCGCCGCGCTCGAATCGATGGGCGAAGCCTTCGCGCTGGTGCGCAAGTCCGGCGTGGATGCCGGGCAATTCCTGGAGATCGTCAACACCGCGCTGTTCAATTCGCCGCTATACGCCGGTTACGGCGGCGCGGTCGCCAAAGAACAGTTCGAGCCGGCCGGCTTCAAGCTGCGGCTGGGTTTCAAGGACCTGCGCCTGGTGCAGGAAGCCGCGGAATCCGCCGCCGTGCCCATGCCGCTCGCCGGCGTGCTGCGCGACCGCTTCCTGGCCGCGATGGCTCGCGGCGAAGGCGATCTGGATTGGGCCGCCCTGGCGCGCATCGCAGCCGTGCAGGCCGGGCTTTAGCCTGCTCAAGACCTTGCGGCCGCCTCCCTCACTCATCCCGCAGAGAGGTGAGCGGATCCACCCGGGCGGCCCGCCGCGCAGGCGCCCACGACGCCAGCACGGTGATGATCAGCAGCAGCAGCGGGATGGCGATGAAGATCAGCGGATCGACGCGGTTAAACGTGAATATCAATGAGATAGCGGAAGTGATCGCGCGGCAGGCATAAAAAGCCGCCACCAGGCCGGCCGCGAGCCCGGCCAGGCCCAGCCGCAGCCCTTGCCGCAGCACCATCCAGACCACCGACCGGCGGTCCGCGCCGAGGGCCATGCGAATGCCGATCTCGCGCGTGCGGCGGCTCACCGAGTAAGCCACCAGGCCGTACAGCCCCACCGTTGCCAACACGATCCCCATCAGACCCATGGCCCCCGTTGTCTGGGCAAGGACGTTCGTCATCTTGACGGACCGCTGGGTATACATGTCTTGCATGCTGTGCGCGTCGAACACCGGCACATCCGGATCGAGGCCGTGCACCACTTCCCGCAATACCGGAACGATGTTGGCGGCGTCCGGGGCGGCGGACTCAGCCACCAGCGTCAGCCTGGAACCCGGCTGCTGGCGAAAAGGCAGGTAAACGAAGTCCGTGGGCGCCTCGGCGATCCACTGGTATTTCGTGTTTTTCGCGATGCCCACGATCTCGACCAGCCGGCCGGCGGCGTTCCCCAGATGGAAACGTTTGCCGAGCGCGTCTCCTTTCCAATAATGGTTTGCCATATGCTCGTTCACCACCGCGGCCAGCGGAGTACCATCCCGGTCCGTTTCGAGCAAAGCGCGGCCGTGCAAAATGGGGATGTCCATCGTTTGGAAGTACCCATCGCTTATGTGGGTGCAGAACGTATCGGGGGCCGGCTCGCCACGCGGCGGCTCCGAGCCTTCCGGAACCGTACCGGTAGACTCCTTCCCGCCCATAGGTACGCTGGAGACCAGGGCGGCCGATTTCACGCCTGGCGCCGCGCGCGTATGGTCCAGAAGGTTTTGCCAGAAGCGCTGTGTCTGGCCCGGTGAGTAGCCAGCCAGTTGCGTGTCGAAGGTGATGAGAAAGAGATGATCGGTACGGTAACCTGGCCCCCGCAACAGGAGATCGCGAAAGCCCTCGACCAGAGTGGCGGAGATCGCCAGGAGCACCAGCGAGAGAGCCACCTGGCCGGCCACGATGGTGTTACGGCCCCAGAGGCGGCGCTTGCCTCCGCTGTCGGCATCGGCGGCTTTCAAGGCCGGCACGAGGTCTGGGCGAGTGGCACGCAGCGCAGGCGCCAGACCGAACAGCAGGGTGCTCAGGACTGCAACGGCCATCGTAAATAACAGCGCCCGGTGGTCCACGCCGATGTCAAAGACCACCGGCACGTCGCTGGGGATGGGTACGTGCCGCCAGAATTCCGAGATCGCGTCAGACACCGCGAGGGCGGCGATCCCCCCCGCCACCGCCACCAGAAGGTTTTCGAGCAGTAACTGCCGGATCAGCGCGCCACGGCCGGCGCCGATCGCTAGCCGCACGGCGATTTCCCGCGCTCGGGCCCGTGCCCGGCTCAGCAGCAGACCCGCGACGTTGGCGCAGGCCACTAGCAGCACGCAGATCCCCAGCAGCGCGAGCATGGCGAGCATGGCTATCACCGCCGGCCCTTGCGAAATGCGGAATTGGTACTCGGTTTCCACCTGGAGGCGCTGATCGCGGCTGGCCTGGGAATGCAGTTTCTGCAACCCGGCGGAGAGCGCCCCGATATCGGCTTGCGCCTGCCCCAGCCCGGTGCCCGGTTTCAGCCGGCCCTTGATGAAGAGCCAGCCAAAGTCGCGGTCGTGCAAATAATTCTTCTGGCTCATGCGGGGTGACATGGCCAGCGGAACGAAGAGGTGCGGCCGAAAGAAGTTGTCGATGCCGGTGAAATGCTCGGGCGCGACTCCCACAACTGTGAAGTCGATGCCGTTGATCCGGATGCGGGAGCCGACCACCGAGGGCCTGGCCCCGAACTGGCCGACCCAAAAATCGTGACCGAGCACCACCACCGCATCGCGGCCTTCTGCCTGGTCTTCATCGGGGCGGAAGCCTCGGCCCAGCGCCGGCTCCACGCCCAGCACGCGGAAGAAGTTGCCCGAGACATACATGCCGAATTTCATGCGCGGCTGAGTGGCCGCGTTCGGGCTAAAGCCAAACAATGTGTAGGAAGCCGCCGCCAGACCGTCGAACGTGCGATTGCGGTCGCGCAGGTCTGCATAATCCGGGTAGGAGACGGGCGGGTTTAGGCCCAGCGGCGCGGACGCGGCGGTGTTGATGGTGACCACGCGATCCGGGTTCAGCACCGACAGCGGGCGCAGCAGCATCGCGTCGGCGAGGCTGAACATGGCCGAGGTTGCGCCAATGCCTAGGGCCAGCGAACAAATCGCCACGGCCGTGAAGCCTGGGTCCTTCCGCAGAACCCTGAAGGCATGCTTGATGGGCAGCAACATGGGGATGCTCCTCGGCCCAGGCCGATGCAACTCGGATGCCACCAGCCCGGTGCCCGCACTATTCAGCGTATCAGTAATTCGTAGCCTTAACTCTGATAAAAGGCTGTCCATTTTTGGGATCGTCTGTCCGATCTCAACCCGTGTGGGGCGGGCAATAGTGCCCGCAGCCGGCTTTCAGCCGGCCTGCACCATTGTCAACGATTCCTGCCGCGCAGGCAAATTGACCCACTACCCGTTGGACGGTCTGGCGCTTCGATCCGGAATGGGGACCGTCGCTAATTAGTAACTGGGAATTCAAGCTGACGCCCTCCGCGGAATTTGTCCGGGCGGACATGATGGGAGAGCGGCAGCATAGGCGCCGGAATCGCCGCGGCTTGGCGCGTGCGCGCCGCGGCGGGCAGGTAGAGTGAACTCGGTGGCATACGCTCGCGCCGAGCGCTGCATCTCGCGTTTTGCCGACTACACGCTCATGTGGAGCGGAGATGCCTAGACGCAAGCGCGTTTGTGAGGAGTAATCAGTCCAAAGTCTCCCCAACAACACTACAACGACCTTGCCAGCCAAGCGGGTGAGTCTCGGTGATTCCGGTTACCGCGGTTTGAAAAGTCGCCCCTTGACCCTATCGAGGACGCCCTCCGCAGGACTGGAATGCTCAAGCGCTTGCTTGAGCAACGTATCGATCATGTGCATAAGATAGTCCTCTTGCGGACTCCTCGGCTCCGAAAGGCCTTCGCGGAATAACCTCCGAAGTAAATCAAGGCTCGCTCGCGGGTCTTCGGCTGATGCAAGGCGATGCTCAATTTCAGCCCAATGGTCGAATTCTCGATGCCGAATTCCGTCGACACGTTCATCGACCAGACCACCTGCAACGAGAACCTGTACAAGGGGGGCGGAGCTGCGAAGAAACTCCCGCCGCCATGAGTCTCCCGGTCCGAACAGGTCCATGTGAACGGGACGCCAACGTTTTGCGTCACCTAATACACTCGCCAAAAGCAGCAGTATCACATTCGAGCGTGCGTTCACGAGATTCACTGCCTCGAGATGTTCGGCGAGGGCCCTTGTGAGAACGGGGTCATAACCCCTTAAGTTCGCAAGCAGCGCCGGGCGGATCGGAAGCGTTGTGTCGTCCAAACCTCTTCCGCCGCGGACACTCTCGACGCTCAGACCCCGCGTGAGTCTTTCGGCCAATCTCCGATCGATCGTAAGTCCCCCAGCGTGAAGGAGGCATAAGCACTGCCAAAACGCCCCCTCAAAAGCATCAGCCGAGAATACTGGCGCAGGCTCTCTACTAGCCGCCTGCAGCGCGGTGAGCTGACGTGCCGCAGCTGTGCCAATGATCAGATAACCGGCGCACTGGTTAGCGTACGCCTCCAATGGGCTTCGTATGAGTAACCGCCCCCTCGTATGCGTGTCGATAGCACCGAGTGAGTGACCCTGCAACAGTTCACGAAACAGAACCTGAAACCTTTCGATTAATCTTCGAAGTCCATCTTTCCTCGTCTCACCACTTACAACCTGATCCACACGGTCGCCCTTGAGAAAGGGGGCAAGGCATCCGAGCATGGGCTCAAGCATCTCTTGGACTTCTTCAGTAACGAGTCTGACGCCGATCACCGGCGCGAGTTCCGCGGCCGCCTCACCATCCGACATTCGCCAAGTATGCTCTTCAGTACCAAACTGGGCCGTTCTGAATATCACGCGTTCGATTGAATGCGCCATGCGTTCCGCAATCAAATACTCAGCGAAACTCTTGTGCACGAACTCGAACCCCGTTTCCTCGCCTTTTGTTAGCTCTGGGCAGTTCACGACGGCAACATCGGCAAGTTCGGACATGTCTGCCTCAGTCGCGTTCGGGAAGAACTCAGCGAGGAGCGGCAGGACCTCGGAGGGGTCCATGGAGTCCGTGGAATGATCGTACATTTGCCAAGCAAGGGCGCGAATAAAGCGTCGCATCTTCTCCGGCTCCATTCGACCCTTGCCCTCCGCTTGACCCGTTTGTCTGGCCGCAGTCTCCGCCAATATACTCCGGTAAAGGTATGCCTTTTGCACATCCAAGCTGCTCTTCACGCCGAGGTTCAGACGCCCCGCCGTGTGTACCCTGGCTACCAGATGCAGCGTTAGCGGCCATGATACGAGGTGCTGGAGGGGGGCGGACCTGGGTGCTTTTCCGCCACCGTTCAAAAGCAGCTCGGGCGCGAACGTCTTTCCCGGGCCGGACGAGTGGAGCTCCCGCCACTTCTTACCCCACGCTGTAATACGAGGCGGATCGAATGGCAGAAGCGAAATGACGTGCGAGCCGCCTGGTAGTCCCTCGCCCGCAGGAAACAAGGTGTCTCTCCCAGAAACCAAAATCTTCGCGGTTCGGAGTGGCCCCGCTGCGTGCTCGTCTCGAAGCATGTTAAAGAACTGGCGGAGGCGGGATCTGCTTGCCATGACCAGCTCGTCGAAACCGTCCAGCACAAGAACGAGATTTGAGACGGCACGCAGATCCGACAGCCTATTTATCACCCCTATCCGATGAAGAGACTCCTCAATAAAGAGCGCGATGTCGGAGCCCTCGCGAAGGCGGCGAAGTCGGAGAAAGACAGGATTTACGTCCGGATCATCTGCAAGCTGGCTCACGAGAACCCGGCACAGTGTCGATTTTCCACACCCTGGGCCACCACAGAGTATGATTAGGTCCTCGCCAGAAGCCCTGCTGCTCAGGAGCGCCCCGAGAAGTCGCCCGAGTTCAGGCACGGTGTGTGGGACGCCAGCGTCGCCAGTGGCGCCCGCTAGATGGTAAGTTGCTTGCGGCTCCAGAAAGACCTTACGGACGCCGAATGTCTCGTTGTACATGGTCTCTTTCTGGTCCGGAAGAGTCCGCAGGTCTTGGCGGTACGCCGCCCATGCCTCCGCCTCCCTTTGTCTCAGCTCCGAGGCGGGATGCGTCCAGCCTGCTAGAGTTTGACGAATAGACGCCAAGTCCTCGACTAGCCGTGCAGCTGTGGTCTCCTCGCGGGTGATATCCAGATACCTCCTCATCCACTCGGCCTGAGGATCGTCGGTGGCCAGAACAACACGAAAGCGAGTTCTGGCCTCTTTGTTGCACTTGCTTGCTACATCGCGGGCCTTCAAGGCGTCGACCCCATAGTAGGACAATGTCGAAGCGAGCCAGCGGTCGAGGGAGTCGAACAACGGAACTTTCTCGCTCAGGGGTTCGATACAAAACAAATAATTTACTTCAGCCTCATCGAGGCTTGCGGCCTGGCTTTGCAGATCCTTCTTCAGCTGCCTTAGCGCCTCCGTGTCAGCCTTGTTCGTGGGCTTCGCTTGGTCGGACGCCACGGCAAGCGCATCGATAGCTGCTGACATGGCCTCGATGTAGCAGCGCAGCGAAGTCATGTAGAAGAGCACGCGAAAGCGGTCGTACTTGGGAAGAACATCGTCCGCAACCTTCTCCGTCTGGGTGAAGAATCTATGACATATCGCCAAGCCTGCCGCGATCGCTGAGCCCGCAGTTTTGGCTATTAGTGCAAGGCCGGCCGCTAACCCAAACGGCTCACCCGAGATTGCGACCGCAGCGAAGCCGAAAAGCGTAGCGCACTCGGTCAATATCTTCGCATCTTGCGAGAGGTGCTCCAGTAGCGTTTCCCGTACTGACCTCATGTCGCCGCGGCTGCTCATTTTGGCCTCCTTTTGCCAACGTTCTGTCCGGACTGACCCGAGAAGAAGCTTTTCGTGGCGGCCGCAAAAAGAGGCCGCCGCTCCATGATCGATAACACACATCTCCTGTCGGGTCAAGGCCACGGGGCAAAACGGGTGGGCAAAACGGGTCCGGCAAGTGGAGCAAAAGGGGTCAGCCTCAAACGTGGCAAAACTGGCCAGCCTGAACCAGGCTAATTTCGTCTGTGTCGCGCGGGGCAAGTCGTTGGTGGACTAGTAATGCGAAGTCGGCTTCCCGACGGTAATCCGCCGAATCGCGACAACTAAACGCGAAATGCGCAAACCAACAATTGGACCGGAGTCAACCCCGCCGCCGCAAGCCCCACACGACGCAATGACGCATTGACCAATCGTTTACCGTCCACGCGTAGTGGTCTCTTAACCGGCCAATCAATCTGAATCCAAACCGCCTAAGCTCAAAACAGAGGCTCACACTGATCGGCCGGCATACCGGTCGCACACCTGGAAAAAATCCCCCGCGCCCTCTTTCCCCTGACTTTTCAATCACCTGCAAGCCTCACCCCGCCGCAGTCCACCCAGTTCCCACCCTCCCCGATGCTAACCTGAACCCAGAAGAGCCTACGCGCCCTCGTCCAGTCGCCCCCGTGTCGCCGTGCCGCCGTGTCCCCGTGTCCCCGCGTCGCCCCCTCGCCCCCTCGTAACATCGACGCTTTTTGTCGATGTTGGCGAGCGAAAGCTCGCCCAAATTGGTTTCGTCTGTCCGGAAAAGGTAACTCCATGGCAACAAAGAAACAAATCGCGGCAAATCGCCGCAATGCACGCAAGTGTACGGGTCCAACCAGCCCGGAAGGGAAGGCCACAGCCTCCATGAACAACCTGCGCCACGGCCTGCGCGCCCGCACCGTAATCCTGCCCGGCGAAAAACAAGAGGATTTTGACGAAATCCACGCCGGCCTCCAGGGCCAATACCAGCCTCAAAACCCGGCCGAGCAGTATCTGGTCGACCAGGCGGCCATCGCGCAATGGAAACTGGTCCGCGCGGAAGCTTACGAAGCCCGTTCCTTCGCCAAAGACTCCTCTATCGAATCCTGTAACGGTCTGTTCCGCAAAATGACCCTGGTCACAGGCCGCCTGGAGCGCTCCTACTTCAAGGCCTATAAGGAGTTGGAGCGCATCAAGGCCGCCCGCCAGAAACAACCACAGCCACCGGACCAATCGAAGAAAAAGCAGGCATCGGACCCGCCCGCTGCCATCAACCTTTACTGGATTGACCCCGAGACCGGCGAGAAGACCCTCGCCGCCCAGACGCCGCAAGCCATGAACATCACCCAGGAGCAACAGGGCCCGGCCCCACCCAGCTTTACCGAGCCGCGACCGTGAGGGAGCGGTCGCCATGCGCCGCCCTCCCCGCCCCCATATATAATCAGACTTCACAATCCTATTGGAGGAACACCATGCCCGCAGACGCTCTGGAACAAAAGGTATGGAAGGCGCTCGACGGCTTCCGCATCGAATTGCCTTCCTGGGGCTTTGCCAACACCGGCACCCGTTTTGGCAAGTTCCAACAAGCCGCCGCCGCCACCACCACCGCCGAGAAATTGAGCGACGCCGGCCAGGTGCATCGCGTCACGGGTTGCTGCCCGACCGTGGCCGTGCACGTCCTATGGGACTTTCCGGACGGCAAGTTCAGCGTGCCGGAAGTCATGCTCGTGGCCGAGCGGCATGGCATCAAGATCGGCGCCATCAACCCCAATGTCTTCCAGGACCAGATCTACAAATACGGCTCGCTGGGCAACCCGGACCCGGCCATCCGCCGCGCGGCCCTGCAGCACATTTTGGACTGCATCGAAATCGCCAGCGCCACGGGAAGCCGCGACATCTCGCTGTGGTTTGCGGATGGCTCCAGCTATCCGGGCACGGCCAATATCCGGCATCGCCGCCGCTGGTTCGAAGAAGGCCTGGTGGAAGCGCACCGCAACCTGGAGCCGAACCAGCGCCTGCTGGTCGAGTACAAACCTTTCGAGCCGGCCTTCTATCACACCGACATCGCGGATTGGGGCATGTCGCTGTTGATGGCGCGCAACACCGGCCCGCAGGCCAAGGTGCTGGTGGATACCGGGCATCATTACCAGGCGCAGAACATCGAGCAGATCGTGGCGTGGCTGCTCTCGGAAAACATGCTGGGCGGCTTCCATTTCAACGACCGCCGCTACGCCGACGACGATCTCACGCTGGGATCCATCGATCCCTACCAGATCTTCCGCATCTTCCATGAAATCGCGTTGTTCGAATGGGAGACCGGGCGGCGCGCCGAAATCGCCTACATGGTCGATCAGAGCCACAACCTGAAAGACAAGATCGAAGAGACCATCCAAACCGCCGTCACGGCGCAGGAACTTTACGCCAAGGCTGCGCTGGTGGACCACGCCGCGCTGGCGCGCCATCAGAGCAAGTCCGCGCTGGTGGATGCCGAAGAGTGCCTGAAGGATGCCTTCGCCACGGACGTGCGCCCGGCCATCCGCGAATGGCGCAAAGCCAACGGCATCCCCGCTGAACCGCTGAGGGCTTTCCGCGAAAGCGGCTACCAGGAGCGCGCCGCGAAGGAACGGGGCGCAAAGAACGCCGCGGCGGTGACCAGCTATGCATAACCTGTCTCCCCTCTTATCTGCGTTCATCTGCGTTCATCTGCGGCTGATTACTCTTAGTGCGGCTGCCCCGGACCTGCTCACACGAGCCTGGAGCGCGCACTGGATCTCAGTTCCCGGCGAATCGCCCTATGACTACGGCGTCTATCATTTCCGCCGCACATTCGATCTGCCCGCCCAGCCCACGTCGTTCCTCATTCATGTCACCGCCGATAATCGCTACAAGCTATACGTCAACGGCGAGTTCGTCAGCCTGGGCCCGGCGCGCGGCGACCTGCACAACTGGCGCTATGAATCGGTGGATATCGCCCGTCGTCTGAAAACCGGCAAGAACGTGCTGGCCGCACTCGTCTGGAATTTCGGCGAACTCGCGCCCGAAGCCCAGACCACCAATCAAACGGGCCTCCTGGTTCAAGGCGACACCGAGGCCGAGCGCATCGTGGACACCGGCAAGCTCTGGAAAGGCGTCCGCGACGCAGCCTATTCGCCAGTGCCCCGCGACCGCGAAATGTTGCGCTTCTACTATGTGACCGGCCCCGGCGACCAACTCGATGCAAAGCGCTATCCATGGGGCTGGGAACAGCCCTCCTTCGACGATTCCGCCTGGCCGGCCGCCGCGGTGAGCAGCCCCGGTGCGCCGCGCGATGCGCAGGATGGTCCCAACCGTTGGATGCTGGTGCCGCGCTCCATTCCGCCGATGGAATTAACGCCGCAGCCGATAACGAAGCTGCGGTCCGGCGAGCCCGCCCATGAAATCCCGCCCCACACCAAGGCCACGCTTCTGTTCGACCAAACTTATCTGACCACCGGTTATCCGCAACTGACTGTGAGCGGCGGCAAGGACGCCAGGATCGACGTGGGTTATGCGGAGTCGCTGTGGCTCCCCGGCTTCCACGATAAGGGCAACCGCAACGAAATCG
>Ga0181538_10006314_pt1 | contig 10278 bp, 7 predicted proteins | sample PEATcosm2014_Bin_40_FD_119773 | JGI IMG/M metagenome (GOLD analysis project Ga0181538, IMG submission 119773) | Peatland microbial communities from MTU Mesocosm Facility, Houghton, MI, USA - PEATcosm2014_Bin23_30_metaG | ecosystem: Environmental > Terrestrial > Soil > Wetlands > Peat | place...
TCCCGGCAGAGGTCATGAAGCCTATCAAAACCTGGCACGAACTCTCCCCATAGTGACGGAATGAAATCTCAACTTGGCGTAAACAAAGCACTTCGTTCCGCCGAGTGTGGAAGTTAGGTTAGCAGCCCCTGTGAGCGCCTGTAAGTTGTTGTAAATCCGATGAACTGCGGATTGACACGGTAGAGGTCTGGGGTTCGAGTCCGTCCGGGCTTACCAAATCAATGACTTACGGATGTCTGACCTCTACCCTGCTCAATAGATCTCTCCGTAAGATAAGGGCCCCACATTGATAGGGTTACCGGACTGCAACGCAGTTATGAGCAATGGGTGTGTCAGTGGAGTTCCTGTATTTGGCTCGCCTCCGACCCGCTCCAACTCGGAAGTCTGAAATGACACCCGTTCTAATTCTGTGTGTATCAGTTCGCCAGGCTGATGGCGATGGTCGGCTCGGGGTCACCGTAATCATCATCGGAGTGGGGCGAGACGTAATCACTCCCGTCCCGGTAGCGGTTGATCAGCACTGCGTCGAATACCCCGTATCCAGCCTTGGCGATCCTGTCGATCACTTCTTGCAGGTAAGCGGGCACGGGGGCGGCTTTGAGCATTACTCCCTTGGAATAAGGGTAGTCCCAAGTCCCGTACCACGCCTCCAAGCGTGGGACGGCTTTCCGCCCATACAGTTGAATATAGTTCTGCCGAAATTCCGCTGTTGCACGGATGCGCTCCACCAGGCTGTCCGCCTCTTCCTTTTGCAGGAAGCCGGGGACGAAAACGACGTCTGGTGCCATCTTCATAGCTTCCTCGCTTTCAGTTTCGAAACAGTTAGTTCAAGGTTCTCGGGGACGGACTATACCACTCAAAAAGTTGGGAACGAGAGGGGGAAGATAGGGTGGGGAAATTGACCTTTTTGGGGTCTGGCGGAAGGGAAAGGTCCTTCCGAATCAATAGATTGGTTTTTCAAATCGCAGATTTTGAGTTTGCTGCGTCTGCCAATTCCGCCACTCCAGCTTTGGCACTTTCAATCTATCTGATCGCGATCACCTTCGCGAGACGCTAGCGAGTTTGGATCCTTGCGGGACACAGTGAACTTGCTGCACCGGCTACAAGTTAAGACGCTAGCAAGTCGCAAAACCAGTTGCAGCTCAAGGAAGACGATTATAGCAGGATTGGGTACGAATCTCTGCACGAACTTTGAAGACTAGCTGACTCCGCATTCAATTGCACGGCCGGGCGCAACGCTGTCCAGTCGCGCGATGCCACGCAGCGCGGCGGAGCCGTTCAGTCTCAAGTCGAATGTTTATTGAGGCAAGCGGAGTTTTGATTCCGTCAATGGCGGGTTGGTCGCCGTGGTATCCAACGCGGCTTGGGTCGAAAGAGGATTGCGGAACAAGAGGTGCCTCTCGCGGAAATGGCGCTGCGCCCGGCGTCCCCATCCGCGCACGAAGTAATAGTTGAGCGTACCGCCCATGACCGATCCCAAAACCGGCACCAGGCGGGCGAGTCCGTTTTCCGCAATCTCGCCGCCGGCCCGAATCGCGATGCGCTCCACGATGCGCGGCACGAACCGCTCAATGACCTCTTTGCGCAACAGGTCCTTCCCCATATCGATTCCTGCGGCGCTGGCAGCCGCCAGCCACAGATCGGCCATGTCGTCTTCGCTGGCATATTCGAACCCGTGAATCAAACTCAACTTCTGAATCATGCGCCAAGTGATACCGCCCAGAAAGCCAATGTCGGGTAGAACCGACAGCATCCCGCCGAAGCCCGTTCCCGCTCCCTCCAGCAAAGCCATCTTCATCGAAGCGCGAATGGTTTTGTCGGCAAGATAATCGACGACGGGCAGTGGCAAGCCGTTCATTGCGCGGAAGGAAGTGATGGGCAGGCCGTAGGCGCGGCGGAGATGCCGCAAGTATTTATCGGGATTGACACCCGCGCTGCGATAGGCGCGGAGCAGGCCCGCCTTCATTCCCTGCTCGACCCTACGCCGCACCCAAGATTTGCTTCCAAGCGCCATGTTGATTTCGATGCCTCGCGGGTCGAATAGGATGCTGAAGTGACGCCGATGCTTTCGCCGCTCGCAAGCACAATTGACTCTTCACGCTGTTTCAAAGCCCTCCGCACCCTGATGAAGCGGCGATGGTAGACTACATAAGTATGTCATGCTCCCTCGACTGCGAGGTCGCAGCACAGGACGACACGTGCTCCCCGGAGGGGAGCAAATTGAGTAGCCGAGGGTGAAACCCCCGGACCGGACCCCACACCCCGCCTCCGGCACCCCTCTCCCCGCTGTCGGGGAGAGGGGAAGGGGGTGAGGGTGAGGGAGCGACGTTTCCCGGGGGCGTTGCCCCCGGCCACTCAATTCCAGCCCCTTCGGGGCTGAGTCCTCGGTCGGTAACCGGGTTTCGCGGAGGCAGTCAATTGCCTCACCTCTGCCGAGCGGTCTTTGCAAAGCCGCAAAGGGCGCCAAGATCGCAAAGCGAAGACCTGAGGGACGCTTAGTTCCCGCGCTCGAGTGCGAGCACAGCGTAAGCCGTGGCCGCATCACTCATGAAAAGGCCCGTGTAGGAAGAAAGGTCTCGCTGCTTGTTGAGCGAATAAGCGAGCCATCTGCCGTCTGTTTTTTCCTGGTTCTCGATCAGCCACTCAAGGCCTCGTTTCAACTGGGGCTGGTCGCGTTTCACGCCCGCTTCCTGGAGCGCCAGCGTGACGACTCCTGTGGCATAGCCGTCGCTCTTGGTCTCGAGGGGCGTGTTGTCGTGACGCTTCCAGTTTCCCACAAAGGAAGAGAGGCTATAGCCACCATCCGCCTGCTGTTTGCTCAGCGCTTCATCGATGATGGACTTTTGCTGCTCCGGCGTCAGAAGAGCGGGAATCTTCGTTGAGGCCCAGAGCAGGATCACGCGGTCTATCAGTTTCTGCGAACTGCATTCCTCAACAAGATACTCGCGAAGCAGCTTCAGGCCGTTCTGAATCCGCGCGGCATGCTGGTAGTCGCCGGGAGCGCTTCCCACCGCAATCGCAGCCAGCGCAGCGCCGTAGTATTGAGAATCTCCCTCCCAGGGGGAATTGTGAAACTGCAGCCAGGGCCAGGCGCCCTTGGATTCACCTGTTTTCAATTGCTCTGCCCACATCTTATCCAGCGCCAGCCGCGCGTCGGCGCTCAACTTTCCCGTGGGCGCGTCGTAGCCCACGAGGATCAGAGCGTTGAGAACGGATTCTGTTCCGCGCGATTCCGACGTTTTGGGAAACCCGCGCTTGGCGTCGGGATAAAAGGGCTCAACTTCCTTCCACATTCGAACCCGCTTCGTAACGTTATCCAGTAGCCGGCGCTCTACCGGTGAGGCGCCCTGCTCAGCCAGTGTCGCCCGCAGGGCCGGCCGCGCCATCGCATACGGCACTACCGTGTGGCAGGAGACGCAGAACGTTCCGTGATCACGGGCCGCAACGTCCCAGCCCATCCACCAGGTCATCCGTCCATCGAGGTAGGCGGCGGCCGCTTGGCCACTCCAGGCGGCGGAGCTGCCAGTCGAGGAAGGTCCATCCGTGGCGAGCATGCTCACCGCGAGACAGGTAACGAACATGTAGATTGCCAATGTAGCTGCCCTCATCAAACCTCTCCTCGGTCAGGTGATTGCCCCTGAGGTTAGTATAAGGCCATTGGGCTTCATTCACAATTGATCGCGCAAACCGGTGCTGTCCTAATTTGGTCGTAGCGCCGCCATCTTGGCGGCTCCATTGCCGGCTGGAAGCCGGCGTTACGGGCCAAATTAGGACACTACCCGCAAACCACGGGTTCGGCTCGACACGAAGAGCCAAAGCGTCTGTGTGAGAACCCCGCGGGCTTGTCATCCTGAGGAGCCGGCCGCGACGAAGGATCTGCATTTCCTTGATTTCACCATTCTCGGTGAACTGCAGATCCTTCGCTGTCGCTCAGGATGACAGCTTGGGCGGTTGGCTCTGCCAGTCCGTGCCGCGTAAAAACTGAAAAAGTCACACGCTCTCTCGATGAAACATTTCCGGGTTTTATGTCACATGCACCGGCGTCCGCAGTTGCGGCGAGATCTGCTGTACACTCGTAACCATGAGCATCAAAACCCTGACTAGCCGTGAAGTTTATCGCAACGCCTGGCTGCGCTTGCGCGAGGACCAGGTGGAGCGAAGCAACGGCGTGCGTGGCATCTATGGCGTGGTCGACAAGGACGACTGCGCCATCATTCTGCCCATTCAAGGCGAAACCGTTTACCTCATCGAGCAGTTCCGCTACACCGTGCAGGAACGCTGCCTCGAGCTGCCTCAAGGGGGTTGGGAGACCGCCGGCGTTAACCCCGAGGAACTGGCGCGAGGCGAGTTGCGGGAAGAAACGGGCCTGATTGCCCAGACCATGACGCGCCTCGGCGCGCTCTGGATCGCCTATGGCTTCACCCACCAGAAGCAGCATGTTTTCCTCGCTACCGGCCTTGCGCGCGCTGGCGCCGATCCTGACCCCGAAGAGCACGATCTGGTTCTGCGAGCCGTCTCGATTCGCCAGTTTGAGGAGATGATGCTCAACGGAACCATCCGTGATTGCAGCACCCTTGCCGCCTGGGGCCTCTACAAGCTTTGGATGGAGCGGCAAGAGCATTCATAGGCCGCCCCAGCGCGAAAGCGAAGAGGGTGCGAAACAATTACCACTGTCATCCTGAGCGAAGCGAAGGATCTGTGTAACTGGTTTCTCCGTTTGACGATCTAAGGACAACTACAGAGATCCTTCGCTGCGCTCAGGATGACTAAGGGTAGCGCCAAGGGCAACACGCACGCCAAAACAATTTTCGGAACCCGCGTTCGTGCGTGGGCGTATTAGTCATCAGGGCGCCTGCAGCCGCGGGAGGGCTAGGCTGAGGTGTGAGCTTCGAGCTCACAGTCGCGGGGGCATCGTACGCGCGCTAACTGGCATACGGACAACTGCGTCTAACGCGCTTAGGAGGTCTGTCTATGGGGTTCTTGACCGGTCAGCTCAGACAAGTGCTCCGGAGGCTGGGGCGAACGCCCTTTTTCACTGCCGTCACGCTGCTGACGCTGGCGATTGGCATTGGCGCGAACACAGCAATCTTCAGTGTGCTGGAAGGCGTTTTGCTTAAGCCCCTGCCTTACCCTCACCCTGAGGAATTGGTTGCCGTCTGGCTGACAGCACCGGGTATAAACCTCAAGGAAGTGAATCTGTCACCCTCAACCTACTTCGTATTCCGTGACCAGAGCCATACCTTCCAGGACATCGGCGTCACTACCGGCTACTCTCTGAACATCACCGGCCTCGGCGAACCGGAACATGTGTCGGGGCTTGGCGTCACCGACGGCGTCCTTCCGATTCTGGGGGTCTCGCCTATGCTGGGCCGCATGTTCAGCCGGGCGGATGCTGCTCCAGGCAGTGCGGATACGGTAATCCTGACTTACGGATACTGGCGCCGTAAGTTTGGCGGCGACCGCTCCGTAATCGGAAAAACCATCACAGCGGACGGAAAGCTGCGCCAAATCATTGGAGTCCTGCCGCAGGATTTCCGTTTCGAAGACTGGACTGACTTGGCCCTGATTGTGCCGTTGCAGTTTGACCGCGCCAAAACCACATTGGGCCAATTTAGCTATGACGGCATCGCAAGGCTCAAACCAGGGGTCACTCTTGCGCAGGCCAGCGCCGACGTGGCGCGGATGCTTCCCATCGTCAACCGGAGCTTCCCGCCTCCGCCCGGGTTCAGCGTCAAGATGTTTGAAAGCGCACGAATCGGACCGAACCTCCACACCCTGAAACAGTTTGTGGTAGGCGATGTGGGCAAGGTCCTGTGGGTTCTGATGGGCGGGCTCGGGCTGGTGCTGCTGATCGCCTGCGCCAACGTGGCTAACCTGCTCATGGTCCGCGCCGAAGGACGCGAGCAGGAGCTCTCAATCCGCGCCGCCTTGGGCGCCAGCCGGCTGCGCATCGCGGCGGAGTTGTTTCTCGACAGCCTGGTTCTGGCGGTGTTAGCGAGCGGCCTCGGCTTGGCCCTCGCTTACGGCGCCTTGCGGCTCCTGATCGCCTTGGCGCCCTCGGGCCTTCCTCGTCTCGAGGAAATTGGCGTTGACGGCACCGTGGTCCTCTTCACGCTCGCACTATCATTTGTCGCAAGCCTGCTCTTTGGTTCCATCCCGGTCTTGAAATATTCGGGCGCGCGCCTGGGAACCGGACTGCGCGAGGGCGGACGGACGCTGAGTGAGAGCCGCGAGCGACACCGCGCCCGCAGCGCGCTGGTGATTGCCCAAGTGGCGCTGGCGCTGGTTCTGTTGATCAGCTCTGGATTGATGATCCGCACATTTCGCGCGCTGACTGGCGTCGACCCGGGATTCGTTGCGCCTTCCGAGCTTCAAACATTCCGAGTCGACATTCCCGATTCTCAGATCAAGGAACCCGAGCGCGTGACCCGGCTTCAGGAGGAGCTCTTGCGTAGGATCGAGGCCATTCCGGGCGTATCCTCCGCCAGCTTCTCGCTGAGCGTCCCCTTGGATGGCAACGAGTGGGGCGACGCACTCTTCGCCAGAGACCGCACTTATTCGCAAAGTGACATTCCACTCGTCCGATACAGGTTCGTTGCGCCGGGTTTTTTCAAAACTCTTGGCACGCCGCTCCTGGCGGGCCGCGACATCACTTGGAGTGACATCTACAATAAGCTGCCTGTGGCTATCGTTTCCGAAAAAGTGGCCCGGGATTACTGGCACGACCCATCGAGGGCCCTGGGCAAACAAGTCCGGGGCAACACCAAGGAGGGCTGGCGTGAGGTTGTCGGGGTGGCCGGTAATACTCGCGATGACGGAGTGGAAAAGGCGCCGCCCAGTTCGGTGTATTGGCCGGTTCTGCTGGCGAACTTCGAGGGCAACGACATGGATGTGCGCCGCTATGTGACCTACTCGGTTCGAAGTGAGCGCGCCGGCTCGCCAAGCTTCATGAGCGAAGTGCAGCGGGCCGTGTGGTCCGTGGACCCCGACCTGCCACTGGCGGATGTCCGCACGCTGGGCTATCTCTACCGGCGGTCCATGGCACGCACTTCCTTCACGCTCGTGATGCTGGGCCTCGCAGGTGGAATGGCTCTCCTGCTAGGCGTCGTAGGTCTCTATGGCGTGATCGCCTACTCGGTGTCACAGCGCAAGCGGGAGATCGGAATTCGTATGGCGCTTGGCGCGCAGGACAGGGAAGTGACGGGGATGTTCGTCCGCCATGCGTTGCTGTTAACCGGCGCCGGTGTGATCTGCGGATTGGCCGCCGCGCCCGCCCTGACGCGCCTGATGTCATCCCTGTTGTTTGGAGTGCGGTCCGTCGACCCCGTGACCTACGCTGCGGTGTCGCTCGGGCTCGTCGCGACGGCCGCGCTCGCCGCTTATCTACCCGCTCGTCGCGCAGCCGCTGTCAACCCCGCGGAATCGCTGCGGGCGGAGTGATTGGTCCGAGGGGGCAACCCGCGTGGTTGTCGGATGTATTTCTATCCTGCTCCGAACCCCCTCACCAGGCCCTCGACGGCTGGTTAAGGCGCCGTCGCGGTCCACCCTCTCCCCCAAAGGGGGCGAGGGCTGAAACGCAGTAGTAGGGGCGGCCCTTGTGGCCGTCCCTGCAGCGCACCGAAACCTGGTTTTTTCCCTACCACGAAAAGCCTCATCAGCGGTATTCTCATCTGCTCTGAAAATCTTTGTGCCGAAGGCACCTTGGAGTGCGGTAGCGCCAGCTACCGCCGTTCGCTCGTATTCCACGGCGGCAGCTTCGCTGCCGCACTCCATGGCGCGCTAGGCATTTTCGTGGTTTCCGGATGCCCGTCAGCCGACGGGAATAAGCGGCTGCTTCGAACAACTTCTGAGAATGGATTGGAGGGGGTGGAGAATGGCGAGTGGATTTAATCGAAGGGATTTTCTAAAAACGGGAAGCGTGATGACTGCCGGAAGCTTCATTGTGGATGGTCTGAAGACGCATATGCTCGCGGCCGAACCTGAGCCTGCGGCGCCACGTTCCCCAAACGATCAAATTAACCTTGCTCTTATTGGCGCGGGCGGCCAAGGGTCGGGAGATACCCGGACGGCTTTGCTGGTGCCGGGAGTGAAGCTCGTGGCGGTGGCGGACTGCTACGACGGCCGCCTGGCGCGCGCCAAGGAGATTTGGGGCAACGATATCTTCACCACGCGCGATTATAAGGAGATTCTCTCCCGCTCGGATGTGGACGCCATCCTGATCGGCACTCCCGATCATTGGCACAAACAGGCGGCTGTCGACTCAATGAATGCAGGCAAAGACGTCTATTGTGAAAAGCCCATGATTCATGCCTACTCGGACGGCCCTGAATTTGTCGCCACGGCGAAGAAGACGCAGCGCATTATTCAGATCGGCAGTCAGCGTGTCAGCTCGCTGCTTTACAAGAAGGCGCAGGAGATCGTGCAGTCTGGCGGCATCGGCCATATCACCGCCATCAGCGCCTGGTGGGACCGCAACTCGGCCATTGGCGCGTGGGATTATTCCATCGCCCCCGACGCTTCCGCCGAGACCATCGACTGGCCCCGCTTTCTCGGCACGGCGCCAAAGATTCCCTTCAATCCTGAGCACTTTTTCCAATGGCGAAAGTGGAAGGCTTATGGCACGGGCGTGGCAGGCGACCTTTTCGTTCACCTTTTCAGCGGAACGCACTTCGTCACTCAAACGACCGGCCCCAATCGCGCCATGGCCACGGGCGGCCTGCGCTTCTGGAAAGACGGCCGCGACGTCCCCGACGTGCTTCTAGGGCTGTTCGATTATCCGCAGGGATACAACCTGACCCTGCGAGTTAACTTTGCCTGTGGCGGCAGCGAGAGCGAAGGTTTCGTGTTCAACGGCACGGAAGGCTCGATGACCATTGGCGACGGCGTCACGCTGTATCGAGTGCCGCGCGAGACTGAGCCGGGCTACAACATCGAAACGTTTACCCAGGCCATGCAGGACAAGTTCCTGGTCGAGTACCGCAAGAAGTATCCGCTGACCCAGCCCTCGGCAGGGTACTCCGCAGTGGAGAAATTCTCCGTGCCGGATGGCTACAGCGACAGCTACGATCACTTCAAGAATTTCTTTGCGGCGGTTCGTTCGCGCCAGCCGGTGGTGGAAGATGCAGTCTTCGGATTCCGCGCGGCGGGCGCTGCGCTGCTGAGCAATTTGAGTTACGATCGCGGCGCGGTGGTCCGCTGGGACCCGGACGGCATGAAGCTGATGTGATTCTCGATGGACGAATGACAATTGCGGATGGAAGTGACCCCTCACCCGTCCCGCGACGGCTCAAGAAGACGCCGTCGTGGGACACCTCTCCCGTGGGGAGCCAGCTTTAGAGTGTGTAGCGTAGAGTCCCTGCTGGTGGGACTCTGCGGCTTGTTTATCAAGCCCATTTCCGACTGTGCATTGAGGATCCGGGAATTACTTAAGATGAAAAGCCGCAGAGTTTGAACAGCACAAACTCTGCGCTACCCGCTCAGAAATCAGGGGTGCGTATGCAGGCCGTCATTTTGCTTCCCAAGGTTTTGTTCTTAGCGTTAATTTTGTTTTTCCAGCAAGGCGGAAGCCCAACCATCCCAGGTACCTTTCCGCCTCCCCAAACTGCCCGGCCGCATCTGCCGGACGTCGACAGCCCGCCGGCCGTGCCTCGAAAAGCGCCGCAACTCAAGATCGATGCCGCCAAGGTGAAGGAGCAGGCAAGCCAACTCTCGAAATTGGCGGAGTCGGTCCCGCCGGACGTCGAAAAGGCAACGAAAGGACAACTGCCTCAAGACCTGGTAACTCGCCTGAAGCAAATCGAGAAACTCTCGAAGGAACTAAGGCACGAGATTACGCCTTAGAAGAAAGCCCACCACAGCGTGTAACGCAGAGTCCCTACTGTTGGGACTCTGCGGCTCTTCCATCAAGCCCATTTCCGTATGTGCATTGACGATCCGGGAATTACTTAACATCAAAAGCCGCAGAGTTTGAACAGCACAAACTCTGCGCTACCCGCTGCCATTCCCAAGATACTTTAGGGCGCGCGAGGACTTCTGACCTCGAATTTTGAATCTGGGATTTTGGATGCAGCCGACAGCCGCGCTGTGTGCTCTGTGGTGAGACTCCTGGGGCAAGTGCTTCAGCGAGCCGGCCGGGGGCGGCCACAAGGGCCGCCCCCACGGCTGGTTTGCACTCTTAGAAGAGGAACTTCAGGGCAAACTGGATTTCACGGTTGTTGTTGGACGTGTACGTAAGCGTGCCGTATGCCCCTGTTGTGACGGTCGCCCCCGGATTACCAA
>Ga0181538_10006315_pt1 | contig 10278 bp, 8 predicted proteins | sample PEATcosm2014_Bin_40_FD_119773 | JGI IMG/M metagenome (GOLD analysis project Ga0181538, IMG submission 119773) | Peatland microbial communities from MTU Mesocosm Facility, Houghton, MI, USA - PEATcosm2014_Bin23_30_metaG | ecosystem: Environmental > Terrestrial > Soil > Wetlands > Peat | place...
CCTTTAAATCTGCCTATGCCAATCACCGGAGCGGGAGGCAGGAATAATGGCCGTCGCCGTCTTCGGACCGGCCGACGCATCCGAGATCTGTTTTGCGTGTTATCCCCCAACACTGCCTAAGATAGCCGCAGCTTGGCCAATACGGCTAGGCTGGCGGCCAGGCCGTCGGCAATCGTGCCCGGCTCCCGAAGGGTCCGCACGCGCGGCGATCCGCCGCGGCCAGGAGCGGGTGCGCAGGATGTGGGGCGCACTATGGACGCGTGATCTCGCTTTGTGACCCGTTGTCCCACCCAATCCGAAAGGGCATCAGCACTCCACCCTTCTTACGGATGACAGACCGTTCACGGCAGTGGCAACGTTGGTGCTTGACGGTGCGCGCTCCAGTGGCTTGAGCCCTTCGAACACGGTGTCTCTCTCCACTATGAGCAAGCCGAAACCGCCCACGCTCAACTTTCTTTCCAGCACACCAGGGTCCCAGTGATTCACGCCCCTGGACTCGGCGTTGCGGTCAAGATACTCGGCACAGAAAGCAGGCGTGCAGGCAAGGTAGACCGTGTGCGCGTATTCTGCGAATGTACCCATTTGGTCAATGCCGCGTGCAAACTGGATATCGTCGTTCTTAAGCTCAACAGCCGCTAACGATACTGAACGGCCGATACCTGAGGCTTTGTGCCCAAGGACATCTATTCTGCGCCGTCCAAGCGGAACCTCCATGTAGGGTTCAAAGCCACGGTTTAGCAGCCACTTTGATATAGGGCGCAGTAAGTCTTCCTCTTGGGAAACCCGCGCGAAGATTTCACGCACCAAGCGACGGGGAAGAAACACATCTTGCGCGCGCCATATCGAGGCTGCCAGCACCTCGTATGTCGCGACTCCGTGCCACACCGAAGTCGGCGTGCGGCGGAAATGGTCTATCTGGGTCTCGATGGCTTCTTGCTTTTCCCGCTCCGTCAGACGCTTAATTACTGAGGTTTTGCCCGGAACTTCCAGTTGTTCGATAAGGGCATCCAGGACAACAGGGTCCTGGTAAAGTTGCATCAACCTACTGAACCGCAGATAGCAATAGCGCTCCCCTTCATCCGCTTCCGTCCCTTCCGTCCGCAGTGGTTCTATGCGGGCCATAGGCACAGGTGCGGCCACGTCTATATTGTCGGGTTCCGAGGGTGACGATACAGCAGCGCGCCGCGCTGGTTGCGTCACGGTGGACCTGAGCTTCGTGCGCAACGCCTCAAGCACGCTCACTTCACCCATGGCCCCGACCTTGAACTGACGCGTTGTGCGGCCATTCGCCAGCACAACTTCAATAAACGGGTCCTGGTAGTTAATCGCGCTCACGTGGCGGAAGTATATCTCTTCCCCTTTTGCGGGCAGTTCAATTTCGAGCTTAGCCAACCGAAAAGACGCCCCGGCGTAGATAGCAAAGAACACGTCCGCGACGTAAACCACGGTGATATCGTATTCGGCTTTCGCTTTGACTCCAACTGGAGAACTGCCCCGGCCAGACGTGATGACGTAGGTTTCAGTGTTGGACAGTTGAACACCAAGTCTGTCCGCGCCTTCCTGCTTGACCAAAGCCCCGGCTTCCGGGATGCGTTCTTGGGCGGCGCTGTTAATCAGCGCGGCAGTCTTCCAGCGGAGCACCAGCACAACGGCGCCAAACAGTAAACCGAACGGGCTACGCAGCAGGACCCAACCGGCAGCGGCCAGCACTAGCCCCGCGATATTGAGCATGCGCGGCTCCCATCCGAGATGCCACATGATCCGGTCTGCAAAGCCCATGTTAGGCTTGAGCCAAAATCTCTTACGGGCCACCATAGCGCGATTATTTTTCAACCTACCTGGAAGACCCATAATAGAACGTCTACCGCAGGTACAGCGCGGCCACAGACCGCGAGCCGCGCGAGCGCCGCGCGTTGCCGGGTCCGTAACCACGGAGGGCCGAAGGCCTGCCGCGCTCAAGTCCGCACGCTCAGCCACAACGCGAGCGAATCCCTTCTTCCTTGATTCACGGAAACCCTTTACCATAAACCTCATGCCAGGAAGAGTTTTAGAAACGCACAAATCACCCATCATTCGCTTTCACGTTGTCGCTACCGCTGATAATGGCGACATCCTTGAACGGGTTGTGTGTTTGACCCGCCCGGACGCCGATACGAAAGCGAAGGAGTTGAAGAAAAAGCACCTTTTTCGGAAACCGACCGTTACAGTGACCCGCGAAAATACAGGAAAAACGCTTAAGGTCACGGTATCTCAAAGCCGGGATACGCCCGCCAAGAAACGGAAGTAGCGAACCGGAGGGATTCCCCCCCCGGCCCCGGCCCGTGCTCTTGCGTCCGTGGCATCGCGTGAGACTCGCAGACAGTGAGCCCGGCGCATCCGCCGATCTCGACAGCCACGATCACCACCGCGCGAGCGCCAGCCGGGGAGCCGCCGGGCGCCCAGTGTGTTTGACGCTAGAATACGCTCATGGCGCGGTACGTACTCTATGTCAATCGCCCGAACAACAAGGCAGTCGGCCATGCGGTAACCTCTGGCTCCGTCGGTCAAATGGGCGGCGGAACGCGGCTCACAGGTCAATGGCTCGGACCATTCGAATCTCGTGATGAGGTCGAACGAGCTGCCAAGCAGACGGGAAGGCCTTTTCATTGGTGTGGGCACTGCCTGGGTACACCGAAATAGCCCCACCCGCCGGCGCCGGGCGGCCAAGACACGCAATTGACCATCGAGACCGCGCCGGCCAGGGTACCCCCGCGCATTTGGTCGTTTTTCTGGCCCAAAACACCCGCCAGCAACCCTGTTTCGGGAATTCGCCGGGCATGATACCGTAGTACAGGAGGGCCGCAATGACCGACCAACGATTCGCGGAACTTCAAACGGAGCTGTCTGTACTGACTTCCGATCAATTGAGCGTCTGCCTTGCCGAGAATGGCATGGGCGCCAGGGACCGGCACAAGGACGCCAGGATCGCGGAAATCTCCGCGGAGATAAAGCGACTGCGGTAAGCAGCCACGCAGCACCAGGCGGGCCAGAATCGCACCGAGACTCGCGGACGGGTTGCGAGCGCAGCGCGGACCTTCAACAGCCACGATCACCACCGGAGGGCGAGCGCCACCCGGAGGCTTCCATGTCGCTTTTGACTTTAGGGGAAACTTTAGGGGGGATAACAAGAAAACCAGCGTAAATGAGGGTAACTAGCGGTACAGAAGAACCGCCATAACCTATTATTAAATAGTGAGTTATCGTGTGTTTTCAGTGACCCGCGCGAAGCCGGAATTCCGACTCTTAATCACTAGGTTGTAGGTTCGATTCCTACCGCGCTCACCACAACACCTAGGCAAACCGATCGAGCCGGCACGCCGCCTTGGAATCTCGGGAGAGAACCACCGGCGGCCCGGCGAGTTTTAGGCTGCTTGATCCTGCTTGTTCGCCACCGTGCTCCGCAGGTTGCTGAGATTTTTCAAGGCGTTGTACCAAAATGGCGCACCCAGGCTGAGAAACGCCGCCGTCAGCAGGATTCCGAGGAAGTTTCTCTTGCTGTTGAACTGAAACAGCTCGCGAACCACCCGCGACGGCCACCACTGATTCGGGTCCCCAGGATACGGGCTGGGGATGAGGTCCACTCCGGCTTTCTGCAGTTGCTTATCGATGTCGTCCGCGCGCGCTACCAGCGCGCCGATGACGAACCCCCGATACCTTCCGACGGTCTCTGGAGGGACGCCCTTCGCTTGCAGCCACGTCTCCACTTCTTTCACGGTCGCGATACCAACGTCGATCTTGTCGGGAATGACGTTGCTCTGCGGCGCACTCTTCTTCAACGCAGTCAAAGCTCCCTGCAACACTTCCGCGGAGACCGGCGCATCCGTGGCTGGAACCGCCGCGGTCGCTGGCGCTGCCGACGGCGCGGCTGCCGGCGGTATGATCGCTTTCGCCTCGCCGAGCACATCACCCCGAATGCCGACCAGCGCCGAGCGCACTGCGCTGTTCGTTGAAATCTGCTCGAACAGGCGCAAGCTATCCAGGTGGACACCGAAGGCCAGGCTGAAGGCGAAGACGATGGTCCAAATCCGCACTTGTATTGCAAATCGCTGGGACACGCGATCCATGCTGGAGTTGAACCATGCTTCCAGCTTACCCACCGACTGACGCGCCGACTCCGCCGCCTGCTGGAGTATCTTGTCTACTTGGACGGCATATCCCGTCGCAAGGGCTGCCGGCGGAACGAAGGGAGCAAGGGCGGCATTGAGCAATGTCGCCCTTCGCTTGGCTTCAGGATCGGGAGCAGCCAGGAGGTCCTTCAACGCTGCGCCGACCTCGGGCTTTGCGGCTGCCACCCTGTCCAGCATCCTCGCCAGTTCGTCCGGGCCAATCGCGGTTGCGCAGCGCCAACGCTTTATGACCCAGCCGATCGGCGGTACCCTGATGAGGCGGTTGACGATCGGGCCGATCAACCACACGTCTTCGATCCGTGCAAACAGGGAATCGGAGATCAGCGGATGGGTGAGAATACCCTCAGCCACTTTGCGAGGAATGTCGGGATTGTCCTTAGTGGAAAGGTCGGGCGCCAGCTCTTTCAACAGCGTCTCAATTCCCCACAATAGATTGCTTCCCCGAAGTCCGAGCGCCGTGGAAGTAATCTGCGTGAAGATAGTGATAATCAGGCTGACGGCCAGCATCACCACGGCAAAGGCAATCAGCGTGTCGAGTTTTTCCAGCATCTCCCGAAGCTCCTTTTCTAAGCGCCGACTCAGTCATGCAAGGGTGTTGGAGGGGCGCTCATGGCGCCATCTTATCTAACGGGCAGGAATGCACGCCAATATCTAGAATTCGAAGATGAGCGGTACTGCTGCTTGCCGTCCAGACCCCCGGCGGCGATTTTGCTACCCAGGGGGATTGCGGCCAGGGAACAGCCGCCGCAATCTCCGCCGCCTCACTCAGTCCGAGCCCTGAGTTGCCGGTTACCCACAAGGGGCTCGCTGAGAGGCGGTCGGATGTACAATTGTTGCCTGCCAAGATGGCCGAATGGAAACTGTAGCTAAACAGCTTCGCAGCTCGATGCGCTTAACGGAGCCGGTTGCCCAGCCCATCTATGCAGCCTTGCGGGAAACTCACGGTAATCCGCTATTGGCGTTAGTCCGAGTCGCCGATGAGGGTGATCGAACCAATGCCGCCTTGCACATCGACGCGCACTTTGACTTTCGCCGTGGCATAGGCATCGTTTTCCCAGTGGTCGCCTCGCTTCCTGAGCCCGCGAGTCTTGATCTCGCCAATGCCGCCGTTAGCGTTGGCGTAGACGCCAGCGCCCGCGGGCAGCTTCACCACGGCCTCGCCGATGCCACCTTGAATGTGTACGTTGTAGTCGTGTTGCGGCCGCCCGCGCAGGTCTAGGTTGAGACTGCCAACTCCCATCTGGACATTGACGGACCGCAGGTTGAGAGAGCCGAGGTCGAGTTGCGCTTCACCGGCGCCGAAATTCACGCCGAAGTCGAGCGCCGTCTCCCGGCCAAAACGGAGGTCCCATTCGTATTTGATTTGGCCCGGATCGAAGTTGACGTGCCCGGTCTTGCCCTGGTCGATGGTCAGCATGCCGGCATCGTACTTCACGACCGGCTTCCAGGCTGGTATGTTGTAGGTGAAGTATGCCTGCAGCAGTTTTTCCGTGCCGCTTCCCACTTGCAGCTTGCCGGCGCCCATGTTGAGGTTGATTTTCACCACCTCGGAGCGGTCTCGATCGAGGTGGAATGAATCGTATTGCAGCGGCCCGTTGGGGCTGGTGTTGATGACGCAACCGGCCGTACATAGAACGGTCAAGACCAGCGGCAGCTTTTTCCCGATCATGGCGTCTCCTTTGCACCGGGCGAGTGAGATGCTCGTCCGGCTGTGCAACAAACACTTAAGCATACGATACGGTCCGAAACCGCCGCAGGTTCCTTGGCTAGCTCCAGCCGGCCCGTCGCTCCGCCCAAGGGAATCTACCTATGCACCTCGGCGCTGTGGTGACCGCAGTTTGGCTGCGCCAGGCGCCCCACGCCTCGCCAAATTAATTGACTGGAGTAATATACCCAAAAGGAGCCATACTCGGCTTGGCAGCCAGGAAGTCCTTATGCATCAAGTATTTCAAGCAAACCGTCAAAACGAAAAAAAACTATTGCAAATGAATGCGGAGTTAAGTATTCTAGTCATGGATGGCCTAGTACCTGCATAACGTAAACGGGTTTGGAATTTGAATGGTCGTAAGCATAATCATTGCCGCGTTTTCGTTCGCACTGCTCCTCTACTGGTTCCGCTATAGCTGCATTCTGATGTTGCGGAACTCCAGTCCGGAGCCCAGGGCTGTGGACTCCCAATTCAGTTGTCATCAGGTCAAGCAGTTGTTGCGCGGCGATACGCAATTAGACGGCCTTGAGCGTGCCCTTGAGCGCGACTACCGCCTGGCGACATACCTGATTGAACACGCCGCTGGGTTGGACCTGCACTCCATCGAAGACCGGCTTCTGGTCCTCGACTATCGCGTCATGCAGTGGTATTACCGCATCACAAGAAGCGCGGCGCCGGGTCGTGCGCGTCGTGCGCTTGCCGAGATGGCGGACGTGGTGGGAGTCCTGGCGGGCCGCCTGGACGAGCGGGCAGGCTCGCGATCCGAGGCCTGAGCTCCCGGCCGATTCACGCGCAATCCTCACAAACAGCCTGTAATGACCGTACCGGAAGCCAAGCCTGCGCACCAGCCATCTGCATTCGTTATCAACATCCGTGCCGTTCACGCATGCCGGGCCATCTGCGAGTAGAATGGACGTTCTATGCGAGTGGGAATGATCGGCACGGGTGCGATTTCGCGGATGCACGCGCGCGTGTACCGGAAGATCGGCTACGAATTGACGGTCTGCACCGACACTCACGAAGCCACCGGGCGCCGGTTCGCGGAGGAACACGGCGCTGAATTCGTCCGCGGTTACCAGGACGTGTGCCGGCACGCGCGAGTGGATTACGTGGACGTCTGCACATTCCCGGACTTCCGTCTCGAACCGGTCGAGATGTGCGCCCTCGCCGGCAAGCACGTGCAGGTGCAAAAACCGATTTCGACCAATCTCGCAACCGCGCGTCGCATGATCGAAACCGCGCGCGGCGCCGGCATCCTGCTGGGCGTGGTCAGCCAGCACCGCTTCGACGACGCCAGCCTGTTCGTCTCCCAAGCCCTGGCCGCCGGCCGGTTGGGCAAGCTGCTCGAATGGGACGGCTACACCAAGTGGTACCGGCCAGCCGAATACTATGCGCGGCCGATTAAGGGGAGCTGGCGCACCGAGGGCGGCGGCGCGCTGATCAACCAGGCCATCCATCAAGTCGACATCCTGCGCTGGCTGGCCGGGCCGGTGAAGCAGTTGTTCGCGGTCTGGCAACTGGGCGCCGTGCACAGAATCGAATCCGAAGATGTGGTGAACGCGGTGGTCGAGTACTCGAGCGGCGCCACCGGCGTGATTCAGGCGGCGACGGCTTTCCGGCCCGGCTACCCCGAGCGCATTGAGATCCACGGCAGCCGCGGCACCGCCGTGATCACCGGCGACAAGCTGACCGCGTGGGACGTGGAGGACGACTCCGGCGATCCGGCGCCGGTTGCCGCGCAGGTGGCCTCCGCCGCCTCCGACCCGATGGCGATTTCACTCGAGCCCTTCGAGCGCCAGTTCCTGGACTTCGGAGACGCGATCCGCCACGGCCGCCAGCCGCGGGTGTCCGGCGAAGAAGGCTACCAGGCTCTCGAAGTGGTCGACGCGGTTTACCGTTCGTGCCGGACGGGGCAGAAGGTGGTGCTGTGAACGGGAATGTGTAGAATTGGTTTCAATTCCGATTGGCCCTCGATCAGTTTGATGATTTAACGATGGTGGCACCCTCCGGGCGGAGTATAATCGTTCGCACGAGGAGGGACGTTTGATGGCACGCATTGAAAGCTACCCGCCGGGTTCGTTCTGCTGGGCGGAACTGGCTACCAACAATCTGCAGGCTGCCAAGAAGCTCTATGGCGAGCTGTTTGGCTGGAGCGCGGCGGATTACCCGATTCCCGGCGGAGGCGTCTACACCATGTTCCAGATCGACGGGAACGATGTGGCCGCCGGGCATGCGTCGCGACCCGAGTTGCCGCCGCATTGGGGAGTTTATTTTTCGGTGGCGAGCGCCGATCAAGCCGCGGCGAAAGTCGAGCCGCTGGGCGGCAAACTGATCGCGCCGCCGTTCGATGTGATGGACGCAGGGCGAATGGCGGCAATCCAGGACCCGCAGGGCACGCCGTTCTTCCTGTGGCAGGCGAAGAAGAGCATCGGAGCCACCCACGGCGGTTCGCTGGGGAGGGTGATGTGGCCGGAGCTGCACACGCCCGACGTACCCGGCGCCGTGGCTTTTTACGCGGGCCTGTTTGGATGGAAGACATCGCCAGCTTCCGGCGTGGAATCCGCGCAGTATGTGGAGTGGATCAACGGCGAGGCGCATTTCGGCGGCATGATGCCGATGCGCGGGCCGGAGTGGAAGGGCGTCCCGCCGCATTGGATGATCTACGTCACGGTGGCCGATTGCGACGAGCGCGCCGCCAAAGTCAAAGAGCTGGGCGGGGCGGTCTGCGTGCCCCCGACCGATGTCCCTAACGTGGGCCGATTTGCCGTCATCAACGACGCGCAAGGGGCGACTTTTTCGCTGATCCAGATGATGGCGAGGGCCCAGGCGGCGTAGGGGCCAGGAATCACTTCAATCGCCGGTGACCGCTCCCCGACGGTCGCGGCTCCGAACATATATGCAACCGCGCATCGGAGCCGCGACCGTCAGGGAGCGGTTGTCCGGACGCCTGCCGCAACGGGTCAGCGGCGATTCTGCGTCACGCCGGCCGGTGTGCCCTGCTGCGCTCGGCGCGCGCCGCGGCCGACCCCTATGTAGTCGAAGCCCGCGGCGGTTGCAACCTCCGGCGCGTACAGGTTGCGGCCGTCCACGAGGATGGGCGAAACCATCCGTTTGGCCAGATCCGCCAGATCCAGCGAGCGGAATTCGTTCCACTCGGTCACCACCACCAGCGCGTCCGCATCCTGGGCCAACTCCTCGGCCGATGCGCAGTAGCGAATCCGCAACTCCGGGTGCTGCGCGCCGCAGGCGGGCGCCGCCACCGGGTCGTAGGCTTTCACCCGCGCGCCCATCTGCAGCAGGCGCTCGGCGATGTGCAGCGCGGGCGCGTCGCGCAGGTCGTCCGTGTCCGGCTTGAAGGCCAGTCCCAGCAAGCCGATGGTCCGCCCTTTCAGGATGAACAGCTTCTCCTGCAGTTTCTGAATCACGGTATTGCGTTGCGCGGCGTTGACCTCGAGCGAGGCCTCCAGCAGGCGCGCCTGGTAACCATACTCGCGCGCCGTGTGCATCAGCGCGTTGACATCCTTGCCGAAGCAACTGCCACCCCAGCCCACGCCGGGATTCAAAAACCTGGCGCCGATGCGCGAATCGAGACCGATCCCCTGCATGACTTCCGTCGCCTCCGCGCCCACCCGTTCGCAGATGTTGGCGATCTCGTTGGCGTATCCGATCTTCACCGTGAGAAACGCGTTGGCGGCGTACTTGATCATCTCCGCACCGGTCAGCGATGTGACCAGCAGCGTGACTCGCTCGACCGCGGCCGGCCGCGGCAGCCCCGGCGGCGGTTCGAACCTCTGCGCCACCAGCGGCGCATACAACTCGCGCATAATCTCGATCACGCGTGCGTCGCCCGACCCCACCACGATGCGGTCCGGATAGAGTGAATCCGCAATCGCCGAGCCCTCGCGCAGGAACTCCGGGTTGCTCGCCACGCCGAATCGAATCTTGCGGCGCTCCTCGGCGGGCGCCTCCGCCATGCCTTCCCGCACCAGCGTTTCCACCAGGTTCGCGCTGCCCACCGGGACGGTGGACTTATTCACCACCACGCGAAAGCGGGAGCTGTCCAGAGCCGCGCCCACGGCGCGCGCGGCGGCTTCCAGATATTCCAGGTTGGCCTCGCCGGTGGGCAGCGGCGGCGTGCCCACGGCGATGAAGATGACGTCGCTCTCCACGGCCGCTCCCTCGAGCGACGTGCGGAAATCGATCCCGCCGCGCTGCGCCGCCAACTCCAGAATCTCCTGCAGCAGCGGTTCGTAGATGGGCGACTCGCCGCGTTGCAGCTTGGCGATTTTGCTCTCGTCGGTGTCGACGCAAGTCACGCGGTGCCCCAGGTACGCCAGACACGCGCCTGTCACCGTTCCCACATAACCGGTTCCAATTACTGTTACCCGCATAGATCCTGTCCGA
>Ga0181538_10006317_pt1 | contig 10277 bp, 11 predicted proteins | sample PEATcosm2014_Bin_40_FD_119773 | JGI IMG/M metagenome (GOLD analysis project Ga0181538, IMG submission 119773) | Peatland microbial communities from MTU Mesocosm Facility, Houghton, MI, USA - PEATcosm2014_Bin23_30_metaG | ecosystem: Environmental > Terrestrial > Soil > Wetlands > Peat | place...
CTCTGCCCCCGCCAACAAAGCCTATGCGAATCTGCCCGACCGCCTTCGGTGCGCCCAGACTAACTATTTCGCGCCCCTCCAACCTCGGATGCGGAATCGCTGGTACGCGTGATTCCTGCTTGACATCCCCCCGGCCCTAACCTATCATGAGCAGGAGAGGTTGACCTTGTTTGGTGGTGCATTTCCGGAAATCGCGTTCATTCTGTTCATTGCTTTCCTACTGTTTGGGCCCAAGAAACTCCCAGAGATTGCCCGCACGCTGGGAAAGGGTTTGGGCGAGTTACGACGTGCCTCCAACGAATTGAAGTTCTCGCTGGAAGAGGAAATCAAGAACCTGGACCGCTACCAGGAGAGCCCAACCGACTCAAGCCCAAAGTATGGCCACAACGATCCAGAACCCACCCCCAAAGAACCCGGACAGTGACCCTGAGGACCAAGAACTAAGCGGCAAGCAGATGTCGTTCCTCGAGCACCTCGAGGAACTTCGCGTGCGGCTGGTTCGTTCCGTCCTCTCGCTCGTCGTCGGATTCTCTATCTGCTTTTACTTTCACGAGAAGATTTACTGGTACCTGGCAAAGCCCCTCACCGACACCCTGCGCGCCCTGCACATGCCGGACAAGCTAGTCTATACGAACCCGATCGACCCTTTTAATCTCTACCTCAAGATCTCCGCCATGGCAGGTCTTTTTCTGGCCTCGCCTTACGTTCTCTATCAGCTATGGCTATTCATTTCTCCCGGTCTGTACCGGCATGAAAAGCGTTATGTGTGGCCGTTCGTCGGGCTGACGAGCGGCTTGTTCATCGCCGGCGGGCTCTTTGCTTACAAGCTGGCTTTCCCTCCGTGCTTGCGCTTCCTGCTGACGTTCGGCCACGACTTTCAACCGATGGTGACCATCAACGAGTATTGGAGTATCGCGATGACCATCATCGTTGGCGTCGGTGTGGTCTTCGAGCTCCCCGTCATCATTCTAATCCTCTCGATCTTTGGAATTGTCACTCCCAAGTTTCTCATCAAGCAACTGCGGTACGCGGTGCTGCTGACTGCGGTCGCCGCCGCTGCCATCGCCCCCACTCCCGACTTTGCCACGCTCTTTATGCTTTGGATTCCGATGGTCGGGCTCTACATCGTCAGCATCGGGCTTTCCTGGCTTGTCTATTTGCGCAAGAAACGGAAGAAACAACGTGCAGAGGCTTAGACGCGAGGGACGGCGGCGGTTACTGATCCTGATCGCAGCCTGCGTGTGCCTCAGCTTTGCCTCGCCTTTGAAACCAACCGAGCCGGCCGGTTTCAGCGGTGGGCATGCCTTCGAGGATCTTAAGCACCTTGTTTCGTTCGGCCCCAGGCCTTCAGGTTCTGCGGCTTTGGACAAGACCCGCGAATGGCTAGTTCATGAACTTCGCGGCGCCGGCGCTGAGGTGGAGGAAGATTCCTTCACGGCATCAACCCCCATCGGCCCACTCCCCATGACCAACCTCATCGCGAAGTTCCCCGGTTCGGGTCGCGAGACGGTGATTGTGGCCGGCCACTACGATACAAAACGCTTCGACGATTTTCGCTTTGTGGGAGCGAACGATGGCGGCTCGAGCGCCGCGCTCCTCGTGGAACTTGCTCGCGTCCTGAACGGTCAAAAGCACGCCTTGAATTATTGGCTGGTCTTCTTTGACGGGGAAGAGGCTGTCCGCACTCAGTGGGAAGGCACAGACAACACTTACGGAAGCCGCCACCTGGTAGAGAAACTTTCACAGGGCGGGGAACTCAGCCGCATCAAGGCCCTGATCCTGGTGGATATGGTCGGCGATGCGCAGCTACGCATACCCCGGGAATCCAACTCGACCCCTTGGCTGACGGACCTGGTTTTCAGGACCGCTCAAGGCCTCGGCTACTCGAAATACTTCGTGGGCAGCCAGGACGCGGTCGAGGATGACCACATCCCGTTCGTTAACGCCGGCGTCTCAGCTCTCGACCTGATCGACCTTGATTACGGACCCAACGGGAGCTACTGGCACACCGCCCAGGACACGCCGGAACATTGCAGTCCCTTGAGCTTGACCATCGTAGGCCGAGTCGTCGTCGCCTCGCTCGAGGAATTGGATAAATCCCCTTCTAAGAAGTAGCAGGCATCAGCTACAAACCAGTGGACGGAAAGCCGGCCCCCTACCAGTTGTGCGGGAGATACCTCGTGGCAACAGCCCTCTCCCTTGGGGAGAGGGCTGTCGACCCCCCGCGTTGCCGTCGCTTCAACGGAGAACTGCTAACCTCCTACGCGAAGAAAACCAGGGCATCTTTTGCAGCAAACGAATGTCTGGCGGATGAGGCTTGGTCTTTTAAGGGGAAGTCTGAACGGTAGTGGGCGCCGCGGCTCTCCTGCCGCGCCAGCGCGCATTGGGTGATGATTCTGCCGACCTCCAGAATATTGCGCGCCTCGTGAAACTGGATGGAAGGATTGGGCTGGCAATCCAGATGAAGTAAGTTGAGCCGGCGCAACGCAACGCAAGTCTCCTTACCATTCCGGATGATGCCCACGTTATTCCACAGAATGGAACGGACCTCTTCCACGCATTTTTGTGCGGAAACTCGTACCGGTTCGCTCTCGCAGGCCTTCGACTCTTGCTCGGGAGCAGCGTGGCCGGCGTGAGGGCTGGCAGCTTTGCCGGGCGAGGGCGGCTTGAATTCCCGCTGCTGCCCGATCATTGCGGCGGCCGCGCGGGCGCCGAATACCAAGCCCTCGAGCAGGGAATTACTGGCCAGGCGGTTGGCGCCGTGGACCCCGGTCGAGGCAACCTCGCCTGCGGCATAGAGGCCGCGCAAGGTCGTGGCGCCATTGAGGTCGGTGGCAACTCCTCCCATGGCATAGTGAGCAGCGGGGCGAATGGGCACCAGGTCAGCGGTGATGTCGATGTTGTAGTTCAGGCACGTCGAGTAGATTCGCGGGAAGCGCTTCTTCACCAGCTCCGGGTCAAGCTCCGTCATATCCAGGTAGACGCATTCGCTTTCCGTCTTCTGCATCTCCATGACGATGGCGCGCGAAACGATGTCGCGCGGGGCCAATTCCGCGGCCTCGTGATAACGCGGCATGAACCGGTCGAGCAGCACGTTGCGCAAACAGGCGCCTTCGCCGCGCAAGGCCTCCGAAAGCAGGAAGCGCGGGGCTCGCTTCGCGTACAAGGCCGTGGGATGAAACTGCACAAACTCCATGTCGCTCGACAGCGCGCCGGCGCGATAAGCCATCGCTACGCCGTCGCCGGTGGCAACTTCGGGATTGGTAGTTTCCTTGTAAACTTGCCCTAAGCCGCCGGTCGCCAGCAGCACCGCTTTGGCGCGCACGGTCTTGACTGTGGAAGTTTTCTGCTCGAGGAAAGTCACTCCCGAGACGCGTCGATCCTCCACCAAAAGGTCTATCGCAAAGGAATGCGGCAGGAACCGGATGCTTCGCCTGGAGCGCGCCTTGGCCATCAAGGCGCGGAGGATTTCGCTGCCGGTGGAATCGCCCTGGGCATGCAGGACGCGCGAACGGCTGTGAGCGCCTTCGCGTGTGAAGGCCAGTTTATTGCCCTCACGATCGAAGCGCATTCCCCAGCCGATCAGCCGCTCGATCTGCTGAGGACCTTCGTTCACCAGGATCTGCACGGCTTCTTCACTGCACAAACCGTCGCCGGCGCGCAGTGTGTCCTCGAGGTGCAGCCCCACTTCATCATCCTCGGCCAGAGCCGCAGCAATGCCGCCCTGCGCGTACTCCGTACTGGATTCGTGGAGTTCGCCTTTGGTCAAAGCGAGCACTTCGCCTACCGGAGCGAGTTCAAGCGCCGCTCGCGTGCCGGCGATCCCACCACCGACAATCAGGAAATCCGTCTCCAACTCTTTCCTTCCGGACATATCCCTTCAATGATAGCCTTCACCTCATAAGGCTGCAACAGGTACAAGAGAAGTGGCTAGTGGTTAGTGCTTGCTGGTTAGTGCTTAGTGCCTGGCGAGTCAACAACGAGATGTCATTCTGAGGCCCGTTCTTTGGGCCGAAGAATCCCCGCAGTTTCTCTGGATGTCGAAGAACTACCAAGATCCGTCGGCACCCCGATCGAACCGGGACTCCTTAGGATGATGGCGTGATCGTAGCGCCGACCTTTAGGTCGGCAACTGCTGACCTAAAGGTCAGCGCTACCCTGACCCGGTCTACGAATCGGCCGCCCTTGCGGCCTGATGTGCTGTCATGGTATCAGTAACATTTCGAGCCAATACTGAGGGATGATAGCTGACGGCTGAAAGCTGATAGCTGCCTATGAAACGTTTCCGGGTGACTTCCAAAGGTTTCAAGTACAGCGTCAATGTGGGGCGCGGGGCTTGGCGCACTTTTGCGGACTTCCCGCACGACCGCTACTCGGCGATTTTCGTACTTACGGAGCGGCCGTTGTGGGAACGCTGGGGTAAGAGATTTCTCCGCGAAAGCAACCTCCAGAACGCACGCGCTCTTTTCGTTCCCTCCGGCGAGAATTCAAAAAGCATGATGATGGCGGAGCGGGTCGGGGCTGAGTTGCTCAGGCATCGGGCCGACCGTCGTTCATTGCTCGTGGCTTTCGGCGGGGGAGTCATCGGCGACTTGGGCGGCTTTGTGGCCTCCATCTACATGCGCGGCGTCGATTACGTGCAGGTTCCCACCACGGTCCTGGCGCAGGTGGACAGCGCCATCGGCGGCAAGACCGCGGTGAACGTGCGCGCCATGAAGAATCTTCTCGGCACGTTCTACCCACCGCGCCTGGTGCTGGCGGAGCCTGAGGTCCTGACTTCTCTCGACCAGCGCGCGTTTCGTTCCGGCTTCTTTGAAGTCGCAAAGCACGCCGTCCTTTCGGGGCCCGGCTTTTTCAAACAACTCGAGGCCAAGACATCCCGCCTTCTTCCCAAGCACGCGCGCGGTTTGGCGGAAACACTGGCGCAAGCGGCGAAGGTCAAAGTGGACGTGGTGAGCCGCGACGAACGCGAAGCCGGCCTGCGCCGCGTCCTTAACTTGGGCCACACCTTCGCCCATGCCCTGGAGGAAGCGAGCGGCTACAGGCGCTTCCTGCATGGGGAGGCTGTGGGTTGGGGAATGCTGATCGTGCTGCGCCTGGCAGAGTTGCTGGGCGCGATCGAACCCGCTGAAAGCCACCGGATTGCACGCTTGGTGCGCCAGATCGGCCCCTTGCCTGACCTCCAGGGCCTCGCAGTGCGGCGCATCATAAATCTGTTGCCGCAGGATAAGAAGGCGGTCGGCGGGCGAATTCACTGGGTCATCCCCGAACGAATCGGCAAGGTCAGGATCACAGACCAGGTCCCGATGCACCTCGCCGAAACTGCGTTTCGGGAAGTGCAGCGCGGTGGTTGACATGAGTGACCCTGCACACATCCATCCCCTCGGCGGCCAGCACGGTTCCGTGAAGCCCAGTGACTCCACTGCCCGCGCCATCCGCAAAATGTTTGAGGCGGTCGCGCCGCGTTACGATTTCCTGAATCATTTTCTTTCGCTCGGCCGAGACGTGGCGTGGCGGAAAGCTACGGCTGAGACTCTGCGCCATGTGCTGGAGCGTCCGGGCTCAAGCGTCGCAGACCTTTGTTGTGGCACGGGCGATCTGGCCTTCGAACTTGAGCAATATTCAGCCGGCAGGGTGTTCGGAACGGACTTCTGCCGCCCCATGCTTGTCCTGGCGAAGAAAAAAGCTCTGCGGCATTCAACCCTCTTCCTCGAAGCTGATACGCTGGCACTGCCGTTTCCCAATGCATTTCTGGATCTCGTCACGCTGGCTTTCGGTTTTCGCAACCTGGCCAGTTACACGAGTGGCCTCGAGGAAATCCGCCGGGTTCTCAAGCCTAACGGAGTGCTTGCCATCCTCGAGTTCTCCGAGGTCCAGGGAATGCTCTTCGGGCCGCTCTTTCGCTTCTATTTCCGTTACCTGCTGCCGCGGGTTGGAACCTGGGTCTCCGGCGTCCGCGGGCCCTACCGGTATCTCCACGATTCGGTGGCCAAGTTCCCCAACCAGCAAGCACTCGCGGAATTGCTGAACGCGCGGGGTTTTCAGAATGTGAGTTATATTAATTTCACAGGCGGGATTGCGGCGCTGCATTTAGCGGAGAAAGCCAGCTAGCAGAAGTCACCAGCCAGGAGTCAGGAGTCTGAAACCACTGCCTACTGCCGACCTGCCTACTGCCCACTGCCGACCGCTTCGCCGCTCGCTTCAAATTCCTGCTGTAATTCATCCAGGGCTTTCTGGGCCTCGTCCTTCAGCTCTTGTTTCTGAGAAATCTCGTCTTCCTTGTCTTTGACCTTCCCATCCAGATCCGCTTTGGTGCGGGAGTTGAGGGTTTGCACGTCTTGGATGCGAAGAAGCTTCAGTTCTTCTTGCGAGACGCGTAGCTGCTCCCCGGTATCGGCCAAGCGGGCGCGCGCCAATTTAAACCGGGCATCCCAGTCATTTCCGCTTTTGCCTGCAGGTTGTGCTGCCGGACTTGCTCCCGGCTCTCCAGGCGGCACATTACGAAGCCACCCGGGATCGCCACCGGCGCGGCGCAGTTCCTCGTGAAGGTCGTCGATCGCCTCCTGATCTTTGGCAACGGCCGCTTGCTTCGCGTCGATCTGACCCTGCAGGCTATGTACGTCGGACATGGCGGTAGGCCCACTCGACTGTAACAAGCCCTGGACGGGATCGGAGTAATACATCATTTGGCCCTGGCCCAATTTCTGGTTGAGAACCGTGAGTTCCCGTTGGTCGAGTTCCAGACGCTCCTCGAGTTGGCCCATTCGGTCGCGAAAGTATTCTTCTCCGTGCTTTTCGCTGCCGGCTTGCACGGGTCCCGGTTTCGAGGATGCGGGTTCGGCTTGGTTGGCAGTTATTTTTTGGGCAGTTGGCTCCCCCGGCTTGACGTCTGTAGTAGTCATGGGCAGCGGCGGCAGAGCCTCGATGTCGTCGTTGGTGTAGACCTTGGGCTTTTCATGAGACTTGGCGCGTTGCGCTTTGGCCTGCCGAGCAGCGTCGGCAAGCGAGTCCGAACTCGGTGAGTCCTGAGCCAGGGCTAAATTGGCTGCCCAAGCTATCATCACGACCAGCGCGGCGATCCTTGCAATTTGGTGTTTCATCGCTCTAATCCCAACTGCGGGACGCTCTCCCGCTTCCCTCGGTTACCATCTTGCCAATATGGCCACAATAGGGTCAAGAGTACTTTTGGGTCAGGTGCTCAGCCCCGCAGCGGCGAGACTTGAGTATCCGGGGGCAACGCCCCCGGAAACGTCACCCCTCACCCCCATCCCCTCTCCCCGCGAGCGGGGAGAGGGGTGCCGAAAGCGGGGTGTGGGGTCCCTTCCCGGGGGTTTCACCCCGGCTACTCAATTTGCTCCCCTCCGGGGAGCACCTGCCGCTAACCACTGCTTTTCAAAATCGGCTATGATATCTTCGAGACTTGCATCACGACGGTCCAGGCTTTGACAAGTTCTGTCGTAAAGGCAGTCGGCGATCGAAGCAGAGCTGACGGCAGCCAATCACGATTGGGAGGATGCATCCGATGGCGGAGCCAACACAAGAAGAGTTGCTGGCCAAAATTGCTGACCTTGAGAAGCAAGTGGGAACCAAGCGCAACGGCAAGCTGGAGTTTAGAGTCGGCGAGAAGGGCGGCATAAGCGTTTATGGTTTGGGGCGCTTTCCCGTGACCCTCTATTACGAGCAGTGGATCAGGCTGCTCGACGCCGCCGAAGACCTCAGGAGCTTCATGGAATCAAACAAGAGCCGCCTGAAATTGCGGTCACAAGGCTAGGGAGATCGCCGTGTGAAAACAGAAGGGCGAGGCTTGCGATTCTGTGTGAGAACCTCCTTTAGGGTGTCATTCCGAGCGAAGCGAGGAATCTCGCTCTGAATGTTTTCAAGGCAGTGCGAGATTCCTCGTCGCCTGTGGCTCCTCGGAATGACAGCAAAAAACGAGTTCTCACACAGAAGATCATTTCTCTACGCCTCCGCACCTCTGCGGTGAGTCGCCGCCCTAAGAAAGTGTTGTCGTAGTACATTGTCCCTTGGAAGACGCTCCCGTTCTAACAGCCTACCCTTCTTATGACGACTGCAATCCGCCGGCAGGGGCGGATCGCGACCCGCCCCTACCGCCTTGAAATCGCGGGCGCGGAGGGGCTAAGCTACAGCGCGAACGTTCCACCCTCGCCGGCACTGCGAGCCGGCCGCGACCCACGACGAAGGTCTCCGGCGGGCGAAGGAATCAATTTGCAGGCACAAATTCCGACCCCAAAGCAGGGAAGGGGATGTAATATGTCGAGTTGGGCAAGAACGGTACTATTTGGGCTTAGCGTTGCCATTGCCATGGGACTCGTTGGGAACACTTTCGCACAAGGGCAGACGGCGCACTACGATCTTCTCTTGAAGGGCGGCCACGTCATTGACCCGGCGAACGAAGTTGATCGCGTGGCGGACGTAGCGATTGCGGCGGGGAAAATTGCGGCCGTCGCGGACAGCATCCCGGCCGGCGAAGCAGGGAAGGTGGTTGACGTTTCCGGCCTGTACGTGACCCCGGGCTTGATCGATATTCACTTTCACGTGGGCCACGGCGGTGCTCCGCTCAATTGGTTTGCGCCGGAAGCGCAGTCCCTCGCCGCTCCGCTGGGCGTTCCGGCGGACATTGCGCTGGGCGCGGGCGTAACGACGGTGGTGGACGCGGGAACCTCCGGCGCGGAAACTTTCCTTCAGGAAAAGATGGAAGTGATCGACCACGCGAAAGTGCGGGTGTTGGCTTTCCTTAACATTGTTGCCAACGGCATGAACGGCGGCCTCGAGCAGACCGTCGACCAGATGGACCCCCAGCTCTGCGCGGCGACCATAAAGAAATTCCCCGAGATCATCGTGGGTGTCAAGACGGCGCATTACTGGACGCAGAAACCCTGGGACGCGCTGCACGCACCCTGGGCGGCTGTCGACCGCGCCGAGGATTGCGGCAAACTGGCCAATGTGCCGGTGATGTTCGATTTCTGGCCTCGCCCGGACCGGACCTACGAGGAACTGATCTTGAAGAAGATGCGGTCGGGCGATATTCACACCCACGTGTTCGCGCAACAATTTCCAATCCTGCTCGCGGACGGCAAGCTGAATCCCGCTCTGACCGAGGCAAGGGCGCGGGGAGTGATCTTCGACGTCGGGCATGGGGCCGGGAGCTTCTGGTTCCGGAACGCCGTGCCCGCCGTGAAGCAGGGGTTCATTCCCGATTCCATGTCCACGGACTTGCACACGGGGGACTTCACCGTGCTCAGTATGACCGAGGTGATGTCGAAGTTCCTCGCCATGGGCGTGCCGATCGAGGACCTCGTTCGAAGGTCCACGGTGAATCCGGCGCGGGAAATCCACCGCACGGAACTCGGAACTTTATCGGTGGGAAGGGAAGCGGACGTTGCGGTTCTGGAAGTGCTTCACGGCCACTTCGGCTACAGCGATAACGGAGTTGCCAGAATGAATGGCAACGTGAAGCTGATTGCCCGCATGACCGTCCGGGCAGGGAGAATATTGTACGACCCCTCGGGCTTGAGTATGGTCGAATGGGAGAAAGCGCCTAAGCAGTATTTCAGCATACCGGAATTAGGCGGCTCTCAACCGGCGCGGGCCGACAATTACCCGAGGAATTAACCGCCATGGAGTGCGGCAGCGAAGCTGCCGCCTTGGAATGCGCGCGGGAAACGGCGGTAGCTGACGCTACCGCACTCCATGGCGCCTTCGGCGTGAGCATTTTCAAAGCAGCTCGGAATAACCGCACCCCAAAGGAGAACTCGTCACCATGAACAAACTACTACTGAAACTGGCAGTACTGCTGATGGCTCCTCTGGCAGCAGCGTCGCTCATGGCCGCAGGCAAACCCGCAAGCGCCTCGGCAAAACGCGCCATTAACCCGCCCGGCACCGCGGAGGGACTGCCGTTCAGCAACGGCATCCTGGTGGGGAACACCCTGTACGTCGCGGGCCAGGAAGGCCTCGTTAACGGCAAGCTGGTTGAGGGCGGCATAGCGGCACAAACCGAGGCGGCACTGACGAATATTAAGAAGATCGTTGAGGCGGCCGGCTTCCAAATGGCCGATGTGGTGTCGGTGACTGTGTACATGGCGGACCTTTCTGAATTCGGAGACATGAACAAGGTCTACAAGACGTTCTTCCCTGAGCCGCGCCCCGCCCGCGCAACTGTGCAGGTGGCGGCATTGGTGAGTAATGCCCGGATCGAGATTTCGGCCATTGCGGCAAAATCGAAGTGAGTGCAGAGTCGAAAGTCAAGAGTCAAGA
>Ga0181538_10006321_pt1 | contig 10272 bp, 22 predicted proteins | sample PEATcosm2014_Bin_40_FD_119773 | JGI IMG/M metagenome (GOLD analysis project Ga0181538, IMG submission 119773) | Peatland microbial communities from MTU Mesocosm Facility, Houghton, MI, USA - PEATcosm2014_Bin23_30_metaG | ecosystem: Environmental > Terrestrial > Soil > Wetlands > Peat | place...
GTTTCGAGCTGCCCGGCATTCCTGAAATGCTGGAGGTGAAAGGCGAGTTCGCATGGTCGGATGGCGGGGGCCAAGCCGGCATCCGCTTCATCTACGTTTCCATCGAGAGCAAGAGACGGCTGGGCAAGTGGCTGTCCCAACAGATCGAGGAGCCCGACACCGGCCGCACACCCGGCAAAGCCAATGGCCGCCGATCGGTCCCCAGCGGGAAAATTGTGTACCCCCTCCTGCCCCATTTCGTGTGCAAAATTGACTGGACTTGGCGGCAGTGATCCGCGCGGGCGGGCTGGCTGCGGGGCGAGCCGCCATTAGCAGCAGGTTTTGTGTCAAGCTATAGGCTATGGCAGAGAAACGCACCAAAGCGGATATGTTGCAACGCAACGTGGAGCGGCTCGAAGAACGTGATGACGCCGGCCGCGAATCCCAGATCAATGACAAGTACTCCGGCCCACCCCGCATCACTCCTGATGCTATTGAACTGGAAGAACAGATCCACCGCCGCGCCTACGAGCTCTATGAAGCCCGCGGCCGCGAGCACGGCCACGACCGCGAGGACTGGCTCCAAGCCGAAGCGGAGATCCTCGGCACACGGCAAAAAGCCGCCGCCTGATCAAAACGCCCCCGCCAAGGAGGCGCGCCCCGCGCGCAGCCGCCGTCTCCCGCCCGATTTGGTTGCACGGAACAATTGCACCAGTTTTAAGCAATTGACATTGCATTCAGTCGGCGTAGAGTCGGAATGAAATCCCCATATACTCGGAGGCAACCATGAAACCTTCACAGCGCTCCGAACCAGCCGGCAAAATTCCTGATCCCGCTCAATTGGAAGAACAAATCCGGCGCCGCGCCTATATGCTCTACGAATTGCGCGGCCGCCAGGATGGCCACGCCCTCGACGACTGGCTCCAAGCCGAAGCAGAGATCCTCGGCACCCAGCGAAAAGCAGCCGCCGCCTAGGTAGCCAAAAGCAAAGGCCCGCCATCTCCGGGCGGCCTTTGCAGGTGGACGCCATGAAAAACATCTACGTCGGCAATCTGGACTACCAAGCCACCGAAGAAGAACTGCGAAAGCTATTCGAGCCCTTCGGTATCGTGGAACGAGTATCCATCCCCCGCGACACAGCAACACGTAGAGCACGCGGCTTCGCCTTCGTGGACATGGAGGACGAGAACGCCGCCAAAGCGGCGATCCGCGAGTTGAACGGATCAAAACTCGGCGACCGCACGCTCGTAGTGAATAAATCCCGTCCCAGAGCGGCGCGGGCGGAGGACACTGGACGCGACACCGGCGAGCGCCGCTTCGGCCACGGCTAGCTCCTTGCGGAGTGGAGTAGAAATGAGCGAGCATCCTGCCACCATCTCGCCAAAGCCAGCGCTGCTCAATACAGCGCTCTTGATCTTGCGCCTTGCCTGCGCCGCAGCATTCCTGTATCACGGCAGCGCTATTCTCTTCGGCGCCTTCCGAGGTCCCGGTCCCGAGCGCTTTTCTGCCTTCATGCACATGCCGCGCGTCATCGGCTATCTTGTGGGGCTGGCGCAGTTCGTCGGCGGCTTGGCAATGTTACTTGGCGTCCTCGTCCGGCTGGCTGCGGCCTGCCTTATCGTCGTCATGCTTGGAGCCATCTTCTTGGTGCACCTGCCGCACGGTTTTGATGTAGGCAAGGGCGGCCTGGAATATGCCTTAACGCAATTGCTGATCGCGCTCGCGCTCCTTCTCACCGGCGGGGGTGATTATTCCTTGGCGCCTTGGCTCCCCAGCAAACTGCGGAAACTGTAGGACGCTTTCCTGGCAGTAGTAATCACAATAGAGGCAGATCCACCCCCGCTCGGTGGCCACAAGCACCCCCCTCACCATCCAAATGATTCTCATCCCTACTCTTCCAGCAGCAGGCATGCGGATGCCGCACCCCAGAACCCCTTCAATGCCGGTCGCACCAGTCCCGGCCTGAACACGCTCTCCGAAGAGGCTGAGCTGGCCGGCAAGCTGTCTCGGTTGTCACCGGAGAGCAGGAAGCTCATCTTCACCGCAGTTGACCACCTTTTGTCGCTGGAATCCCCGTCCAAGCGCTTTGGACCATCTCAATGAGCATCTCGATGCAAGCAGCACGGCGAAAGGTCCAGAACGCTGGACGCGGGTATCCGTCGGCAGCCCCGGTGATAACGACCCGGGCCAAGTGAATTCCAACAGCAATCGCATCAATCGACCTGAGGCAAGTGTCGGCACGAAAGAGTCGGAGCATACCCCCCCCTACGAATCAGAGCGCGATTCGTTCACGCTCCTGCATGTCCCGCCGTACAAATCGAGCTCTCAAAGTGGCCCAATTTGACCAGACATCCGTCTTAGCCACCTCTATCATGTGGCGTAGTGAAGAAGTGAGACGACCCGTTACAAAGCCAGTCCAGCTTCCTCTCACAAGTGAGGTACAACATGGAAACCGTATTGATTGTTCTATTGGTGCTGTTTTTGCTCGGTGGTGGGGGCTGGGGATACTCTCGTTGGGGCTAGCGCGATCACAGGAGGAACGCGTGACCATGCTGCTTGATACTATTTGCGGCATTCATGAGGGACGTTCGACTCTGGAGATAGACTCGCGCACCCATCTTTCAGGTTACCTAACTATTATAAGTCAGTCCACCTGAGGTTGTCTTTTCTTAGGTTCTCAGGAAAGCCGTGTACCCATGCATCCGAATACGATTCTGCACGAAGCTGAGCAACTCTACAATGTGAGTGACCGTCTTGACTCGCTGGCGGGGCAACATCCCCTCGTCTCAGAAGCACTCATCACCATCTCGGGAAGCCTTCGTAACACCGCCACGTTGTTGGAGGTGCTGGTTGCGATACAAATAGCGCCGCTTGCCGGATTACATCCAGCAAGTGCTTGATTTGTCCGTCGCTGTCTTTGAGCTGTGCTTTGGGATTTCGGCGCGGAAGCTAGTCGTGGAGAACGACATTTAGAAGTGAACTATGAACTTGCAGCCCGCTCTCGCCATAGTCAACGAAGCCTAACTTTCTGAACCTATTCATGAAGAAACTGACCCGCGACCGGGTTGTGCCGATCATCTCTGCGAGGGTCTGCTGACTGATCTTGGGGATTACAGTCTCGGGCGCGCCTTCCTTGCCGAAATGAGCAAGCAAGAGCAGAATCCGAGCTAATCTCTTTTCGCTGGAATTGAAAAGTTGGTCAACTAAATCCTCTTCGTATCGGATGTTCCGCGCCAGCAGATACGCTACGAACAGATCGGAGAACGTGTGTTCCCGGTGAAGCGCAAGCATCATTGCCTTCTTGTCAATGCGCAGAAGTTCGCAGTCCGTCATTGCGGTTGCAGACCCCATGCGTAAAGGCTGTCCAGCCAGGCCACCTTCTCCGAAAAACCCTCCCTCGCCCAATATGCCCAGGGTTGCTTCCTTGCCACTCTCGGATACGACAGTGAGTCTAACCTTGCCTTCCTGGATGTAGAAGACTGCGTCAGCCGCGTCCCCCTGCGTGAAGATTGTTTGATTCTTTGGGGAACGCACCACTTTTCTGCCCTCGCCGATGGTTGCGAGGAATGCAAGGGGATCAAACTCGCGCCTCTTCTTGGCCGCCGCGCGGGGAATCATTCGCTTGTCCTATCAAGCTAGTATCACATGCCCATCTTGATTGTCTGTTGGGCAGATTACATACGCACAATATGTTTGTTCGAGCGCACTTCCGATTTCGGGGCCCTCATGAAGTAGCGGAATCGCTTACGTGTTGGCCACGTTCCACGCGTCGCGATGCTTGCGGTGACCGGCGGCGACGCCCAATGTAGGGTATCCTGCAGAAAACTTATGGTTGGGGAAAACAGTAAAACAAACACCGTGTATAATTGTCCAAGGAGCACGAATAAACACTGTCCCTATTGCCCACACCATGAGGGCGAGTCCACTCCCCGCATCGGGTGATCGGTTCTAGCTTGTGGCAGGCAAAAACCTCCAAGTCGTGCAGTCTGGCGAGCGGACGAATGCCGCAGGAAAGCCAGTCAGCAACATAATACTTCTATCGATCTCCGATAGCGACTACAGCTCACTTCGTCCTCATCTCGAATACGTCAGCTTGCCAAACCATCTAGTCCTTCACCAGGCGGGTGGAAAGCTGGAATTTGCGTATTTCCCGAATCGCGGTTTGATTTCTCTTGTAGTCGCAATGAAAGATGGAGAAACCGCCGAAGCCGGTATCGTTGGAAGTGAGGGCTTTACAGGAATACCGGCGGCGGTTGGCCTGAACAGGAGCCCGCTTCGGACGGTGGTACAAATCACGGGGGATGGGTTTCGGGTAGAGGTCGGAGCTTTGCAAAACACTGTGGAATCCACTCCACACCTTCAATTGATGTTGTGCCGCTATGCAATAATCCAGGGAATGCAGGTTGCACAAACAGCCGCGTGTAATCGGCTGCACGAGATTAAGCATCGTTTTGCGCGGTGGTTGCTAATGACTGAGGATAGAGTGGATTCAGAAGCGCTGCCCATTACCCATGATTTTCTCGCAACGATGCTAGGGACAGATAGACCTACCGTGAGCTTGGCGGCCGGTGTTTTGCAGAAAAATAAGATCATCGAGTACACCCGTGGCGCAGTAAAGATCGTGAACCGCAAGAAACTTGAAGACTCCGCCTGCGAGTGCTACGGGGTTATGCAACAGTACAACGGCGAGCTTGGCTTAAAATAAGTCCAGAAGTAAGTTTATAGAATTCGTGCGTCCCATGAATCTGAAGGATGATTGCCTCAACATCATTGAGGTAATCACTCATCTTGAAGGGCTGATACGGAAGTCCACCGACCCGGCGGAGATCGCCGACTACACTCGACAGATTGTGAAGTGGCGGCAAAGACTCGCCGAGCTGAAGGAACAACGTTGAACGGGCACACTATCCTGTTTGGCGATTAGCCGCGATTACCTCGTCAACGGCGTCGTTCCACTCCCGCAGCTCTTCGGCAGTCAGCAGATGTTTGTTCCTCTCGGTCACAATCCTGCCGGTACGCTTGAAAGCGAAGATCATCGCTTGGCTGATACCGACCTCCGTCATGGCTTTAATCATCATGCGTTCGTATTTCTCGTCACTCAGTGGCACGGGGTCGTCGGCATCGGGGTCGAAGAGAATGTGATCATCGTCGGTTGGGTCACGCCCAAATTTCTCGCGAAAAGCACCCAGCTGGCGCTCGATGGCCTGCCGTGCTTCCGGCGACAAGCGAATGCGTCGGGGCTTATGCACCGTGGCGTTTCTCCAGCCTGACTGCGATCTGAATGGCGAGGCTTGCGTGAAGTGCATTACAGGGGATTCAAAGGGTCGGGATCGGACATGCCATGCCTCGGGAACGTGGCTTCTGCTTCATGACCGATGGTCTCCATGCCACCGATCAATGATCAGATTAGTAGTGCCGCGACAGTCGCGTCAGCAGCCCGTCATTCGCCTGCGATCAGGCTCTCCCCCGGAACTGGGTAATTTTCCGGCGATCGCGTTTTGATGGTCTGCCTGCGGGTAACCCTTCGACCTGTTTCATCGCCTTACGCTCCGTTGTCACCTTCACGCGTAGCTCCCGGCTCGCTTCCGTCTCGCGGTAGAGCGTTTGCGCAATAGAAGCTGGGCCGCGCACCTCGCTGAGAAGCACGACTTCCACCTCAAAGTCGCCGCCGTCGTTTGTCACTCGCAACATGTCACCGATCCGGACCTCGCGCGCAGCCTTGACGGGCTGCCCGTTGGACTGAATTCTGCCCAGCTGACATGCTCGTGCAGCTAATGCTCGCGTCTTGAAGAATCTGGCGGCCCAAAGCCACTTGTCCATTCGTACGGAGGTCATAATCTATTTTCCCATACGCATGGGATTTCAGTGGGTATCCGTATGGCGCCCTCACGTAAACCGCGAAGAACTGGCGGCGATGCCACATTCCGGTCGGTTTGTCGGCGACACGGAAGTTAATCGTCAAGTCGGGGCGCGTCGGACCCGGGTATTTCCCGCAGTGGCACTTGATCCCTATGCGCCCTTCAAGATTAAACCGTTAGCGAATCTCTACATTCCCGAAACCAAGGCCCGTCAGCATGCTGGCAAGCGTCTGGCGGGCATTTTTGTCGGCGGTCTCCAGGATGCCGTCCTGCAATGCGGCTGCCTGAAGTTGGCGCTCAGCTTCCTGGCGTACCTCGCCTTCAAGATTCGGATCGGGCGTGGAGAAGAGTCCGGTGTCGCGCGAATAGACTCGCGTCTTCGCGTTGTCGAGGCGAGTGGTGAAGATTTCGGCTTGCGGCAGGTGAATCGAAACGCTGCGCCCGCTTACCACGACGTCGCTGGGCTGAAGCTTCGACAGATCCAATCCGGCGATCACCTCGCCGTGCACCACCAGCAGCAGACGATCGCCCGCGAGAAATTTCGGCAGGATGGGATTCTCGCGCTCGCCGCTGATAATTTTGTCCATGGTGTAGCTGACTGTCTCGAGGCGTTGGAGCGCCCGGATCTGGCGGATGACGGTGGGCTGGTCCACGCTGATGTGAACTTGTCCGCCACGCAGCATGCGGCCGAATTCGAAGAGGCCGAATCCAGTGAACGCCCATAGCGCGGCACCGATTACGAGCGTCGCCAACAGTATGCCCGTGAGAATGCCAGTAAGCCAGCGAAACGGACGGGCCGTGGTGGGTTGCGGCGACTGCAGATCAGCAGGAGTCATTGATCCGAATCTTACTCCTGATTTTGTGAGGAATTAAAATGGTTGCAGCTACGTGTTCGTTTTCAGATACGCCGTGATTTCTCTTTCAACCAGCCACAGCGCCTTTTACCACACGAAGCCGGTGTAGTCGAAGCCTTCGGCCGGGTAGCGTGGCTCTCTGGATCAGCGCGAGGTTTTCGGCACTGAAAATCTGCTATCAGTGGTATCAGTGGAAGACAGTTTTGGGGGCGGTGAGAAACCGACAACTTATCGCTGCTTCCGGTGGAGAGATGCCTCTCATCCATTAACCAACTCGACTCATTTCCATGCCGGTGCGGCTGTTCTCGGCGGCGCGCAGCGGCCAGGTGCAGGTCCACATGCTGCACCGCGAGGACCATGTCCGCATCAAGCAGCAGCTCTATTGCCCGCGGGACGAGCGCGTGGTCCACCCGCGACGAGATCGTCAAGGGCCACGAGTACGAGAAGGGCGAGTACGTGGTCATCGAGCCGCAGGACATCGCGGTGGAGGAGGCGCCCTACGACTCGATGGTCGTACGGCAGTTTGTGGGCATCGATCGTCACACCCAAGCACCATTACCGGATAATATAGATTCGGACGCCTATTTTCAGGTTCCTCCACGACTTGTCCGCCGTGTAGATGGGAGACCTCAGAGCAAGTCCGAGAGCTAAACAAGCCCGGTCTCCAAATGACAAGCCAAGTGCGCGGGTGTGGGTAATAAGGCTGCCGGCAGTCTTGGCGTGCTCGGCGGTGAAGGCCATAGCCTCGCGAATGGGGCTGAGGGTGGCTTCCCACGCATCGTCAGGGCTGAGGCCCCGGGCCACGAGCTTACTTTGCACCTCGGCCAGATTAACGGTGCTGCTGGTGGCGCTGCTCAACAGTTGGGGAGTCAGCTTATCGGCACCTGGTTCACGGTTAAGCACCGCGAGGATCGCGGAAGCATCCAGCACGATCCTATTCATTCCTGGCTGTCTCGCGTCGTTCGGCAATCAGCTCGTCAACTAGCGACGTACCTGGCTTTACATGCTGCCGGACAAGGCGCTGCGCTCGCTCGAGGCGGCGTTTCAGCGTCGTGATCCGCAATTCGTCATCTTCGATCCGCAATACGACTTCATCTCCGACGCTGATACCAAGCGCCTTGCGAAAAGAAGCGGGGATGACGACACGGCCGTTTTCATTGACACGTAGCCGGGCTTCTGCATTCATGCCACATTCTCCTTCACATGGCATTATTGTAGCATAATGTCATGTTATATGTAGTCTGGCATCAAGATGCCCGTTTGGAAACCGGTTGGCGTACAGCAAGAGGTGCTACACGGTAGCCGGCGGTCAGCCTCGGATGCCGGGGACGACCTCTTCTACGAATTGCCGGGCATTGACTACCCGGGTCTTGCACCAGCGCTGGGGAAAGCGCCGCTTGTTGTCCGTAACCGGGTAATCGTCCGTCGACCGGATTCGGTTTCTTGACATAGCCATCAAAGATAGCTATGATGAAGCGATGAAAGTGAATGTGGCGGAAGCGAAGAACAAGCTTCCCGAGTTGATCAAGAAGGTCGAAGACGGTGAATCGGTGACGATCTGCCGCCGCGGTACGCCGGTAGCGGACTTGGTTCGCACGGCTACGGCTGGCGAGGGAAAGCGTAAGTTTGGAACTCTCAAGGGTAAGATCGTCGAAATTGATCCCGACTGGTGGAGGCCTATGACCGATGAAGAAGTAGACCACTTCCTGGAAGGACGCTATTGAATGCGTCTTCTGCTGGATACGGTTACTTTTGTCTGGGCGATTGGGTCTCCGCAACGCATCTCACGTGTGGCCCTCGCAGCGCTAGAACCCAAGAGCGTCGTGGTTGAGATCAGCGCGATCTCGCTGTCGGAGATTGCAATCAAACAGGCAAAGGGAAAGCTGAATTTGGCGACCGAGAATGTGCTCGCTGCCATCGAAGATTTGAAGCTGCGAGTTTTGCCGTATACTGCTCGTCACGCGTATCAGCTCTTCGGCTTGCCATTTCACCATACCGACCCATTCGATCGCCAAATTATCGCTCAGGCTTTAGCCGAGAGCATCCCAGTCGTAACCCCTGATGAAAAGTTCAGCCTCTACAAGGGACTCAAGATCATCTGGTAAGAGATCGGGCCTCAGCAATCACCCAAAAACTACAAGGAACGGCTCGTGGAGTTGAGCATGCGGGTTGAAAATGGGAGAGATCACCGATGCGCAATGCGGCAGAAGCGGGCCCAGGTACCCCGTGGGGAATCCGGTTGAAGGTGAACGCCATTCCCGTCTGAAGGTGAACGCCATTCGGTTTTACCCGATCAATAGTTCCCCTTCCATGCGCGGTAGATGACGTAAATCCAAGACAGAATGCCGTGCAAGATGGCCCACAGAATCGAATGGTTGAGCTGAAAAGAGAGGATCATGGCGAGCGCCGATCCAGTTGAAATACCGACCGCAGCCGCGTTGCTCTGGGTGCTCATCGAAGATTACGTGCGGCCGCACGAAGCCTGCATTCCGCGCAGCGCCAGCCGCATGACGGCATTCTAACGCCAGCTCACAGTTGTGCGGGGACTTTCGCGCCGACGAGCGACCGCGCGGGACGACCGATGAGGAGCGCCGGGAGCCGGTCGCAGCTCGTTCTGCGGCGCTTGTAGCTATCATTACTGCCTCCCTTCAATTCTTAACTCGTCCGCGCCAGTATTCTTGAAATTGAGCCAAGTCCTCTTTACTTCCGAAGTCTGTCACAGCGTGACCGTCTTTGCTGCAAACATAGAAGAACACCGGAATCGTAGATTCGACAGTCGTGGCTACCAGAGCCCGCGCCCCGCAGCCACAATAAAATTGCAGTTCTCCACCCTCTGGCCGCACCGTGGCCTTTTCAATCACAAACTCCATGACCACCTCCAAGATTCGGAATCGAGTTCGCCGCTCATTATATGCCACAGGGCCGGGGCGTTGCCTTCAGCTCAGTGGAGAACGCTCGTCTCGTGGCGAAAGCCAGAGCACTGGCAGCGGCTAACAAAGAGCTTCGCCGTGTGGCCACGGAACTGCGATCGGAACTGCGGATGCGGCGCTCCATTTTCGAAATCCCTTGCTGCCACTCGATGCCTCACGATTTCGCGGCGGCAAACTGGCCCCTCGCCGAACCACGCCTGGACCTCCGTAATCTCTACCCGTCAGTCCCTCGGGATCTACTATCGGCGCATGGCAATCGAAGCACAAACCGAAAAAGCAGCACCGAAGAGGCGTCGCTGGCGACGTTGCCATTTCGCGGTGCCCGTCCAAGTCACCATCGAAAAACCGCAGCATGTCACCTTGACGGACGCGCGCGGCTGGCGAATGAATAACGGAGGCACTGCCGTCTACGCGGACGCTGAACTGAGCATTGGGAGTGAGGCCGAGATCGAGTTCACGCCTCCCCATTTCTATCCCCCTGTGACATTAAGAGGCGTGATTCGCAACCGTGCGGGTGACCTCTACGGCGTGGAGTTCCTGGCCAGAAGTGGGGCAGAAAACGAGCAACTGGCGCTCTTCCGCCAGATCTTGGCTCGGTGGGATGCCGCCGCGTAGCAAGCTGGAGCGCCATGAACTACACGCGCATTTCAA
>Ga0181538_10006322_pt1 | contig 10270 bp, 6 predicted proteins | sample PEATcosm2014_Bin_40_FD_119773 | JGI IMG/M metagenome (GOLD analysis project Ga0181538, IMG submission 119773) | Peatland microbial communities from MTU Mesocosm Facility, Houghton, MI, USA - PEATcosm2014_Bin23_30_metaG | ecosystem: Environmental > Terrestrial > Soil > Wetlands > Peat | place...
CGTTCCACCGGGTGATGCAGGGTTGCGCGGCGCCGGCGCCGGGCCGCCGGAGCACGTGGATCAGCCCCGAGTTTATCGCCGCCTACACGCAACTGCATGAGGAAGGCCACGCGCACAGTCTGGAGTGCTGGCAGGGCCGCCGGCTCGCCGGGGGGATTTACGGGGTGGCGGTGGGCGGGTTTTTCGCAGGCGAATCCATGTTCCACCGGGTCAGCAATGCCTCCAAAGTCGCCTTGTTCCACTTGATCGAGCGCTTGCGCCGGCGGGGCTTCGTGTTGTTTGACATTCAGATGCTTACGCCGATTACCGCGCAACTGGGCGGCATCACCATTCCCCGCGAGGAATACCTCCGCCGCTTGGCCCGGGCCGTCGAGAAACCCGTTTCGTTCCAGAGGGAGGCGGGTCTATGAATCGCCGCCGGGCCGCGGGGCGGCGGGTGCTGGCGAGTGCTTGCAGCCCCGGGCGCCGGGACTTACACTAAGCAGGCCAAAACATGGCAATTTATGAAAGCTGCATACATCACTCAAACCGGAGCGCCTGACGTTATCATCTACGGCGATCTCCCCGCGCCTAAACCCGGCCGCCGGCAGTGCCTGATCAAAGTTGCCGCGGTCGATGTGAACCCAATCGATGTCTATATTCGGAGCGGCGCTATCCCGGCAAAGTTGTCTTTCCCCTTCATCCTTGGCCGCGACCTCGCGGGCACGGTGGTCGAGGCCGGCGCCAGCGTCAAGGACTTCAAAGCGGGCGACCGGGTTTGGGCGACCAGCCAGGGGTCGGACGGGCGCCCGGGGACGTTCGCCGAATTCGCCGCTGTGGACCACCGCTGGCTCCATCCCATTCCCGAGGGGGTCAGCGACGATGACATCGTTGCCTTGTCGTTGACCGGCGTCACTGCCCAACTCGGCCTGGTCCGCAGCGCCAACCTCAAGGCGGGCGAGATTCTGTTTGTGAATGGCGGTTCGGGCGGTGTCGGCTCGTGCGTGGTGCAGATGGCCAAGATCCTCGGCGCACGCGTCATCACCACGGCGGGCACCGACGAGAAGGCCGCGGCGTGCCGGGACCTGGGAGCGGACCTGGCGATTAATTACAAGACACAGGAGGTTGATGCGGCCATCAAGGGGTTTGCGCCCGAGGGGGTGAATGTGTGGTGGGAAACCCTGCGGGAGCCGGACTTCGACCGAACGGTCGCGCTGCTGGCGATGCGGGGCCGCATCGTGGTCATGGCCGGACGCGACGCCCGCCCGCCGTTCCCCGTCGGCCCCTTCTACGTGAAGGACTGCTCGCTGCATGGATTCGCGATGTTCAACGCCAGCGCCCGCGAACAGCGCGCCGCCGCCAATGCCATCAACCGCTGGCTGGCGGAGGGCAAACTGCGAGCACGCATAGACCGGGTTCTGCCGCTCGCCCAGGCGGCTGAAGCCCATCGCTTGCAGGAAGAGAGCACTATTCAGAAGACCGGCGCGCTGGCCGGCAAGATCGTGCTCAAGCCGTAGGACTGGCTGGAACAGGGCGTCATCAACAGATGAGCAAAGAGAGGCGAGCGTCCCCGCGAGCCCCATTTTCCGCAGTTGTTTGGTCTCGCGAGGACGCTCGCCCTCCCCTGCAAAGGCGTAGCAACCCGCGAACTTGGGCGCTGCGCCTCAACATGAAGAACCGTTTACAGGGAAGTCTTGCCGGCGGCTTTGACCTTTGCCCAGCGGGCCCGGGCAAGAGCAACCAGCCGCGCGCGACCGGCGGCAGAAAGCTTGCGCTTCCTGGCGGGCTTGGCCGATGCTTTGCCCTTCCTGACGGCAGCCCAGCGGGCTCGCTGCGCGGCGCGGATTCTGGCAATCCCGGCGGCGCTTATCTTTTTCCGCTTCGGCGCTGCGGTTGCAGCGGGAGCTGAATCTGGTGCCCCTAGCAATTGGCTAAGTTCCTGCTGAAGGGCGTCAATTCGCTCTTTAACATCTGCTGCCCGACGCAGTTGTTGCGGCGTAAGACTTGTGAATGTTTCCATATCTGTTGAATAACGCTGCTTCCGGCACTGATGTCAATCGTGGAAAGTCGATTTCAAGCATCAATTCCCCCAGGGCGAACCTATAAGTGCGGAATTCCCCAGGCAGGGGAGATGGGTTGCCGGCTGAGATCCAGCGCGGGCCAACTACTATATGACAGATTTGTTCGTGACGATTTGCGGCCGCCGGAGTCCAACCCAGGAACCTATGTGGCGAAGACTGACTGTTGCCGGACTAAGCGCCTTGCTGCTGGTTGCTCTGCTCCTTATAAATCGGGCGGCAGTGCGAGCGGGATATTACAAGTGGCAGATGAGGTCCGCAGAGAAGGCCGCATTTGCGAAGAGCGGCCCGGGGCATTTCTTCGGCGCGCTTCCCGGGGCCGGGGATTCGCAAGCGCGCTACTCCCGGGCGAGACAGGCCTTGTTGGACCTGGGTTATCTACGAAAACTCAAACTGCCCTTCCCGGCAGGCTCCGACTGGCCTAGGCTACTCGGCCAGGTCCGAGGCAGATTCCCCGACGGCATGTGGGAGTTAAGTTTAGACTCCTCCAGCTCCATGATCCACGTGACCGCGCCAACCAACCAGATTGAAACATGGAAGGAATGTGTCTCTGAATTCGCCGTTCCGTAGAGTGTAGCAGCCGGCCTCAGGCCAAAGCGTCATTCCCCTAGCCTCTGTAACCGCCGTCATTCCTAATCAGTCGAGTTTCGTCTCTCGTGGCCCCCGGGGTTGGAGTGTTTGCGCCCGAGCTATTCCTACCCGGCTGCGGCGGTACCCGTAGCAGAAGTAGAGAACCAGGCCTACGACCAGCCAAACGACGAATCGTATCCAGGTCACTCGCGGCTGCGCCGCCATCAGGTAGCCGCAAGTGAGAATCGCCAGCAGCGGCACCCAGGGAACCAGCGGCGTGCGGAAAGGGCGCGGGCGGCCAGGGTCGGTGCGCCGCAGCACAAGGATGCCGGCAGCCACCAGAACAAAAGCGAAGAGCGTGCCGATGTTGCACAGGTCAACCACTTCATCAATGTTCGTCACCGCCGCGAACACCGCGACGAACACGCCGGTCAGGATGGTCGTGATGTATGGCGTGCGGTATTTCGGATGGACCTTTGCGGCCCAGGGCGGTAGCAGGCCGTCGCGAGCGATCGAGAAGAAGATGCGGGGCTGGCCGAGCTGAAACACGATCAGGACCGAGGTGGTGGCAAACACCGCGCCGAAAGAGATGATGCCCGCCGTCCAATTCATGCCGCGGACTGAGAAAGCTTTGGAAAGGGGGTCTGCCACGCCGGTGAATTGGTCCCACTTGACCATGCCGGTCAGGACCAGGGCGACCGCGACGTAAATAACGGTGCAGAGAATCAAGCTGGCGATGATCCCGATAGGCACGTTCCGCTGCGGATTGCGCGTTTCTTCCGCGGCGGTGGATACGGCGTCAAATCCGATGTAGGCGAAGAAGATGCTCGCCCCGGCGCTGGAAATGCCGGCCAACCCGTGCGGCGCAAACGGTGTCCAGTTCACCGGCTTCACGTAGCAAACGCCGACCGCGACGAAGAACCCAACGATCGCCAGTTTCAAGATCACCATGGTCGAGTTAAAGCCGGCGCTCTCGCGAATGCCCCGGACCAGCACCCAGGTTATCAAAGCCACAATCAGCACGGCCGGCAGGTTGAAGATGATCGGGACGCCCACAATCCGCGGCGCCAGGTTCCATGCCTGGCCGCCGCGAGCCACAGCATCGCCCAGCGTGCCTAGATCAATCCCGCTGGCTTTGGCTTCAGCGATCTTGTGGGCGGCTTGGAGGGCGGAGCGATAATCGGTGCCCAACCATACCGGCCACGCCAGCTTGAACCCGGCCAGCAAGCTCTGGAAGTAATCCGACCAGGAAATCGCCACGGCCACATTGCCGACGGCGTATTCGAGGATCAGGTCCCAACCGATGATCCACGCGACCAGCTCCCCAAGCGTAGCATAGGCGTAGGTGTAGGCTGATCCGGAAACCGGGACCATTGAAGCAAACTCCGAATAGCACAGCGCGGCAAAGCCGCAAGCAACAGCCACAAACAGAAACGATAAGACTAACGCCGGACCCGCTCCGATATGTTCCCCGCCGCCCGCGGCCGCCGTGCCGACGGTGGAAAAGATCCCCGCCCCGATGATCGCGCCCACGCCGAGGAGGGTAAGCTGCACCGGACCGAGCACGCGGCGCAGTTGTTGGCTGGGGTCAGCCGTCTCGCCGACCAACTGGTCCAGGGACTTACGGCGGAAGAGTCCGGTCACCAACTTCACAAGGCGTTCTGAAGGAACAGGTTAACGGCTGACATTCCGGGAAGCAGATTTCACCGAAGCCCTGAACGCAAGCAGAATATGCGTCGCTCCGCCCCAATTCCCTGCTTTCATCCGGCAGCCGGATCTCTAGAATGGGGACATGAGTGTTCAACTAGATGGCCGCCGCCAGTTTGCCAGTGACAACTATGCCGGGATTTGCCCGGAAGCGTTTACCGCGATGGTCGAGGCCAACCAGGGTCACGAGATCAGCTACGGTGACGACAATTGGACGGCTAAAGCGTCCAACCTCGTGCGCGACGTATTCGAGACCAACTGCGAGGTGTTCTTCGTCTTTAACGGCACATCGGCCAACTCGCTCTCGCTGGCGTCGCTCTGCCAGTCCTACCACAGCATTCTGTGCCACGATCAGGCGCACATTGAAACGTCGGAGTGCGGCGCGCCGGAGTTCTTCGCCAATGGCACCAAGGTCCTGCTGCTACCCGGGGCGGACGGGAAGATCGACTCGAAGTCCATTGACCGCGCGGTGAACAAGCGCACGGACATTCACTATCCCAAGCCGCACGCGCTCAGCCTGACGCAAGCGACCGAGGTGGGGACGGTGTATTCGCTAGCGGAATTGCGAGCCGTGACCGATGTCGCCCGGCGTTGCCATCTGCGGGTGCACATGGACGGAGCGCGGTTCGCCAATGCCGTCGTCGCGCTAGGCGTCACGCCGAAGGAAATCACCTGGGAGTCCGGAGTGGACGTGCTTTGCTTCGGCGGCTCCAAGAACGGCATCGCCTTGGGCGAGGCGGTCGTGTTCTTCAATACCGAACTGGCGCGGGAGTTTGATTATCGCTGCAAGCAGGGCGGGCAGCTCGCTTCGAAGATGCGGTTCCTTTCCGCGCCATGGGTGGGGATGCTGCAGGATGGCGCCTGGCTGCGGTACGCAAAGCACTCGAACGCGATGGCGCAACGCCTGGACCGGGCCATTCGCCATTTGCCGCACGTGAAGATCGCGCACCCGGTCCAGACCAATTCGGTGTTTGCCGGGTTGCCGGATGAGGTCGTTCAAGGCATGCACCAGCGCGGTTGGAAATTCTACACGCATGTCAGCCAGGACAACGCCCGGCTCATGTGCAGTTGGGACACCACGCCTGAGGACGTGGATGCTTTTGCCGCGGACTTGGCCGAAGTCACAGCTCATCACAACTGAGGGCGTGAGGGTTAGGAGAGTTAATTGAGTCTCATGGGTCACACAGCTCACATGGGAAGGCGACGAGTTATCGCAGGAGACATCCTTGTTCTCGCTACTCTGCTCGCGGTGATGGGCGCGGGTTCGGCGTTTGCTCTGGACGAAGTCCCTTACGACGTGGCGACGGAACCGTGGACGGAAGGCCTGGGAAATCATCGGGCCATAGTGCGCGTCGAGCAGAAGACGGATGCCGTGCTGGTCAAGATTCCCTGGCGGCGGCGAGACCGGGACCCCGAGCGCAAACAAATAATCGTCGTGGACGCGGTCAGCGGTGTGCGCATCACAAACGTCGCCCGGCTCCACCTCGACCGGTTTGAGGGCGTGCTGACCTTTCAGCCGCAAACAGCCCCGGGCGATTACTTCGTCTATTACCTCCCCTTTGTGCCGGAGCCGAACTGGGGCAGTTACAATCACGATTATCTTCCGCCGCAGGAAACCGCTGCTTCCGACTGGAAGGCACGGTTGCCGGCCAACACGGAAGGGCTGCCGTGTGCCGCGGTCGTTCGCCTGGAAGCCCGGACGGAGTTCGACAGCTTCTATCCGATGGAAGTGGTCGCCACGCCGGAGGAGACGCAAGCAATGCTCGCCCGGAGCGCGGCTGAGTCCGCGTATTTCCTCTTTCCCGAAGACCGGCGCTTTCCCATCCACATGACGGATGAACTGCCGCTTCGCTGGGTGAAGTCCGGTCCTGGCAGGGAATTCCACGGCGAGGCACAGCGGAATGAGTTCTACGTCTTCCAGATCGGCGTCTTAGCGACGCGGACGAACCTGGCGGCGCTGGATGTCGAGTTCAAGGGCGAGATCGCCCGGTGGCTGAACTGCTTCAACACCGGCGGCACAAATTGGGACGGCAAGCCCTTCCGCAAGACGGTCAACGTGCCGCAGGGCAAGGTGCAGGCGCTGTGGATCGGCGTGGATGTGCCGCGCGATGCCAAGCCGGGCGAGCACAGTGCCACCGTGACCATTCGCCTGGCGAACGCGACGCCTGCGGATATTGAACTCAAGCTCAACGTGCGGCCCACCGAACTGGCCGACCGCGGCGACAGCGAGCCATGGCGGCTAGGGCGGCTAAGATGGCTCGATTCCAGACTCGGGATAGACGACGAGCCCACCGCCCCCTACTCGCCACTAACCTTTGCTGGCCTTTCGGCACGCGGTAGTGGTTTTCAAGTGACCTTTGCCCAGTCTTCGTCCGGCCTCTGCCAGATGCCCTTGGAGATGAGCGAGGAAGGGCGAGAGGTCCTCAGTGGTCCCGTCGAGTTCTTTATTGACGGTATTGACGATCTCCGGCGCACGGCTCCCATTGGTATCCCCAGGCTGATGCCCTGGAGCGGCACAGGTCCGGCCACTCTGGTTTCGGGGCGTGGGTATGGAAGCTTCATGGTAGATAGCACCGCCAGGATTGATTTTGATGGAACGCTTACCTTTGTCACACATCTTCCCGCCATTCGAGATTTCAATACCGACAATCTGCGTTTGCAAATCCCCCTCCGCCCCGAGGTTGCCACCTACTTCATGGGCCTCGGCTTGCCCGCAGGACGGACGCCTACGAACTATACCTGGCGCTGGCAGGGGCCCTACAACAGCTTCTGGATCGGCAACGCCCACGCCGGGTTGCACGTGAAGCTGCTGGGCAGCAGCTACGAGGGGCCGATGCAAAACCTCTACCACCCGAAGCCGCCGCCGAGCTGGTTCAATGACGGCAAAGGGGGCGTCACCATCACCAACGGGCCGAACGGCGAGGTTCTGGTGCAAGTGTTCACCGGGCCATTCGAGTTGAAGGCCGGCGAGGAGCGCAGCTTTGATTTCTCACTGCTCGTTACGCCGGTGAAGCCGCTCGACACTGCAACGCATTTCCGCGAGCGGTATTGGCACAGCACGCACGACATTCCTCCTGACGTAAATGTTATCAACGTCCACCACGCCACGACGCCGAACCCGTTCATCAATTACCCGTTCCTTGCCGTGGACAACCTGCGCGAGTTCTGTCACACGAATCAGGCGGCCGGCAGGAAGGTAAAGATTTATTACACCGTCCGCGAGTTGACCACGCACCTGCCGGAGCTATGGGCGTTGCGCAGCCTGGGTGACGAAGCGCTCGCGGGCGGCTCGGGCGGCGGGTTCCCGTGGTTGCGCGAGCATCTGGGGGGCAATTACACGACGGCCTGGTATACCATGGTGGAAGGCGGGTTCCCTGACGCGGCGATTCTCACCAGCGGCGCTTCGCGCTGGTATAATTTCTACGTCGAAGGCATCAACTGGCTGGCGCGGAATATGCCGATTGACGGCCTCTACCTCGATGACGTGGCCTACGATCGCACTATCCTCGCGCGCGTGCGCAAAGTGCTCGACCGTGCGCGGCCCGGCTGCCTGATTGACCTGCACTCGAACACACTCTTCTCGAAAGGGCCGGCCAATCAATACACCGAGTTCTTCCCCTACGTAAACCGGCTCTGGTTCGGTGAGGGATTCGATTACGAGGCGATGTCGCCCGAGCAGTGGCTGGTGGAATGCAGCGGCATTCCCTTCGGGCTCATGGGCGACATGCTGCAGGACGGCGGTAACCGCTGGCGCGGGATGCTCTTCGGCATGACGGCCCGTATGCCGTGGTCCAATTCCGGCGCGCGGCCGGTGTGGAAGCTGTGGGATGAGTTCGGCATCGGGGAAGCCCGGATGATAGGCTGGTGGGAGCCGACTTGCCCGGTTCGCACTGACCGGCCGGGCGTGCTGGCCACCGCTTACGTGAAGCCCGGCAAGACGCTGGTCGCGCTCGCCAGTTGGGCCCCGGAGAAAATCGAGGTGCGCCTGCAGGTGGACTGGAAGGCGCTCGGCTTGGACGGGAGCAAAGTGCGTTTTGTGGCGCCGGAGGTGAAGGATTTCCAGCCGGCCAAGACGTGGCGGGCGGACGAACCAATCATCGTGGAGCCGAAACGCGGCTGGCTCATTTACGTGACTGCGTAGGTCGCAGGGCTGGCGTCCAGCTTGTGGCGCAGGCCGGACGCCCAAAGTCACTCGGAGCTTAAATGCAGACCAACGGCGTCCCGCGCGGCAGGCGCAAAACCACGGTCCCCGCAATTCGGTCGTGCCAACCTTGTTTGTCCGCATCCCAGGCAATCCACAGGAATCCCAAGAACAGAATGATGACGGAAAACGCCGCGGCCAATGCGCGAACCAGTGCCACGACGAAGGTAAAAGGTCGCCCATCGAGCCGTACGACCTTCAGGCCAAGGACAATGCCGCCGATGGTGGTGCCTTTCCAAGTCCACATGCCGGCGAAGTACGCCAGTGATATGAGCAACCACAGGACCGGCTCGTGCGTCAAGGCTCCCAGGATGCTCACCAGCACGACGTCAAGAAACGCGGCCGCCATACGTTCCCAAAAGCCGGCTTTGGGATACGACAAGACATCGGGCACAGTTGGGGAAAGCGGCGCGGCCAAAGTTGGCGACACAGCCTGAGCTTGCGGCTCGGCACCAGTTGAAGCACCTGAGGAGCAGGCCGCGTCCACTGTGGCCGCGGCGGCCGCGAAGCCCCCTTCCTTCGCTGCGGGTGAAGGGACACGCCTCGCCGGCAGCTCGCGCCGCAGCCCGCCAAAAGCTGCTGTGACCGCGACGCCCAAACCCCAGACGCTGAGCATCATGTAGGTCAAGAGTCCAACCACCCACACCAGGTAAAGCAGTGTGATGAGCAGCGACCCAAGCAGGAACGCCGCCAGCGGCTTTTGTAAGGCTCCCACCCCAAACTGCCGGCCAAGTTTGAATCCCAGGGATTCGATCAATGCAATCTTGCCGACGATGGCGCCAAGCAACACCGCCACCAGGAGGAAAGGCATCACCAGCAAGCCCAATCCTGTCGCCGCCAGAATCAGCAACATCAATGGCAAGAGCAGTAGTGCCAACAGACCGAGGACGAACGTCGTGGCCGGACGCCGGGCGAGTTCTTCGACACAGGCCGCGACCGGACGTTGAAAGAGCAAGGCAATGGACAGGTAAACCACGAAGAACATCGCGGCGACCGCCCAGACCCAGCCGACTTGCAGCGCCAACGGCCTCAGTTTCAGAACGCAGTGCAGCAACCAGTTCTTGAGCCATTCCGCATGCAGGCCCGGAAATGTTACGGCCACTTTCTCCCCTCTCACAGTCGCACCCTCGCTAACATCCAGCGTCCCTCCAACCGCCACTGCGTCTCCATGGATCTTGGCCTCCGGCCCCGCTTTCACACTGCCCATCACGGCTACAGCCGCGTCCCCAACCTCCCCTCCCTCGACGTCGATATCCCCAAAAATCGCTACGGCGGCATCATGCACTTTGCCGCGGATCTTTGCCGACCCGAAGAGCACCACCACCGCCTCGGCTGAATCACCAGCGTTCAATTCCACATCCTTGCCGAATACGACCACCGCTTCCCGGTTAACCCCCGCCTGGGGTGGCACTTCGTTGGACGCATCGTTCGTTGCGGTTGGTGGCTTGGGCACGTCGTTGGTTGCGGTTGCGTCCGTCGCCTCGGTCTGACCCTGGCCGGTGGCGGCACGGCTGGCTGGTGTCCCGGATTGTGAATCCGCGTCCTGGCGAGCGGCGTTTGCTCTTGGGAGCGGAATCAGGGCGCCCAGGAGGAGCGCGCCTGCGGCTGCCAATGAGAGTACCGATGTTCGCTTGTATGGTTTCATAATTCGATTTGTTTAACGGCGCGCGAAGGCGAGTCGCACACAGACCGTGCCAAGCCCCAGGCACATGGCATATCCGAGTGCCGCAGCCAC
>Ga0181538_10006323_pt1 | contig 10268 bp, 11 predicted proteins | sample PEATcosm2014_Bin_40_FD_119773 | JGI IMG/M metagenome (GOLD analysis project Ga0181538, IMG submission 119773) | Peatland microbial communities from MTU Mesocosm Facility, Houghton, MI, USA - PEATcosm2014_Bin23_30_metaG | ecosystem: Environmental > Terrestrial > Soil > Wetlands > Peat | place...
GCAGTGGAGAAGACGAGATTCGAACCAGGGAGTCGTTGCTCGCTGCTCTGATCGACTTTTTCAAGGATAATCCCGCCTGGGAATGACCTGTCCTTTATCGTTTTTGGGTATCCCCAAGGGTATCCCCACGTGGGGATACCCTGCTGTTTCGTTTGAGCCTTATGTATCAAGGGTTTCTGCGACTTTTCGTCTCGTCCGATACCCCCGACAGCCGTCCTTTTTCTCTGGGGCTCGCCCCTCACGGGCCTCGACCCTCTCGCTCACGCTCGAAACGAGAAAGAGTCCGGCTCCTCGTCCGCCTCACGGCGGACTCGGGTTGACCTCACGGTTCATTGCACGGGTTCTCGACGGGGTCTCTGAAACCGGGGAGCGAACGCAACCAACGGGTACAACCGAGGGGGCTGCGCCCCCACTCTAAACAGGTTAAGGAGAAAGCCGCCACGGGCGAGAACGAGGAGCGTCTTTCACATGATCGCCGGCGTCAACCGCCGGCTTTTTGACCCCCTGCGCCCAGCAGCCAAAAGGATCATCTTCCGCTGCCGCAACGCTTGGAGCCTACAGGCACCCTGCGGCCGTCAAGCCGCAGGGGCGTTGACTGCCGCAGGGTACCCGCCTGTATCGGCTCCGCGTAAGCGGCAGCAGGAAGCCGCCGTCAGGTCGAAATTAGCAGCCAAACACATATCCCATGGGAATTGACATCTATGCCCGCTGGCGTGACCAGACGGGCGATGAGGAGGAGGCGCAATACAAGGCCGGCTTCGATTCAACAGTTGGCGATATCGGCTATCTTCGCGAGGCCTACCACGGCGAGCCGTATGCCACCCGCCACCTTGTGCCGGAAGCGTTTGAGCAGGGCGACGGCGTCCTAATTCCTGCAACGAGATTGCGGGAACGGTTGCCGGAAACGCTCCGGCTCGCCGAGAAGCGGGAGCGGACGATATACGGGGCGAAGACGACGGAGGACATCGAGCCGACGTTGCAAAGCTACAGGGCGTTCGTTGAGCTTTGCGAGCGAATGGAGGCGAAAACCGGCCAGCCGGTGAAAATCATCGCCTCATGGTGAAGCCCCCCGCGTTCAGGTCGAAATTATCAGCCAACACATAAATATCATGGAAACCCAGGAAAAGCCGAAAGTCGAACCGGTGACAGTTGACGAAAAGCTCAACGACATCCGGAAGCGGCTTGGCCGAATCGAGATGCACCTCATCGCGATTCGAGGCCCAAGGCCGGCGAAAAAGGAGCAATAGGAGCTATTGCACGAGCACCCCGCCAAAAGCGGGGTGTTTTGTTTTGGCTGCTGGGCTTGACCGCCTGCGGCGGCCCCACCCCCCTGACCCCCGCCGGATGCCTCCCCCGGGGGCAAATAGAAGGTCATTAATTCTGGTATGTGTTGGATCAAAAACAACGGCAAAGGGCATCCGAATTAACCTGTTGGCCACTGGCATTTGAAATGATAACTGACGGTCGTGCCGTCTGGGCGATGACCGCGTAAATAGGAGGCGATCAATCCCCTCGATAAGTCCGTCTCTTAACGTCGGAAATGATTCGCTTCAATACTGCGGCCGCGAGGTCTTGCCGAGCCCATCCAGGATACCACCCCAAGATTGACCCCTGCATGTTCTCGTCTTGACCCACGAACCACTCGATTAGCTTGCTGGAAACCGCGATCTGCGTCATGCCGAGGCTCAGCGGCGTGTTCTCGAATTTTCGCCTCGCATCGGAACTAAGTTCGATGCGCATGATAACTCGTTTGGCCATAGAGCTCCCGACGTGCACCGCGACCATGCACGATAACGGGAGAATATACGCCCATTTGCAGTTATGGCAACCTTTTTAGGGCAGTGCAAGTTATCTATTGAGTGGTAATTCCCATCCGACCCAGCACGGACGCGGCTTGTTCGACGTTCGGGTGGTAACGTCGTACCCAATCGTCAAATCGAGCGTTGGCCTCGTCAGTTCTTGCGGAGCGAGCCAAACTGACAATTAAAAAACGCGAGGCATTCTCAGCGTATTTGTAATTAGGATCGTTCGTCACGGCCTGAAATTGAACGGCCGCATCGGCAAACCGGCCTTTTGAAAAGAAGGCCAGGCCGCGTATCCACGCGACGCCCCGCTTCTCCTCGGGGGTCATGGACGTTGTGTCGATCGATTCGGCGGCTGATACCGCATCATCGATCTTTCCCATGGCCCAAAGGCATTCCGCCCCGCCAATAAAGCCGTGGACTCTGGCTTCCCGCAAGCCGCCGTCATTGACGGGTATCCAGCGGACCAGATCACAATTCAAAGCGTAGAGAGAATCGACGAGCGTTCGGTCGCCTCCATCGACGATTGCCCAGAGTCTTGACCGAATGCTGTTCAAGGCGTCGATGATTGGCCGTGCTTCGTTTGCGCCGACCGGAAAACCGGCGAGCTCCTTATCCGCGTGCGCAATGGCGGCTGTGTAGAAGGCCGCCTCGGTCCAATCGTCCTTCGTTTGAACCGAAATTACCCTCCCAATTCCAACCAGTGCGAGGCAGGGAAGCGGCGTTTTTTTCAATATTTGCTGAAGCTCGGCTCGGCGATCGGACAAAGTGGCGCCGTCGCCCTTGGTCCGCTGCCACTCCATGAGCCAACGGGCCAGACTCGGATCATCTGCCGCCTTCGCGTACGGATCCTCGGGCGATTGATACGATGCGAGATCATGAATACCAAGATAGATACCGGACGGGGCCAGTTCGGCGGCCGCGGCACGGACGGGATCCGGCATCGCCATCACGGAACTGCTTGGGGCCGTCGTGGGGAGGATCGCCCGCGCTCGCATCGAAAGGACAAACGCATCAGCGCGTAGTGCCGAGCCGTCTTCGTCTCGAATGCTTCGGGCGATCCCGTCCAACGCGAGTAGCGCCTCTCGCGTGTTTCCATTTTTCCATCTTGCCGCAAGCTGTAACGCCAACTCAAAGCACGTTCGCGCCTCGACGGGCCGGTCGGCCGAGAGAAGCAAATTGCCGCATTGAATTTGAGACATGCTACTTTGCGTTTTGTCCCGCAATTCCTTGATCGGTTCGTCGTAGACGGCAGGATCAATTCGGATCGTTCGCAAAACGCGCTCGCCGCCCGCCGGAGCGACGGAATTCGGAAACGTCAGGCGGTCGGCCAATTGCCCCTCGCGGAATGCTTCGGCCGTTTTCTCGCCTCGCGTCTTAGCCAATACGACCGTCATTAATTTCACGGCATCTTTTGTCTTCGCCAAATCGGCGGCGTTGTAATAGCTCTTCGCTGCCGCCAAGGCCGATTCATATTTGCCGTGCGCCAAAAACTGCATCGGTGCGTTCTCAACAGGCGGATTCAATCTCGCGTTGAAATGCAATTGACAAAGTTGATATCCGCAGAAGCAGAGCGCTCCCGACAGGAAAAGGACAACCCCGGCGAACTTTGCAGAAGTCGAGAATCCCCTTGGGTGATTGCTTGCCATTAGCCGGTTCCAGCTAGAACGGGAAGAAACGTCTGAAACTTGCATCCTGGGTAGTCGTGCTTTGAGGGCCGATGGGTACCTGTCTTCCGCCTGGCATCTGTGGGCTGGTGCCCTTCCGAGCCGCGATGGCCGCACGTTTGGGTCTTTGCACGGATACATAGAGCCAGGCGGCGCCAGTCATCATGAAGACATTGCGGGCCAAATCGAAGCGTAGGGATGATCGAATCGCGCCCGAGTCGGCCGAGACGGCGTGGATGCCGGTGCAACCACAAGGTTTGGGCTGTTCACTTATGAGTTCCAGAATAACCAAACTTGTGAACGCCGACAGAATTGCCATGGCCACGATACCGGCCAGATCGACTTGCACTCCGGTAAGCATCCACGCAGCCAAGCCTGTTTCGCCGCCTATGACGGCATAGCGGACGAACGCCGATCGAGACCATTCGGCGAATATGGTCGAGGGCGCCTGACCGCCGTCACTGCGCAATGCTTTCGTCGCGGCGGCATATAGGAAGATTGCCGCGAGAGCGATCCGCACCGCAGTTTGCAACCGTTTTGTGGAATTCGCTTGTGGCATTTTCCAACTTTTTAAGGCTGCGTCGTGCGCGCACCGTCCAACGCACTGCGGATTCGTTGCCTCGCCAGGTCCTCAAGCATTAAGTCCCGAGTTCGCTTCTCTGCAAGCTGCTGACGTATGTCATCATCCGACAACGGTCGTGTCGTGGGACCAACCTGAATTCGATCATTTGTCCTCGCATCAAAAAGTTGAAGATGCGCCGGCCAGGCGATGGAATAGCGAGACGGGGTGTTCGTGGTGTCGCCTATCGAGGCATGTTTGACAATTATGGTAAATACCAACGGGTGCCGAACTTGCCCGTTCGAATCCATCCTGTTCGAGTTCCGCACTATTTTGCCAGGGATGAACACGTTTCCCTGCCGGCCAAAGTCGGAGTCCGTTATCTCGACGTACGCTCCGTGCGGGTTTGTACAGCGGTAATAGACCAGGGCGAATAAGAGGCGCTTATCGAAACGCAATTCGTGGATGTCGCCGCCGCCGTCTGTCGTGCGAAGGATGACGACCGCAGAGTCGGGCTGCTGAATTTCCTCCATGGCGCCGAGGTCGTCCTTGGTGAGCCATTGGCGGCCACCCAGGAGACGGAGGCCCATCGCGACATCGATCGTGTCGTCCGGAGAAAATTCGCTAAGCTGTCGCACCCCGCCAAACGAAGGGCGTTTGCCGTTTGCCAGATGTTGGGTGGTGAGTTCTTCGATTCTTCCTGTCGCCGATATCGATTCCTGCTGCTTCGCGATCGCCGGCAGGCCCTTTGCGGCCCAATAGTTCAAGGTTCTCGCATCCGTTTCCCGGTCGTAGTATGCGTTGCCGTTTAGAAATGAGAATGACAGGTTGAACGCTTCTGTCCTCTTGAGGTCGACTTGCGGCTGTCTGAAATGGGGTGGCACTTTTGCTGCCGCCGCAGGATCAAAGTCATACGCTCGCGTCTCTTCGCACTCCATCACTATGTTTTGAAGCTGGTCCTGATGCGCGGCAAGCGCCGCGTGGTCCAACGCGTCGCCAGGGCACTTGCAGGCGGCGCCGATCATGACCATGCATGTGGCGGCAAAGGCGGAACAACATACTGCCGTATTCATTTCGGCACCTCTCCTTGACAGCTAGGGAAAACGCAAGCTTGCAACGAGAGAAAAGAAAATGCCCTAGCAAGTAAGGTCGTAGACGTAATACGAGACATCGATCGTGGCGGCATCACAATCAGCGCCCGTGTAATGGTAAAACACGCCGCAGACGCTTTCACCTCCGCCGTTCGAGGGACAATTGGCCCCGTACTCGGGACTGCAATGTGCAATCTGTGAGGCACTAATTATTTGCGAGCTTGTTCCGGATGTTCCGTTTGCGCATGGAAATGAGCATCCACCGCTCGCGTTGCACGATGAGTTCGACACCCCAACCGCGGCAACGCGAAGGGTGAACACAAAGGATAGAATGCTGAACCCAGCAATTACGAAAGGAAATTTGAGCCGGCGCGTCATGGATTTCTCCTTTGGAGGTTGAGTAAAGACTCTTCGTTTCACTATGCGTGTCCTCGCGGTCCACCGTGGAGGATGACAACTGGAATTGTAATCGTCTCAGCGGGTGCATTGGGCGGCCCCAGGCGGACTTGAATGTTTCCCGCAGTGTCCTCAGACATCGGCTTCTTAACGTGGATGCGCAGGGTGCGAGCGGCGTTGCCGAATGACGACTCCGGCAGAAAATCGCAAGCTAACGGCAGGTCCGTTTCAACCGATTCAGGCAAAAGCGAAGCTCCAACTCTGCTCGTGAAACGCACCGTTGCGTCACGGCCGGCTGAATCGTCAGTTAGCATGACGCTTGGCGGACTGGCCACGATAGTTTGCGGCCCGTGCCCGCGCACGTGAATGGTCAGACCATCCGAAGATTGGTCTGGGGCAAAAGTAATCGCTGCGGCCCAATCGCCAGTGCCTTTGACGCTCGCGTTTGGCCTCAGCTTGATTTCGATGTCCTTCGTTCCGATCGCTTCCATGTGGCCGGCGGGTGGAGTTTGCACGAGTACCCGCTCGTTGCGGCCCGGAGACACTAGCAGCGTGTCGGGAATACTCGCCAATAGTCCGGTAGATCCCTTGAAATGAAGAATCGCGGTTGATTTTGTCTTTGCGGTGGGCGTTTCGAGGTCGACGTTGACTGGAAATACCCGGAGCGATGCGTCAGGCTCCACGAAGCCGGTGAGCGCAAGAGACATCGACTTCCTTCCGTTGATGGTGTCCACTGCAACGGTGATTGTGCGTCGGAATTCGCCGCCCCGATCATTTGCCACGACGGGCGGCCAAAAAACGACTGGTATCTTCGTCGACTCTCCGTCTTGCACTTTGCCTGAAACGGCGTTAGCCACCGTGCAACCACAATCCGACTCGACCGACTCGATTTTTATTTGGTGTCCAGTTCGATTTTCCAATGTGAATTCTCTCTGAACGCTCACTCCGCCGGACCAAACCTTTCCGATGTCAATGACCGCATGATTGACCCGCAGTCCATCAATGTCCACGCTTCCAAATGTTTGGATCTCGGAATTCGTGTGATGGCGCGCCAAAAGAAATGCCGAAAGGCCGGGCACAAGGGTGAAGATGGCCACCACAACCAAGTCGCGCCGAAATGAAATCAAACAACCTGTCATCGCGTTGACCTCTGCTGGGATTAACGACATCGTCGGTCGAATCTCACGCGACGATCTCCGAGGGCGCCGACTAGCTTCTGTCCATTTCTTTCTTGAACGGATTTACCTGCAAGTTATGCTTTCCCATGCAATTGACGAATTTGGGCGTTTTTGCCGCGACGTGTGACGATGTCTTCAACGGAAGATGAGTTAACCCTAATTACCGAGGCCGTGGCGGGTGATTCCGCGGCGTTGGAAATGCTGCTTTTTCGATGCCGCAACCGGCTGCTGGCGTACGTGCAAGCGCACTTCCCGGCGGAACTGGTCGGCTTTCTCGAACCGCAGGATGTGTTGCAGGATACATGGCTGAAGGCAATCCGTGCCATTTCCGATTTTCATCCAGACGGACCCGATCCGGTGTATCGCTGGCTCGTTACGATCGCGCGCAATCTCATCCTGGACCAAGTAAAGTATGCGCGAACTGCAAAGCGCAAAAACACACGCGTCCCGTTGGAAAGAACGGATGAAAACGCGTCAATCATCCGGTTGCTTGAGGAAATGGCGGTGTACCATAGAACGCCCAGCAAGTCGGCCGCCAGTCACGAGCTAATTGCGGCCCTGGATAGTGCGATCGAGCGGCTGCCCAGCGACCAGGCGCGGGCGCTACGACTTCGACACTTGGAGGGCCTGGAGATCCGGGAGATTGCCCACCGTATGAAGCGCACCGAGGGATCAGTCTCCATGCTCTGCAACCGCGCCCTGAAATCGCTGCGATGGGAGATGCGATCGGTGTCGCTGTATATGTGACCGTGAAGCATTGAACAAATTGAGACGAGGCTGGCTCATGTCGGAATCCTCAGCAGCAAAAGAATCGCAGCCCGATTTGATGTCGGCCACATCTTCAGGGGATTCTTCTGGCGCCGAGACGCCGAGTAGCGCCGACGCATCTTCGGATCAGGACCTTGTTTCTAAAGTGATCTCCGAGGTAATCGCAAATCGTGCGCGCGGGGAACGTGTTTCCGTCGAACAGGTAATTGCCTCTCATCCCGAACTGATGCCGGGCCTGCGCGACGAATTGTTGGCCCTGGACGCAATTCACCAGGCCGTCGTCCTGGGCCAGCCACAATTGCCAGCCGCATTTCCCATCGAGCCCGACGCGCACAAGGGATTACGGATCGACGGATATTGCATTGATCGGGAAATCAGCTCTGGTGGCCAGGCAACCGTGTTCAAGGCCCTTCAGGAACGAACCGGTCGATCAGTGGCAATCAAGATCATGCACGGCGGGCCCTTTATGGGATCGCGCGGCCGCAAACGATTTGAGCGCGAATCCAAGATTTTGGCCCGTCTGAATCACCCGAACGTGGTCGGCATTTTGGACAAGGGCAGGACAGCGGATGGCTCCTTCTTTTTGGTGATGGATTTCGTAGATGGATTCGACCTGGATACTTTTGTCCGGCGGTTGGGCAAGGACGCCTCCGCCATCGTCAGGTTGTTCGTCAAGGTCGCCAGCGCGGTGAACGAAGCCCATCGGCTTGGCATCGTCCATCGCGACCTCAAGCCGATGAACATCCTAGTGGACTCCCGAGGCGAACCGCATGTTCTGGATTTCGGAATGGCGCGCGTTCTGTATGACCTCGGAAGCGTTTCGGAGGTCGCCACCGAACAGGCATCATTGACTCATACCGGGCAGGTTCTCGGCTCATTGCCTTGGACCAGTCCGGAGCAGGTATTCGGCTCGCCCGATGCCGTTGATGCCCAGAGCGACGTTTACGCCCTCGGGGTAATGCTGTTTGCCACGCTCGCCGGTGAGTTTCCCTATCCCGTCAAAGGCAGTCCCCGAGCAATCACCCATCACGTGGCGAACACCCCGCCTGCGTCGCTGACGCGGCTAGCGCAGCGCAACGGAATGACGGTCACGGGGGGGCTTGAAGAAATTGTCTGCAAAGCACTTTCCAAATCCCCGAGCCAGAGATACGCGTCCGCCGGCCTATTGGCGCGCGATCTGGAAGCCTGGCTGGCCGGAAAACCAAGATTGATCGCGCGAAATCGTTCGCGCACCAAGCGTTGGATCCTGATTCTTGGCTTGGTGGCGGTTCTTGCCCCACTGCCGGTGTTCGCGCCGTATTGGTTCAAAAGCGATTCCGCCGGCAACTCAAGATCAACTTTTATAAACTCGGTAGGAATGCCTTTCGTGAGGATCCCCGCTGGTGCCGCACTCGTCGGCAGTCCCAAAGATCCAAGCGAAAGCGACCTACGTAATACCCCCTCTTATCGCGTCGACCACGCGTTTTACATGTCTGCAACCGTTGTCACTCAAGAGCAATATCTGCTGGTTACCCGGCCAAACCACGCTTATCTGGATCAGAAGGAGCATGCTTTGCCTGTGCAAGGGGTCACATGGGCTGACGCGACGGCGTTTGGCGACGCACTCAGCAAGCGAGAAAACCGTAGCTACCAACTGCCCACCCAGTCGGAATGGATGTACGCATTTTATAGCGGATTGACGGAGCCTCTTACGCAAGACCAACTCGATAGCTCGGCTTGGTATGCTGGCAATAGCGGTAGACGCTTGCACCCAGTTGCCACCAAGCGCCCAGACCGTCGGGGCCTGTACGACATGATTGGGAACGTCCGGCAATGGTGCTCCATTGGTCCGGTCAGGTCCTCCAATTCAACAACCGGCGTTAACCCAATTGATCAATCTCTGCGGTTGGCCGACGGCGCCGACTTTTTGACTCCTGCCTCTGCGTGCCTAACGCCGTCAACGCTGAAAAAGAAATACCCGCCGGAAACCTCGCTTCCGACCATAGGTTTTCGCGTTGTGTGTGAATCGCCGTAGCAACACTAATCCGCCGATTTATCCGAATCCTGCCCTAGGTTTGGTTCCAAGCCAAAAAATCTTGGGCTAACCGTGAGTGCGGCGGCTTTTCGTCGTTAATCACGATTAGCGACCTCGGCTTTTCACATGGGGGGCCTTGGGAAGGGATCATGCGGTACCAGTTGATAAAGGGTGATTCTTGGGTTCACGTCTTTACGGAAGGCACCTTTGCTGGACGGGGTAGGCGATTAGGTCCGGGTCAACGCGAAGTCATTCGCAAAATCGGCAGCATCATTGTTGGACCGGGCGCGATTGCAAAGGTTGTCAACGATGATGGCCGGGAAATCATGGCTTTGCCTCCGCGACAGATTGTTCCAGATTTTCTAAAGCTGGTGTTGGCGAAACATGTTTCCCACATTCGCGTGATGGAGGCATAAATCGCACAGTCGGTTGGCAAAAAACCGAGGAAAGAGCGAGTTCAATCATCGTCGGCGTCACCCCGCAAAAGCGGATTGTTTTGTTTTGGCTGCTGGGCTTGACCGCCTGCGGCGGCCCCACCCCCTGACCCCCGCCGGATGCCTCCCCCGGGGACGATGCCATCGAGTTCGATTTGCACGCCCGGTTAACAGGTAGGAGTGAGGATCGAAACTACGCCTTGTACTGCAACTGCTGCCTATGTATCGCTGGGCGCACGAGATATTCCCAAAAGTAGTGGATGGCCGCGACAGTTTAAGCGGCGAGCTTCGTTCCATCTTTGAAGACCACTCCTGCGATCACCTCCGGCAGCAACGTGCTGCCGTTGAGTTTTCGCCAA
>Ga0181538_10006324_pt1 | contig 10265 bp, 5 predicted proteins | sample PEATcosm2014_Bin_40_FD_119773 | JGI IMG/M metagenome (GOLD analysis project Ga0181538, IMG submission 119773) | Peatland microbial communities from MTU Mesocosm Facility, Houghton, MI, USA - PEATcosm2014_Bin23_30_metaG | ecosystem: Environmental > Terrestrial > Soil > Wetlands > Peat | place...
CCCAGTGCGAGCGGCTGCGCGCAGCGCCGGAATGAGCGGGCTCTCGGCCGCGTTATGCCGCCATGCCGCCGGGCGCTGCTGCCGGGATGATGGCCAGCCCCGTGACCTGGGCGCGCATCCTCGCGGCAGAACGCGGGGCGTTCTGTCAGACCCCCCGGATACCATGACGTCGCGCTGTCCTGACTGCAACGTGCCCTCGACATACCAGGAGAACTGAGCGCAAAGTGGCTGATCGTCTTGTTGTGCGTGGTGCGCGCGAGCATAACCTGAAGGATGTCTCGCTGGATCTGCCGCGGGATGCGCTGGTGGTTTTTACGGGGCTGTCGGGGTCGGGGAAGTCGAGTCTGGCGTTTGACACGATTTTCGCGGAGGGGCAGCGGCGGTATGTGGAGTCGCTGTCGGCGTATGCGCGGCAGTTCCTGGGGCAGATGGATAAGCCGGATGTGGATTTTATTGACGGGCTGTCGCCGGCGGTGTCGATTGATCAGAAGGCGGCGGGGCGGAATCCGCGGTCGACGGTGGGGACGATCACGGAGGTGTATGACTATCTGCGGCTGCTGTTCGCGCGGGCGGGGCGGCCGCATTGCCCGGTGTGCGGGCGGGTGATCGCGCGGCAGAGTCCGCAGCAGATCGTGGACCGGGTGCTGGAGCTGGGGGAGGGGACGCGGTTTCAGGTGCTGGCGCCGGTGATCCGGGGGCGGAAGGGGGAGTACGGGGAGCTGCTGCGGGAGCTGCAGGTGAAGGGGTTCTCGCGGGCGCGGGTGGACGGGGTGGTGGTGCGGCTGGATGGTGCGCAGGGCGGGGGGGTGCCGGCGCTGCGCAAGTACGAGAAGCATGACATTGAGGTGGTGGTGGACCGGCTGGCGGTGGCGGAGTCGGCGCGGCGGCGGCTGACGGACTCGGTGGAGACGGCGCTGGGCCTGTCGGGCGGGGTGGTGGTGCTGGAGCTGGTGGATCTGCCGGAGGGGGATCCGGGCCGGGAGCGGATGTTCTCGGAGCATCTGGCGTGCCTGTATGACGATCTGTCGTTCGATGAGCTGGAGCCCCGGTCGTTCTCGTTCAACTCGCCGTGGGGAGCGTGCCCGGACTGCACCGGGCTGGGCACGAAGATGGAGGTCGATCCCGAGCTGGTGGTCGCCGACCCGTCCCGGACGCTGGCCGGCGGCGCGATCGCGGCCTGGGCCGGCGGCCATGTCAGCGATTACTTCACCCGGCTGATCGAGGCCCTCGGCAGCGCCCTGGGCTTCAGCATCGACACCCCGTGGTCCCGGCTCCCGGCCGCCGCGCAGCACGCCCTGCTGCACGGGCATGACCAGCAGGTCCACGTCCGGTACAAGAACCGGTACGGGCGCGAGCGCTCGTACTACACCAGCTTCGAGGGCGCTATCCCTTACATCGAGCGGCGGCACGCCGAGGCGGAGAGCGACTCGAGCCGGGAGCGCTTTGCCGGGTTCATGCGCGAGGTGCCCTGCCCGGCGTGCCACGGCGCGCGCCTGAAGCCCGTTTCGCTGGCGGTCACGGTGGACGGCCGGTCCATCAGCGACTACTGCGCGCTGCCGATCGGCGAGCTGGCCAAGCTGCTGCTCTCGCTGGAGCTGTCCGACCGGGACTGGCAGATTGCCGGCCGGATCCTCAAGGAGGTCAACGCGCGGCTGGGGTTCCTGCTCGACGTCGGCCTGGATTACCTGTCGCTGGATCGGCCGGCGGCGACGCTGGCCGGGGGTGAGGCGCAGCGGATCCGGCTGGCGACGCAGATCGGGTCGGGCCTGGTGGGGGTGCTGTACGTGCTGGATGAGCCGTCGATCGGGCTGCATCAGCGGGACAATCACCGGCTGCTGGAGACGCTGCTGCGGCTGCGGGACCTGGGCAACACGCTGATCGTGGTGGAGCATGACGAGGACACGATCCGCGCCGCCGACTGGGTGGTGGATATCGGGCCGGGGGCGGGGGAGCATGGCGGGCGGATCGTGGTGTCCGGGCCGGTGCGGGAGCTGCTGGCCAGCCAGGAGTCGCTGACCGGGGCGTACCTGACCGGGCGGGAGTCGATCCCGGTGCCGGCCCGGCGGCGCCGGCGGTCTCGCGGCCGGGAGGTGGTGGTGAAGGGGGCGGCGGAGCACAACCTGCGGGACGTGGATGCGGCGTTCCCGCTGGGCTGCTTCATCGCGGTGACGGGGGTGTCGGGGTCGGGGAAGTCGACGCTGGTCAATGACATCCTGTACGCGGCGCTGGCGCGGGAGCTGAATGGCGCGCGGATCGTGCCCGGTAAGCACACCCGGGTGAGCGGGATGCAGCACCTGGACAAGGTGGTGCACGTGGACCAGGGGCCGATCGGCCGCACCCCGCGGTCGAACCCGGCCACCTACACCGGGGTATTCGACCACGTCCGGAAGCTGTTCGCGCAGACCACCGAGGCCAGGGTCCGCGGCTACCTGCCGGGCCGGTTCTCCTTCAACGTCCGGGGCGGCCGGTGCGAGGCCTGCGCCGGCGACGGCACCATCAAGATCGAGATGCAGTTCCTGCCGGATGTGTACGTGCCCTGCGAGGTCTGCCACGGCGCCCGGTACAACACCGACACCCTGCAGGTCCGCTACAAGGGCAAGACAATCGCCGACGTGCTCGCCATGCCCATCGAGGAAGCCGCCGGGTTCTTCCGGCCCATCCCCGCCATCCACCGGCACCTGCAGACCCTGGTCGACGTCGGCCTGGGCTACGTCCGCCTCGGCCAGAGCGCCCCCACCCTGTCCGGCGGCGAGGCCCAGCGGGTCAAGCTCGCCGCCGAGCTGCAGCGCCGCTCCGCCGGCCGCACCATCTACGTCCTCGACGAGCCCACCACCGGCCTGCACTTCGACGACATCCGCAAGCTCCTCGGCGTCCTGAACCGCCTCACCGACGCCGGCAACACCGTCATCGTCATCGAGCACAACCTCGACGTCATCAAGACCGCCGACTGGGTCATCGACCTCGGCCCCGACGGCGGCTCCCGCGGCGGCACCATCATCGCCACCGGCACCCCCGAGCAAATCGCCGCCACCGACGACAGCTACACCGGCCAGTACCTCAAGAAACTGCTCGGCGTCTGACCGCCGTCAGGTCCAGGGCCAGTCAGCTGGTCTCGCCGGAGAACTCGCGGCTGCCGCTGATCTCGGCGATCCACGACTCCGTCACGATCAGGTCCTCCGTGCTGTGGCCGCGCTTTCCGCCGGGCTGCCCGCTGCCCGAGCCCAGGGCCGCCGGGCCGGCCGCCGCAGCGGTAGCGGCCGGCAGTGGCGGCGGCCGGACGAGCCGCAGCGCCAGCGACGGGCACTTCGCGACGGCCTGATCGGCCGCGCCCGCGAGCCAGGGCGGCACGGGCATGTCGAGGAACTCCGGGTAGCCGCTGCGGTCGAGCTGGATGAGCTCTGGAACCAGGTGCGCGCAGAGCCCGTGCCCCTGGCAGCGCGTCCAGTCCACGGCGAGGTGCGCGTCGCTCTCCTCCCGGGTCAGCGGGAGGATGCCGCGGACGGGACGCCCGCAGGCACCGCGGAACAGGTGCGCCGCCAGGTCGTCGGCGAACACGTCGAGTGCCGAGACGACAAACCTGAAAGCGCCGTCCGGGTGGGCGCAGGCGCCCCGGCCGCGGACGGCGGCGGCCGCGCGGCGGGCCGTGTCGAGCGCATCCACCCCGCCCGAGCCATTGGCGAGAGCCGCCAGCGCGCGGGCGATGGCCGGCAAGCCGAGCATGCACGGCCCGCACTGGCCCGAGGACTCCTTGGCCAGGTAGCCGGCGACCCGTGCTACCTCGCCCAGCGCGCAGGTCCGCTGGCCGAGCGGCAGCACGATGCCGGCGCCCAGGGTGCCGCCGGCCGCGATCAGGCCGGCCCGGCTGACCGGGACGTCATAGGCCGCCTGGCTGCCCAGCCACATGCCGTGGTAGCCGCCCATCAGGACGCCTTCGGCTGGCTCGGCCCCGCAGAGGTCGAGTACCTCGCCCAGCGGCACGCCGGTCGGGACCTCGACCACCGCTGGCCGGCTGACCGACCCCCCGACCGTGAGCAGCACGGTTCCGGGCTCGTCTGCCGCCCCGGCCGAGGCATATCCAGCCGGCCCGGACAGCGCCAGCACGGCCAGCTGCGCGAACGTCTCCGCATTGGAGAGCAGGGTGGGAAGGCCGTCCACCCCGCGATCGCTGGCCCTGGTCTTGCGGCCGGGGGGGAGGGCTGCCTTGCCGTTGATCGCGTTCACCAGGGCGCCGCCCTCGCCGGACACGAACCGGTCCGGCACGGACACCACGATGACCAGGCGCCGGCTCTCCGGGTCAGCGTTGACCGCCTCGGAAAGCGAGCGGACATGCGGGCCGTCGCCCGCCACCGCGACCACCACCTGCTTGGCGCGCAGCGCCCTTGCGACCAGCTGAGCTCCGGCGAGCACCAGGTACGGCGACCTCAGCAGCAGCATCTTGTCCTTGGCGCTGCCCGGCTCACCCTCGGTGGCGTTGACGACGACCATCGTGCGGCACTTGCGCGCGTGCGCGGTCCGCGCGACGGCCTGGAGCTTGCGGGCGACCGGGAACGCGGCGCCGCCCCGGCCGCGCAGGTCGACCTGGTCAGCCAGCTTGATCAGCTCGGTGATGGTCAGGGTCGGCGTGGGACCGAAGATCGCCTGATGTCCGGCCAGGTCGATGCGCTGCAGCCGGTCCAGGCCGGCGGTCAGGCGTGCCTGGCCGATCCGCAGGATTTGCGGCACAGCGGTCATGTCCGGTCCTGAGCCGGGAATGTGGGCAGGCCTGGGCCGTAGCCGCGGCTGCCGGGGAACGTGGAGAGGCCGGACAGGTAGTCGGCGATGTCCTGGTCGTCCTGGCCGCGCCGGGGCTGGGTCCACGGCGGTTGTTCCGGCGCCGCCGTGAGCGCTCGCGGGGCCGGCCGCTGCGGCGAGGCGGGGCCGAGTGAGCCCGTCCATGCGGGTGCGGCCTGGACGCCGAACTGGCCGCTGGCCATCGCCGCCGCGTGCATCGAGTTCGGGGCGGGTCCGGGCAGCGGCGGGGCGGTCATGTGCCGTCCGCGGATCGTCGCGACGTACCGGATGGTCAGCGCCAGCGCGACCAGCGCGAGGCAGCCGCCGTAGCTCCAGTCCACGTAGGGCTTGGCCGTCCGCCCGGCTTGCAGCCCGTGCACGATCGACATCGGCCAGAGGACGTAAGCCGTTGCGTGCAGGCCGCGCCAGACCCAGGAGGGACGGGTGGCGAACCGGCGGCGCAGCAGCCCGGTGACGATGATGACCACGAAAAGGTCGGAGGCAAGCGTGCCCAGGCCCATGTAGAGCATCCTGCGATGGGCCACGAACGGCACGAACGCGTCGATGAGCTGCGTCCGCTGCGCGATTATCTCGAGCGTTATGTGGTTGGCCAGCGCGGCCAGCGCGACTAGTGACAAAGCATGATGGACGGCTTGCGTGACAACCCGGTGCCCCGGTGACATGACAAGGCGGTCGGTTGCCAGCAGGCCCGCGCCGACCGCGGCCGTCAGCGCGATAAGCGCGAAGACGCCGGAGTAAAAAAGCAGGAACTTCTGCATCGCCGCGGCAATGGACTTTGCATGGCCAGTGCCGGCATCGCTGAAAAGCGGCAGCACGGCGGAGGACAGGAGAATGAGCGCCAGCACCATGGCAACGGAAGCGGCACGGGAACGCCGTGCCGGGCTCACGTGTCCGACCGGGCTCACGTACCGCTGACCGCGCCTGGCTGACATCCTTTTCTCCAGTGAAACCATTCTCCCCACACAGACATCAGCCAGCTGGCTGACATCTCGTCGCGCGCAGGCAGCGTAGCCGCCGCCGGGCCGCGCCCATCTCTAACTGGTAACGGCGGTGATCTCGGCCCGGTAACAATTGATGCTAGCGCGATCGATTCCTGGCTGCGGGCGAAACGCCGGATAATCGGCTTAGGCCACTGTTTGCCCACGTCAGCGGCCCGTCCGGGGACGACCTGGGTTACCCCGGCGCGGGTGCCTTGAGTGGCTCGATGACCGCCCGCCCGGAGCGGCTGCGATGCCCCCGGCCGGGCTGCCACGGCGCGCCCTCGCGCCGTGGCATGGCGCTGGCCGGACGCCGCCCACGGGCGCTGGCGGGCCGCCGCCCACGGGCGCTGGCCGGGCCCGCAGCGGCCGCGGCGGCTGGCTGCGCCCGCCCGTTGCCCGGCCCTGAGCTGGCAATAGTGCGGATTCCTGGCGGGAAGGGCGGCGAACAACGGGCCGCCGGGGCGTGCCCATGGCGGGACGAGCGATGACCGCCCGGCCGGGCCGGCCCGCCCGGAGGATGGGGTGCCGCAGTGCCAGCGGCGGCCAGTCAGATCGCGGTCGCGGCGAGATCGGGAAGCTTCCCCGGCCCGGCCGCCCCGCCAGGGCCGGGGAAGCCTGCCTGCCCCCACCGCATGCCTGCGCGGGCCGCCGCCCTGGCCCCGCCGCGAAGCGGCCTCGCGCGGCCTAAAAGGCCGAGGTCGAGGACTCAGGCCAACTTATTACCGAAGTATGACCGGTGCCCGCTCCGGCTTTGCGCGTCACTCCCGGTCTGCTAGAGAAGTCATGTCGGCGCGCCCGGTTCTCCTGGCCGGGCCGCTGGCCGCGCAAATGATCAGGCGCTCGCGGATGGGCTTTCATGACGTCCAGGGATGGCCTTCTTACTGGCCATACTACGGTCCGCATAACTGCGCTGGCTGGCAGTAATGCACTGAGAATGAACCGGGCAAAACGGAAAAATCGACGATTATATCGATTCGGTATCACTGGCAGATATCCGGGTCTACCCTGACCCACTGGGAGCGTTCCCCGAAAGAGAGCTGCTGTTATGTCTTATCGGCGAGTCGCTAGGTCCTATCGGAAAAGTATTGCTCGCACTTATGGAGGATTCCAGGAGCGGCCACGGGCACGACTTGCCGTGATGGCCGTTCTCATGGCGTGCGTCCTCGGTGCGGGAATGGCGATCCTGATCGTCACGCATTCCGGGATCGGCACCTCGAGGAATACAGCGAACCTGGCCAGCAGCTGCACCACGCCGGCCACGACCGGGTCGGCGAGCGCGACCGCGGCGCCGGCTGGCAGCGCCGCCGCTCCCACCGCACCGGACCCGGCCGGCGCCGCATCGGGCGCCCCCGTGCCGGGTGCGGCCCCGGCCGCGGCCGCCGGCGCCAGCTCGCCGGTCGCCAGCGCGCCAGCGATGCAGACGCAGAGCGCGCCGGCCGCGACCGCGACGGCCACGCCGGTGACCTCCGCCACCGCGGCGCCACGGCCACCACCACGACCGATCCCACCGCGAAGCCGACCGCAACGGCGCCGACCGCCACGGCGACGCCGGCCGGCAGCGCGTCAGCGACGCCCTGCCCGTCCGCCACCGCAACAGCGCCTGCCCCGGTCACGGCCGCGAATCAGAACTGCGACATCATCGTGCCGGCGAACCCGCTGAGCGCGGCCGGGCTGGCGACTCCCTGGCAGCTGACCGGGCCTGACGGCGAGAGCCCGGCCGCATCCGGCTGCACCGAGGCCAACTCGGTCAACCTCGGCGCCTTCGTCCAGGCGACGATCCTGGATCCGGCCACCGGAGCACTGTCGGTGTATGAGCCGCTCGTGATCACGCAGGGCACGATGCCGGCGGCGCCGCCCGTGGTGCCCGCGCTTCCGGCCGGCGCGATCGTGACGATCGATGTCGGCTTCAACGGCACCAACCTCACGCAGGTGGGCGCCACGCCGGACGCCCTGCAGCAGGGCCGCTGCGTCAACGGCCTGAACGGGTCGATCTTCGGCCAGGTCTCGTTCTGCAACGGCCGGCGCTTCTTCCGGGCCGCGTTCCGGGCCGAGGCGGAGGGCAGGCTGGTCGTGCCGTCGGCCGGCATCTCGCCGAAGAACGGCCAGGCGTGCCCGACGACGCGCAACTTCAACCTGGTCGACCAGGACCCGAGCGACAACGTGACCACCGACTACCTGCTGACCTCGACCGGGGGGACCGCGCAGGACAACGCGGCCAACACCGCGGCGCTGCCGGGCGCGACCGGCATTGTCAACGGCAGTGACAACAAGCTACTGACCGCGTTCATCGACCCGACGCTCGGCTGCACGCCGTTCCAGGCCCCGGACCTGTCGCAGGGCGGAGCGCCCGGCACCTCGCAGGCGCTGGACGAGCTGTCGGCGGCCGCCAGCCAGGCCGCGCCGGTCGCGCTGATCCCGGAGAACGACGAGATGGTCCTGGTCAGCAACGCCTTCAGTGCCGCGAAGACCAACCTGTACCGGTCCGAGATCGGCCAGCCGGCCATCTCGGCGGCGAACAATGCCGCTGACGGCCCGGCCGTGTTCTGCCAGAACATGGTCAACATCCAGACGCCCTTCCTGAGCGCCAACCAGGCCCTGCTGGCGACCGACAGCTCGCCGGTCCCGGCAGTCGGCGACAACCTGCTCACCTTCATGGCGAACCGGCTGAGCATGTCCTTCGTCAACCTCGGCTGCCAGTCCTACGGGCTGACCAACTCGGTGAGCGTCACCCTCAACGCGGCGGGCGCCGCGACGGCCGCGACGTTCAGCACCGTGCAGCAGAAGGCGACCGATCCTGCCGCCAGCCCGTCGCCCTCGCCCACGGGGCCGGCCGGACGGCGGCACTGGCGGCGCAACAACCCGTCAGGGATGTAGCCGCCAGGAGCCTGCGGGCCGTCCCGGACCGTGCCTCCCGCCCTGGCGGCGGGAGGCACGGCCGGGGCGGCAGCCCGGACAGGCCGCGCCGGATCACCGCCGCAGCCGCTGGCCGCCCGATGTCCTCGGGTAGTCCGCGGCTGCGGCCGTTGTCATGCCGTGCGCCGCTGCCACCTGAGCCAGGTCGGCGGGCCAGATATTACGATCCTCTGACCCGAGCCCGAAGTGGTGCTAAATAGCCGCTCCGGGCCGCTAGCGTCATTAACGCGATCAGTTCCGCACATTGACCTGAATCGCCGCGACGGCTGTGTGCCGTAGCGGGGAGCGGGTGAACCCTAGCCGCGGTTGTGAGGCCGGCTTGAGGAGCGATCCGAAAGCCAGGAATCAGATGCATGGGAAGGGAATCTTAATGAGAACGAGTCACGGAAGGCCCGGCGCGATCTGGCGCGTGCCCCGGACGAGCCGGACGATCAAGGCGGTGGCGCTTGGCGTAAGTGGCCTGGTCGCGGGAGGGGTGCTGTACAGCGCGCTGGCTCCCGGCAGCTCGGCGAAGATCAGCCTGTCGTCTGATTCCATGATGCACCACGGATCCGGCTGGCGTTCCGCCCGGCACTGGTCATTCAGCACGCTGGACAATCAGAATGACCCCACGTTCAATCAGCTGCTGGGCATCAATAACCGCGGCGAGATCGCCGGTTATCTCGGCTCGGGAGCGAAGGGGCACCCCAATAAGGGCTACCTGCTGGTTCTCTCGGGTCGCGGCTCCGCGTACGTGAACGAGAATGTTCCCGGCGCGAGGCAGACCCAGGTGACCGGCCTTAATGACCTGGGCGTGACGGTCGGGTTCTTCTCGACGCAGAACAAGGCCAGCATGATGAACAACAACTTCGGCTTCTACGCGGTGCACGGCAGATTCCACCGGGTGGACTTCCCCACGAACGTCCCGGCCAAGCCGCCGGTCGACCAGCTGCTCGGGATCAATGACCGCGACATCGCCGTCGGGTTCTACACCAACGACCAGGGCAACAACCGCGGCTACCTGTACGACATCAGGACCGGGCAGTTCAGCCGGGTGCTGGTGCCCGGCATGCCGGCCGGCCTGAAGGGCCCGAGCCTGACCGCCGCGGCGATCAACAACAGCGATGACGTGGCCGGCTTCTACGCCGCCGCCGGCGGGACGACCGACGGCTTCCTGATGGCCGGCCGCCACTTCTACACGCTGGCCTATCCCGGCGCCGCGATGACCCAGGCCTTCGGCGTCAACGACGAGCGCGAGGTCGTCGGCACGTACGCGACCGGAAGCGGCTCCAGCGCCAAGACGTACGGCTTCACCTGGACCCGGCGCACCGGGTTCAGGACCGTGAGCGATCCGGCCGGCCTGGGCGCCACCACGATCAACGGCGTGAACGACGCGGGTGACCTCGTCGGCTTCTACACCGACGCCGCCGGGAACACCGACGGCCTGCTCTGGGCCGCCGGCCGTCACACGGCGCCGATGGCCCCGATGATGCCGACTCAGTCCGCGATGCCGGGCATGATGCCGAGCAGCACTCCGAGCATGATGCCCAGCTCGATGCCGAGCGCCATGCCGAGCTCGATGCCGAGCTCGATGCCGAGCTC
>Ga0181538_10006325_pt1 | contig 10264 bp, 17 predicted proteins | sample PEATcosm2014_Bin_40_FD_119773 | JGI IMG/M metagenome (GOLD analysis project Ga0181538, IMG submission 119773) | Peatland microbial communities from MTU Mesocosm Facility, Houghton, MI, USA - PEATcosm2014_Bin23_30_metaG | ecosystem: Environmental > Terrestrial > Soil > Wetlands > Peat | place...
CCCCCAAATAGAGCCCGCCGAACAGGTCGATGGTCTGCGAGACTTCCGCTACGCTGGTGGTGTTCACCTGCGCAAAGCCGGTGATTTTGTGCAGCTTGCCCCCCACAGGCAGACCGGTCTTGCGCCAGTATTTCAGGAACGGCAGCATCGCGATGCCGTTGTCCGTGTCTTGCGGGTCCTGCGGATTGTAGCCGAAAATCTCGTAGATCTTCTCGGCGTCGCCGTCGACGGGTGTGATCGGGTTTCCGGTCATGGCAGACCAGAACTGAATCAGGTGAAGGGCGCCGGCTACCACGCAATCGCCCAACTTGTCGTTGAGCAGCATGGGCCAGACGTCAGAAGCCTTTGTCCAATCGACAGACACCGCCGCGGGAAGGAACGACAGCTTCAGGTACTTTCGAAGCTGGAACGTTCGGGGGTCGATGACGGGCGGGTGCTTACCGAGAGCACGGCCCGGAACAGGATGAATCATGTCAGGTTACTTGCCTCCTTTGGGCAGGGTCTCCGGGATGAGCACTTTGACGCGTGCCACCACGGTTGTACCGCCCGATTCGTCTACGACCGGAACCGAATGCACCTGCAATCCGGTCGCGTCCTTGAACTGCTGTAGCTGTTGGGTGATGGACGCTTCGAGCTCGGCCACCATCGTTTGCACTTGCGAGATCGTCAGATTCATTGGTTCCTCTTTTACACGAGCGGAAATTTGGCGTCGATCAGTTGTACGTCGTCTTCGTTGCGAGACAGGAAGAAGCGCCGCGTGTCGACGCGCAATCCCGGTTTGTTGCCCGCCCACTGCCACAAACCCTGCCAGTCTTTCTTGATGTCCGCGTAGGGGTCGAACGAGTGATCGCGCAGGATGGCCGGCCGCTCGCCATACCCGCGGTGCACCTTGTTGCCGTGCCAGAAGTGAATGGCGTAGTTGTCGAGGCAGCCGATATTGCCGTTCAGCCTGGCGGCGTGCTTCCGCCATTCGGTGATCGCGCAGCAATAGCCGGGGATCTCGAGCTGCATTTCCTGGTGGACGTCCGGGAGGCCGGCCAGGCCCACAGCCATGTGGTAGTCTCCGCTGCCGAGGATACAGGTGTCGAGCAGCTGGTTGATGACCTGGAATCCGGACCGGCGCCAGGCCCACGCGCCCCCGGGAGCACCGGGCCAGAATCCGAACGGAAACACTTTCGGCTCCTCGCCCGGCTTATAGGCTTTCGGCGGGTAATAGTAGGTGGCCGTCGATACCTTGTTGCCTTTCTGTGCTTCCGCGATTTGACGCTTGCGGGATTCCAGAAATTCTTTGGGATGCGTGAAGTTCCAGGCGAACGAGGAGCTGTGGCGGTAGGGCCGGTGTCCCATCCAACTGGTGGCGGTCGGCGCCGTCAGGTCCGTGAAGGAATTAAACAGCTGGATGAAGTCGTAGTGCTGGAGCAGGTGGATCGACTCCAGGCCCCAATTGTAGCGGGTGAAATGCATGTCGCCGTCGACGTAGCCCGCGTACTTCCAGTCGGGCGGCAGCCGGGCGATCATGAGATTGATCGCGTTCTCTTTGTGCCATATCTCGTCCTGAGTACGCAGCTGGAGAGAATCGATGTCTTCCGGAACGGTGACTTCGAAGGGGCGGTCGCCAAAGGCGATTTCGACCACGTGAAGCCGGATGTTAGGCGCATCGCGGAAATGCAGGATGGCCTCGTTGGTCAATTCCCGACGAGTCCGCCAACGCCACGGATTCATGTAGGGAATGATGAGGTGGAGCGTTTGTTCTTCAGACCACTCAGCCCACGGCTGATGGATGTCGCGGTGTCTGCGGTCCTTGAATTCAATCATGGAGTTCACCTGCCTTGGTTTCAGGTTTCGGTAGTTGGAGGTAAGCGCGCAAAGCAGCTTCCACGACCTCCTGGATAGTGGGGGTCGCCCGGTCCTGCGCGGACCGGATCTTTGCCGCTTCCCATACGTTTTCCGGTATGCGGACGTTTTTCCAGCCCGTACCGGCTTCTTCTGGCATGAGCTAAAGCTAGCACAAAATTGTTATTTTGGTATATCATTCGGGCGTATGGACAAAGCCAGTAAGCAAATGCGTCGCGTGGTTATGCCGACGCACCACGTCGTGAATCACGTTCAGAGGAACGCTCCGGAGGAGTTCGTCTCTCCCCTGCTCCGCGAAGTGCACGCCGACGCACGCACGGGCCGGGTCATCTTCCACATCGAGACCAGCACCGACGTCGTGAAGGACGCCGCCGGCAGGCCGCGGCCGATGGATCACGAAGTTGATTGGGAGTCCCTGTTTGGCGGTAAAGCCAACGCGCAGGTGAAAGAATTGGCCGACTTCATCCTGGCGCAGTTCCCGGATGAAATCGGGGAGGGCGAGGGCGCCGTCGATGTGGCGATCAAACTCCTGAGGCGCCTGAAGGTACCATAAGGCAGGAGAGAATATGCAACACGGCCATCCGCTTCTCGATAATGAGCACAACGCAGGGCAGCGCACCACCAGCCACAGAGTAGTGGAGGCGGCGCGCCAGCAGGCAGCCATCGAAGGGCAACATCCGGAGCACGGCAAGTTTCAGCGTAAGTTTCCCGATTCACCGGATGAATGGAAGTCGCACAATCCGCATCTGCACACGTACCGGGCGCCGGGAGGCGATACCGTGACGGTGCATCACCTGACGCGCGCCGCAGAGCACGCTGCCGCCCGTGAGGGCAAGGAGGTCGTACCGACTCCCCCCGAAGACCGCAAGGTCAAGGTCAATGGCAAGGAAATGTTCGAACCCGCCGCGCGCGAGTACTTGGGCGCTCGCCACGGCATCGATCTGTAGCCCTTGAAGGAGAACAACATGAAGGTAACGCGCCGTTCGATTCTGAAGGCGTCCACGGTATCTTTGACGGGAGGTAGCGCGCTGCTGCTGACAGGCTGTGGCGTTCAGACCGTTCTTTCGAACCTGGAGCTGGTACTCTCGCTGGCGGAGGAAGCGTTCGCCGTTGCAGCGCCCCTGTTTCCCGGTATCGGGCCGGTATTGACGGGCCTGATCAACAACTACCTGAACGCTGTCTCGACAGCCATCGATCAAACCTCTGCCCTGATTCCGGCAGACGGGGTTGTCACGCCGGCGATCGCCTCGCAGATCGCAACCCTGTGGGTGAACGTGGTTCTACCCGTCCTACCGGCCGGCTTGCCGCAGGTGATCGCAAACGCCCTGCTGAAGATCGAGCCCGCCATCGTCGCTTTCCTGAAGAGCATCGGCGTCATTCCGCCCGCGGCAACGGCCGCAACGGTGGGTGCGCCCAAGAAGTACACGACCACGCTGAAGGCGAACATCACGATCGCGCCGGCCGACGTGTCGAAGGTGCGGAAGTTCCAGCACCGCGCGAAGGTCCTGGAAGAAGCCACCAAGAAGTAACGGCGGAGAAAGACCACATGGATGAGTCAACGCCGCAGGTTACTATAGCTCTGCCCGTCTGGAACAAAGACGAGACCGCCCGGGTGCTCTGCCGCCGCGCGATCGCGTCCATCGTCAACTACGTCAGGACTCCGTACGAGATAATCCTGGTGGACAATTGTTCCCCATGCGGCGACGTCCTCAAGGACAATGAGGACCTCCTCGAACGGATCGGCGGAGGCACTGAGTGGCCGCACTACATCGTGCTGACGCTACCCCGCAATACCGGCTTCGGGCCGGCCGTCAACCGCGCGCTGAAGCTAGCCACAGGCTCCTACTTCTGCCAGATGAATACGGACGCCGAATTGTTGGAGGATTCCGTCTCGCTCCTGATTCACGCCATGCAGGTTCACAATCTCGACGTCGGAATGCCGGAACACTTCGAAAACTGCATGGTGTACGGTCTCGGCAAAGACCAGCAGGTGATGGGAGGGGACTGGCGCTTCGGTGCGTTCTACGTCGCCCGTATTCGCGCGCTGCGCGCCGTGGGAGGCTACGACGAAGCTTTCGAGATGTGCTATTGGGAGGACACCGATCTGTGGCGCCGCATGGAGAAGGCAGGCCTGCGCATCGCCGGCTGGCGGGGCACGTGGGTCTCGCATTGGGGTGGCGCTTCTTCGCATCCGGAGCGCGATCGCTACTTCGCCGAGAACCGCGATCGCTACGCAGAACGGTGGGGAATCAAACTTTAGGAGGGTTCCGTGGGTCTTTCGAATCGCAAATCGCGCGGATCGGGTTGCCCGACCGAGGGGTCCTGATCGACGTGGGCGCGAACCTCGGCGAGTTCTACAGGTGCGCGCAGACTGCCATGTCTCCCACCAGGTCCCTGTGCGTGGAAATGCTTGGGGATCTCGCCGCTGCCCTGCAAGGCGACAAACTGTTTCACGATCCCGAGATGGGCCGCTTCGTGGTGCACTGCGCCTGCGGCGATAGAACGGACACCGCCAAAACGCACCGCGTCGTGTTTCATCCGTCTTCGTCTTTGCTGCCCTGCAACGAGGAAGTTGGGCTACGTCTCGGCCACAACATGCAGGCCGCGGAAGAGGCACAGCAGGAATACGTTCCGGTGCTGAAGTTGGATGACCTGGCGGAGCTCTACGAGATCAGACACGTGGATCTGCTGAAGATCGACGTGCAGGGGTACGAATCTCGAGTACTTCGCGGCGCCGTCGAAGTTCTGAAGGATACCGATCGTGTGATGGTGGAGATTATCGAGGCCCCCCATTACAGAGGCCAGTCGGATCCGGAGGAGATTCGAGGACTGCTGCGCTCCGCCGGCTTTCAGTTTTACATGGAACTGAACCGGGACGTGTTCCCGGACAACGGAGAAGTTTTAGAAGTGGATGAATTGTGGGTGGTCAAAACATGCTGATGCCGTCCTTTTCGATTTGCCATACCACCGCGCGCCCTCACGGCTGGCAGGAGGCCTGCAAGGCGTGGATCGGCGCCGCCGAGAGCCCTGTCACGCTCGAATACGTTCTCTGCGTAGACGACCGGTGGGGATTCACCGAATTGCCCGGGTGTCCCGTCGACGGGTTCGAAGGCACCTGGAAGACCGTCTGGAATCGCGGCCGGAAATGCATGGTGGACGGCGCCGCCGAAGCTGCTGCGTCCTCCACGGGCTACGTCCTGATCCTGAATGCCGACGATATCTTTCCGCCGCCGCGGTGGGATGACGATCTTCTGCAGGTGCTCGCCGGCCGCCCGCGGGAGGACAAGAAGAAGTACGAGCAGTTCGTGATCCAAGTATCGAGCGGGACCAAGGCGGACGAGCGCGGCCTGATGGTCATGCCGATCCTGTCCCGGCCCCGGTATCTGGAGCTAGGTTATGCCCTGTATCCGCTCTACGACGGGGTGTTCTCCGACGACGATTTCAGCGAGCACGCGCAACACGATGGAATCGTTCTCGACGCCAAGCACCTGGTGTTTCCGCACCGCCACCCGACCTTCAGACAGGACAGGCAGGGGTGGGATGCGGTATACCAGCATCAGAACGCCAAAGAGAAGTACGAGACAGGCTTCGCCATTTTGACGGAGCGCCGGGCGAATCAATTTCGGTGTTGAGGAGGTTTTATGCCAGGACGAGGCGGAACAGAATCCGCGGCCGACTATCAGGATTACGACCAGGGCGCGAACAGCGCCGCAGGTCCCAACGAATTCGGAACTGAATTCGAACCGCAACCCAAGCTCCAGGCCGCCGCCGAGGAAGGCGAAGAAGAGGAAGGCGACGATGGAGAAGGGGAAGAAGAGGAAGAGGACGAGTAAGCGGAATCAAAAGGAAGGCGCCCTGAAGTCCGCACAGCAGAGCGCCCTCTGTACCAATCGAAAGTGAGTTGAGTCCAGTATGGCACAAGTAGACGTAATCACGCCCTCAATCGCCAGCCGGGAGCAACTGAGAGCGCAATGTGAGGAATCGGTACGCCGGCAGACCTATCCGCACGTTCGCCACATTATTGGCATGGACACGGAAGGCATCGGGCCCGGGTTCCTGCGTAACAGGCTGGTGAGAGAGCACTCCACTGCGGAATGGTTGGTGTTCCTGGACGACGACGATCTGTTGGATCCACAGTACATCGAGTGGCTGATGCCGGAATCGAACGTCGGCGCGAACATCATCTATGCGCCCTGCCGCTATCCACCCGGCGCACCCTGGCGACCGCCCATCGGCAGATTCGACGAGGCTAGGCTGAGGTCCGCCAATTACATCCCGGTCACCGTCCTGATGCGCCGGGATCTGTTCGATGCTGTTGGGGGCTTCCGGATCTCCGTGCCATACGAGGATTGGGATCTGTGGCTCCAGATCTGCGATAGACGGCTTGGTAAGTGGGGCTTCTTCTCGCACCCCTGCTGGACCTATCGCCTGCATGGCAACGCCTGGACGCCCGTTCAATGAAAATCGCCGAGGATCATCCGCCCGGGTTCGAAGCAGACGAGCAGATCCACGAACAGGTTGCGGATGCCCTCGCCGGCGAAGATATCGGCAGTTCGCGGCGCATCCGGCGTCTGACGCGATCGCAGATGGTGAAGCTCTCGCGGGCGATCCTCGCATTCTCTGAACAGCTCGCCGACGTCGAGGCTCACCCGTACCAGCGGGAGTTCGGCCAGCGCGTGATCCTTTCCGTCCTGCTTTCCGACTCGGAGGACATCACCGGCCTGTTTTCCCGCCAGTCGGGAAAATCGACGATCGTTGCGGTGATTGTCAACGGCATGATGGTGATGCTGCCACTATTGGCGAACCTACATACCGATCCGGACAAAGAAGAGTCGCCGCCCGTGTTCGAGGACCCGCGCATTCAGAAATTCAAGCGCGGCTTTTGGGTGGGCATCTATGCGCCGTCGCATGAGCAGTCCGGCCTGCTGTTCGACAAGATCCTGTATTACCTGCACTCTGACCACGCCCGGGAGATCATGGCGGACGAGGAGATCGGGATCGAGCTGGACGACAAGAAGGACTCCGCGCGCGCCGCGCTGCCCAACGGGTCCTACGCCAAATGCCACTCGTCCGCTCTCCAGGCCAAGATCGAGGGTGCTAGCTGGCACCTGATCATCGGCGAGGAAGCGCAGGACATCCACGCCTTCGTCTGGCGCAAGTCGATCATCCCCATGGCCGCGTCGACGGCCGCCAGCTTCGTGCAGATCGGCACCTGCAACATGGTGCGCAGCGCCTTCTACGACAAGTGCCAGGCGAACGCCCGCCTGGATGCCAAGCAGAAGAACACCATTCTGCGGCTGCACTTCCAGTACGACTACGAGGTGGCCGCGAAGTACAACCGCTGGTACCGTGTCCACGTTCAGAAGAAGATGGCCGAGTTGGGCTACGACTCCGACGAGTTCCGGATGTCGTACCGGCTCCATTGGATTCTCGAAAGGGGAATGTTCGTCGAGCCGACCCTGTTCGACCTGATGGGCAAGAACTACTCCCCGACCACGTACGACCCGGTGAACGTGGTCTATGTGGGCATCGACGTCGGGAAGTCCGAAAGTTCCACGATTGTAACGGTGGTGCATCCCGACTACACTAAAGGAGGTTTCGTAGGCGAAGGAGACTTCCGGTGTCACAAGCGAGTTTTGAATTGGCTGGATATTCGAGGCGACGATTACGTCGCGCAGTTCAGCCAGGTCCGGGACTTCCTCGCCAACTACCGGGCACTGAAACGGATCATGATCGACGCCACTGGCGTCGGTGCTGCGATGGCGGACATGCTGGCAAATTACTTCCGCGCGCAGTTAGAATCGGGCGAGCTGGAACTGATCAGGTTCATAGCGGACCCGCAGACCAATCACGACGGTTACACACGCCTGTTACAGGACTTGCAGAACGAGCGATTCGAGTACCCCAATTCCGAAAGAGCCCGCAAGGGGCAGAAGCAGCGGAATTTCGTTCAGCAGATGACCAATCTGCAGAAGGTATACCGCGGTGCATTCCTGACCGTGGAAGCTGGAGAAGAAACCCCGTATAAGGACTACTGCTCCAGCCTGATGCTCGGCTGCTTGGCCTGTGATTACGTCTCCGAAGAGAACACGGAGATTACGGAGAGCGACAACTTTTTTATGCAGGAAGGCCGGAATCGCCGTCAGCGATCGCGCGGACTTGCATCCGAGAGGGATTTGCCGTTCTATCGTTAGGTGAGGTGTAACGATGCCTGCTTACGACAAGAAGACCAGAGCTTATAAAGCGGCCGGCCAGCACGTGGCGGCGGCGATGCACCGGCGCAAGAAGGGTACCATGTACTCTTCGAGCGGCAAAAAGGTCACCAGTGCGGCGCAGGCGATCGCGATCGGGCTGTCGGAAGAAGGCAAGTCCAACCAGGACGCCTGCATTCTCGGGTCGCACGGCCTGGCCGGCGGACACGCGGGTTTCGGGAGGTCAATTTGAAAAAGGCGATGCGCAAGAAAAGCGGCCAGGACAGCACGGAACTGACCGGGAAGCAAAAGGCCGGTGGACACGCCGGTCGAGGCCAGACAGGCAACAACGAAACGGGCGGCACCATGGCGCCGACCACGAAGAAGCCGGCAAACGAGGTGTCCCCGAGTCAACCGGCAGGCGAATATCGCGGCAGCGAGTTCCAAAGCAGGCGCGCGGCCGCGCACAAAGTTTCAACGTAAAGGAGAACGCAGCATGTCTTTGGGAGTCGCGATTAACAGCTTCAGCGTGGACCAGACCCTGAACAGGCTCTTGGTCAACGCCACAGTCGGCGGACACGCGTATCTGTTCGCCAAGGATAACGTGGTCCTCGACCCCGTCTCGTACCCGCCAGCCACCCTGGCTGCGGCCGTCAACACCGAGTACGGCCTGTACGCGGCGGCGGTCGCAGAGCTGGCGAGCCAGTCCATCAAGGTTGGCGATCTGCCGGATTTGCCCACCGTGTCGTTCGGCGCCACGCCGGTTTCCAATTCCGGATACGGCCAGGTGTCGATCACCGCCACCGTTTACAGCAACACGTTCACGATCACCATGTCGACGCAGGACTTCATCGACTGGTCCCTGGTGACGAACCCGCCCTTCACTCAGCGCGTGGCGCAGCAGCTCGCCCTGCTGGCCAAGCAGGTCCTGTACGGCGAACTCGCAGGCTACGCCGGCAACTTCTAGGAGGAGTCATGGCTCAGAAAGCCCGCCCCGGATCTTCGGGGCTCGAAGACAGCAGCAACACCGGGCGGGGATTTTCGACACCGCCCGGCAACGCCCGGGTTCCTCCAGGATCTCGATTGGGGAGCCCTCGCAAACGGTTCGTCCAACCGCCCGAAACCGAAGGCCATGGCAACATGACCAGGTCGGGCCAGGAGCGGACCCGGGTCGATTACGAGACGAGGTAGACGATGGCACAGATCAACCCGCGCAGGTTTTCTATCACCACGTTCTCTGGCATGTCGGCCGGCGAATGGGCACCCGTCACGGCTCCTGCCGGCATGTTCAAATGCCACCGTATCGTGATCCAGAACGTAGACCCCAACAACGACATCTCGGTTTGCACGGATCCGGACGACGCCAACGCGGTCAACAGCTACGTGACGGCGGCTGCGGATGGAGGAGAATTCGAGATCCAGTTGAACGAGCAGCTCGCCGGTTTGGGACCTGGTGAGCAGATCTGCTACATCCAGGGAGCCGGCGCACAGCCGGTCATCTACGCGTATGAATAAGCTCCTTTTTTCGCTCGTTATCTGCGCGGCCGCCGCGTTCGCGCAGCCCAAACCGGCAACCCTATGGCCGGTGAAAGACTGCATCGGCATGCCGGGAAATACGACCGGCCACTACCGCCAGCAGTGCCAGGGCGCGGATGGAACCATCTTCGCCTGCAAGAACACGAACAGATGCGATATAGCCACGGACTGGCGCCTGATCGGCCCGATCTCCACTGCGGGCAACTTGCTGTATTACTTGCAGAATTCCGTCGTGGCCTCCGGCACGTACACCAGCGGTGGCTCCTTCACAGGTAGTGTTGGCGCTACGTGCATCGTTACCATAACCAACGGTGGAGGGTCCGGCGCCACAGCCACGGTCGCGCTCACGGGCCCGAACGCGATCGCGGGGGGCACCGCTTTGGTGATTACGGCTGGCGGGATGCTGTTCACCAGCGCGCCGACCTCCGCCACGCTCACCCGGGGAACGGCAACGGCCTGCTCGGGCACGATCGTGATCGCGACCGTTTTGAACGTCCCCATTTCGGATGTGTCCGGAGCTTCGCCGGCATTGGCCACCCCGTACAATCCCAAGAACACGTCGACGTATACCATGACCACCGGGACGAAGACTACGACCCTCCAGACATGGGTCACAAGTAGCGGGGTTCCCGGCATCGCTTTTATTCCGGCAGGCCTTCTCGACTGTCACATCCACGTTGCGC
>Ga0181538_10006326_pt1 | contig 10263 bp, 8 predicted proteins | sample PEATcosm2014_Bin_40_FD_119773 | JGI IMG/M metagenome (GOLD analysis project Ga0181538, IMG submission 119773) | Peatland microbial communities from MTU Mesocosm Facility, Houghton, MI, USA - PEATcosm2014_Bin23_30_metaG | ecosystem: Environmental > Terrestrial > Soil > Wetlands > Peat | place...
ACAGAAACTTCACTCGCGGATGGTTCACTTCTCCGATAATTTCGAAACCCTCGGCAACCGACGTCAGGAAGTAGCGCGGATTTTCTTCCGGGTCGATGTTTTCGAGCAGCAGCCTAACATTTGTCTTTTCAGCAAGCTCGGCGGCGCGCTTCAGGCCGTCGACGCAACTCTGGTGCTGCGCATCGTGCGATAACTCCGGGACGCGGTTTCCCGAAAGCGCGATGATTGCCGGGCATTCCAGCTTTTCCGCCGTCACCAGCAGGGATTCGACATCGCGAAGGAAAGCATCGCGCTCGCCCGGATTGCCGACTCCATGGCTTAGGCCGCTGGTCGCATCGAACGTGATTCCCAGCTCTCGCTTTTTTCGATTGGCCTTCGCAAAATCCTCCGGCGTCCAGTCTCGGAACTCGCCCACCAGCTCCACGTGGTGGTAACCCGCCTCCGCAACTTTCTCCAAACGTTCCTCGAACGGGAGATCGCGAAAAACGGTCCACAACATCACGGACAGCGGAAACGGCGGATCGGCCGCAGGCGCCTGTTCCTTCTGCCTTGCGAGCGCAAGAGCGGGCAGCGCTGCCGACACGCCGAGCGTGGCACCCAGAACGTTGCGAGAAAATTGACGCCGGTTCATCGTGTTTAGTTCTCCTTTTCGCAGACAACTTCGTCGCCATGCCGCGCTGACGCCTGGCACTGCAAGGGAGGCCGAATTCGGCGATTGTATACTGGCACGCGCGCCGGGCGGCATCATTCGACGGCGACGCGCTTCCCTGTCACTTTCTTCAGCGCAAATCCAATCGGAACCGTCGCCAGGCAAGCAAGAGCCAGGTAGCGAAAGTCATCCACGTACGACCACAGCGCGGCCTGCTGGTCGAGCGCGCCTTCGAGCAATTTCAGCGCCCGGTGCATCGCGTCCACAGCGTCGGTACGAAGGGCCATCAGGCCCTGTAGCCGCGCAAGCCCGCCCTGAAAGAGTGAATTCTGCAGAGAGAGCGAATGCGCCAGCTCGTTTCGGTGCAATTGGGAGTGGCGCGCGATGATCGTGTTGACGATCGAGATGCCGATGCTCCCGCCCAAATTCCGAAACAAATTGTAGATGCCGCTCGCGTTCCCGATTTGCCGGTCGGCAAGCGTGCCCATCGCCACCGTCGCCAGCGGCACGAAAACGAAGCCGAGAAAAAATCCGCTCACCAGGACGGGCAAGAACATCGAGCCGGGAGAAATGTCGAGCGTGACTCGGCCTAACCAAAAATTGCAGAATGCCACGCCCGAGAACCCCACCATGATCAGATAGCGGCTGTCGATTTTCGTCATCAGGAGGCCCACGAGCGGCATCGCAAACACGGCGCCGATTCCGCGCGGGGCCACCGCGAGCCCGGCCGAAAGCGCGGTATACCCGAGCAGCGTCTGGAAAAATAGCGGCAGGATCGTAATCATTCCGTACACGACGGCGCCGAAAAGCGCGATCTGAATGCAGCCCACCCCGAAATTTCGATTACGAAAAACGCTGAGGTCAACGAGCGGTTTCTTGCTCTTGAACTCCCGCCACAAGAACGCGATCAGGCCGGTGATCACGATGAATGTAGCCCACCGGATCCAAGTTGCGCCGAACCAATCGTCTTCCTGCCCCTTGTCGAGGACGATTTGCAGCGCGCCGATCCACACGGCGAGAAGCCCGAAGCCAATGCCGTCAAGTTTGGGCGGATGCGCGTCGCGAATATACGGCGGGTCGGTAATGAGGCGCGAAATCAAGATCACGGCAAGAATGCCGATCGGAATGTTGATGAAGAAAGCCCAGCGCCAGGTGTAGGTCTCTGTGATCCAGCCCCCCAGCGTTGGGCCAAGCACCGGTGCAACGACCACTCCGAATCCGAACGCCGCCATGGCCATGCCGCGTTTCTCGGGTGGAAAGCTTTCGAGAAGGATCGCCTGCGACACCGGTTGCAGCGCGCCGCCGCCCGCCCCCTGCAACGCCCGCGAGATCAGAATCATCGCCAGGCTGGTGGACGCGCCCACCATGAACGAAGCAAGCGTGAAAATCATGATGCAGACAATCAGGAATCGCTTGCGGCCGAATCGCAGCGAAAACCAGCCGCTTGCCGGAAGCACGACGGCGTTCGCCACAAGATAACTCGTGAGGACCCACGTGGCCTGCTCGTTCGACGCCGAAAGGCTGCCGCCTATATACGGAACCGCCACTGCGGCGATGGAAGTGTCGAGCACTTCCATAAACGTCGCGAGCATGACCGCGACAGCAATGAACCACGGATTGATTTGGACTTGCCCGAGGGATGGAGAGTGAGCTTCGCTGGCCATCAGAACGAGTGCGCTTGAATTTGAGTTGGCCGCGAGCTCGGGTCCCGTTCGCGGCGTACCAAGCCTTTCTCGGGCGACAGTCTATTGCAATGCGCTGGTTAGATGCTCACGAAACTGTGGAAGACTCTGAAGTAAAGGATCTCGCGCCGGCCTAAAGGTTGAGTTCGCCGTAGCGGTCGGCCACGAGTGATTCAGCCTTGAAAACCGTTCGCGGTTGCGTTTTGCCGCGCGGATTCGACCAGCGGCCCTGAATCGCGAGGTTGCAATTCGGGCAGCGGCCGTTCTTGAGGCGGTTTTGTTGCACGTCGTGCCACGACCGGCGGATGAGCAGTGTCTTACACGCGGGGCACGATGTGTGCGCGCAGCGGCAAGCAGAATCACGATAACGACTAACGCCATGAGGTCAGCACAATTACCTCCCGATTTAAAGTCAAATTGCTATAATGCCTTTGGCTATTAAACTCTTAGGACTTTGGCTTCGTAAGGTCTTATGATTCATAGTCGTCGACGTTTCGTGAATTCCTCTACTACGAAGGGTGTCCTGGCCCTGGCCATCGAGGCCCTGCTCTTGCTCCTTCCGTGCGGAACGTTCGCACAAGACGGAACGATTCGCGTTTGCGTTAGCCAAGAGAAGAGCAGCACAGACGATCCTGGCGACCCGCCCGCGATTGCTATCCGGTTGGCCAAGCAGTTGTCCGGACAGCGGACCGCGGATGGTTTGACCGTTCAGCCGGCGCTCATCACGGAAACTGGGAGGAAAGCTGTCCGCGCCCGGACAGAGGAAGAAGGTTGCGCATATCTGATTCGAACTTGGCAGCATCTCCATCCAAACATCGGCGACAATGATCCCAGCACTCCGGGTTTCTCTCCTTTACAGGATCAGGACACGCTGGTCTTTGAGCTGCGTAACCCAAAAACGAACAAGTTAATCTACTCCACTCAAACGCGCCCGCTTACGATTTACCGGAAGGGAAACCGCATCTACGACCCGTATCCTACGGTCGCGAAGCAGATCGTAGCCAAGTTCCCTCGAAGCCCCTCGCAATGATCGACCCGAAGCCGGTGCCGCACTCCTGAACTTGGCTCACGCCCTGTCTTGGAACGCATCAGTGCCGCAAGCAACCAATCAAAAGGTTGTTACAGGTTTAAATCCCCATAGCGTCCTGCGACATCGGTTTTTGCGTTGCGGCTAGCCTCAGAATTCAGCCCGCTCGATGGTTTAGGACGCGTCTGGCCACGAGGGTTCGACCAGCGGCCCGGAATCGCCAGGTTGCAATTCGGGCAGCGGACATTCTTGAGGAGATTCTGTTGCACGTCGTGCCACGAGCGGCGGATGAGCAGTGTCTTACACGAGGGGCACGACGTGTGCGCGCCGTCGCTGTAGATGTTGCCTTCGTAAACGTAGTGCAGCCCCGTTTCCAGCGCGATGGCGCGCGCGGCGTGCAGAGTTTCCGGCGGCGTGCGCGGCTTGTCCTGTAATTTGAAATCGGGATGGAACGCCGTGAAATGCAGCGGCACGTCGGGTCCGAGGTTTTCAAGAATCCACTCGGAGAGCTGGCGCGTTTCGGCTTCGGCGTCATTGAGTGTGGGGATGATCAGGTTCGTGATTTCGAACCACACATTCGTTTCGTTCTTCAGCCACTTCAGCATATCGAGAACCGGCTTCAGGTGCGTGAGCGTGATCTTGCCGTAGAAATTCTCGGTGAACGCTTTTAAGTCGATGTTGGCGGCGTCGACGTGATCGTAGATGTCGTGGAACGCTTCGTAGGTGATGTAGCCGTTCGACACCATCACGGTATTCAGGCCGTGCTCTTTCGCGGCGTGGCAGATATCGATTACGTATTCGCCCCAGATGGTCGGCTCGTTGTAGGTGAATGCTATCGACGGGCAGCCGTTCCGAATCGCGAGCTGCACCACGTCTTCCGGCGGCATATAGGTCGAGTGAACCTGGTCGGAGCGCGATTTCGAGATGTCCCAGTTCTGGCAGAAGAAGCAGCCCATGTTGCAACCCGCCGTGCCCATCGAAAAGATGCGCGTGCCGGGAAGAAAGTGATTGAGCGGCTTTTTCTCGATGGGGTCGATTTGGAGCGCCGCGGGGTGCGCGTAACCGAGGCTGTAGAGCTTGCCGCCTTCGTTGACGCGAATGAAACAGAAGCCGGCCTGTCCCGCCCCGATATGGCAATGCCGCGGGCAAAGATAACAGTGCGCCTTGTCTCCCGGCTCAGGTTCCCACCAGCGAGCCTCGTAAAGCTCCGGAGTTTTCTGCAGAATTGTCAGGTCTTGCACTGCGTTTCACCAACTCACTGCATTATACGCCCGTCGTGGAGACATGGTGGAGGTCTGACCTCAATTCGTGCAAACAATGCGTGACGCCGTGCTCTCCGATAGCCCGTTTCCCCGTCTACTGACTCATGAGAGTAACTCATTCACGTTACAGTATTGAAAAGTCTCGTTTCGAAGCGTAAGACAGAATAGCGATTTCTGCAGGCGTCTGAGGGAGGTCTCCGATGGGCAACTTCATGCAGGATCTGCGCTACGGCCTGCGGGTGCTCGCCAAGTCGCCCGGCTTCACGGCAGTAGCTGTGCTTTCGCTCACTCTCGGCATCGGCGCGAACACCACGATCTTCACGCTGACAAAGGCCATCTTCCTGCAGTCGGTGCCGATAAAGGATGCATCGCGCGTGGTCATCCTCTACTCCACCGCGCAGAGCCGCGGCGGCCCGCTCCAGGAGTTCCTCCCAACTCCCTACCTGAATGCTGTCGATTACCGCGAAAAGAACGACGTTTTCTCGGGCTGCGCCATCGCCATCTTCACGGGACTCGATCTCACGATCAGCGGCAAGGAAGAGCAGTTGTTCGGCGAGGTGGTGAACGCAAATTTCTTTGACGTTCTGGGCGTGCAGCCCGCTCTCGGCCGCGGCTTTTCGGCCGAGGAAGACGTTTCGCCGCGGCCGGTGGTTGTGTTGAGTTACAAGCTGTGGAGCCGTCGATTCGGCAACGACCCGCAAGTCCTCAGCCGCGCGATTCAGCTCGGCCAGCAGGAATACACTGTCATCGGCGTGATGCCCAGCACCTTTCACGACGTCGGAAACCTCGGCAGCCCCGACTTCTGGGTTCCGATGACGATGCACGATCAGGCACTGGACGGCCAGACGAAGGAGTTCTTCAACCAGCGCGCCTTCCGGTTGACGAACATGGTCGCCCGCCTGAAGCCGGGCGTCACGCTCGCGCAAGCCCGGGCCTCGATTCACACACTGGGCGTCCAGCTCGAGAAGGAATACCCGAAGGACAACGGCGGTCGGAACGAGATGATGGTGCCCATCGACCAGACGAACATTCCTCCGCAATTACGCAGCATTTTCGTGCGGGCCGGCTCACTGATGATGATCATCGTCGGGCTGGTGCTGCTAATCGCTTGCGCCAACGTGGCCAATCTGCTCCTGGCGCGCGCCACGCAGCGACAACGCGAGATCGGGGTGCGCCTCGCGCTGGGCGCTTCCAGGCTGCGGCTGATTCGGCAACTGCTCACCGAGAGCTTGCTGATGGGACTTCTGGCTGGCGCGCTCGGAATCGTGTTGGCATATTGGGGACGGAAGGTGCTGGTGGCGCTCTTGCCCCCGGGCCTGGCGGGGCGTCTCGACCTGTCGCTCGATGGCCGCGTTCTGTTTTACACGTTCGCGCTGTCGCTGGTGGCCACGATGCTCTTTGGCCTCGCTCCTGCATTGGAAGCTTCCAAATCAGATCACATTGCCGCGCTGAAGGATCGCACAGGCGCGCCGACTGGAGGCGTCCGCTGGTACGGCCTGCGCGGCGTGCTAGTAATGATTCAAGTGGCACTGTCGCTGATCGCGCTGGTAGGCGCGGGCCTGTTCATTCACAGTCTGAGCAACGCGCAGCAGATCAACCCCGGCTTCGAGGTGCAGCACGCGATGGTGATGTTCTTGAACCCCGAAGCCGAGCATTACGCGCAGCCGCAGACGGAACAACTCTATAAAGACGTGGTCGACCGCCTGCGCGAACTTCCCATGGTCGACGGCGCCAGCGTCTCCGACACGCCGCCGTTTAGCGGCGGACTCGCGCGAACAACCTTCACAGACGGCGTCGATTCCGCTGACCCACGAAACGGCAAGCTCACTCCCATCGTAGCGGTGGGGCTCGGCTATTTTCAGACGGCGGGGATCACAATGTTACGCGGGCGCGACTTTGGCGAGCATGACGACGCGCAGGGCGCGATGGTGGGAATCGTGAACACGGCGATGACCCAGCAAATGTGGCCGGGCGAGGACCCCATCGGCAAGCACATGCACTTTCTCGGCGAGCCGTGGGACGTGACGGTGATCGCCGAGGTCAGCACCGTCAAGTATCAGACGCTGGGAGAGCCGCCGCAGGCCATTGTCTATTTCCCGCTGAAGCAGCACTACTCCCCGGCCGTGATGCTTTACGTGCGCACGAAGGGCGAACCCACGAAGGCCCTTCCCAGCGTCCGCAGCACGGTGCAGTCGCTTGCGCCGTCGGTTCCGCTACTCAATGTGCAGACGGTCTCTCAGGTTTTGGTTGAATCGCTGTCCGCGCCGCGCATGGGAGCGGAACTGCTCGGCGGTTTCGGCGTGCTTGCGCTGGTGCTCGCCGCCATCGGGACGTATGGCGTCATGTCCTACTCGGTGAATCAGCGGTCCCAGGAGATTGGCATCCGCATGGCGCTGGGCGCTCAGCCCGGCGATGTGGTGCGTCTGATTCTGGCTAACGGATTGGCGATGGTCTGCGCGGGTGTGGTGGTGGGATTGGGCCTGTCGTCGCTGCTCGCGCGGAGCATGGGTTCGCTACTCTACGGCATCGGCGCGTTCGACGCTCCTAGCTTCCTCATCACAGCGGCGCTGCTCATCGGCGTTGCCATGGCGGCTTGCTATATTCCGGCTCGGCGAGCCATGCGCGTCGATCCCATCGTCGCGCTGCGTTACGAGTAAGCGCGGGACTCTTACTTCAGATACGTCCGGACGATTTCATATATGGCCTCCTCCGGGTCGCCTGACGGATGCGGATTGCTCGCCACCTGATTCAGGATGTGGTCCTCCAACAAGTCGGCCATCAGCCTGTTGGCCCAACTGCGGGCTGCCGACAAGCGGTGTAAAACTTCGGTGGGCTCCGCATTTTCCTCGAGTGCGCGCTGAACCATTTCGAACTGGCCCACGATCTTCTTGGTGCGGTTGATCAATTGCGCTTTCTTTCGCGATAGATTTGGCATGATTACCTTATTACGAATAGTACTACACATTTAACGATGAGGGTATATGGCCAACGAGCTTGGGACGCGGAAGGGCTGAAGGGTGGATTTCACCTGGGTCTAGCAGAATACCAATTGGCGCGAGCCGGTTTGATTGCCCGGCAACGCAGGTACAAATTGTCTTAGAGCGCCGCCTTCAAATGTGACGACACAGCTGAGCGGGGGCCACGCCGATTCCAAACGGGAGGGGCACTCCGCTCAGCCGTCACAAGCCGTCACTAAGATTCTGGAACGAACAAACCCGCTTCTCGAACGTTTCGAAAACAAAGACCAACTTCGAAGCACTCGCTTCTGCCACTCCGCACGTCAGGGAGGCAGGGGTTGTGGGTTCAAGTAGATGCCGCCACCGCCTGGCCGCCTCACTCCGCCGCCGCCCACTCTCAGAGACTTCACCGCACCAACTTTCTTTCCTCGCTTGAGGGTCTTTTTGCCCTTGGTGCCTTTCCTTGGTGCCATGTGGTTTCTCCTTCTCTATGAGATTGACGCCTTCGAACCGCAACCGGTTCTCTGCAAATCGCGCGCCAATCTTAGCTAAGGAGACGGAGAAACGCTATCTCCTTCACTTCGTTTGGGTTGCCTTCACACGGTCTGTTCCAACAAGAGCAGGCAACTTCGGGCAACGGTTAATTTTTCAACAGACTCTGAATTATTCAACTCCCCAGCGGGGATTCTGGGGCCGTCACCGATCAAACGCCGCTAGCCGCGTTGCGCGCGCCGCCGCGCGGCCACCCATTCGAGGAAGCTTTCCATCCGGACCCGTTCGCGCCACATCAGCGTGAAGAACTGTCGCGCGTCGAGATCGGCGGCGTCTTTGCCGAAGAAGGTCTCCAGGCGCCACTGGATGTACGGCGATTTCCACGGGCAAAATCGGTAGCCTTTCGCGATGATCCAGTAATAGCGCAGCGCGTTCAACATGGATGACCGCGCAAGCGTACCACGCCGTGGAAAACTTCGAGCGCTCGATCCAAACGAAGCCGTGGAATCTACTTTCTCAACGGCTTGGTCGGTGTGAGTTTCTTGGCCTTCTTCAAACGCTTTGCCATCTCTAGTTCTCCTCTCTAGATGCCCCGCTACCTCTTCTTCAGGCTCTTTCCCATGGCGACTTTCCCAGCCCGATCCCTACAGAGCGGCGCAGACCGCCTTCGTTTCCGTGTAGGCCTCCAAGACCTCGTGGCCCATCTCGCGGCCCCACCCCGACTGCTTGTAGCCGCCGAACGGAAGCGCCGCGTCGAAGATGTTGTAGCAATTGATCCACACGGTGCCGGCTTTCAGCTTCGCGGCCAGCGTGTGCGCTTTCTTGATGTCGCGCGACCACACTCCCGCCGCCAGACCGTACACGCTGTCGTTCGCCTTCGGCACGATATCTGCCGCATCGCGGAACGGAATCGCCGTCACCACAGGCCCGAAGATTTCTTCCTGCACCACTTTCATCTTGTCGTGCGTGTTGATGAGAACCGTCGGCTTCACGAAGTAGCCTTTGTCGCCGTGCCGCGTCCCTCCGGTGATCGCTTTCGCGCCTTCCGAAAGTCCCGATTCCAGATAGCCGCAGACGCGATTGAGTTGCTCTTCGGAAACGAGCGGCCCCATGTCGCTTGAGCTCTCCAGGCCCGCTCCGACGCGGATTTTCTCGGCGCGTTGCGCGACTCCGTCGACCACTTTGTCGAACACCTTCTGTTCGATATAGAGCCGCGAGCCTGCGCAGCAGCACTGGCCGTGGTTGAAGAAGATGGCGCTGGCCGCGCCGGGAATCGCGGCGTCCAGATCGGCGTCGTCGAAAATCACGTTGGGCGACTTGCCGCCGAGTTCGAGCGAGACTTTCTTGAGGTTGCCGGCCGCAGCCTGCAGGATGAGCTTGCCCACTTCCGTCGAGCCAGTGAACGCCACTTTATCGACGTCCGGATGAGCGGCAAGAGCCGCGCCGGCCGTTTCGCCGTAGCCAGGGACGATGTTCACGACGCCATCCGGAATGCCGGCCTCTTGAATCAGTTCGCCGAGCCGCAGCGCCGTCAGCGGAGTTTGCTCGGCCGGCTTCAGCACGATCGTGCAGCCCGTGGCCAGCGCGGGACCGAGTTTCCACGCCGCCATCAGCAGCGGGAAATTCCAGGGAATGATTTGGCCGACGACGCCGACGGGCTCGCGCACCGTGTACGCGAGAAACTTTGCCTTCGGAATCGAAAGCGGAATCGTGTTGCCTTCGATCTTCGTCGCCCAGCCTGCCATGTAGCGGAAAAGGTCCACCGCCAGCGGAACGTCCGCCACACGAGCGATCTTGAGCGGCTTGCCGTTGTCGAGGCTCTCGATTTGCGCAAAGTCCTCGAGGTTCTTCTCGAGCAAATCGGCCAGCCGCCAAATTGCGCGGCCTCGTTCGGACGGCGTCATGTTCGGCCACGGGCCGGTTTCAAATGCGGCGCGCGCAGCTTTCACGGCGCGATTGATGTCTTCGCTGTCGCCTTCCGCCACCTCGGCAAGAACTTCGCCCGTCGCCGGATTGAATGTCGGGAAAACCTTGCCGGAAGCGGAATCCACCCACTTGCCGTTGATCAGCATCTTGTGTTTTCGTGAAACGAAACTCGAGACTGCCGGTTCAAGTGTCGCCGTTGCTGCTGTTGCCATGTGTCCTCCTTGCGGTAGAAAGGGTTACCTGGGGCTTGAGCGAAGTTACTCCCGCG
>Ga0181538_10006328_pt1 | contig 10259 bp, 8 predicted proteins | sample PEATcosm2014_Bin_40_FD_119773 | JGI IMG/M metagenome (GOLD analysis project Ga0181538, IMG submission 119773) | Peatland microbial communities from MTU Mesocosm Facility, Houghton, MI, USA - PEATcosm2014_Bin23_30_metaG | ecosystem: Environmental > Terrestrial > Soil > Wetlands > Peat | place...
ACGGCGACACGCTGACGATCGCCGCCGTGAGCAGCACCAGCACCAATGGCCCAGCCAATAATGTGAGTTTGGCTGCCGGCACGATCACCTACACGCCGGCGACGGGTTTTGTGGGCGCGGACCAGTTCACCTACACTATCAGCGATGGCTACGGCGGCACAGCTACCTGCACGAACCACGTGACGGTGCGGCTGGTCAACGCGACCTGCGCTTTCAACTATATTTCGCCGCCGGTCAACAATCGGGTGGATTTGCGAGGCTACGGCATTCCCACGAAGAGCTATGACGTTCAGCAGTCGAGCGATTTGGCGAATTGGAACACGATCTCGTCAACCCCAGTCACCGCTGCGGCAAACGGGATCATCCTGTTCACCGATCCCAACGCGAACACATCCCCGCGCTATTATCGTTTCTCCGTGCATTAATCCTGGTTGAGAACCTGATAATCATGAACGCAACCTTTATGAACAACCCCACGAAGCTGACCGTCCTTTCAAGTTTGTTGGCGGCGCTGCTCAGCCTCTCGGCGCAGGCTGGAGTTTACCAGTACAGTCCGTCTGGTTCGGGGCCGATTCCACAGGGTGGCACTGTCTTTTCAACCGAGTTTGCAATTCCCGCGTCCATTGAGCATGTGATCACGAGCGTCGAGATCATCCTCACTTTCAATGACAAGGCGTCGCTTACAGGAGACAGCACTGGCATTCAAGGCCTCTTTAACCTGGGCACCGACGCGGGCGACCCGTCTAAGGGCTTCTTCCCGGACGTGACTCGCACATCCCGCGGAAACAGAATCTACGACCTTACCTTTTCGGATTTCAACGGCTTGGATCCGAACAACACGTGGGCGTTGGTGCTGTGGGATAATAGCACCAGCGGAATTGAAAACGGACTGGTCAGTTGGACCCTGGACATCACCGCCGTACCCGAACCGGTGACGGAGGCTTTGATCTGCTTCGGGGCGCTGGCGGCAGGGACCAAGTTGACTGCGCGGTGCCGCAAACGGCGCCCGCCATTTTGACGCGCTCTGCGTTCCTCAAGCCACATCAAAGCCACCCGAATGCGATGCTAATGCGACCCCAAAGCCACCCCAAAGCCTGTTGATAGCCAACCGATAGGCACCCGAAAGCCACCCCAATGCGACCCCAAAGCCACCGCAAAGCTACCCTCAGGTGTTGGCTACCCCAAGGCTTCCCCAAAGCTACCTTTGTGGGTTAGAGTGCCCGGAGGTTTTTGGCCATCCGTCTGCCGGCGCCTTCGGCTTGCCCTGGCTCGAGGGTGCTGGCACACTGGTGGCAGATGCGTGAGCGGCTGCGTGCGTGGACCGAGAGATTGGAGACGTTCTTCCTGGAGGTGATCGTCGAGGAGCGGCGCGGGGTGCGCGAGGGGCTGGTGCGCGGTCTGCTTTACGCCTGCTCGAAAGGGTTCGAGGCCGCGATCAAGACACGCCGTTTCCTCTACAACGTCCGCATTCTGCGGGACTCGACGCTCGGGGTGCAGGTCATCGCGGTAGGCAACCTCACGGTGGGCGGCACGGGAAAAACACCCGTGGTGGAGAAGCTGGCGCGCGAGCTGCGCGACGAGGGCCGCAACGTGGCCATCCTCTCGCGCGGCTACCGCTCGAAGCCGGCGCCGTTCCATCTGCGGTTGCTGAACAAGGTATTGCTCCGCGACGACGCCACGCCGCCGCGCGTCGTGTCGGACGGTAAATCGCTACTGCTGGATTCGGAGATGGCGGGCGACGAGCCTTACATGCTCGCTTCCAATCTCAAGGACGTGGTCGTGCTGGTGGACAAGGACCGCGTGAAGAGCGGGCGTTACGCGATTGAGAAGTTCGGCTGCGACACGCTGCTGCTGGACGATGGTTTCCAGTATTGGAAACTCCGGGGCCGGCGGCAGGACATCGTGCTGGTGGACTGTCAGCAGCCGTTCGGAACCGAGCGGCTGCTGCCGCGCGGCACCTTGCGCGAGCCGCCGTCCCACCTGGCCCGCGCCAGCACGATCTTCATCACGAAGAGCGACGGCAACACCGCCGACCTGCGCCGCCGCATCGCTCAACATAACCCGACGGCGGGCATAATCGAGTGCACGCATCACCCGCTGTATCTGGAGGATGTGTTCACGGGCGAGCGCCTTGGGCTTGAGTCGTTAAAAGGGCGGAAGGTGGCGTCCTTGAGCGGCATTGCGCAGCCGGAAAGCTTCGAGCAAAGCCTGGTCCAGCTCGGCGCGGAGCTGGTCTATTCCAAGCGGTTTGCAGACCACCATCGCTTTACGCAGCAGGAAATCTTGAATGCCATCAACCGCAGCAAGAAACGGCAGGCAGAGACGATTGTCACGACGCAGAAAGATGCGGTGCGTTTCCCCAAGATTGACCGGCGCGACCTGCCGGTTTATTTCATGCGCGTTGAGATCAAGATTCTCCGCGGCGCGGATGACTTCCAGGACTGCGTGCGCAAGATCTGCTTCCGCTAACGATGGAAACCGCTCTCTATTGCCTGGTGCGCGCGCTGGTGGCCCTGCTCCAGGCATTGCCGTTGACCTGGGTGGCGCGGTTGGGACGCAGCGGCGGCGGCCTGGCCTACTGGCTGGATGCGCGGCACCGGCGGGTAACTCTCCGCAACTTGACGATGTGCTTCGGCCCCGAGAAATCGCCGGCCGAGTTGCGCGCCCTCGCGCACGAAAACTTCCGGCGCATCGGCGAGAACTACGCCTGTGCCATCAAGACCGCCGCGATGAGCTTCGAGGAGCTGCGTCCGCGGGTGGAGTTCGTCGGCGATGCCCGGATCGTATCGCCTCCCGGGGACCGCAAGCCGCGAGGCGTCGTCGCCGCGATCGGCCACTTCGGAAACTTCGAGCTTTATGCCCGCTTCGGCCAGTTTGCGCCGGCTTACAAATGCGCCACGACTTACCGCGGTTTGCGCCAGCCTTCGATCAATCGCCTGCTGCAAACGCTGCGCGAGCGCTCGGGCTGCCTCTTCTTTGAGCGCCGGTTCGACGCCCCGGCCCTGAAGGCCTTTATGAATCAGCCTGGAGTCATGCTGGGGCTCCTCTCCGACCAGTCGGGCGGCTCGCTGCGAGGACCCTTCCTCGGGCATGAGTGCTCCACGACGGCAGCGCCCGCGATATTTGCGTTGCGCTACCATTGCGCTCTGATCACCGGCATCTGCTACCGGGTCGGCCTGGCCCGCTGGCGCATTGAAGCGGGCAGCGAAATCCCAACGCGTGAGAATGGCCAGCCGCGTTCCACCGCCGCCATTATGCGCGACGTAAACCTGGCGTTCGAGGCCGCCGTCCGCCGCGACCCAACCAACTGGTTCTGGGTGCATAGACGATGGAAACCCGCCAAGAGTGAGGCAGGCGTCCCGCCTGCCACCCCGAGCGTCTCACCCGCGCTGAACGGAACTGGGGCGAGCGGCCCCGCGGGCAGGCGGGACGCCCGCCCCACTATCTCTGAGCCGATCCCAGGAACCCGGAACCCCGAAGCTGGGCAATGACAAACTCAAGTCCCGCCGCCACCTTTCCCTCCCACCGCATTCTCGTGCGCGGGGTGAATTGGCTGGGCGACGCCGTCATGACCACGCCCGCGATGCAGCGCCTCCGCGAAGCGCTGCCCGAGGCGCACATCACCTTGCTTACCCCGCAGAAACTGTCGGACCTGTGGCAGGCCCATCCCAGCCTCAATGCGGTTCTCACTTTTTCATCGGGCGAGAGCCCGTGGTCGGTGGCTGGGCGGTTGCGCGCCGGTCATTTTCAAACCGCGCTGGTCTTGCCCAATTCACCCCGCTCGGCGCTGGAGGTTTGGCTGGCGCGAGTTCCGCAACGCATCGGCTCCGCCCATTCCTGGCGCAACTGGTTCCTCACCCACCCGGTCGCCGCCCGGCTTGACCACGAGCGAATGCACAAACGGTCAGTCAGTGAAATCAATCGCTTGGTCAGTGCCCCAGTCAACGACGTGCGCGGCCCGTTGCGCACCCCGCGCCACGCACCACGCGCCACGCACCACATCCACAGTTACCTCCATCTGGCAGCGGCTCTCGGCGCGAATCCTGACCCTCTCGCTCCGAGGCTCGAAATCTCCGCCGCGGAAATGCAACAGGTGGAGGGCGCTTTCTTACGCGACGCGCGCGACAAAGTGCCGGGCTCCGCTCCCGGCAAACCCCTTATCCTGCTTGGCCTGAATCCCGGCGCGGAATACGGCCCCGCCAAACGCTGGCCCGCCGCGAGCTTTGCGGCCGTCGCGCGCGAAGTCTCCCGGCGGATGGGGAATTGTCTCTGGGTGGCTTTTGGGGGCAATAGTGATTGGGAACTCTGCAACGAGGTTGCCCGGCTCGCCGGCGGGGGCGTGCTTAATCTGGCCGGGAAGACCTCGCTGCGGCAACTCATGGCCCTACTCAAGCTCTGCCGCGTCGTCCTCACGAACGACACCGGGCCCATGCATGTCGCTGCCGCCCTCGGCACCCCGGTCGTTGTGCCCTTTGGCAGCACGTCGCCGGAATTGACCGGGCCGGGTTTGCCGGGGGACGCCCGGCACCAGTTGCTTCGATCTGAGACGCCTTGCTCGCCCTGCTTCCGGCGCGTCTGTCCCATTGACTTCCGTTGCATGACCGGCATTAGAGAGGAACGCGTCACTGCTGCCCTCCGAGCGTCACTTGCGCGTTGATCCGATGTGCTCCCTCCGAACCCCCAACTTGGCACTTGGAACAGCCGAGCCAATGGCACTCCATTCCTCCAACCCCGCACCAGATGGTCCTGCGGGCCGCACCGTCACCTCGCCGTTACCTCGCCGTAGCACCTCTTATCGGGGATAAGAGGTGCTACGGCGAGGTAACGGCGAGGTAACGGCGCGGCGATGGAGGTGGGAGCGGGCGGTAGAGGACGCCGCTGCCCCAGTTTCGCCGAAAACAGCTAAGAGCCCAGCTTCTTGGGTAGCGCAGGAGAGGGCTGTCTCATATTTGGACACATCATTGGAGGCCACGTTGCATAGGCAGGACCGACTGCAGAATCTGGGGGACCACACACGGGCGCTTCCACCGCAGCAGTTCTCATTCTGAAGGACGGAGCGCCGACTTGCAGTCGGCTTAACGCGCTCGCTCACCAGAGGACGCCGGTATTTGCGGGTGTCCAAAGCCGACTGCAAGTCGGCGCTCCGTCAAAATGAGAACTGCTGCTTCCAGCGGCCGCCAGCTTGCCTTGCCGCGCCAGTTAACGGATACTCATCCCGTGCCGTTAACCGTCACCCAACTCGCCGACCGTCTAGTGGCTTCCTATTCCCGCGCTGGAGGCATCAATCACCTGGACGGCAAGAACCTGCCATCGAAGCGCGCGATTGCGCTCATTACGGTGGATTTGCTGCGGCTCCTGTTTCCCGGCTTCTTCGATGAGAAGCTGCTCCATTCGTCCGAAATCACGGCCGAGACGGCCTCCCTGCTGGAGACCGTACTCGCTAGTCTGGAAGACGAGGTCGCCAAAAGTCTCGAATACAACCCGCCGCCCGAACTGCCGAGAAAAGGTCTGCGGCCCATCGCGCACACCCTGACCGTCGAGTTCCTGGCCAGCCTGCCACGCATTCGGGAGCTGCTGCAGACCGACACGGAGGCGGCCTTCAAGGGCGACCCAGCGGCGCTTAGCAAAGAGGAAGTGATTGTCGCCTACCCGTTCATTGAAGCCATCGCTGTGCAGCGCCTGGGGCATGAGTTGTACCTTAAGAACATCCCTCTGATCCCCCGCATTATGACCGAGTGGGCGCACGCCCGCACAGGGATGGATCTCCACCCGGGCGCTCAGATCGGCTCACATTTCTTCGTGGACCACTGCACGGGCACGGTCGTCGGCGAGACCACCATCATCGGCAGCCACGTTAAGATGTATCAGGGCGTGGGCCTGGTGGCGAAGTCGCTCGCGGCCGGCCAGCAACTCCGCGGGCAAAAGCGGCATCCCACTCTCGAAGACCACGTGACCATTTACGCGGGCGCCACGATCATGGGAGGCGACACGATAGTGGGCGAAGGCAGCACCATCGGGGCGAATGTCTTCCTGACCACCAGCGTCCCGCCGCACTCGCTGGTGGTGCAGGAAGAGGCCAAAGTAAAGGTCGTCAGCAAGAAAGAACGGCCCCGACCACCCGACGACTTTCACATTTGACTAGAACCGCGTCAGCCGTTCCAACTCTTTCACGCGTCCATCAATCTGCGTCCGCGTGGCCCTCGTGGTGCGCTGCAAACCGAATCCCTCGCAGCAAAACGACGCCACCACGCTGCCGTAAACCATCGCCCGGCGGATATGGTCATCGACCGGCCCTTTCGCCGCCGCCAGGTAGCCCATCATGCCCCCGACAAACGAATCGCCCGCGCCGGTCGGGTCCACCACCTTCCGTAGCGGATAGGCCGGGCAAATGAACAGGCCCCTCGGACTGGACAGGATAGAGCCGTGGGAACCTTGCTTGATCACCACGTGCGTCGGGCCAAGCCGGTGAATCTTCTTCAGGGCAACGAACACGTTGCCCTCCCCGGTCAGCATCTGGGCTTCGCTGTCGTTGAGGACAAAGGCATCCAGTCGTTTCAGCAGCTTTAAAAGATCCGGCAAGGCCACGTTGAGCCATAAATCCATTGTGTCGGCGGCGACGAACCGGGGCCGTCGCATCTGGTCCAGCACATGGTGCTGCAAGGCCGGCGCGATATTCGCCAGCAGCACGAAGGGCGTATTCTGATACGCCGCCGGCAGCGTGGGAGTGAACGTCTCGAACACGCCCAGCTCGGTCAACAGCGTGCGGCGATTGTTCATGTTCGATTCGTACTCGCCCGACCAATGAAACGTCTTCCCCGGCTGCCTCTGCAAGCCCTCCAGGTCTATCCCGTGCCGCTGATAAAGCCGGATATAACGCCGCGGAAAATCATCCCCCACCACCCCCACCAGGTTGACCGGGCCAAAGAAGCTAGCCGCGACCGCGGCGTGGCTGGCGGACCCGCCCAGCAAACGCGGGTTGGCCGCCTTGGGGGTCTTGATGGAATCCAGCGCAGTGGAGCCGACAATTAGAACGCTCATAGTAATTCAACTCACGGTCGTCTTGTGAAAGGCGGAACGTAGAAAATCCCCCCGCCTGCCGCAATCGGAAACTCCCTGACCGGCGTCAATTGAAGGACAAGTCTTCAGGAGACTGCGCCAGCAGCCTGTACTTCCCGCCTTTCCGACGCAGGATATCCCTCCAAAGCTGTTCCGAGGCGACGTCGAAAACCAGCTCCAGCGATGCGGGATGTGTCAGCCATGCCTTTTGTTTCATCTCGTTCTCTAGCTGGCCCGGGCTCCAGCCGGCATAGCCGGCGAACATCTTGATCTTTCGTATCGGCGAGATAGATTCGCCCAGTTCCACCAGTTCATCGATCGAATGGCCCAAGCTCAGATTCGGCATCACGTTAGCGTCAAGCAGCAGCGCGTCCGAGTGGAGGAAACTCAGGGCTGATTTCTGAACCGGCCCGCCGTCATACAGCGGACAGTCCTTGAGCGCTTCCGGCAGATCGGCGACGATCATCTCGCCGACGTTCTTGCCCGTGGTGCGGTTGAGCACCAGCCCGAAAGCCCCCTCCGCATCGTGCTGGCAGATAAGCACCACCGTATGCTGGAAGAACGAGCCGCTCAGTTGGCCACTGTCGAGCAGCAACTGCCCTTTCAAATATGTATCCTTCTCTGCCATATCGCTAACACCATCTCACGCTTGCCGCGCAGCCAATCTGGATTAAATTTACCCCATGTCAAAACTTTGTCTGCTTCTGGTCCTGGCCGCCCTGCTCGTGGCGGCAGGATGCAGCACGTCGTCCGGCAGCCGCGATTACATCCCAGGCAAAGGCTGGGTGCCAAACGACTGAACTCGAACTGCTCGCCGATTGCGCGAATTAACGCGAATAAAGGCCCGGCATCAGGAGCCGGACATAGCGCGCGCCTCTCTGGGAAGCTGTAATTCGCGTAATTGGCGAACAGCCTCCCCTCAGGCTAGCGCCTTGACCTGCTGGACGATGGCGTTGGCGTCGATGCCATACTTCGCCATCAACTCCTCTGGCTTGCCCGAACGCGGCAGCTCCCGAACGGCCAGCTTATGGACCTTAACGCCCTCCGCGCTTAACTCTCCCGCCACCGCGTCGCCCAACCCACCTTCGGCATAATGGTCCTCCACCGTCACCACCAGGTTCTTCGTCTTCTTCGCCGCCGCCTTGATCACGTCTTTCCCCAGCGGCTTGATGCTGTAAGCGTCGATGACCGTGATTCCGATCCCCTCGCCCTTGAGCGCATCGGCCGCCTTTAGCGCCTCGTAGAGCGTGACGCCGGCGGCCACCACCGTCACCTTGTCTTCCGCCGACTGACGCAGCACCTTCGCGCCGCCGATCGGGAACGGCTCGTCATTGTTGTAAATCACCGGCGTCTTCGGCCGCGACGTCCGCAGGAAGCTAACACCCTTATGCGCGGCCATCTGGTCAACCAGCTTTTCCGCGCACACCGCGTCGCTCGCATACAACACCGTGCTGCCGACGACCGCCCGCATCATGGCGATATCCTCCAAACCCATTTGCGATGGGCCGTCTTCGCCGATGCTCACCCCCACATGCGAGCCCACCAGCTTCACGTTCGAAGTGGACACCCCCGCCACGCGAATCTGATCGAAGGCCCGCGTGAAGAACGTGGCGAACGTCGAGGCAAACGGCACCTTGCCACGCGCGCTGAAGCCCGTCGCTACGCCCACCATGCATTGCTCGGCGATGTAGCATTCCGTGAAGCGCTGCGGGAACTTCTTGAGAAACTTGTCCGAGTAGGTGGAGTTCTTCGTATCGCCATCTAATGCTACAACGCGCAGGTCCGCTCCTCCGATGCGCGCCAGCGCGTTGCCGAAGGCCTCGCGCGTCGCGACCATGTCGCCCAGCTTGTAGCTGATTTGCGGATAGGCGACAGGCGCGGCGTTGGCCGGAGCCGGCAACGGGCTCGGCGCGGGAATCGGAAGCCCGATCCCGGTCTTTGCGGTGGGTCTCAGCTCCGCAATCGCGCGGTCAGCCTCTTCCCTGGACAGCGTCTTGCCGTGCCACCCTTCCTTGTCCTGCAAGAACGAGACGCCCGCCCCCTTCATCGTCTTGGCCAGGATAGCCAGCGGTTGCGAACCCAGGCCCACGGCGGCCAGCACCTCGGTAATCTCCTCAAGGTCATGGCCGTCGATCTCCTCCGTGCGCCAGCCGAAGGCCTCGAAGCGCCTCTTATACGCGCCAAAGTCGCTCGCGAGCGCCGTCGCCTGGCTCTGGCCGAGCCGGTTGACATCCACGACTGCGATGAGATTATTCAAGTGGTTGACGCCCGCCAGCGAGGCCGCTTCCCACACCGCGCCTTCAGCGCATTCGCCGTCGCCCATCAGCACATAAGTCCGGTAGTCCAGGTTGTCCAACTGCGCGCACAGCGCCATGCCGACCCCCACCGCCAATCCCTGGCCCAACGACCCCGTCGCTACATCCACAAACGGCAGGCGCGGCGTCGGATGACCTTCCAGGTCGCTGCCGAGCTGGCGAAGCTTGAGCAGGTCCTCTACCGGGAACAAGCCCGTCTCCGCCCAAGCCGCGTACAGCAAGGGTGCGGCATGGCCTTTCGAGAGAATGAACCGGTCGTTGTTGTGAAAGTGGGGATTCTTCGGGTCGTAACGCATGTGCCCAAAGAACAGGGCCGCCACCACGTCCGCCGCTGAACAACACGAAGTCGGATGCCCGCTCCCCGCCGCCGTCGTCGCCTCAATCGAGTGAATCCGCAATTGCTGCGCGACGCCCTTCAAGCTTTCAATATCAATATCGTTCATGGATACCGCTAACTGTATGCGCAGAATGCCAAAAAGAAAGTAGAATTCCCCGACAAATCCACACCGGGACGGCAGATTGTGGAAGTCAGGGCGGCAAGGGCATTCGGTCGATTGTGGCGAGAGCAGGAGCTGCCGCCTGAAAATCCGAAGCCCGAGACCCGAAACCCGAAAGAAGGCCGATAACCGAAATCCGAACAGGGCTTGACCAGATTGGAGGCTCTCCCACCGGAGGCTCGTTGGGTTCGGGCTTCGGCCTTCGGATTTCTTTCGGCCTTCGGCGTTCGGGATTCCGGATTTGGCCCTCCCCTGAGCGCCCATAGAGCGCTGGTTCCGACCATCGAGGCGCCGCGTTCTCTCCTTGCCTAATCGGCCATTCCGACATCGACCATCCCGGAAACAAATGGTCCTCTTAAGCCCCCGTCGGGTCAACGAGTCAACGCGGCCG